>FWPV01000586.1_pt1 | contig 60969 bp, 59 predicted proteins | sample 2228371 | NCBI WGS metagenome assembly FWPV01 (sample SAMEA103939776, study PRJEB20133) | metagenome
GCCCCCGCCTGCCTGACGCTCCTTGGGGATGCAGCTCCGGAGGTGCGCGGCATGGCGGTGTGGGCGCTTGCGCGCCTCCTGACCACGCCCGAGTTCGAGCGTTTGCGCGCGCAATACCTGCCGCTCGAGGCCGAGGCGGAGGTCTGCAGAGAATGGATGATGTCGGAGTGACGATATGCATGTGATGATCTTCGGTGCCGGCTACTCCGGCAAGGCCATCGGAAAGCTCATGTCGGAGAAGGGTGCACGCGTCAGCGGCACCAGCCGCAGCCCGGACAAACAGGCAAGGCTGAAGGAGTTCGGGATCGAGCCCCTGCTCTTCGACGGGACGGAGATCGCACCGGCGCTTCGGGCGGAGCTTCAGACAGTGACCCATCTCGTCCAGTCCATCGCGCCGGGCCGCGAGGGAGACCCGCTGATCCGCCTCGTCGGCGAAGACAGCCTCAAGGTGCTGATGCCCCGGCTCGAATGGATTGCCTATCTGTCGACCGTCGGCGTCTATGGCGATCACGACGGCGCCTGGGTTGACGAGGATGCGCCGCTGAAGCCGGTGTCCCAGCGCTCGGTCGAGCGCGTGGAGGCGGAGAGCGCCTGGCAGGCACTGGCCGCCCGCAGCGGAGTGCCACTTGCTATCCTTCGTCTATCGGGCATCTACGGCCCCGGCCGCAACGGCTTCGTCAACCTGACCAACGGCACTGCCAGACGTCTCGTCAAGAAGGATCAGGTGTTCAATCGCATCCGCGTCGAGGACATCGCCGCGGCCACGGTCTTCCTGGCGGATGCCGGCGTGGGCGGCGTCTATAATGTCACCGATGACGAGCCCTGCCCGCCGCAGGACGTGGTCACCGAGGCCGCCCGTCTCATGGGTGTGGAGGCACCGCCCGAACAACCGTTCGAGACGGCCGAGCTCTCGCCCATGGCCCGCTCCTTCTACGGCGAAAACAAACGGGTTTCGAATGCCCGCTTGAAGGGCCTGGGCTTCCAATTCCGGTACCCGAACTATCGTCTGTCGCTCCAGGACCTGTGGTCTCGCGCCACTTGGAACAAAGCCGATCCGGCCGCGTTTTAAGAGCAGCAAGACACCTCCAGACGATTGATCCACCGCCGTCTGCCCCCGAATCTCCACATTTCAGGCATGGAATGTGGCGGTTCGGATTATTTTTGCGCGATTTTTTTCGTGATCGCACCATTTTGGGATTCGCCTGAAATGGCATTCCGCTTTTCGACTGAAAATAAACTGCTTTTGCTAGATCTTTCCAAAAGGTAAACGGCCTGATTCGCGCTTTTGAATCACGAATGTTACACGTTGTAACACTCCGTGATCGACAAAAGGCACGTTTTTGCCATTTTTCCCCTCGCTTTGGCCCCGCCGCGCAAAATTCGGCTCGTGTCAACGACCAGGGAAACACACTTTGACGATTATCCGACGCTCTACCTTCACCGCCGCAACCCTTGTTGCGCTCTCTGTCTGTCTGCCGCTGACGGCCCATGCCGCCTCTTCCTGCGGTGGTGCATCCTGGTATGCTCTGCACTCCAAGACAGCTTCCGGTGAACGCATGAACCCGTCGCACCTCACTGCCGCCCACAAGTCGCTCCGCTTCGGCACCAAGCTGAAGGTCACCAATGCGAAGAACGGCAAAAGCGTCATCGTACGCATCAACGACCGCGGTCCGTTCATCCGTGGTCGGGTGCTCGATCTCTCCAAGGCCGCCGCACAGAACATCGGCATGATCCGTTCGGGCCACGGCAAGGTCTGCTACGAGATCATCGGCTGACCCGGGACATGCGAACCGCAGAGGGCGCCGGCGTTCGGCGCTTGCTCTTCCATCGGTTCGCCGTTACCACGCTCTCTTCGAACCGAGGAGAATGAACCATGCGTCTGGGCGGCCGCCTTGCCGGTGCGATCGAAGTGCTGGATGACATCGAAGCCCGCCGCCGACCCGTGGCGGATGCGCTGAAGGACTGGGGCCTGGCGCACCGCTTTGCCGGATCCGGCGATCGCGCGGCGATCGGCAACATCGTCTACGACGCGCTGCGGATGAAACTCTCGCACGCCTGGCTGATGGACGACGACAGCGCCGCAGCCCTCGGCTGGGCCGTGCTTCTCCGGCAATGGCATTTCGCACCGGAAACGCTCGCCGCCGAATTCGAGGGCGACAACTTCGCCCCCAAGCCGCTGACCGCAGAACAGCTTTCGGCCTTCACGTCGCGCAACCTCGCCGAGGCACCGCTCCATGTGCAGGGCGACATTCCGGAATGGATCCAGCCGTCCTTCGAGGCCGCCTTCGGCGAGAACTGGCTGGCCGAAGCCCGCGCCCTTGCAGATCGTCCGACGCTCGACCTCAGGGTGAACACCTTGAAGGCGGGCCGCGACAAGGTGCTCAAGGCGCTCGACCGCGCCAATGCGCAGGCCGCGCGGATCGCCCGCTTCGGCATGCGCGTCCCCGCCGGCGAAGGCACCTCCCGTCTGCCGAACGTCACCGCAGAACTCAGCTTCCAGAAGGGCTGGTTCGAGGTACAGGACGAAGGATCGCAGATCGTCGCGGATCTCGTCGATGCGCGCGACGGCGAGCAGGTGCTCGATTTTTGCGCCGGCGGCGGCGGCAAGACGCTCGCGATCGCCGCGGCGATGAACAACAAGGGCCAGGTCCATGCCTATGACGCCGACCGCAAGCGGCTGGCTCCGATCATCGAACGGCTGAAGCGCGCCGGAACCCGCAATGTCCAGGTCCATGACAGCCTGCGCGGGCTCGACAGCCTCAAGGGCCATGTCGACCGCGTGCTGGTGGATGCGCCCTGCACCGGGACCGGCACCTGGCGGCGACGTCCGGATACGAAATGGCGTCTGACCGCCCGCAATCTCGCCGAGCGCGTCGCCCAGCAGCAGGAGGCGCTCAGTGAAGCGGCGGCCTATGTCCGCCCCGGCGGGGAACTGCTCTATGTCACCTGTTCGGTGCTGCCGGAGGAGAACGACGCGCAGGCGAACGCCTTCTGCACCGCCAATCCCGAGTTCGAGCTGGTCGGAACCCTTGACCACTGGGACCGCCTGTTCGGAAAGACGGCGCCGCGGCCGCGCTCGGCGAACGGTCTCACCGTGACGCTGAGCCCTGCCTCCACCGATACCGACGGCTTCTTCTTCTGCCGGATGCAGCGCCGGGCCTGAGCCCCCGCCGCCCCTCGAAAATTGACGAAGCGCAAGGCGGATCGATCTTTCAATTCTCTACTATTTGACACCAGTTTCTTTTTCGGCCAAGACAGACCCGTTCGTTTCACGGAGAGGGCGCGCAAGCGTCGAAGGAGAGACCATGTCCCGGAAAACCATTCTCGGCGCTTCGTTCGCGCTGCTGATCGCCTCGGCGAGCTTCATCGCGAGCCCGGCGGCGGCCACCGACGAAGCCGCGGTCCTGGCCCATTACGCCGCCATGGCGCATGCCAAGTACGAAGATTCCCTGACGACGGCAAAGGCGCTCGATACGGCGATCGACGCGCTGATCGCCAGCCCGAGCGAAGAGACGCTGAAGGCCGCCCGCGCCGCATGGATCAAGGCGCGCGTGCCCTATCAGCAGTCGGAAGTCTATCGTTTCGGCAATGCGATCGTCGATGACTGGGAAGGCAAAGTGAATGCCTGGCCGCTGGATGAAGGCCTGATCGACTATGTCGATGCCTCCTACGGCACCGAAAGTGACGAAAACGCCCTATTCGTCGCCAACGTCATCGCCAACCCCAAGCTGAAGATCAACGGTAAGGACGTCGACGCTACCAATATCACCCCGGAATTCCTCTCCGGAACCCTGCATGAGGCCGGCGAGATCGAGGCCAATGTCGCCACCGGTTACCATGCCATCGAATTCCTGCTCTGGGGGCAGGATCTGAACGGCACCGGTCCCGGCGCCGGAGCCCGCCCCTACACGGATTTCGACACCAAGAATTGCACCGGCGGCAATTGCGACCGGCGCGCCACCTATCTGAAGGCCGCCTCGACCCTCCTTCTCTCCGACCTGGAAGAAATGGTCGCAGCCTGGGCGCCGGAAGGCGAAGCAGCGAAGACCGTGACCGCCGATCCGAAGGCCGGCATCTCCGCCATCCTCACCGGTATGGGCTCGCTCTCCTACGGCGAACTGGCCGGCGAGCGCATGAAGCTCGGCGTGCTGCTGCACGACCCGGAAGAAGAGCATGACTGCTTCTCCGACAACACCCACGCCTCGCACCTGAACGACGCCGTCGGCATCGCTTCGGCCTATACCGGTGAATACACCCGCGCCGACGGCACCAAGATGACCGGTCCCTCGCTGTCGGAACTGGTGGCCGCCAAGGATAAGGCCCTCGACACTGAAATGAAGGCAAAGCTCACCAAGACGCTCGACGCCATGAACGCCATGGCCAAGCGCGCCGAGACGGTTGAAGCCTATGACCAGATGATCGGCGAGGGCAATGCCGAGGGCAATGCCACCGTCCAGGCCGCAATCGACGGGCTGATCGACCAGACCAAGACGATCGAGCGCGTCATTGCGTCGCTGGATCTCGGTACGATCGAGCTTGAAGGTTCAGACAGCCTGGATAATCCTAACGCTGTGTTCCAATAAGAAAAAAAAGGCGGGCCACCGGACATTCCGGTGGCCCGATTTACATCATCATGTCCCGCATCATCGCTCGCTCCTTCCGGCGCTCACTGCTCGCCACCGGCCTGTCGCTCCTCGTTCTTGCCCCCGCGGCGGCGGACGAGCCCCCGGTCCGCACAGATCTGACACCCAAGGATCTCAAGCGCGTCGAGACGGTCACGGCCCCGACCACGGATTTTTCCGCGCCCGAACCGTTCGAGCTGATGCAGGGCGGTGCCGCGACCTCGACCAACCCGGTCAACGGTGATTCCTTCTCGCATTTCTCCTCCAACATCACCTTTGCCGAGGAAGAGGAATTCAAGCTCGGCAATGCGCTGTTCCGCAAGTTCTGGGTGTCATCGCCCTCCTCGACGCAGGCCTCCGACGGGCTCGGCCCGCTGTTCAACGCCCGCGCCTGCCAGAGCTGCCATCTGAAGGACGGCCGCGGCCACCCGCCCGAGGGCGCGGCGGACGCGACCTCGATGTTCCTGAGGCTCGCCCGTCCGGCTCGGACGGCGGAGGAGCGCCAGGCGATTGCCGACCTCAAGGCGGTCAATTTCCCGGATCCGACCTATGGCGGCCAGCTCCAGGATCTGGCCGCCCCGGGCCTCGCCGCCGAGGGGCGAATGGTCATCGATTATACCGAAGAGAGCGTGACGCTGGCCGGCGGCGAGACCGTCTCGTTGCGCAAGCCGCGCTACTCGGTCGCGGATCTGGCCTATGGTCCGCTCGACCCCGAAACCACGTTCTCTCCGCGCATCGCCAATCCGATGATCGGCATGGGCCTGATCCAGGCGATTGCCGCAGAAGACATTCTCGCCCGGGTCGACCCCGATGACCGCGACGGCGACAGCATTTCCGGCCGGGCGGCGCGGGCGCGCGATCATCGCACCGGCGAACTCAAGCTCGGACGCTTCGGCTGGAAGGCGCAGAACGCCTCCGTGCGCGACCAGAGTTCCAGCGCCTTCAAGGGCGACCTCGGCATCTCGACCCCAGACGCGCCGCACCATGCCGGCGACTGCACCGCCGCGCAGGAGCAGTGCCTTGCCATGCCGAACGGCGTGCAGAAGCGCTTAGGGGATACGGAAGCCCCCGATCCGGTGCTCGATCTCGTCACCTTCTATTCGGAAAACCTCGCACCGCCGGCGCGGCGCGGCATCGATGACGGGACGGTGCTCAAGGGTAAGTCGCTGTTTTACGCCTCCGGCTGCGTGGCCTGCCACACGCCGAAATACGTGACCAGCCGCAAGGCCGAGAACAAGGCGCACCGCTTCCAGCTGATCTGGCCCTATTCGGACTTCCTGCTGCACGACATGGGCGAAGGCCTCGCCGACGGCCAGGCCGTGGGCGACGCGAGCGGTCGCGAGTGGCGTACCCAGCCGCTCTGGGGTATAGGTCTCACCGAAACGGTCAATGGTCACACCTTCTTCCTGCACGACGGCCGGGCGCGCAACCTCACTGAGGCGATCCTCTGGCATGGCGGAGAGGCCCAAGGCGCCCGCGACCGCTTCGCCGCCCTCGAGCCCGATGATCGCAAGGCGCTGATCGCCTTTCTGGAGTCCCTATGAAGCCTGTCCTCCTCGCCCTCGTGGCCATCCTTGGCCTGAACGCTGCCGCATCGGCCCAGGAGGCCGCGCCGGCTCCGGCCGCGCTGAGGATGGAGACAGTCCCCGCGGTGATGGAGAAGGCGGTTGATGGTTTCATCCGACCGGGCTACCACCGCTTCCGCGAGACGGCGAGCGCGCTGGAAACCGATCTGAAGGGCCTTTGCGCGGCGCCGTCGTCCGAAAACCTCGATCTTGCCCGTGCAGCCTTCGACAAGACGGTCGCCGCCTGGTCCACGATCGAGATCGTGCGCATCGGCCCGGTCATCGAGGCCAATCGCTTTGAACGCATTCTCTTCTACCCCGATCGTAAGAGCACGGGCCTGAAACAGGTGCAGGCGATCCTCGCCCGGCCGGACGAGAGCGCCACGGCCGTTGAGACGCTGAAGGACAAGAGCGTCGCCATGCAGGGGCTCGGCGCCCTCGAATTCGTGCTGTTCGGCACCGGCGCCGACACCCTTGTCGAGGAGAAGCAGGGTTTCCGCTGCCGCTATGGTGCGGCCATCGCCGGCAATCTGGTGCGACTCGGCTCCGAGCTTGCCGCCGCCTGGGACGCACCTGATGGCATTCAGACGGCCTGGAAACATCCGGGCCCCGACAATCCCGAATTCCGCGACGGCCGCGAGGCGATCACCGCCCTGCTCGGCATCCTGGTGCACGGCGCCGAAGCAATCCGCGACCAGCGCATCGAGACCTTCTACAAGGGAGAGGACAACAACACCTTCCCGAAGCAGGCAATCTACTGGCGCTCCGGCAATACCTTCACCTCGATCAACGGCAATATCGAGGGCTTGAGGAGCCTGATCAAGCAGTCCGGCATGGTCGATCTTCTCGCCGACGATTCGCGCTCTGTCGTTTCCTCGATCGACTTCGTCGCCAAATCGCTGACGCGGGTGGCAAAGGATATCAATCCTGACGTCGAGGCGGCGGTCTCCGACCCTGCCGAGCGCGCCAAGCTCGATTTCCTGCTGCTCAACAGCAAAGACCTCATCCTGCGCCTCAACAACGATTATGGCGGAGCGATCGGGCTTGCGGCCGGTTTCTCCTTCTCCGACGGTGACTGAGATGCCGCGCCCTGCGCTGATCGACCGTCGCTCCTTTGCCAAGGCGGCAGGCGCCCTCTTCCTCGCCTCGCTCTCGCCGCGCGCGCTCCACGCGCTTGAGCGCAGCGACGCAGTCTTTGCCGCGGGCTTCCGCGCACCGGACGGTAGTTTCGGCATCGGGTTGCTTGCAGAGGACGGCACCTTCATCGATCGCATTGCGCTGCCCGACCGCATCCATGGTCTCGGCCACTGCACCGCGAGCGGGCTTTCCGTCGCCTTCGCCCGACGGCCTGGCACCTTTGCGGTGATCTTCGATAGCCGCGGGCGGCAGGAGCCGCTGATCATCGCCGCGCCGGACAACCGCCACTTCTTCGGCCACGGCCAGTTCTCCCCCGACGGACGCCTGCTCTACGCCAGCGAAAACGATTTCGACGCCAATCGCGGCATGATCGGCATCTACGATGCCACCGACCGGTTCCGGCGCATCGGTGAAGTGGAGGCCCACGGCATTGGCACCCACGACATGACGGTGAGCGACGATGGCCGCTTTCTCATCATCGCCAATGGCGGGATCGAGACCCATCCGGACTTCGGCCGCACGAAGCTCAATCTCGACCACATGGAGCCGTCGCTGGTGATTGCCGATGCGGCGACCGGAGTCCTGGTTGAGAAGCATTCGATGCCGAGGGAACTCCGCCGGCTCTCCACCCGCCATCTCGACATCGCGGCCGATGGCCGCATCTGGTTTGCGGCGCAATACGAGGGAGCACGCACGGACCGGCCGCCGCTCGTCGGCCATTTCGCGCCGGGCGAGGACCTGACCTTCGTCGCGCTGCCGGACGAAGTGACCGAAGGGCTTGCCAACTATGTCGGCGCGATTGCCGTCAACCGGCGCGACCGCCTCGTCGGCGTCACCTCGCCCAAGGGTGGAATGGCCGTCACGCTCGACGCGCGAAGCGGCAAGGTGGTCGATCTCAGACGCGTAACCGATGCGGCCGGCATCGCGGCGGCGCCCTTAGGCTTTGCCGTGTCCTCCTATGACGGCCGCTTTGCCGATACCCGAAGCTCTGTCGCCTGGGACCAGCATATCGTGCGGATTTCATAAGGATCCGGGGCTTGGCGCCGCGCGGCGTCGCCCTATGTGTTCCCTTATGCGCAAAGTCCTGACCTATCTCGTCTTCATCGCCGGCGTCGTCGCCCTCGGCGTTCTCTCCGGCCTCTCCAATATGCCGGGAGAATGGTACCAGTCGCTCGACAAGCCGTTCTTCAATCCGCCGTCCTGGCTGTTTGGTCCGGTGTGGACGATCCTCTACGTGCTGATCGGGATTGCCGGCGCACGGGTGTGGCTGAAGGCGCCCGCGTCTGCCGCCATGCAGATCTGGTTCGCGCAGATCGCCCTCAACATGCTGTGGTCGCCGACCTTCTTCGGGCTCCAGGCCCCCGGCCTGGCATTCCTCGTCATCATTGGCCTGCTGGTCACGATTGTCGGTTTCATCTGGCAGGCCGGACCGATCGATCGCGTCGCGCGACTGCTGTTTTTCCCCTATCTCGCCTGGGTCGGCTTCGCCACCTTGCTCAACGCTTCGATTTTCCTGATGAACTAACCATCGCGCTGCGCAATTTCGCCTGCGCGCCGCTTGCCGAACCGCATTGCCCATGCCAATTTCGCAACTGCGAGAGGGGCTTCCATGAGCGAAATCAACAGCGACGCGGTCGGCGAGCGCATCCGGCACAGCTTTGCGCGACAGGGCGCCATGCACACGCTCGGGGCGGAACTTACCCGGGTCAGCCAGGCCAGCTTCGAGATCGAAATGCCCTTTGACGAGAAGCTGACCCAACAGCACGGCATCCTGCATGCCGGCGTGATCTCGGCCGCCCTCGACAGCGCCTGTACCTACAGCGCCTATACCATGATCGATCCGGACGTCTCGCTGCTGACGATCGAGTTCAAGGTCAATCTGCTGTCGCCGGGCAAGGGCGAGCGCTTCCTGTTTCGCGGCGAGATCACCAAGCCGGGTTCGACGATCATTGTTGCCGACGGACGCGCCTATTCGATCGGCGACGGCCCGGCCAAGCTGATCGCCTCCATGACCAGTACGATGATGGCCCTGCGCGGCCGTGAGGGGATTTCCGGATGACATTCGAAATCAAGTCCGTCTCGGGCAAGTCGATCCTGTTCGTCATGGCGGTCGAAGCGGAATATGGCCCCTTCCTGCGCTCGCGCATCGATCCGCTGATGACCGGGGTCGGTCCGGTCGAGGCCGCCGTCGCGCTCACCCGCACCCTGTCGAAGCTGGAGGAGGAAAGCCAACGGCCGGACCTCGTCGTCTCGCTCGGCTCGGCCGGGTCGGCGAAACTCGAGCAGACGGAGATCTACCAGGCTTCGTCCGTCTCCTACCGCGACATGGACGCATCGCCGCTCGGCTTCGAGAAAGGACGCACCCCCTTCCTCGACCTGCCCGCGGCGCTGGAGCTGCCTTTGCGCATTCCCGGCGTACCTGCAGCCAGCCTGTCGACCGGAGCCAATATCGTCTCGGGCCCCGCCTATGACGGGATCGACGCCGACATGGTCGACATGGAGACCTTTGCCGTTCTTCGCTCCTGCCAGGCGTTCAACCTGCCGCTGATCGGCCTTCGCGGCATTTCCGACGGCAAGGCGGAGCTCAAGCACGTCGACGACTGGAAGGAATATCTCCACGTGGTCGACCGCAAGCTGGCGCTCACGGTGGATGCGCTGTTCGAGGCACTGGAAGACGGCGTGTTCTGGTTCTAGCCGCGAAAGCGCCGGTTTTGCGGACAATCGGCACAATTCTCCGATTGAAAGAATCCGCGCTTTTCATTAAAGCCTCGCCATGACCCAGACAGCACATCCCGACAGTGTCCTCATCATCGATTTCGGCAGCCAGGTAACGCAGCTGATCGCACGCCGCGTGCGCGAAGCCGGCGTCTATTGCGAGATCGTCCCCTTCCAGTCCGCGGAAGAAGGCTTCAACCGGCTGAAGCCGAAGGCGATCATCCTGTCGGGCAGCCCAGCCTCGACGCTGGACGAGGGAAGCCCCCGCGCGCCGCAGGTCATTTTCGACAGCGGCCTGCCGATCTTCGGCATCTGTTATGGGCAGCAGACCATGTGCATGCAGCTCGGCGGCAAGGTCGAAAGCGGCCATCATCGCGAATTCGGTCGCGCCTTCCTCGAGATCGACAAGGAATGCGCGCTCTTCGAAGGCCTGTGGTCGGCCGGTTCGCGTCATCAGGTGTGGATGAGCCATGGCGACCGCGTCACCGCGATCCCGCCCGGCTTCGAGGTCGTCGCCACCTCGGCCAATGCCCCTTTCGCCTTCATCGCCGATGAAAAGCGCAAGTACTATGCCGTCCAGTTCCACCCGGAAGTGGTGCACACCCCGGATGGGGCCAAGCTGATCGGCAATTTCATCCACAAGATCGCCGGCCTCAAGGGCGACTGGACCATGTCGGCCTATCGCGCCAAGGCAGTGCAGCAGATCCGTGAACAGGTCGGCGACAAGCGCGTCATCTGCGCCCTTTCGGGCGGCGTCGATAGCTCGGTTGCCGCGCTCCTCATCCACGAGGCCGTCGGGGATCAGCTGACCTGCATCCTCGTCGACCACGGCCTGATGCGCAAGAACGAGGCGGCGGACGTCGTCGCCATGTTCAAGGAACATTACAACCTGCACCTTATCCATGTAGACGCGGTCGACAAGTTCGTCGGCGAGCTGGAAGGTGTCAGCGACCCGGAAACCAAGCGCAAGATTATCGGTCGCCTGTTCATCGAGACCTTCGAGGAAGAGGCCAAGAAGCTTGGCGGCGCGGATTTCCTCGGCCAGGGCACGCTCTATCCGGACGTCATCGAAAGCGTTTCCTTCACCGGCGGCCCGTCGGTGACCATCAAGTCGCACCACAATGTCGGCGGCCTGCCCGAACGCATGAACATGCAGCTGGTCGAGCCGCTGCGCGAACTGTTCAAGGACGAGGTTCGCGTGCTTGGCAAGGAACTCGGCCTCCCCGACAGTTTCATCGGTCGCCATCCCTTCCCCGGCCCGGGTTTGGCGATCCGCTGCCCGGGCGGCATCACCCGCGAGAAGCTCGACATCCTGCGCGAAGCCGACGCCATCTATCTCGACGAGATCCGCAAGGCCGGCCTCTACGATGCCATCTGGCAGGCCTTCGCCGTGCTCCTGCCGGTCCAGACCGTTGGCGTCATGGGCGACGGCCGCACCTACGAATTCGTCTGTGCGCTGCGCGCCGTCACGTCCGTCGACGGCATGACTGCCGACTTCTACCACTACGACATGGAATTCCTCGGACGTGCGGCAACCCGCATCATCAACGAGGTGCGCGGCATCAACCGCGTGGTCTATGACGTCACGTCGAAGCCGCCCGGCACGATCGAGTGGGAATAAGCAACCCGTTTGTCTTTCTCCGGCGGGACCGCCCCGGCTCCGCCCATCCCCCCTCGCCTGCGGCTTGAACCGCCTTGGCCGACGTCCCCGAACCTGCAGTCCCGGTCTTCCTTAAGGCTGGCGGGGTGTATGCGCGCGCCGCCGCCGACATCGACCGCGCCGTTTCACGGCCGGAACCCCTCGGATCTAGCCCTTCCGCCATCATCCTTCGTTTACGATAGCGGCAGGTCCACAGGCGGCCATCAAGGCAGACAAAGTTCCGTTAAGGAATAGGTGGTTGGGTGCGGCGATCTCATCAAGGCCTTGTTTTATCCTATTGAAAAGGAATGCCCCATGCCGTCTCGATCCACCAACCGGGACCCTTTCCGCATCGATGACGCCGTCTATCGCAAGATCGTCGCGGAGATCGAGGACGGGATCATCGCGATCGACGCCAATGGCATGATCCTCTACGGCAATCACGCGGTGGAAGTGCTCTTCCAGCAGCCGGCTTCCGGCCTGGTTGGCCAGCCGATCGAGGTGCTTCTGCCGCCGCGCTATCGCCAGATCCACCGGCACCACCTCGCCGGCTTCATGGGAGGCCAGGTCCATACCAAATATATGGGAAGCCGCAGCTCGTTCATCGTCGGCTACCGCGCGGACGGAACCGAGATCAATCTCGGCGCCACCATTCTGCGCACGGAAAGCAACAACGGGCCGGTCTTCATCGCCGTGCTTCGCGACCTGACCGAGCGGCACGGCTATCAGCACGAGCTCGAACGGCTCGCCAATACCGATCCGCTGTCGGGCATCAACAATCGCCGCGCCTTCACCAATCTCGCATCGCAGGAGCTCGCGCGCTGCCGCCAGGCGGAAGTCCCGGCATCGCTCATCCTGTTCGATCTCGACGGGTTCAAGGCGGTCAATGACGGATACGGCCATGACGCCGGCGACACGGTGATCTGCGAGTTCACCAATATCCTGAAATCCGTGGTGCACAGCGGCGACCTGCTCGCCCGCTGGGGCGGCGAGGAGTTCGTGCTCCTGATGCCGAACACGCCGGTCGACCGCTGCGCGGCGATTGCCGAAATGGTCCGCCGCGCCGTGGAGCACATGGAATTCGCGACGGCCAACGGCCTGGCGCTGCGCCTGACGGTCAGTGCGGGCATCTGCGGCTCGCTGGCCTGTGCAGAAAGCCTCGACGAAATGATCCGCCGGGCCGATCATGCGCTCTATTCCGCCAAGAGTGGCGGCCGCAACCGTGTGATGATCGAACCTGCCGCCCCATCGCTCGCCGCCTGAAGCACAGACGGCCGGTGCGGTCCGAGGGCCGTCCGGCCGGACACGGTGCATTTGCAGCCGCCGCGCGCCGTGCTATCTGCGATCCTGCGTTTGATCCAGGAGCACCCGATGCAGGTTCGCATTTACGGCATCAAGAACTGCGACACGATGAAGAAGGCCCGCCTCTTCCTCGAAGAGCACGGCGTGGCTTACGAGTTCCACGACTACAAGGCCTCAGGCATTGACCGCGCACATCTCGAACGGTGGTGCAACGTGGCGGGCTGGGAGACTGTGCTCAACCGCGCCGGCACGACCTTCAGGAAACTGGACGATGAGGACCGGACGGATCTCGACCGCGATAAAGCGATTGCCCTGATGCTCGCCCAGCCCTCGATGATCAAGCGGCCGGTGCTGGAAGCGGGCGAGCAACTCCTCGTCGGCTTCAAGCCTGAACTCTACGCCGCCGCACTGAAGGCTTGACGTCATGGCCAGGACCACCCGGGCGACGCAGTTCCTGGAAAAGGCCGGCGTGCCGTTCACGACCGTCACCTATGATTATGATCCGAATGCCGAACGCATCGGCCTGCAGGCCGCCGAAGCCATCGGCGAGGCACCGCACCGGGTGCTGAAGACACTGATGGCCGAACTCGACGGCAAGCCTGTCTGTGTCGTCGTACCCTCCGATCGGGAGGTCTCGATGAAGAAGCTCGCAGCCGCCTTTGGCGGCAAGCACGCGGCGATGATGAAGCCGGTGCTGGCCGAGAAGCTCACCGGCTATGTGGTCGGCGGCATCAGTCCCTTCGGCCAGAAGAAGGCGGTTCCGACCACCATCGAGGTCGAGGCGCTGACCGAGACCGAGGTCTATATGAACGGCGGACAGCGCGGGCTTCAGGTGCGCCTCTCGCCGCAGGCGGCCCTCAAGGCGCTCGGGGCGATCGCCGCGCCGCTCGTCGCCTGACGATCCGGCTGGCGCCTGACCTCTCCCCAGTTCCAGGTGGCCGCCCAGTCGCGCAGCGCCGCCTTGGCCACTGCCGGCCAAGCCTTCACTTCGGGCCTGACGACGATCTTCGCATCCTGTGGCTTCCAGGCGAGATAGATCTCCTGCGTATTGCTGTCGGCGACCACGATCGCCTCCACCACGCCGCAGCTATGGGGCAGGCAGGTCGTACCGACATAGAGGCCGTCTTCCCGCATCTCGCCGCTGCCGACACCGGTGATGATCTGCTTGAACGCCTGCGCATCGCCGCCCAGAAGCGCGTCGAGCTGATCAGCGATTTCGCCGAAGTCGTAGAGACCGGACGGATGGTCCGGCGGCTCCACCGCCAGCCTGTCCCAGCCCTTGGCCGGATCGGACCGGAAGGCAACCGCGCCCAGGGATGCGAAGCCGCCCGCCGGATCCCAGCGCCAGCGTTCGCCGTCCTGTCCGGGCAGAGGTTCGGCGGAAAAGATCAGCTTGCCGTCTTCTTCGCCCGACGACACGGCGGTGCAGTCTTCCGGAAACATATCGAGCTTGGGCGCGGCACCCGTGGGCCAGCTGAGGACGAAGGGGGTCGCGGCGCAGGCATTGCCGCCGTCGGAAGAGGTGCCGACCACCGTCTGGGTCCCGTCGATGACGGTGACGCGTTCAATGTGAACGTAACTGTTGCGGTGAAGCTCCTGCTCGTCGATCTTCAGCACCTCGCCGTCGTCGGTCGATTCGACCGCCACATGATGACCGAACATCTGCAGGTCGAACTCCATCGCGCCGGCCGGTAATGCCCCGCCAAGCCCGGCTGCAACCATCCCCATCATTGCCGAAAGCCATGCTGCCTTGAGCATCTGCATCCCCCGTCCAACCGCCTTCAATTTTGCCGCAAAGCCCGTTAGGCTTGTCCGCTCTCGCCAACAAGCATCAGGCAATTCCATGACATTCCTGCCCGAATTTGAAACCGCCGTCGATCCGGTCCGCCTCGAAAAACTTGCCGAAGTCGCTATCAAGGTCGGCCTCCGGCTGCAAGAGGGCCAGGACCTGGTGATGACGGCGCCGCTGGCCGCCCTTCCGCTCGTGCGCCTGATCACCAGACATGCCTACAAGGCCGGGGCCGGCATCGTCACGACCTTCTACGCCGACGAGGAAACGACGCTCGCGCGCTATGCCCACGCCCCGGACGGCAGCTTCGACCGCGCCTCCGGCTGGCTCTATGACGGCATGGCGAAGGCCTTCGAGGGCGGTGCGGCACGGCTCGCCATCGCCGGCGACAATCCGATGCTACTCTCCGGCCAGGATCCGGCCAGGGTCGCGCGCGCCAACAAGGCCAACTCGATCGCCTACAAGCCGGCGCTGGAGCACATTTCCAATTTCGACATCAACTGGAACATCTGTTCCTATCCGAACCCCTCCTGGGCGAAGCTGGTCTTCCCCGACCTGCCGATCGAAAAGGCCGTCGAAAAGCTCGCCGAGGCGATCTTTGCCGCGTCGCGCGTCAACGAGGCCGATCCGGTCGCCGCCTGGGCCGCCCATAATGCGGACTTGCGCAAGCGGTCGACCTGGCTGAACGGTGAGCGTTTCGCCGCGCTGCATTTTTCCGGCCCCGGCACGGACCTGACCGTCGGCCTTGCTGACAGCCACGAATGGCACGGCGGCGCGTCCACGGCCAAGAACGGCATCACCTGCAATCCCAACATCCCGACGGAGGAAGTCTTCACCACGCCGCATGCGCTCAAGGTCGAAGGCCATGTCTCGTCGACCAAGCCGCTGTCCCACCAGGGCACGCTGATCGACGGCATCCGGGTGCGCTTCGAGGGCGGCCGCATCGTCGAGGCGAAGGCCACGAAGGGAGAGGAAGTTTTGCTCAAGGTGCTCGACACCGACGAGGGCGCGCGCCGTCTCGGCGAGGTGGCACTGGTGCCGCATTCCTCGCCGATCTCGGCCTCCGGCATCCTGTTCTACAACACGCTGTTCGACGAAAACGCCTCGTGCCACATCGCGCTCGGCCAGTGCTATTCCAAGTGCTTCCTGAACGGCGCGTCGCTCACCCCGGAACAGATCAAGGCCCAGGGCGGCAATTCCTCCCTGATCCACATCGACTGGATGATCGGCTCGGACAAGGTCGATATCGACGGCATTCGTGCCGACGGCTCGAAGGTCCCGGTCATGCGTCAGGGCGAGTGGGCCTGAGGGCCGATCACCCGATCAGACAAGAAACCCCGTCCTGTCGCCAGGGCGGGGTTTCGCTTGTGGGTAGGCTTTGGTTCAGCGGTAGTAGACGATCTTGCCGCCGCTGAAGGCGGTCTGGACCCACAGCACATTGTGCGGGGCGATGCCTCTGACGTCGAGAGCCGCAGACAGGCTCGGATCGTCGGCGACGGCTGCCCGGGCAAGTGCCAGGCTGTTGCCGGTCGGGTAGATGGCCTGCATCGGGTAGCTATGGCGCTCCCAGCTGCCGCGATCGACGCGGACGGCGGACACATTGCCGTTATACTGCTTGCCGAACAGGATTTCCTTTGGGGTCCAGCCGCCGGCTTTGACGTAGTTCCCCGCCTGGGCCGACATCGCCCCGACAGTGGCCGCGACGACGGCAGCGGCGAGAATGAAGGTCTTCCTCATGGTCATACTCCTTTTGGCCCGATGGCTGGGACGAGCCCATCCGGCTTCTGCAGGAGAGATGGTTCTTTGCCAAAAGGTTTTCCAGTATAATCACATGAGATTGATGGGCTGGGGACCATCCGTGGCACGCCACGATGGCCACCCGGCCTCGATGGGCATCGCCCCGCCTCGGCGGGACAGTGCCCCAAAGTTCGGTCTCAGTTCTGCCGCGCCTTGCGGGCGGCGTAGCGGCGATCGCGCTCGGCCTTGCGGGCCGCTTCGTCTTCGACAACGCGAGCAATGCGGGCGCTCTCCGCCTGCTCGCGGGCGTCCTTTTCGGCGCGCGCCTCAGCAACAAGGGCCTCTTCGCGCTCGCGCGCTTCCCGCTCGGCGCGGGCCTTTTCCTCGACCTTCAGGCGGTCGCGCTCGGCATGCCGCTTGACGCGCTCTTCGGCACGGGCAGCACGCTCGGCCTTGCGGGCTTCACGCTCGGGGTCGGCTGCGGCATGGGCGGCCTTGTAGGCCTGAAGCAATGCCGCCTTGGCATCGGTTGCCGTCGTACGGCGTTCGGCAAGGCCATGATCTCTGCTGAATTTCATCTCTTCTCCAATCTCTCGAGTAGCTTCAGGGCCGCGCGCGCTTGGCGACCAGGGCGGCGGTTTCGCCATCGCGTGTTTCGCGTTCGCGGGTCAGCCGCGCCTCGCGCAGTCTCATTGTCTTTTCGTCACGCGCGGAGACGATCGCATCCTGCTCGTCAAGCACGCGGCTGCGCGCCAGGAACTGCGACTGCGTCTTGGCGAAGGCAAGTTCGGCGGTCTGGCGCGATTTTGTGAGGTGGTCGCTCATTGTCAGCTCCTTTCAGGAGGACGGCCCGCTTGCGGGCAAGAAAAAAGGCCAGGCTGATTGCCTGACCTTCCGTGGGATTACGCCTTCGACAGTGCCAGTACATCCGTGGTCAAAGGAAAGCGGATCCCGGATCTATCAGGCAGCCTGCAGATTGCAGGCCGACATCTTGCCCGACTTGTTGTCGCGCTCCATATCGTAAGCCAGCTTCTGGCCTTCGACGATCTCGCGCATGCCCGACCGTTCGACGGCGGAGATGTGCACGAAGGCGTCCGGGCCGCCATTGTCAGGCTGAATGAAGCCGAAGCCCTTGGTGGAATTGAACCATTTAACTGTGCCATTGGTCATGATGAACCCTTTCATAGCGCATAGAGTGCCCCAGCGCGGATGCGCTGCGGAAAGAACGATTTTTGAAGGAAGGTTCGACAGGGCGCGGGCTGTTTCCGCGCGATAACCAAAGCTAATCAAGCAACAATCGATGACCAATAGATAGAACTCTCCCGAACGAAAGTCAACCATCGGTTTTCATTTAGTGAATTTCTCAATCAAAAGTGTAATTTTCAATCATGCAACCGGCCTCATCGCGCGCTCGCCCGCTGCGCCATCCAGACACTAAGGAGCACCGTTACGAAGCCGAGGATCTGCCAGGGGCTGAGGCTCTGACCGAGGAGCACCCAGCCAAGCAGCGTCGCCACGAGCGGGCTGAGAAAGCCGAGGGAGGCGACGGCTGACGGTTCGAGGCGGGCCACCCCGCGAAACCAGAGCACATAGGTGAGCGCGCCGCCGATCAATCCGAGCCAGACGAAACCCAGAAGGTTGAGACCGCTCAGCGGCGGCAGCCCTGGCTCGAGCAGCAGGGCAAGTGGGACGAGCAGCAGCCCACCCGCGGTCAGCTGCCAGGCGGTGAAGGTGAGCGCCGGCACCTCGGGCTGCCAGCGACGGGTGAGCACCGTGCCGGCGGCCATCGAGAGTGCCCCGGCAAGGCCCGCCGCAATGCCGATCGGATCGAGGGCTGCACGCGGTGTCAGCACCAGAAGGCCGACCCCGGCAAGCCCTGCCAGCGCCGCCAGGATCGCGGCGGTGGTGATCGCCCGCTGAAGCATCAGGCGCGCGAGGCCGATCACGATCAGCGGCTGCACGGCCCCGACGGTTGCGGCCACACCGCCGGGCAGGCGATAGGCGGAGACGAAGAGCATGGCCCAGAAGACGGTGAAGTTCAGCGCGCCCAGGATGGCGACCCGCCACCACCAGCGACCGCGCGGCAAGGTACGAAACACAAGAAGCAGCAAGAGCCCGGCCGGCAGGGCGCGGAGCATGGCGACATGCAACGGATAACCCGCCGGCAGAAGTTCAGTCGTGACGATATAGGTCGATCCCCAGATGGCAGGCGCGAGCGCGGTCAGGGCCAGGGTTCCGAAGCTTTCAAGCGTCTTCATATCAAGTATCTCGATGTCAAGGTAAATGCAGCATAGTCCATCTTATCTTGACGTCAAGATAGTTTGGGGGCAGTCTTCCGGCATGAACCAATCGGACAAAGACGCCGTCGATCACATCCTTGACCAGTGGAACCGGGAACGTCCGGATCTTGCTGTCGCCCCCATGGGGCTGATCGGACGGTTGGGCCGCCTGAGAGCCCACATTTCCAAGGACCATGAAGCGGTCTTCCAGCGCCATGGGCTGAACAGCGCGAGCTTTGACCTGCTGGCCACCCTTCGTCGCTCCGGGCCACCCTTCCGGCTTTCGCCGTCGGAGCTGCTCGATACGATGATGATCACGTCGGGGACGATGACCAATCGCATCGACCAGCTGGAGAAACAGGGGCTCGTCGAGCGCCTGCCGCATCCGGGCGACCGGCGCGCACTGCTGGTCGCCTTGACCGGGAAGGGCCGCGCCGTGATCGATGCCGCCGTGACCGAGCATGTCGAGAACCAGCACCGCCTCGTCGAGTGCCTGACGCCGGACGAGCAGGACGCGCTCGATGGCCTGCTGAAGCGCTACCTGAGCGCGTTCGAGAAATCCTAGAGAGCAGCGAAGGCCGCCCGGACCTTCGCCAGAAAGCCTCGACGCTTCTCGTCCGTCGCGCGGTCCATGTCGTGGATCGCCAGCATCCTGAAATCCACGCGCTTGGCGCAGAAGGCCGCAACGCCGCGCTTGAGAATGCGCTTCACCGGATTGCCCATGTAGAGATAGACGACCCACCAGGGAGAGCCCGTCGACGTCACGACCCAGAAGGTGCGGATATGGGTCATCAGCGGCACGATGCGTCCGCCCGCCTTGTCGTGCTCGAAGGCGACGCCGGGGACAAAGATACGGTCGATGAACCCCTTCATGATCGCCGGGAGATTGAACCACCATTGCGGAAAGACCAGCACGAGGCCGTCGGCCGCTTTCAGTCGCGCAATGATCCCGGCGACCTCGCCGGGTTGATAGTCCGGCTCCATATAGGCGGCGCGCTCCGCAGCCGAGAGGCGCGGATCGAAATCCTCGGCATAAAGATCGAGCAGATCGACCTCATGCCCCTTGCTCTCAAGCGCATCAACGACGGTCCTTGCCGCCGCGGCAGCATAGCTCTCGGGCAGCGGATGCGCGAGCACAACGAGGAAGCGACGCACCGCCATCAGAACAGGCTCCCCTGCCCGGCGGGTGGCTCGCTCTTGCGCACGGTCCGCGGTGAAGTCGCCGGCTTGCCCGACGCGGGCGCGCCCGTTGCGGCGGTGGGCGGCGCCCCCGCGGCCGCAGCAGGGCTTCCGTCGCCGCCGTCGGTCACGGCCCCGATCGTTCCGTCGGCAAACTCGATCGCGATCGCTGACCCCGCCGCAAGACCGGCGGCGCGTGAAACCGGGCGGTTCTCCGCGCCGCGCACGACCGCATAGCCGCGCTGCAGGACATTCTTGTAGGACAGCGACTGCAGCATGCGCTCGTGGCCGGCCAGTGTGCTGCGGTTGGCGCGCAGCTCGTTGAACACGGCGCTGTCGGCGCGCCGCATCAGCCCCTCGAGACGGTCGCGGCTGCGCTCGGTCTGCGCCCTCAGCCGCACCGGCAGATTGCGCAGCACCGCATCGGCCCCGCTCACCCGTGCCTGGAGCCGGTCGATCATGCGCTCGATGATGCGCTCGGCAAGCGCTGCGCGCTCGGCCACCTTCTGCCGCCGCTCGCCGATACGGCGTGCCAGCATGTCGGGACGCAGGGCCGAGGCCGCGCGCTCGAAGCTGCGGCGCTTGGCCATGGTGTTGAGTTCGAGGCCGCGCCCGAGCCCGGTCGCCGCCTCGTCGAAGCGGCGGCGCGGCAGGGCGAGCAGCTGGTCGAGCGACGGCAGCGCGCGCGTGAGCGCCCGCACGCTCTGGCGACGGACCTCCATCTGGCGCGAGCTGGCGCCCGAAAGCCGCGCCGACAGGTTGGCCACCTGCGCCACGAGGTCGGCCTTGACCGGCACCGCCATTTCGGCGGCGCCCGTCGGTGTCGGTGCACGCACATCCGCGGCATGGTCGATCAGCGTCCAGTCGGTCTCGTGGCCGACGGCGGAAATCAGGGGAATGCTGCTGGCGGCCGCCGCCCGCACGACGATCTCGTCGTTGAAGCTCCACAGGTCCTCGAGGCTGCCGCCGCCGCGCGCGACGATCAGAACGTCGGGCCGCGGGATCGGTCCGCCGGGCGCGAGGGCATTGAAGCCCTGGATCGCGTTGGCGACCTCCTCGCCGGATCCCTCGCCCTGCACCTTGACCGGCCAGACCAGCACATGGACCGGGAAGCGATCGGCGATGCGGTGGAGGATATCGCGGATGACGGCGCCGGTCGGCGAGGTCACCACGCCGATCACCTTGGGCATGTAAGGCAGGAGCTGCTTGGTCGCCGGGTCGAACAGGCCTTCCGCCCCGAGCTTGCGCTTGCGCTCCTCGATCAGCGCCATCAGGGCGCCGGCGCCTGCCGGCTCCATCTGTTCGATGACGATCTGGTATTTCGACGAGCCGGGGAAGGTGGTGATGCGTCCGGTGGCGATCACCTCCATGCCCTCTTCCGGGCGATATTTGAGCTTGGAGAACGAGCCCTTCCAGATCACCGCATCAATGCGCGACTTGTCGTCCTTCAGGCTGAAATAGGCATGTCCCGAGGAATGCGGCCCGCGATAGCCGGAGATCTCGCCGCGCACGCGCACGTGGTCGAAAGCGGTCTCGATCGTGCGCTTGATGGAGCCCGACAGTTCCGAGACGGTGAACTCGGCAAGATTGGAGCGCGAATCATCGCTGAAGAAACTGGTCATGCCTTCTTCTAAAGCAATTGATCGCGAAGTTCAGCCGCAGGCCAGGGCCTTTTCCCGGCCATTTCCACGCCCGGTCCACACCGGTGCAGCGATCGCAGGGTCAGAACCGCGTCCGGTAGAGCACGAGGCCCGACTTCGGGTTTTGTGGCAGCGCTTCGAGATAGGCCGGGACCTCGCCCCGTTCCAGCGCGGCATAAAGGCCGTCGGGCTTGAGGGTGCGGATCATCGCCGTCTGCTGGTCTGACGAGCAATAGGCGACGATCGTCACGCCGGCGCCGCGCAGGAAGGCTTCCGCCTCGCTGGGCTGGGACAGGCCGATATGAAGCTCGGTCAGCATGCCACCCTGGTTGCGATGATAGGGAGCGCTCAGCACCCGGTGCGCGGTGAAGCGCAGGATCTCCGGGCCGGCAGTGGACGGGGCGGCCACGGTGGCCGGCGGTAGCGCCGCCAGCTGGCGCAGCGCTGCAGCCGATTCACAGCCGGTTGTCGTCGGCTGCCCGACAATCTGCGCCTGGAAGCGCTGCGACAACCCTGCCGTTCCCTCGGTTGCGAAGACCCCGGCAAAGACCCAGACGCTCGGCACCGCGAGCAACGTCGCCGTGGCAAAGGCAAAGCCGGCGCTCGGGTTCTCCGGCTCGTCGCGGGCATTGCGCCTCAGTTCGGCGATCAACAGCGACAGCGGCAGGATGGAGAGCAGATTGGCAAAGATCGCGCCGCGCAGCTGGATCAGCGCAATACCCCAGCTGACGAGGATCAGGGCGAGCAGTATCGCATGCAGTTCCGTGCGGTCACGCCGCAGGATCCGGAACAGGCAGGTGGCGAGTGCGAAGAACCCGACGGCGTAGAAGCCGCCAATGCTTGCCGGCTCGATCTTCATCTGCCGGACGATCGACTGCGCTTCGCTGACGAAGTCGAGCCAGAGGCTGAAGAGCAACGGATCGAGATCGGCCAGCGGGCTGTTCAGGCATTGCGGCGCAAGCAGAAGCGCGGCGCCGAAGACGAGGACGCTATCGACACCAAGCACGACGAACCGCACGGACCGCGACAGGCCGCTCGCCAGCTGCGCCGAGAGGAACAGCAGCATGCCGCCGACCGCGGCAATGCCGTAATAGCCGATCGACAGGCTGTCGCAAGTCACCATGGTGTAGAGATGTCTTGGCACCGTCGCGAAGAACAGGCCGGAAATGCCGATGGTCACCGTCAGGGCGAAGGCACGGGCCGCAGCCTGCATGGCAAGGCCGTGAAAGGCCCAGAGGCAGGCCACGACCAGACAGGCCATCGCCACCAGCGGCGTCGTCTCGGCGCCGACCGCAACCGCAAGGGCTGCGGCGAGGCCGGCGATGGCAAAGCTTGTCGCCCGGCGCGCCGGGTCGACCAGCATCGCGGCGATGACCGCCACCAGCACGAGCTGCACATTATGATGATCGATCGCACCCGGAAGGAAGCGGTTGGCGGTAATGACCAGAAGTGCGGCAAGGCCGAGCGCAATCTGCGTGGCCGCTATACCGCCGATCCGGCGCGCTCCTATGGCCACCGCGGCAAAAAGCGGCACGGTCAGCAGCAACGGCCAGATCGCCAGCGCCGCGGCTTCGGCCCCCGCCGGGCTCATGAAGGGCCGCAAGGCGCGGATCAGGACGGCGATCGGCAAGTCGATCAGACGCGACCAGTGCATCAGCGTTCCGCCATCGAGCCCCAGTCGATACTGGGTCAGATCGAACCAGGACTGGCCGGCGAGCAGATCGCGCACCTCGACGAGGCGCATGACGTCGTCATCGTCGCTGCCGACATAATCGCCACGTCCCGGCAGGTTGAGCAGCAGCAGGAGGCCGATCGTCAGCACGCAGTAGAAGGCAACGAGAAACCACAGGCGCTCGAAGAGCTGCGCCTTGGCCTTGCCGGTCGTCCCCTGATCCGCCATGCGCGCCTCAAATCCTAAAAACAGGAAGCCTCCCGCAGACCGCGCGAAGCGAAAACATCACTTGATATCGATCGCCGAAACCTAGCCTTAACCTTATCAAGAAATAGTAAAACAGGGCCGGACAGGATGGATCGTCGGGCATGTCTTCTGTCGCGAGTAACCGATATGCGCGGGCCAGCATCCGAAAATCTCGACGTGGCGGTACTTCTTCCCTGCTACAACGAAGCGACGACCATCGGCGCCGTCGTCCAGGGCTTCCGCGCCGCGCTGCCCCAGGCGCGCATCTACGTCTATGACAACAATTCCACCGACGGGACGGCGCTCTTCGCCATGCTGGCCGGCGCAACGGTGATGCGCGAGCGCCGCCAGGGCAAGGGCCATGTGGTGCGTCGCATGTTCTGCGACATCGAGGCCGAAGTCTATGTCCTGGCGGATGGCGACGGCACCTATGCGCCGAACGATGCCGAGAAGCTGATCCGCACGCTTCTCGCCGAACGCGCCGACATGGTGGTCGGCACGCGGCGCGGCGTCCATGACGATGCCGGGCGCCATGGCCACGCCTTCGGCAATCGCCTGTTCAACACGCTCTATCGCTTCCTGTTCGGCAGCGACTTCACCGATATCCTGTCGGGTTACCGCGTTTTCTCCCGCCGCTTCGTCAAGAGCTTTCCCGCGGTCTCGGCCGGTTTCGAGATCGAGACGGAAATGTCGGTGCATGCCTCCCGGCTGAAGCTGCCGGTGGCCGAGCTCGAGCTCGACTATGGCCGCCGCCCGGAAGGATCACATTCGAAGCTGTCGACCTTCCGCGACGGCGCCAGGATCCTCTGGATGTTCGCCATGCTGATGAAGGAAACGCGCCCCTTCGCGGTCTTCAGCGCCATCGCGGCGACGATCATGGCGGCGAGCCTTTTCTTCATGGCCCCGGTGCTCGTCGAATACTTCACCACCGGCCTCGTCAGCCGCATGCCGACCTGGATTCTGGCAACCGCACTGATGATGATGGCACTGCTCGCCTTCACCGCCGGGCTGATCCTCGATGCGCTCGCCCGCTCGCGCGCCGAGCAGTTGCGCATCCACTATCTCAGCCTGCCGGCGCTCGCGCACCTGCGGCAGGCGCCCCGCGCCGAGCGCGACATGCGTAAGCCGGCGCGCACAGCGGACGCGGCATGAAAAAGCTCGTCCGTTTCGGCATCGTCGGCAGCATCGGCTTTGTCATCGATGCGGCCTTGCTCTGGCTTCTACTCCAGACGACGCCGCTCGGGCCCTTCGTCGCCCGCGCCATCGCCATTGTCGTGGCACTCGTCGCCACCTGGTATCTCAACCGCAGCTTCACCTTCGGCGCCTCGCGCCGCTCGCTAGCCGTCGAGGGCTTCCGCTACGGCTCCGTCGGCATCACCTCCGCCGTGGTCAATTACCTGATCTACACGCTTCTGCTTTTGTCGCTGCCGATCCTTCAGCCGCTGGCGGCGCTGGTCATCGCCTCGATCGCCGCCATGGCCTTTTCCTTCTCCGGCTATTCGCGCTTCGTCTTCCGCCGCTGACCCCGGGCTCAGACCGCCTCCCAGCCGTCCTTGCCGCCGGCGCGATAGATCGCGTCGATGAAGCGCTGGTTGTCGCGCGAGCTTTCGAGGCTGACGACGTCGGAGCGATCGCCGCTCAGCGCCGCCCTGGCAAAGGCCTCGGCCTCGCGCCGGTATTGCCGGCTGTCTTGGAAACGGAAGACCTGTGACTGGTTGTGCGACTGGTTGGACTGTTCGACCTCTTCCGCGCCCCAGCGGTCGGCATTGAACGGCGAGCGAACCTCGATGAAGCCTTCCGTACCGTGGAACACCATGGACTGACGATTGGCCATCTGGGTCGAGACGTAGAAGCTCAGTTCGAACGAACCAAAATCCGCCTTCACACTGGAATAGATATCCGTACCGAAGTCCGGATCCCGCTCGACGACCGCCTGCACCCGCTTCGGCTCCAAACCGGTCGAGAACCGCGTGGCGATGGCCGGATAGACACCGATATCGGGAAGCCCTCCGCCGCCCAGTTCGGGAATATTGCGCATGTTGCCGGGGTCGCGGTTGAAATAGGTGAAGACGCCCTGCACGTGGCGCAGGCGGCCGATGGCGCCTTCGGCGAGCAAATCGCGGACCTTGCGCCACACCGGCGTGTAAGTCACCATGAACGCTTCGGAGATCAGCACGCCATTACGGTCGCGCGCCGCAATCAGCGGATCGATGTCGGCAGCCTTGAGCGCGATCGGCTTTTCGCACAGAACGTGCTTTCCCGCCTCGGCCGCCCGGATCGTCCACTCCACATGCTGCGCCGTCGGCAGCGGAATGTAGACGGCGTCGATCACGTCGGAGGCGAGCATCTCCTCGTAGGAGCCGAAAGCATGCGGCACGGAGAAGCGGTCGGCCATGGCCCGCGCCTTGGAAAGATCGCGGCTGGCGATGGCGGTGACGACGCAGTTTTCCGCGTCCTGCATGGCCGGCACAACGAGATCCCGGCCGATCTTGGCCGTGGACAGAATTCCGAAACGCAGCATGGGCTCCTCCTGTAACGTTGCCGCGCGACCCTAGTCAGAGATCCGCCGCTTGGCAACGGGCCGCGAAGGCAGGCCACAACAGACCACGGGGCCAATTCTGATTGGCCGGAAACATCCCATCATCGTCCGGAGCGGAACTTTTTCGCTTTCTTCCGTGCGGTATTTTCAGCTATCCCATCAACGCAGAGGATGCAGAAAATGACCGCCAGCAACACAGCCCTCCTTGTCATCGACGTTCAGGAATCCTTCCGCCACCGCCCCTACTGGCGCGACGAGGACGTCGTCGATTTCCTCGTCCGCCAGCAGGCGCTGGTCGACGGGGCGAAGGCCGCCGGCCATGCCGTCGTGCAGATCTTTCACACCGACGACGATGCAGAGTTTCGCCTCGACAGCGGTTTCGTCACGACGCTTACCGGTCTCCGCATCGAGCCGGACGTCATCATCCACAAGACCCGCCACTCGGCCTTCGTCGGCACGCCGCTCGAAATCTGGCTACGCCAGCGCGGCATCGGCCGGCTGATCGTCTCGGGCATCCGCACCGAGCAGTGCTGCGAGACGACGACACGCCACGGCGCCGATCTCGGTTTTGCGGTCGACTACGTGACCGAGGCGACGCTGACCTTCCCGATGACCCACGCCTCGGGCCAGGTGTTCAGCGCCGCCGACATCAAGACCCGCACCGAACTGGTGCTGGCCGGTCGCTTTGCCCGCATCGCAACGGTGGAACAGGCGCTCGGCCAGATCGGGCTTGCCGCATGACAGTCGCGCCCCGCCCCGACCGCCGGACTATCCCCGTCTATGTCGTGCTGCCGCCGCACACGCTTCTGATGGATGTCGCCGGTCCGGTCGAGGTGCTGCGCTATGCCAACAGCGAACAGGAGGAGATCCTGTTCGACTGCCATTTCGTCGCCACCCGTACCGAACAGACGACATCGATCGGGCTAACGCTCGCCAATCTGCAGCCTCTGCCCGATCGACTGCCCGACGGCGCCTATGTGGTCATCTCCGGCAGCATGGGTGCTGTTCCCGATCCGGCATCGGTCGCGGCGGAGCGGGCGGAGATCGCGCGCTGGCTTTCCCGCGTCGTCGTGCCCGGCATCACGCTCGTCACCATCTGCTCCGGCGCCCTGCTCGCCGCATCCGCCGGCCTGCTCGACGGCCACGCCTGCACCACCCACACGGACTGCATCGACGACCTTCAGCGTCTCGCCCCGGCGGCGCAGGTGCTGGAAAACCGCCTCTTCGTCGAGGACGGCGAACGCTTTTCCAGCGCCGGCATCTCCACCGGCATTGACCTGATGCTGCACATCGTCGCGAAGCTCACCTCCGCGCCGGCGGCGCTGTCGATCGCGCGGACCATGGTAATCTACATGCGCCGCAGCGGCGCCGATCCGCAGCTCTCACCGTGGCTCTCCGGCCGCAACCACCTGCACCCGGCGATCCACCGCATCCAGGATGCGATCATGGCCGATCCGGCCCGCGACTGGACGCTGTCGCAACTGGCGAATCTCGGCCATCTGAGCGAGCGGCATATGACACGGCTGTTTCGCGAGCACGCCGGATTGTCCGTCATCGCTTACGTCAATCTGATGCGGGTGACGCTGGCGCGTGACATCCTCTCTCACTCTCGCCTCGACATGGAGACGGTGGCCGAGCGGGCGGGCTTTTCCTCGCCGCGCCATATGCGGCGCATCTGGGCGCAGCACAACGTCTTGCCACCCAGCCACTACCGCATGTCCGATCAAAGAAATTGAGTGGTCGATCACAGGCGCGGTTGCTAACCTGCAAGCTCTCACGCCCGGCCGCCTTCGGCCGCCTCCCGCGAACCCACGGAGTTTACCCATGCAGAAGCGTTCGCTCGGCCGCACCGGCCTTTCCATCGCACCCGTCGTCTTCGGCGGCAATGTGTTCGGCTGGACGGCCGACGAAAAGACCTCGTTCGACCTGCTCGATGCCTTCTTCGACGCGGGCTACAATGCGATCGACACGGCCGACGTCTATTCCTCCTGGGTCGACGGCCACAGGGGTGGCGAGAGCGAGGAGATCATCGGCCGGTGGCTGAAGCGCGGCCATGTCGCACGCGAAAAGGTGGTGATCGTCACCAAGGTCGGCTTCGACAGCCAGGGGCGCAAGACCGGGCTTTCCGCCAAGTGGATCGCCGAGGCGGCAGAGGCCTCGCTGAAGCGTCTCGGCACCGATTACATCGACCTCTATCTCGCCCACAAGCCGGACGAGGACGTGCCGATCGAGGAGACGCTTGAGGCCTTTGCCCGGCTCAAGCAGCAGGGCAAGGTCCGCGCCATCGGCTGCTCGAATTACGAGGCCGATCAGTTGCAGGCCGCGCTCGACGCAGCGACCAAAAACAACCTGCCGCGTTATGACGTCGTGCAGCCGGAATATAATCTCTACACCCGCGAACGCTTCGAAGGGCCGCTCGCCGACCTCTGCGTCAAGGAAGAGATCGGCGTCATCAGCTATTATGCGCTCGCCGCTGGCTTCCTCACCGGCAAGTATCGCAGCCTGAAGGACACGGAAGGTGCCGCACGCAGCTACCGCGTCGGCAACTATCTGGACGACAAGGGAATGAAGATCCTCGCCGCCCTCGACGAGGTGGCCGCCGAGACCGGCACATCGCCCGCAACCGTCGCCATCGCCTGGGTCGCCGCGCGTCCCGGCATCACCGCGCCGATCGCCTCGGCCACCAGCCTTCGCCAGCTCGAAAGCCTGATTGCCGCCGGCAAGCTTGCGCTTTCCGAAGCCCAGATGGCCCGCCTCACCGAAGCCGGAGCGTAAGAATTCGATGGCCATCGAAATACGGTATGCCGAGCCCGCCGACGAAGCCGCCTGGCGGCGCCTGTGGAAGGGATATCTCACCTTCTACAAGGTCGACCTGCCGGAAGAGATCACCAACCACACCTGGGCGCGCATCCTCGACCCCTCGTCGCGCGTCGCCATGCGGGTGGCGCTGGTCGACGGCGAGATGGCGGGCTTTGCCATTCACCACTTCCATGATTCCACCTGGGTTCTGACGCCGGACTGCTATCTGGAAGATCTCTATCTCGACGAGAGATCCCGCGGCCGGGGCCTCGGCCGGGCCCTGATCGACGACCTGATCACGCTTGCGAAACAGAAGGGCTGGTCCCGGCTCTACTGGCACACCAATCACGACAATGCGACGGCCCGCAAACTCTATGACACCTATGCGAAGGAAGACGGGCACGTGCGCTATCGGATGACGCTGGCGTAAGTTGTCTGCCGCCGAGGTCTGTACTAGATTCGGGCTCGAAGGAGTTAAGTCATGGCGACCGTGAACATTCGGATTGACGACGAAATCGAGGCGCGCTTGGAAAAGATCACGAAGGCTCATGGTCTCGACCGGAATGACATTTTTCGCGACGCACTCCTCGAAAAACTCGAGGAGCTGGAAGACCTCTACGCAGTGGAGGCCCGCCTGAAAGAGCCGTTCAAATCCGTGCCGAATAATCAGGTGTGGAAGGAACTCGGGCTTGCGGATTGAATGGCATCCCGCCGCTGTCGAGGAACTCTGGCAGCTGGGGACAGCCGATCAACGACGCATCAAGAAGGCGCTCGATCTTGTTCTTGAATTGCAGGATCCAAGGCAGCGTTTGCAGCCATATCGCGGCGATCTGAAGGACTTCTGGAAGCTGAGGGTCGGGAATATCCGCCTTGTCTGCCAGATTCGGCGCGAGGGCGACGACTACGTCCTCATTATCAGAGTGGCACACCGCAGTTCGGTTTATTCGGATCGGAGCCGACGGCTTATTCGCGCCCGTGATCCGGACCAGACTTGAAGCGAAAGAAATCCACGAAGGCCCGCAGCGCCGGGCGCATCTGGCGGCGCGAGGGATAATAGATGAAGAAGCCCTCAAACGGTGGGCACCAGTCCTCAAGCACCGGCACGAGCCTGCCGTCCGCGATATCCTCGTCGACCCGTCCGTCGAACAGGTAGGCGAGCCCCACACCATCGATCGCTGCGCGACGCATCAGCCGCTGGTCGGAAAGGATCAGCGGGCCGGAAACATCGACGGCCAGCGCCTTTCCCGCCTTCTCCAGCTCCCAACGATAGATCCGCCCGCTCGAGAAGCGGCGCCGGATGCAGCGGTGGCGTATGAGGTCGCCCGGCTCTTCGGGCCGGCCATGGGCCGCAAGATAGGCCGGAGAGGCCACGATCAGACCACGCTGCGGACCGCTGGCGCGAACCGCGATCATGTCGGCCTCCAGATGCTCGCCCAGCCGCAGCCCCGCATCGAAGCCCTCCGCGACGACGTCCTCGAAGCGGTCATTGGTGACGACATCGAGCTCGATATCGGGATAAACGCTGAGGAAAGCCCCCAGCCGCGGCACGATCAGGTCCTCGGCGGCCAACATCGGCATGGTCACGCGCAGCGGGCCGGCCGGTTTGCCCCTGCGATCCGCCAGCGCCTCCAGCACCGCATCGATATCCGACAGCGCCGGTGAAAGCGTCTCCAGCAGCATGCGGCCCTCCTCCGTCGGCGCGACACTGCGGGTGGTGCGCGACAGGAGCCGAAGGCCGAGGCTCGCCTCGAGCGTCGCCACCGCATGGCTGACGGCCGAGGGCGCAATGCCGAGCTCGGCAGCCGCCTTGCGGAAGCTGCGGGTGTCTGCCACGATTGCCAGCACCGCCAGTTGGGAAAGCTGTGTTCTGTTCATTGTTCGAAATGTTAGAACAACCCGTTGGCTTTTGCAGCAATTATCGCAGGAAGCGCCGGGGCTTATCGTTCTGGCGTCCGGTCGTGATCAGCCGGACGACCGGGAAAACGCTTGCCGGACGGTTTCAGTCCGCACACTCAGGAGAAGTCCCTTGCAACAGAGAAAACTCGGCCCGCTCACCGTCTCCACCCTTGGCCTCGGCTGCATGGGCATGACGCATGGCTATACCCGCACCGGCGACGAGGCGGGCGCGCTCGCTACCCTTGCCCGCGCGGTCGAGCTCGGCGTCACTCTCTTCGACACGGCCGAGATCTATGGGCCATTCACCAACGAGATCCTGGTCGGCAAGGGGCTGAAGCCTTATCGCGACCGGGTCCTGATCGCCACCAAGTTCGGCTTTCGCATCCACGACGGAAATCCCAATGATGCAACCGCGGGCGGGACGGATTCGCGCCCCGAGCATGTCCGGGAGGTCGCCGAGGCATCGCTGAAACGGCTGGGCGTCGAGGTCATCGACCTGTTCTACCAGCATCGCGTCGATCCGGACGTACCGATCGAGGACACGGTCGGCGCCATGGCCGATCTGGTGCGCGAGGGCAAGGTGCGGGCGCTCGGCCTGTCCGAGGCCAGTGCCGAAACGCTCCGCCGCGCGCACGCGGTTCACCCGATCGCCGCCATCCAGAGCGAGTATTCGCTGTGGAGCCGCGATCCGGAGGAGAACGGCGTGCTCGAAACCTGCCGCGAACTGGGCATCGGCTTCGTACCCTTCTCTCCGCTCGGCCGCGGCGTCTTGACCGGCGCGCTGAAGACGCTCGAAGGGATGGCCGAGAGCGATTTCCGCCGCACGCTGCCGCGCTTCTCGGCCGAGAATTTCGACGCAAACTTGGCGCTGGTCGCCGAGCTTGAGGCGATGGCGGCAAAGAAGGGCGTCGAGCCCGGCCAGCTGGCGCTCGCCTGGGTCCTGGCGCAGGGTGATTTCATCGTGCCCATTCCCGGCACCACGAAGATTGCCAATCTGGAGAAGAACGTCGCGGCCGCCGACATCCGGCTTTCGCCCGAAGAGCTTGCGACCCTTGGCGACCTGCTGTCGCCGGATAAGGTCGCAGGCGCGCGGTATCCGGAACGCATGGCGAAGATGGCCGGGCGCTAACCGCCCCGCACCATACCGTGTCGCCTCAGCCGTGGACGCACTTCGCGTCTGCGGCCACAGGCCTCGTGGCATAGTGCAGCCGCTTGTTCTCGTACATAAGATCGTCGGCGCGCTTCATCAGCGCTTCCATGCTCTCGCCGGGCTCGCTGGTTGCCGAGCCGATCGATACGCTCAGCAGCGCATCGGAATAGAACTGGTTATTGATCTTCAGGATCTCGTTCATCGTGTCGATCATGGCCTGCGCGGCCTGCCGGTCGGCACCCGGCATGAGCACGGCGAACTCGTCCCCGCCGATGCGCATGGCATGGTGGGGCGGCTTGACCACACTGTTCAGCACCTCGCCGAACCGCCGCAACAGGGCGTCGCCCGCATCATGCCCCAGCTGGTCATTGGCTTCCTTGAGCCCGTTGAGGTCGATGACGATGGCGGAAACCGGCCGCAGCGACTTGCGCTCCAGCCTGTTGAGCTCGTCAGTATAGAAGGCGCGGTTGTGCAGCTTGGTCAGGATGTCGTGCTTGCCGAGATATTCCAGATAGGCCTCAGCCTTCTTGCGCGCCGTTATGTCGGTCAGCGCCACCTGGACCCGCGACCAGTCATGCTCGTGGCCGGGGAAGACGGCGAAGTTCAACAGGATGTGCCGAACGGTGCCATCGAGCGCATAGTTGACCACTTCGCGGCTGTGATAGAGACGGTTGTCCCACAGATCGATCAGCTGCTCGCGGAATGGTTTTTCCATCTCGTCGCGGAAGATGTCGCCCTGGCGCAAGAGAAGCGTCTGGCGGTCCGGCGCACCGAACAGGTCGAGAGTCGCCTGGTTGACGTCGAGCACGCGGATCTCCGCCATGCACTGACGGACGAATTCGGGATGCACGTCGGTGAAGACGCGAAAGTCGACGATGCCGCGCGAGCGCACATCCTCGATCAGGGTGCGGATACCGCTGAAGTCTTCGATCCACAGCGAGACGGGCGAGTGTTCAAACACGCCTTCGGCATAACGCCGGTTCTCGAGCTCGGCACGGCGGGCGTCTTCCCGCTCGGTGACATCCTCGGTCGTGACCAGCAGCTGGCCAAGCGTTTCCTCGTGGCCAGGGAGCACGGATCCGCGCAACTGGATGTCGAGCCTGCGACCGGACAGCGTGTAGTTGACCGCGGTGCTGGCGAATTCGGTCTTGCCGTCCCACAGGTCGATCAGCTCGTGAATGTGGGTCTCCCACATGTCGTCGCAGAAGACCTTGCCGAGATTGCCGGAAAGCTCTTCCAGGTCTCGGGCCTCGAACAATTCCAGCGTCTTGCGGTTGACCTGAAGGATGCGGATCTTGGCGGAGCAATCCGCCACGCGGCTGCGGTCTTCCATGAGAAAGGTGCGAATGTCGGTCACGCCTTCAGCGCGCCAGACTTCGAACTGCGCCTTCACAGCGCTGAAATCCTCGATCCACATCGCGATCGGTGCGAGTTCGAAAATGTTCGCGTCCACAACACCGGTCATTGGAAATCGCCGCCTGAGAGAAATCGTGTCGAGCCATCGGCCGTCGGGTATCGCCGCAGGCTATTCAGTATTGATTAAATCTCTCTTGACCGAGGGCGGCTGGAATTCGCGTATTGCCGGCCGAATTCTGCGGCTGTGTGCCCTGATACCGGAACCGTTTGCTTTCGCCGATGCCGCGGCACGGCTTTCGTTTCTGACCGTGACTTTCGCCCGCATGGCGGCTCGCTGATCAAGCCTTTACGATGCAACGCCTGAAGGCGGATGGCGTCGTGCCGGTGACGATCTTGAACATGCGGGTCATATGGCTCTGGCTGCTGAACCCGCAGGCGGTGGCGATCTGGGCGATGGGGTCGCTACCGGCCAGCATGCGCCGGGCACGATCGATACGACGGTAAAGGACGAAGACGTGGGGCGACACGCCGCAGCTGGCCCTGAACATCCGCTGCAGATGGAATTCGCTGAGGCCTGCGAGCGTCGCCAGCTCTTTCAGGCTGATCGTGCGGTCGAGTGACACGTCGATATGTTCGATCAGCCGCCGGCGAACGGCGGGAGCCAGCCCGCCACGCAAGGCGACCGGTTTTTCTCCGCCATAGCGTGGATCGAGAAAGAGATGCCCGAGCGCAGCCGTCAGCGCCTGATCGGCCAGAAGCCTCTCCCCCGTCTCGGTCGCCTCGGCCAGCAGTCCCAGGGCCGCGCAGAGTTGCGGCGCCTCGCCGAAGGTGGTCTCCGGAATCACCATCTTCCGGGCATCGCGGTCAAAGCTCTCGGAGAACAGGCGCCGCAGCTCCTGATCCGACACGTAGAGATGGACGAATTCGAACGTGTCGGTGATCTCCCACTCGGAGGAGGCACCCTGCGGCATGATGCAGAGCGCCCCCGGCCAGCCGTGGACGGAGCCGGCATCGATACGACGCGTGCCGTCGCCTCCGCGCAGATAGCAGCTGAATGTGTGGCCGTCGGCGCGCTCGTAGCTCATGCGATCGTGGCTGTTTCGCCAGAGGGCGCTGGCCCTGCCCTCGCCGAGATCGAGCGCACCGAGCCGCTTGGCGCGGGACGAGGCAGACAGAGAACCAAAGACGGACGAGGAATGCAGCATGATGATGATCCGGTGATCTGTCGGCCATCCTAGCGCAAGACGGGACGCCTGCCACCCTCCGCGCGTCGCCACCGTCGTCGTTCGACGCAGTTCACCGCAAGATCGTGCAAGAATTTTCGACATGACCGGCGCTCAAGTCGGCGCTGACGCCACCACCCGCGCCTGACCCGCGAGGGAGCCGGCGCCCGCAACAGACCAAGACAAAGATCCGATGACCAATATCCTGCTGTTTTCCTCCACTGTCCTGATCTGGGGCACCACCTGGATCGCCATCGCACTGCAGATCGGGCCGGTTCCGGTGCTCGTTTCGGTGTTCTATCGCTTTGCCGTCGCCGCCCTCATTCTGGTGGCGGTCCTGATCGTCACGCGGCGGCTGAAGGTGCCGACGCGGGCGCAGCAGCCCTTCGTGCTCGCCCAGGCGCTCTGCCTGTTCTGCTGCAACTTTCTCTGTTTCTATCACGCCGCCAGCTATGTGCCCTCGGGCCTGATCTCCGTCGTCTTCTCGCTGGCGACGATTTACAACGCGATCAATGCCCGCATCTTCTTCGGTGACCGGATCAGCCCCCGCACACTCGTTGCCGCGACGCTGGGCGCGACCGGGCTCATACTCCTCTTCGGCGTCGATATTCTCTTCAGCCTCAATCCCGACAGCTGGAAAGGCATCGGGCTTTCCGCCCTCGGCACCCTGTTCTTCTCGCTGGGCAACATGGCGTCGCGGCGCAACAGCGCATCCGGCATCGCCCCGGTGACCGCCAATGCCTGGGGCATGAGCTATGGTGCGCTCGCGCTGCTGCTTCTGATCGTCGTGACCGGCACGCCGGTCGTCGCACCGCCGAGCCTCACCTATCTCGGCGCCATGCTTTATCTGGCCGCCATCGGCTCGGTCGTCGGCTTCACCACATACCTCATGCTGGTCTCCCGCATCGGATCACAGAAGGCCGCCTATGCCACGGTGCTCTTTCCGGTCGTGGCACTGACGCTGTCCACCCTGTTCGAGGGCTATCACTGGACCTTGCTGTCGCTGCTCGGGCTCAGCCTGACGCTCGCCGGCAATGCAGTCATGTTCGCCCGCCTGCCGGCGCGGCGCAAAGCCCTGACGGGCGCGCGCGCCTAGACGCAAGAAGGGGCGGTCGAGCCGCCCCTTCCCATCTTTCATCTCCGTGACGGCCGTTCAGGCGCGCAGGCTGGCGCCCGTCGACTTTTCGACATTGCCGACGATCTTCTTGGTCAGCGCGTCGAAATCCTCATCGGTCAGCGTCTTGTCGACCGGCTGGATCAGCACTTCGATCGCCACCGACTTCTTGCCCTCGCCGACGGACGCGCCTTCGAAGATATCGAAGACGTTGACGCCCGTGATCAGTTTGCGATCGGCGCTGGCGGCCGCCTTGATGATCGCACCCGCCTCGACCGCCTTGTCGGCGACGAAGGCGAAGTCACGCTTGACCATCTGGAAGGGCGAAAGATCGAGCGCCGGCTTGGTGCGGGTCGCCTTTTTCTTCGGCTCCGGCATGGCATCGAGATAGACTTCGAAACCGCACAGCGCGCCGGACACGTCGAGCGCTTCCAGCGTCTTCGGGTGGAACTCGCCGAAATGGCCGACGACCACCTTCGGACCCATCTTGATCGTGCCGGAACGGCCGGGATGGTACCAGTCAGGACCGCCCTGCTCGATCTGGACATTGCCCATCGGCAGGCCGCAGGCCTCGAGCACGGCGAGCGCGTCGGCCTTGGCGTCATAGACGTCGACCGGCTTGCCGCCGCCCTTGGCCGCATTCGACCACATGCGGCCGGCACCGGAAAGCGAAGCCGTTCCGCGGCGAATGCCGCCGGCAACGCGACGCTGGCCTTCCGGCTTATCGTTTTCGTAGGTGCCGGACACCTCGAAGATCGCCACATCGCCAAAGCCGCGGTCGGCATTGCGCTGGGCAGCGGTCAGGAGGCCCGGCAGCAGCGAGGGGCGCATGTCCGACATGTCGGCGGCGATCGGGTTGGCAAGCTTCAGCGCGCGGCTGCCGCCGCCGAAGAGCTTTGCCTGCTCTTCCGGAATGAAGGACCAGGTGACGGCTTCCAGCATGCCACGCGAGGCGAGCGCCCGCTTGGCGGTGCGCGTGCGGATCTGCAGCGGCGTCAGGATGCGGCCGTTGACGGAACCCGTGGGCGCGAGCGGCTCGGGCTTGATGTTGTCGACGCCGAACACGCGCATGACCTCTTCCACCAGGTCCGCCTTGCCATCGACATCCGGGCGCCAGGAGGGGACGGCGACCGAAACCGTCTCGCCCTCGCCGGTGACCTCGAAGCCGAGGCCGGTCAGGATCTGGCGTGCTTCATCGTTGGAGACGGTCAGCCCGGTCAGGCGCTTGACCTCCGAGAACGGGAAGTCGACGATCTTGCGATCGAAGCCCTTGTAGCCGACGACCTTGGCCTTGGCCGCAGTGCCGCCGCACATGGAAAGCACCAGTTCCGTGGTCCGCTCGAGGCCGGGCATCATGTATTCCGGGTCGACGCCGCGCTCGAAGCGATAGCGCGCATCGGTGATAATGCCGTGGCTGCGGCCGGTCTTGGCGATATTGATCGGATCCCAGAGCGCGGACTCGATCAGGACGTTGACCGTGTTTTCGTCGCAGCCGGAATGCTCGCCGCCCATGATGCCGCCGATCGATTCCGGACCATTGTCGTCCGCGATGATGACATTGGTCGGGTTCAGCTTGTAGGTGCGGGTGTCGAGCGCAAGGATTTCCTCGCCCTCGCGGGCGCGGCGCACGGTCAGCACGCCCTTGACCTTGTCGGCGTCGAAGACGTGCATCGGCCGGCCCTGGTCGAAGGTCATGTAGTTGGTGACGTCGACCAGCGCCGAGATCGGACGAAGGCCGATGGCCAGCAGCCGCTGCTGCATCCAGCGCGGGCTCGGACCGTTCTTCACACCGCGCACCAGACGGTAGGCGAAGCCCGGGCAGAGCTTCTCGTCGTCGAGCACGATCTTCACCTCGATCGGCGTCTCGCCCTCGATCTTGAACTCGGGTGCCTTCGGGGCCTTGAGCTTGCCGAGACCGGAGGCCGCAAGGTCACGGGCAATGCCGTAGACGCTGGTGCAGTCCGGGCGGTTCGGGGTCAGGTTGATCTCGATGACCGGATCGTCGAGCCCGGCATAGGCCGCAAAGGACGTGCCGACCGGCGCATCGTCCGGAAGGTCGATGATGCCGTCGTGATTGTCCGACATGTTGAGCTCCTTTTCGGAGCACATCATGCCATGGCTTTCGACGCCGCGGATCTTGCCGACGGCGAGCGTCACGTCGATGCCGGGCACATAGACGCCGGGACGGGCAAGCGCGCCGACGAGGCCGGCGCGGGCATTCGGCGCGCCGCAGACGATCTGCACCGGCGCAGAACCATCGCCGGCATCGACCGTCAAAACCTTCAACCGGTCGGCTTCCGGGTGCTTTTCCGCGGTCAGGATCTTGGCGATGACGAAGGGCTTGTAGGCCGCCTTGTCATCGACGTCCTCGACCTCGAGGCCGATCGCCGTCAGACGCTCGCAGATTTCCTCGAGCGTGGCGTCGGTTTCCAGGTGATCCTTCAGCCAGGAGAGTGTGAATTTCATGGGTCTGTCCTCCTTACGCGCTCAGGCCGCCGAACAGGGTCGGCACGTCGAGCGGGCGGAAACCGTAATGGCTCATCCAGCGCACGTCGGCGTTGAAGAAGTCGCGCAGGTCCGGCATGCCGTATTTCAGCATGGCGATGCGGTCGAGGCCCATGCCCCAGGCGAAGCCCTGGTATTCGTCCGGATCGAGGCCGCCGGCGCGCAGCACGTTCGGATGGACCATGCCGCAGCCGAGGATCTCCATCCAGTCCTTGCCTTCGCCGAACTTGACGATCGGACCCGACGAACGGTCGCACTGGATGTCGACCTCGAAGGACGGCTCGGTGAACGGGAAGAAGGACGGACGGAAGCGCATCACGACATTGTCAACCTCGAAGAACGCCTTGCAGAACTCTTCGAGGATCCAGCGCAGATGGCCGACATTGGCGGTCTTGTCGATGACCAAGCCTTCGACCTGGTGGAACATCGGCGAGTGGGTGGCGTCACTGTCCTGGCGATAGGTCTTGCCCGGAATGACGATGCGGATCGGCGGCTTCTGCGCCTCCATGGTGCGCACCTGAACCGGCGAGGTGTGGGTGCGCAGCACCTTGCGCTCGCCGTTGTCGTCGGGTTCCAGGAAGAAGGTGTCATGCATCTCGCGGGCCGGGTGACCTTCGGGGAAGTTCAGCGCGGTGAAATTGTAGTAGTCGGTCTCGATATCCGGACCTTCGGCGATCGAGAAGCCCATGTCGGCGAAGATCGCGGTGATCTCGTCGACGATCTGGCTGATCGGATGGATGCGGCCGCGCTCGGCGGGCGAGGAGCGGACCGGCAGCGAAACGTCGACGGTCTCGGCCTTCAGCCGCGCGGCAATCGCGGCATCTTTCAGCTCGGCCTTGCGGGCGGTGATCTTGTCGGAGATTTCAGTCTTCAGCGCGTTGATCGCGGCGCCGCGGGTCTGGCGCTCTTCGGGCGTCATCGAGCCCAGCGTCTTCAGGAGCTCGGAGACCGAGCCCTTCTTGCCGAGTGCTGCGACGCGGACCGCCTCGATATCGGCTTCCGTGTCCGCCGCGGCGATGTCGGCGAGAAGCGCCGTTTTCAAACTGTCGAGATCGGACATGTCCGTTTCCTGCCCCTAGATACACCGCGGGTCCCTAGCGCCCCGGCATGACGACAAAATGAAAAACCCGCGCCAGCCCTGCCAGCGCGGGTTTCCCAACAATTTCTTTTTACAAAAGCTTGGGAAGCGCTGGCTTACTTGACCGCGCTTTCAAACTCGTTGGCCGTGCCGGCGTCCTTGAGGTAGGCCAGTGCCTTCTTGGCAGCGGCGACCAGGGCGCCGAAGGCTGCCGGTTCATGGATCGCCATGTCGGACAGAACCTTGCGGTCGACTTCGATGCCGGCCTTGTTCAGACCGTCGATGAAGCGGCCGTAGGTGAGGCCGTGTTCGCGGACGGCAGCGTTGATACGCTGGATCCACAGAGCGCGGAAGTTGCGCTTGTTGACCTTGCGGTCGCGGTAGGCGAATGCCTTCGAACGATCAACGGCGGCCTTGGCGGCGCGGATCGTGTTCTTGCGGCGGCCGTAGAAGCCCTTGGCTGCCTTGAATACCTTGTTGTGCTTGGCGCGGGAAGTTACGCCACGTTTTACGCGTGCCATGTCATGATCTCCTTAAATGATCCAAAAAGCGAAAGGGTCTCAGAGACCGTTCGGCAGGTAGTTCTTGATGACCTTCTTGCCGTCTGCTTCGGCGAGAACCATCGTGCCGCGTGCATCGCGGATGAACTTGTTGGACCGCTTGATCATGCCGTGGCGCTTGCCGGCGGCAGCCGCCAGAACCTTGCCGGTGGCGGTGATCTTGAACCGCTTCTTGGCGGAGGATTTCGTCTTCATCTTGGGCATTTTGCTACTCCATTGTTCTTGTATCGAAACAGGCAGACGACGCCCGTTTTCAAGCATAAAGAACGGCCACGGCATGCCCTGCCGGACCGTTCGGACGCGCGCTTATAACCGCAGGAATAAGAAAGCGCAACGGGGTTGAGGCACGATCGGCAAAAATGCAAATGCCGCCCGATGGGCGGCACAGCATGAAAGACCGGGAGAGAACCGCCTCGGGCTCACTTCGGCGCGAGCACCATCATCATCTGGCGGCCTTCGAGCTTGGGCTCGGCCTCGACCTTGGCGATCGTGGCGGTGTCTTCCTTGACCTGGAGCAGAAGCTTCATGCCGAGTTCCTGGTGGGCCATTTCACGACCACGGAACTTCAGTGTCACCTTGACCTTGTCGCCGTCCTCGAAGAAGCGATTCATGGCCCGCATCTTCACCTCATAGTCATGGGTGTCGATGTTGGGACGCATCTTGATTTCCTTGACCTCGACGATCTTCTGCTTCCTGCGCGCTTCGGCCGCCTTCTTCTGGTTGGCGAATTTCAGCTTGCCGAGGTCCAGGATCTTGCAGACCGGCGGCTCGGCATTGGGAGAAATCTCGACGAGATCGAGACCCGCCTCTTCCGCCATCCGGAGCGCCTCGTCCGTCGGCACGATGCCGAGGTTCTGGCCTTCGTCATTGATAAGCTGGACCCGGGGAATCCGGATCTCCCGATTGGAGCGCGGCCCTTCCTTGACGGGGGCATCGGCTTTGAAAGGTCTGCGAATGGTCGTATTCTCCTGAACTGTTGCGCCTGGCGACAAGGCACTCGAAGCGCTGGCATTTCGCGATTGAGTTATTTGGCTATTGTCGGCCGGCAAGTCAATAACACGGTTCGCAGCAAAAATCACCTGCTGTGCGTCACTTCGCGAATCTGTTTAACAGGGCCGATTGAAGCTCAGGAGCCCCGCATGACCCTTACTCCCTCCGCTGCGCGCGCCGAGACGATCACGGTCGGCACCGGAAACGACGCCCGCGCGATCGCTGTTCTTCTTCGCGATGCCGGCGGCGCCGCCGACCCCGCGCGTCCGTCCCTCGTCTGGCTCGGCGGCTATCGCTCCGACATGACCGGCACCAAGGCGGTCGAAATGGATGCGCTGGCCGCGGAACAGGGGCTTTGCGCCATCCGCTTCGACTATTCCGGCCATGGCGCCTCCGGCGGCGCCTTTCGCGACGGTACCATCAGCCGCTGGCTGGAGGAGGCGCTGGCCGTTCTCGACCATGTCGCTCCGGCAAGCGTCGTCCTCGTCGGCTCGTCGATGGGTGGCTGGATCGCGCTCCGGCTGGCGCAGGAACTGGCACGCCGCAAGAAGGGGCCGAAGCTCTCGGGCATGGTGCTGATCGCGCCGGCCCCGGATTTCACCGCCGAACTGATCGAGCCGAACCTGTCGGAGACCGAGCGGACGTCGCTTGCCGAGCAAGGCTATTTCGAAGAACCGTCGGAGTACAGCCCCGAGCCCAACATCTTTACCCGCGCCCTCATCGAGGACGGCCGGCAGAACCGCGTGCTCACCGGCTTCATCGAGACCGGCTGCCCGGTGCACATCCTGCAAGGTATGGCGGATCCGGACGTGCCTTATGCCCATGCGCTGAAGCTGGTGGAATTCCTGCCCGCCGACGACGTCGTGCTGACGCTGGTGCGGGACGGCGACCATCGTCTGTCACGGCCCGAGGACATTGCCCGCATGAAGGCGGCGATCCTGGCAATGACGCAGGAGGCCTAACGGCCACCCTGTCGCATTTTAACCATAGTTGACAAATCCCTAACGCAGCGCCGGTGCCGCGATTGACTCTCAGCCCGCTTGGACTTTAACGTTTTGTTAAGGATTAAGGGGACGAGTTCATGATGAACCGATCGCGTGCGCTTGCAGCGCTGCTCGTATTGGCGGGCGTGTCAGTGCCTGCCGGTGCCGGTTACACTGCGCCGAAGACGCTGCTGTCGATGACGACCGGCAGCGTGACGTCGCAGCCCATTGGTCATTATGAGTTCTGCCGCCTGAACCGTGACGAATGCAGCGTCAAGAGCAAGGCGTCGACCCTGCCGCGGCTCACTCCGCATGGCTGGGACGTGGTGCGCGACATCAACCGCACTGTGAATGCCGCCATCACCCCGGTCACCGATACCGAAGCCTATGGCCGTGAAGAGGTCTGGGCCTATCCGGTCGATGCCGGCGACTGCGAGGACTTCGTCCTGTTGAAGCGCAAGAAGCTGATGCAGGCGGGTTTTTCTCCCGCCGACCTGCTGATCACGGTGGTGCGCAAGCCCGACGGCGAAGGCCATGCGGTGCTGACCTTGCGAAGCGCCCAAGGGGATTTTGTGCTCGACAATCTGGTCGATGACGTCAAGCCCTGGACCGAAACCTCCTATACCTATCTCAAGCGCCAGGCGAGCTTCGACAGCGGCCGCTGGGTGACGATCGAGAACGGCACCACCGACGTCATGGTCGGCGCTCTCGACTGAGAGAGAATCTGGGCCGCAGATCGACAAGCCGCCGCCGTCGGCCAGGCGCGTAGGGCAATGACATCTTTCGACCATGCGAAACGGCAAGGCCCGATGCGAGGGCCTCATCAGCTCGGCGTCGCTTCCGCCTCGGATCGCAGCGGCTGAAGCCGCGCCAGCCCGATCATCGCCAGCAACCCCACTGCCCCCATCAGCAGCAGGCAGCCGATCGCCGCGGCGACACCGAGCTCCTCGTTGATGAAGATGATGCTGACGGGCGCTGCCGCCGACAACACCATGCGAATGCCCGAGAGCGTGCCCATGGTGCGGCCATAGCCGGCCGTGCCGAAGAAGTGCAGGGGCAGAACACCGCGGATGATCGAGGTCAGCCCCTGGCCGATGCCGAAGAAGATGGCGAAGACGATCACGATGGCGACGGCGGGGATAAGGGCAGCCGCAAACAGAAGCACGAGCGCGATGAAGATGGCGCCGGTGGCGATCAGTCCGGTCACCGGCGGGGAGAGCACGCCGCGGCGGGCATACTCGATCAGACGCGCGGCCACCTGCGACGGCCCGATCAGGCTGCCGGCGAGGGTGGCGGCCGCCGGCGTGAAGCCAGCATCGCCGAGAAGGACGAGCAGCGAGGCACCCATGGCCGACAGCACGAAGCCGCCGGCCGAAAGGCTGATCGCCATCAGCGCGAGGTGGGGCCTGCGGCTCGCCGGCGCTGTCCCTGCGGCACTGGCATCGGCTCCGGCGGCCCGTGTCGCAGGCGCGCGGTAGGACGGCCACAGCACATGCACCGGAAGCGCCAGCAACAGATTGAGCGCCGCCAGTACGAGATAGACCTCGCGCCAGCTCATCATCGTCAGCAGCCACTGGATCAGCGGCCAGAACACGGTCGAGGCGAAGCCCGCGACCAGCGTCACCAGCGTGATCTGGCTTCTCGCATCCTGGCCGTGGCGCTGGGCGAGCGCGGCAAAGCCGGCGTCGTATTGCACGGCGAGCGAAATGAACTCCGCCGCCAGCGTCACTACGGCAAACTGCCAACCGTTCTGAACCATGGACAGCCCGGCGAGCATTGCTGCTGCCAGGATCGAACCGAAGGCGAGCACGGGCCGCGCGCCGAAGCGGTCGATCAGCCGACCGACGATCGGCGCCGAGACGGCGCCGCCGAGCAGTCCGATCGAGAAGACTGCAAAGACAAAACTCTGCGACCACCCGAATTCGCGGGCGATTTCGGGAGCCAGGATCGAGAAGGAATAATAGAGCGTGCCATAACCGACGGTCATGGAAACGCCCATGCCGAGGGTGGCGAAGGATGGTCTCATGATGACGCCGCTACGCTATTCGCATTGCGGCGTCATGACAATCATCAACCGTGACCGATGAGGATGCCGGCGGCCAGCACAAGGGAGCCACCGAACACGACCTGCAGGACCGCCCTGAAGAAGGGCGTCTCCATGTATTTGTTCTGGATGAAGGCGATCGCCCAAAGCTCAACGAAGACCACGGCCGCCGCGATCAGCGTCGCCGTCCAGAAATGCGGGATGAGATAGGGCAACGCGTGTCCGAGACCGCCGACCGCAGTCATGATGCCGGAGGCAAGGCCACGCTTGATCGGCGAGCCGCGGCCCGACAGTTTGCCGTCGTCGTGCGCCGCCTCGGTGAAGCCCATGGAAATGCCCGCACCGACCGAAGCCGACAGGCCGACGAGGAAGGTCTGCCAGGTATCGCCGGTGGCAAAGGCCGCGGCAAAGATCGGCGCCAGCGTCGAGACGGAGCCGTCCATCAGGCCGGCAAGGCCCGGCTGCACATAGGTCAGAATGAACTGGCGATGCGCCCCGGCATCCTCTTCCGCTTTCACCTCTTCCGGCGTGTGGCGCTCTCCAAGCATGGAAGCGATCTCTTCATGGCCCTGTTCGGCCAGCGCCAGATCGCCGAGCAGCTTGCGGGTCGAGGCGTCGGAGGTGCGCTGGGCGGCGGCGATGTAGAAGCGATAGGCCCCCTGCTCCATCGCCTCGGCTTCCGCCCGGATCTGGTCGAGGCTCTGGTTGGCCCGCAGCCAGTCGGGCTTGCGGTCGTAGAAGCCGCTGACGTGCTCGCGCCGGATCAGGGGAATGCGTTCGCCGAACCGCTGACGGTGCATCACGATCAGCTGGTTGCGGTGCGTGTGCTCGACCTCGGCCATGTCCTCGAACACCTTGGCCGATTGCGGATACTGCTCGCGCAGCTGATCGGCATAGGCGAGATAGATGCGCGCATCATCCTCTTCCGAGGAAATCGCGAGCGCCAGGATTTCCTGTTCGCTCAGACTGGAGAACGAGCGCTTTGAGGAAGAAAACAGACGCGCAAGCATGAGAGCAACCCTCTAGTTTAAAATAATTCTAAACTTATTGCGCCCGGTGCCTCCGGTCAAGGCGCCCAAGTGCCGCAGACCGGAGAGAGCGCCGCAGCAGGTGCTGCGGCGATCGGTCCGCCTGCCGCGATTTGACGGCGGAGGCGCGATCAGCGACAAGCAGGAACTGACGAAGGACCATTCAAGGAGAGGGTCATGCAGGACGATCTCGTCGGCCGCGCCGCGCACCGCGCCGACATCGCCGCCCGGGCCGAAGCGCAGATGGCCGTCATGGGCGTCGACGCCGCCTTCATCGACCGGCTGGTCGAAACCTTTTACGGCCGCATCCAGGCCCATGCGACGCTCGGCCCCGTCTTCGAGCGCCGCCTTCACGGACGCTGGCCGGAGCATTTGTCCAAGATGAAGGCCTTCTGGGGTTCGGTCGCCTTCAAGAACGGCGCCTATGGCGGCAAGCCGGTGCAGGCGCATCACGGCGTGGACGGCATGGCCGAGGGCCTCTTCATGGACTGGCTCGCACTTTTCGAGCGGACGCTCGACGACCTCGGCGCCAGCGCGGAAGCCAAGGCCTGGTTCATGGCGACGGCGCAGCGCATTGCCCGCAGTCTGGTTCTGGCTCTCTTCTATAACCCGGCCTTCGACGACCCGGCACGCGCCGCGCGGCCCTCCCCCTGACCTTCCGATCCTGGATCCGGGTCGCGACCGCGAAGCGGGCTTTCTGCGGACCGTCGCGCAGTTTTCGGATCGACGGCCCACCAGTCACGCAATTTTCCGCAATCCCGAACCGGCTTTTGCGCAATTCCTGCAGCCTTTTGGCTTGCATCCCCGAACCATCATGGCTAGACCCGCCCTCGGAGGGGGAGGACGATTATAGGAAACAACCAAGGCTCAAAGACCATGAATCGCCGTAAATTCTTCCAGCAGGCCGGCGCCGCCGGCCTCGGTGCCGCCGCCTCCGTCACGCTCGCCGCCCCCGCCATCGCGCAGGAAAACCCGAAGCTCAACTGGCGCCTGACCTCGTCGTTCCCGAAGAGCCTGGACATTATCTTCGGCGCCGCCGACGATATCGCCCGCAGCGTCTCCGAGGCCACCGGTGGCAACTTCACCATCACGCCTTTCGCCGCCGGCGAGATCGTGCCGCCGCTGCAGGCCGCCGACGCCGTCGCCTCCGGCACGGTCGAAATGGCGCATACCTGCTGCTATTACTATATCGGCAAGGATCCGGCCTTCGCGCTTGGCACCGCCATCCCCTTCGGCCTCAATGCGCGCATGACCAACGCCTGGTTCACCGCCGGCGGCGGCAATGAACTGCTGAACGAATTCCTCGCCGGTCACAAGCTCTATGCGCTTCCGGCCGGCAATACCGGCGCCCAGATGGGTGGCTGGTACCGCAAGGAAATCAAGACCATCGACGACCTCAAGGGCCTGAAGATGCGCATTGCCGGGCTGGCCGGGGAAGTCATGAGCAAGGTCGGCGTCACCCCGCAGCAGATCGCCGGCTCCGACGTTTACGCCTCGCTGGAGAAGGGCACGATCGATGCCACCGAATTCGTCGGCCCCTATGACGACCTGAAGCTCGGCTTCTACAAGGTGGCCAAGTACTACTACTATCCGGCCTGGTGGGAAGGCGGTCCGGCCGTTCACGCCTTCTTCAATTCGGACAAGTTCAACGAGCTGCCGGCCAACTACAAGCGCATCCTCACCGATGCCTGCGCGGCAGCCAATGCCAACATGCTGGCCCGCTACGATGCCTCGAATGCCGCGGCCCTGCGTCAGCTGGTTGCCCAGGGCACCGAACTGCGCGCCTTCTCCTCCGACATTCTCGACGTCTGCCACAAGGCGGCACTCGAGACCTATGCGGATCTCAGCGGCAAGAACGAGAACTTCAAGAAGCTCTACGACAGCCAGCAGGCCTTCAAGAAGGACGCCTATCTGTGGGCCCAGGTCGCCGAATACGGCTTCGACACCTACATGATGATCCAGCAGCGCCAGGGCACCCTCTAAGCGCGCCTGCCGGACCTCTGTTCCGCCATCGAGCCCGGCCCCTGCGGCCGGGTTCTTTTCTTTTTGTCATGAGCCTCGGCGGCCCCCAGACCGAGAGCCGTTTTCTTGCCGTCTCGGTCTTCCTTCGTCGGACGTTAGATATTCGTTATTTCGAATGTTTTATCCTGCGCATGTTTTTCCGCCGGGGGCTCCGATGTATCGCGTCACTCTTACTATCCTCGCTTTGGTTTTCACTCTCTTCCAGGTAGCCGCGGCGTCGGCCGAGAACTGGAGGGTCCAGAAGGCCAAGCAGCCCGTCAATTACACGCTGGACAAGCAAAGCTGGCTGCGCCTCGAGGCCGGGATGGACGTTCCTTCAGGCGCGTGGATCAGCACCGGCCCACGCGGGCGGGTGGTCCTCACCCACGAACAGGACATGATCACGGTGCAGCCCGGATCGATGACCGCAGTCTTCGCCAAGGATCGGGCCGGCAAGAAATTCGAGATTGCCCAGCCCGTCGGCGAAGTCGTCGTCGACTTCGAAAAGCGCAACGGGCGCCATCTGACGGTCCAGACGCCGTTCCTCGCCGCAGTCGTCAAGGGAACCCGTTTCACGGTCAAGGTCGACGGCCGAGGCGCAAGCCTCGGGGTCGCGCGCGGCGTGGTCGGCGTCACCGATCCACGGCGCGGCCAGTCCGTGGACGTTCGCCCCGGTCAGTCGGTCGCCGTCTCCTCAGCCCCGGGCGGCGCGCTGACGGTTACCGGCCCGGGTCCCAAAGCCCCTGTCGTCAGCGTCCCCGCAACCCAGCCCGCGGTACCAGCAGTTTCGCAGCCAGAGACAACGAGCCGCACCGGCAAGGGGACGACAACCGCAGGAGACGGCAACGGATCCGGGAATGGGAATGGGAATGGGAATGGGAATGGGAATGGGAACGGAAACGGAAACGGAAACGGAAACGGAAACGGGAACGGGAACGGAAACGGAAACGGGAACGGAAACGGAAACGGGAACGGGAACGGGAACGGGAACGGGAACGGAAACGGAAACGGAAACGGCAACGGCAACGGAAACGGAAACGGAAACGGAAACGGAAACGGCAACGGCAACGGGAACGGCAACGGGAACGGCAACGGGAACGGCAACGGGAACGGGAACGGGAACGGGAACGGGAATCGCAATGATCGATAAAGACGGTTCAGCCGCCTCGTCCTGAGGGCGCAGGAGAGGCCGAAAGCGCAAGATGACCAAGACCGCAATCCCCTTCCGCAGGCTCGTCATCACGGCACTGCTCCTTTGCCTGGTTGCCGGCCTTGCCGTCGTCGGCGCGTTTACGCGGTTCGACGCGGCACTCACGGCGCGGCGCATGGCGCTCTCGCCGCGGGTGGCCACGGGCGATGTCGTCTTCGTCGCCATCGACAAGCAAAGCCTCGACGCGATCGGCGTCTGGCCGTGGGACCGCGGTATCTATGCCGGACTGATCGATCGCCTGGCATCCGCGAACGCGCGCGACATCTTCTTCGACATCGACTTCAGCGCCCGCTCCTCACCGGAAAGCGATGAACGCCTGCAGCAGGCGCTTGAAGCGGCCGGCGGCGGGGTCGTGCTGCCGTCATTTACCCAATACCGCTCCAGCGGCGACCACCGCGACCTGACCGGGGTGACGGCACCGAACGCGCTCTTTGCCGATCATGCCTGGATCGCCAGCGTCAGCCTCAGCGCCGACGCCGACGGCATCGTCCGTCGCTTCCCCTATGGCGAACAGCAGGGCGACGGGTTCGTCATGTCCGTGCCGGCGACCCTCGCCGGCGTCGCCGAGACCCAGGCCGCTCCCTTCGTCATCGACTTCTCGATCGATCCCGAGACGGTACCGCGGTATTCCTTGATCGACGTGGTCTCCGGCCGGGTCGATGCCTCAGCCTTTGCTGACAAGATCGTCGTCGTCGGGGCAAGTGCGATTGAGCTCAAGGACAATTTCGTCGTTCCCGTCTACGGCTTGCTCTCAGGTCCGATGGTGCAGATTCTCGCCACAGAAACCCTTTTACAGGGTCGCGCTCTGAAGCCGGTAAGCCCGCTTCCCCTGCTGCTCTTGGCCGGCCTCGTCGGTCTGGCGGCGCTGTCGCCGCGCCTTCGTCTGCGTTCCCAGGCGCTAATGGTCGGGTCGAGCGTGGTCGCTTTCGAGGCTGGCGCCTTCTGGCTGCAGGCCGGCTTCGGCCTTCTGGTTCCGACGGTCGCCGCGCACGTGCTTCTCGGGCTTCTCGTTGCCGGGCGTTTCCTCGAGGAGCTCGACCTGCGCACCTGGCTCCTGCGGCTGGCCTCCGTCGAGGCCGATAATTCCCGCAGTCTGCTCGGCCAGGTGATCAGCGACAGCGCGGATGCCATTCTCGTCGTCGACGAAGAGGGACTGCCGGTTCAGCACAGCGCGCAGCTCGCCGCCCTCTTTCCCGCGATCGCCACAGCCGGCCAGGGCCGAAGCGTTCTTGCGCTGCTGCCCGAGCCATGGCGGCACGGCATCGCCGCCTCGATCGCGCACCTTCGGGAAGGGCATTCGGCACCGACGACGCTCGCCGAAATCGCGCTGCCGGGCCAGGCGGGCGAGGATCTTGTCCTCGAATACACCATCACCGCCTCCAGGCTCACCCAGGCCGCCGGCGGCAGCCGCCTGAACGACGCGCACCGCTTCGTTGCCTGTATCACCGCCCGCGACATCACCGAACGGCGCCGGCAGGAGGAACGCATCGGTTTCCTGTCGCGCCATGATGTGCTGACCGGCGCCCTGCGCAGCTCGGCCTTCGTCGCCGAGATCAATGCGCGGCTGCGCGATCGGCCGCCGGCCGGGCGCGGCTACGCCGTCTATGCGGTCAACCTCCACCGCTTCAAGACGATCAACGCCACCCTCGGGCGCGAGAAGGGCGATGCGCTCTTGAAGGCCGTCGTCAATCGTCTGACGCTGCTCGACCCGCGCCGCTCGATGATCGGCCGGTTGGGCGGCGACACCTTTGCGCTCTTTACCACCGCACCTGTTGACGAGGACGAGGCGCGCGCGATGGCCGAGGCAATCGTCGCTGCCCTCACGACGCCGTTCGATATTGCCGATGCCCGCCCGACCCTCGGCGTCCACATCGGCATGGTGTTCCGGGATGAGGCCATCGAAGACGGTGCCACACTGGTTGCGGCCGCCGAACTGGCGCTCGATGAGGCGCGGCGGACCAATGGCAGCGGGCTCGCCGAATTCGATCCCGAAAGCGGCGCCCGCCATGCCACCGCACGACTGATCGAATCCGAACTCTGGCACGCGCTCGACCGCGGCGAGGTCAAACTTCTCTACCAGCCCCAGGTGCTGCTCGACGGCCAGCGACTGATCGGTGCCGAAGCGCTGCTGCGCTGGCAGCATCCGACCCTTGGCTTCATCTCGCCGCAGGTCTTCGTCGAGATCGCCGAGGCCAACGGCTTCATCGAACAACTCGGTCGCTGGGCGCTCGAACAGGCCTGCCGTGACGCCCTCGGCTGGCCTGAGGATCTGACCGTCGCCGTCAACGTCTCGCCGCTTCAGTTCCAGCGCGGCGACATCATCGGCGCGATCCGGGACGTGCTGGTGCTCACCGGCCTGCCGGCCGAGCGGCTGCACATCGAGATCACCGAATCGACCTTCCTCAACCCCTCGCAGGACCTGTCCGAGCGCCTGTTGGCGCTGAAGCAGCTCGGCGTGTCGGTCGCGCTCGACGATTTCGGCACCGGCTACTCCTCCTTCGGCTATCTCGCCCGTTTTCCGCTCGACAAGATCAAGGTCGACCAGATGTTCGTGCGCACCCTCACCGAGAGCTCGGCGAGCCAGGCGATCGTGCGTTCGGTGCGCGCGCTCTGCCAGGGGCTCGGCATCACCATGATCTGCGAGGGCGTGGAGACGGAAGCGGAAATGACGTTCCTGAGAGAGATCGGCTGCGAGCAGGGTCAGGGCTATCTCTTCGGCAAGCCGCAATCCTGCGAAGACCTGATCCGGCTTGCCGCCCGCAACAGCGAAGATGCGGGCGCCTCGGCTGCGGTCGCCTGAGCAGCCGGGACGTTTCCCGTCCGCCGGATGCGGACGGTTTGCGGCCGGCTCGGCTCCTCAGGGCTTGGAGGCCTGCCAGCTGCCGCTGCCACCGCCCCATTTGTTCCTGCCCGACCACTGGCCGGACCCCGACTGCCCGTCGACGCGGCCACTCACCGTACCGTTGAACGGATAGGGCTTGACCTCGTTCAGAACCCTGCCCTGCAGCACACCCGTCGTCGGCGCGCTGAAGGAACCGTCGCCGCTCATCGTGCCCGAAAAGCGGGCGGTGAAGCCGTCGCCCTCGAAGGTCCCCGAAATCGAACCCGAAACCGATGCGCCGGAAACCACCAGCGTCATCGAGCCGGAGGCCTGTCCCGAGATGCGGCCGCTATACGTTCCCGACAGATCCCCCGCCGGCTGCTGCGGCTCGATGGTAAGCCCGGCGTGCTTGGCGACTATGACGCGGTACTCCTGGAAGCTCTTCAGCTGATCCTGATATTCCTTGGAGTTGACGCCGTGCACCAGGCCGGTCGACAGCAGCCCTGCCATAGCCTTGATGTGGATGGCATTGTGCGGGTCGAGAACGCCATCCTTGTTCAGCCGGTCGCGGATCAGCGCGGTGAAGCGTTCGAGATTGTAGGGGTGCTTCGAATACCAGTCGCGACCATATTTGCCGTAAGCGGCCGAATCGAGCGCCTCCATCATCACATTGGCCTCGGCCTGCGCATCGGCACGGGCCTTCTCGACCACTGCCGCATCCTGCTCCTTCTTCGTACGGGCGGCGAAGGTCTGGAGGATGTCGTCGATCACCTCGCCGTCGCTGGTTGCCGTCAGCCGGTCGCGGACCGCATCGCTCGGTTCGGCGGTGGCCTGGGAGATGTCGTCGGCCCGCTGATCGGCAAGCTCGATCTTGCGGTCGCGGATGACCGAGGAGTAGAGCGGCAGCGTTTCCAGCCGCTCGCGAATGGCCTCGCGCGTCTGTGCATCGCCCTTGGCATATTCCTGGTAGAGCTCCTCGATCGTGCCGTCGACGAACTTGCCCTTGGTGTAGGACACGACGCCCGCCGCCGTCTCGACCGCGGTGAAGGCGGCCGCCGCGGGCGTCGCCGCGATGAAAGCGCGCCCGAGATATTCATAGGCCGCCTGCGGATCGCCGCCGGCCGCCTTGCCGAGCACCTCGGCGGCCTCATTGACCTTGTCGATATTGCCGAGGGCGCCCGCCATCTGCTTTTTCAGGGCCGGGTCCTTGATGCCATTGGCAAGCGTCTGCCCTAGCGCGACCGCAACCTGTTCGGTGGCGGCCTTGGCCTTCTTCGGATCGCCGCTGGTCAAAGCGTCGGCGGCGTTTTCGGCGAACTTGTTGATCTCGTTGGCGGAGAGCGCCACCGTGCCGAGCTGGCGCACCAGCGCCTTGTCTGCCCCGGATTTGTAGAGCTTCTTGTAGAGCGCCACGATCGCCGCCTGCGACTGCGACTTGATCAGCTCCTTGGCCTTTTCGTCGGCATAGCCGATCGCCGCCTTTTTGGCATCCTCCTGCCAGGTGGTCGGCGCCTGGGCGAAGACCGCCGCGGGCAGAAGCGCGAGTGTGCCGGCAAGGATCACGGACAGCAGATCGAAGGGTCGCAGGGCACTCATTGGGGGGTTACCTCCAGGTCGCTCAGATCGATATCGGCAAAGGGATCGGCTTCGCCAGCCGGATCGGTCGCCGGCTCCTCCGTCCCTTCGGGCCGAGGCAGTACCTCATCGAGGCTGGCGAGGACCATCTCGAACAGCGGCAGCCCGTCGGCGAGCGGTTCGCCGAAGGCCCGATAGGCGAGCGTGAGCCGGGCGCCGCCGCCGCGCGGTTCGTCGAAGAAGATCTGACGCCCGCGCATGCGCCCCTCGGCGAGTTCGAGAACCGTGGCGGGTTTGCCCATAACCACCGTGTAGTCGAGGGAGGTGACCTCCTTGCTCGGCATCGGCTTGTCCTTCGGCCAGAAGGATAGGGTGATCTCGGCCCCGTCGTCGGGTCGCTTCAGCACCGCACCGTTGGCAATGGCCTCGTCGGGCGACACCGTCCAGCCGTCCGGCACGATGATCGAGGCGCGACCGGCCCAGGCGCGGCGGTCCGCCTCCTCGCCGGCTGCATCGTCGCTCGACGCGCCGTCGTCGGAGAATGTCCCATCGGAAACGCCCTCGCCCACAACAGCCTCGTTATCAGTCGTGGGCGGTGCGGCGTCCTGCACCTCCGCCCTCGGCTGACCGATCGTCACGCTTTGCAGGATGCGGTCGAAATCCGCATCGCCGCCGCCCAGGCGGGTGCCGGTCGCCTCGAACAGGAAGTGCAGCCGTTTCTTGTCGGCACGCCCCTCGTCGAGCGTGACGCTCAGCGTTTCGACGCCTTCGAAGCGCGAATGGACCCAGAGCGCCGGCTCTCCCGCCACCGTCACCTTGCGATGGGAGACGATGTCGGAACTGCCGAGCAGCGGCTCGTCGGGGAACCACCACCAGACCATCAGGCTGCGCCGACCGTCCGGCGCCTTGAGAACCAGCGTGTCGCCCTCGACCGATGCCGTCCAGTCGGACGGTGCCTTCAGCGCAAAGCCTTCGAAGGCATGGGGCGTCCAGCCCTCCTCCGACACCGCGGATCCAGCATCCGCCTGACGACCGGTCGACGGCGTAGCTGCCCCGTCACCGCCGGTGCGATCGGTCGGAGCCGCATCTTCGGGAAGCACCTGCGGCTGGCCGTCTGCGGCTTCGTCGCCGGTGCGCAGCGAATCGGCCATACGCGCCGCCATCGGGTCGAGTTTGGGTTTGAGGCTCTTCGGATAGCTGATCTCGAACGTGTGGATCACGCCGCCGCCGTCCCCGAGCATCACCTTGCGCAGGAAGAAGTCTCCGCCCCGGTAGCCGGCATGCTGGAACCAGGTCTCGCCCCGCCGCTTCTGCGTGATCCTGGTGTCGTCGCCGGCACCGGCCAGATCCTCCGCAATCAGTTCATCGAGCGAACTGTCGAAGACATTGTGGCCGCCAAAGACGAGGAAGCGGGCCTTGCCGTCGCGCGATTCGAAAGTGCGTCCGTCGTCGTTTTCCGGCGGCGGCAACATGCGAAACAGCGACGCGGGATAGTCGATCCGCGTGCCGAACCGATCGTTGCGATAGGTGATCCAGTTGCTGACGGCCGGGCCGGCTCCCTGATCGGCGGCGTCGACCGCAGACGGATCCTGGCCGTCGCCATCGACCGCATCGACGGGCGGGATATCGGCATCGGGTGGCGCAAGGTCGGACGGTCCGGCCATGTCCTGGGACGGATCGAGCGGTGGCGGCTCATTGCCGCTATCAAACGGCGGCGGCGCATTGCCGGGGTCAACGGAGACGTCACCTGGCGGGCCAAGGTCCGGCGGCGGGACATCGCCGGGATCGAGCGGTGGCGGCGGTGCGTCATAGCCTCCGGGCGCAGAACCGCCCAGGATGTAGGAACCGTAGGCCCAGCCACGCGTCCCGTCCTCAAGCTCGACCAGCAGCCATTTTCCGTTGCGTCTCAGCACCGTGACGAAGGTCCCCGGCCCCATCGGCAGGATCATCGCATAGCCTGAGCCGGGACCGGTGCGCAGCGCGAGGAAATTGTCGCCTGCCGGATCGAGGCCACCGACATAATCGGCCCGAACCGGCGCCGCCGCGAGTGTCAACCAGAGGGCGCCACTCAGCCAGAGTTTCCGATGAAGATCCACGCACAGCCTCCCCGCCCGCCAATGCCCCGCCGCTTGCATCGACCGATGCGTTGCGGGACCAGCAATCCAACCCAAGTCTCTTCAGGGAAATTATGCGCCATCCCGAACAAAGCCAGTTGACACAAGTCAACTGCGCTGGCGACGCATCGATCCCGGCTCAGATTTTCGCCGGGATCGGTGTCATCGGTTCGGACAGATCAGGCTTCGAGGCCCTTGAGCACATTGGCAACGTTGAGGCCGATTTCCGGCACGCCATAGCCGCCTTCCATGACGGTCAGAACCGGCAGGCCGGCGGAGGCCACCATTTCGCCCATGCGGATATAGTCGGGGGTCTTCAGCTTGAAGAAGCTGATCGGGTCCTGCTCAAAGGTGTCGACGCCCAGCGAAAGCACGATCGCTTCGGCGCCATAGTCCTTGATGCGCTTCAGCGAATCGGCCAGGGCGGCCGACCAGATCTCCCAGGGCGTGCCGGCCGGCATCGGGTAGTTGGCGTTCAACCCCTCGCCTTCGCCCTCGCCGGTCTCGTCGGCATAGCCGAGGAAATAGGGGAAGGCGTCGGACGGATCGCCGTGCAGCGAGGCGAAGAAGATGTCGCCGCGTTGATAGGTGATGTCCTGCGTGCCGTTGCCATGGTGGAAGTCGACGTCGAGGATCGCGACCTTCTTCGCCCCGTGGTCGAGCAGGCGCTGGGCGGCGACCGCGGCATTGTTGATGAAGCAATAGCCGCCGAACAGGTCGATGCCGGCATGGTGCCCCGGCGGGCGGCACAGCGAGAAGGCCAGCCGATTGCCGGCATTCAGCCAATCGGCGCCCGAAAGCGCCACGTCCATCGAGGCGATCGCCGCCTCATAGGTGCCGCCGGAGATCGCCGTCTCGACCGAATTGGCATAGTAACCGACGGCGCCGTCGATATTGTTGGGCGCGCGGTTGCGGCTGCGGCGATAGGCAAAGGCAGTCGGAATGGCCTCGCCGGGGAAGCCTTGCGCGCTCCAGCGCTCCCAGCAGGTGCGCAGGAATTCGAGATAGTCGGCACTGTGGACCTTGAGTGCGGTGTCGAGCCCGTGCGCCTCGGGCGCGACGACATCGGTGAAGCCCGCCTGCTTCACGGCTTCCAGGATCCATTCGGCCCGGAACGGTCCCTCGAACGGCTTGACCAGAATGCCGCCATGCAGCTCGGTCTTGGCGTCGCGGAGCTTGTGCTTTTCGGAATAGATAACGCGCATCTTGTCTGGGTTCCCCTTGTTCTTACAGGCGGAACCTAGCGCCAAGGCCGCGGCCTCGGCAAGACGGCGAACGGGAGATTTCCGGTCGGATGACCAAATTTTTCATCCGACCGGGAACGGCTTACTGTACGAGGTTGATCTGTTCGGTCTGGCCGCCGGTGCAGGTGTAGCAGCAATCCGAGCAGCTCTCTTCATTGTCCGGACCGGTGCCCCAGTAGCTGCCCTGATCGCCCGAGATCCAGGCGCCATAGCAGATCTGTTCGCCCTCGTTGCACGACAGCGGGATCTCCTTGGTCTCGCCGTCATCGAGATAATAGACCTGGTTGTTGCCCGGCCAGACATGGTTGCGGTCCTGGCTGTAGAGCTCGACTTCGACCGCATTCGGATGCTCGTTGCGCATCACGAAGGTGACGTCGGCGGCCAGCGTCGGCATGGCTGACGCGGCAAGGGTTCCGGCGATAAGCACAAGGGCAGCGCCGCGACGCATGCCGGTGGAAAGCCCGGTAGAAAGCAAAGACATGAAAGATCCCCCAGTTCGTGAGGCCCGAAGCACCGGGCCCTACCATTGCTAACACGATGGCAGGTTGGTGCGGGAGGGGGGCCAGCGCCGGCGGACGGACGTTTTTTGGCCCGGATCAGCCGGAAACCGGGGCGATCTGCTTGTAGAAGATCGTCGTGTCGCAATAGCGGCCATCCGGAAAAAGCGCGTAGTTCGGGATCACCCCGGACCGGATCCAGCCGAGGCGCTCATAGATGGCCTCCGCCGGCTCGCCGGTTGCCGTATCGAGCACCAGAAGGGTGCGCCCTGCCTTGGCCGCGGCCGTTTCCACCGCTTCCATCAGCTGCCGCGACAGTCCGAGCCCGCGCGCCCGGCGATGCACCAACAGCTTCATCAGGTCGCCCCGGTGCGGCTGGTTCGGCTTGGTCGCAAAGCCGACCTGCACCGTGCCGACGACACGCCCCTCCTCGTCCTTCGCCACCGCCAGCAGCACCTCGCCGCGCCCGACGGCCGCCGCCACGCCCTGCCAGAAGGGCACGGCATCCTCGGGCCGGTAGGGCGACATGAAGCCGAGCGAGGCGCCGCCTTCGACGCAGTCGGCCAGGACCTCGCAGAGTTCGGGAAGGACCGTCAGCGTTTCGCGTTCGTCAAGGAGGCGGATGGTGGGCATGGGATCTCCGGATGGCTTTATGCGGCAGAGCCTGGGTCGCAGGGTTTGGATCAGCGATGGCCGAGATCGATGATCACGGCATAACGGGCAGGTTTGTCGGTCGGATTGGCAAAGCCGTGCACGTCGCCGACATTCATGAACAGGCAATCGCCAGCGCTGAGGCGGTGGACGGTCTCGCCGACCGTCAGCTCCATCTCGCCTTCGAACAGCCAGACATGCTGGGTCTGGTTGCGGCTGGCCGTCTGGCCGGGAAAGCGCACCACGGCGCCGGGCGGAAACTCGACCTCGACCACATCGACGCGCGCGCCAAGTCCGCTCGGCGAGACGACCCGCCTCAGATAGCCGCTTTCCGGATCGCGCCAGACCGGCTGGTCGGCGCGCCGGCTGAGCGGCGAAACCCCGGCCTCACCGCTGGCAAAGAAGACCGACAGCGACACACCGAGCGCCGAGCAGAGCCGCGCGAGCAGCGCGGCCGTCGGGCTCGCCTCGCCGCGCTCGACGCGCGAGATCATCGCCCGGCTGACACCGGAGAGCTCGGCCAGCGCATCCAGCGTCAGTCCCCGTTCGGCCCGCAGGGTCTTCAGGCGCACCGCGACTCTGACTTCGAATTGTTCGTCGGCTAATTCCATTATAAGAGAATGCATTTCTTTAATCGTAGAATCAAGGTCACCGCATCCCCGCGTGGGCTCAGGCCGGCTCGAGCCTCGGCCTTACCCCCGCGAGAAACCCGCGCGATGTCGCGCAGACGCTATCGCGGTGATTCTCATTCGGCTAGAAACGACGGTTACGGCCGCCCTGCGGCCGCCCGTCTTGTCCCCAGCCCGCCCTGGCGCCACCCTGGCGCCGCCATTTCCAGGATGACCCGATGACAGTAGAGGACGCCCGGACCAATTCGCCCCTTTCCGTCGCCAGCATCGTCGTATCGATGACGGCGGTGGCACTCGGTAACGGGGTCATGTCGGCCTATGTGCCCTTTGTGCTTGCGCGTTCGGAGAGCGCCTCCTGGGCCGCCGGCGCGGCGGTAACAGCGGTCGCCTTCGGCGGCCTGCTCGGCTGCGTCGTCGCCGGTCCGCTCATCCGCCGGGTCGGCCATGCCCGGCTGTTTGCCGCCTCCATGGCGCTGGTCATCCTCGGCGCCCTTTTGATCGCGCTCGGCGTCAACCCGATCCTGTGGATCCTCGGGCGGCTGCTCTACGGCGCGGCGGGCAACACCAATTTCATCATCGCCCAGAGCTGGCTCAACCATGCCGCCTCGAACGAGTGGCGCGGCAAGGCCATGTCCTTCTTCTACATGGCCTATGTCATCGGGCTCGGCGCCGGCGCCTATGCCTTCGGCCAGATGCCGGCCGAAGGCAATCTCGCACCGCTCGTCACCATCTTCTTCACCGCGCTCGCCATCCTGCCGATCAGCCTCACCCGGCTGCCGACCCCGCCGGCGCCCGCCAATGTCAGCGTCGACATCCGCATGACCTGGCGCAATTCGCCCGTCGGCTTCATCGGCATTCTCGCCTCCGGCGGGCTGTCGATGATGGTGCAGGGCTTCACCCCCATCTATGCCGCCAGCAACCAGGTGTCGCAGGGCGATGTCGCGCTTCTGATGTTTGTCATGCAGCTCGGCATGCTGTTCATCCAGTATCCGCTCGGCGCCCTCTCCGACCGCATGGACCGCCGCCTGGTGCTGGTCTTCACCTGCGGGCTGATCGCCGTGATGGCCGTGGTCGCGCTCTTTGCCTCCTTCAGTCACATGCTGCTGCTGATGATCGTCTTTGCCATCTGGGCGGGCGCCGTCGAAACCGTCTATTCAATCGCCAATGCCCATGCCAACGACCGCACCCGGCCGGAGGATTTCGTGCCTCTCGCCTCCACCATGCTGGTCGCCTGGTCCGCCTCCGCAACGCTCGTTCCGCTGTTCGTCACGCTGGTGACGCCGGCGCTTGGACCGAAGACCTTCATCTATGCCGCCATGGCGGTCGCGGTCGCCTACGGCGCCTTCGTGATCGTGAGGCTGATGGGCCGCAAACCGGCGCCGCCGGTCAAGCGCGACGGCTTCGAGATGCTGAGCGCGCAGGTGCCCAACGCCACCGTCATCACCGAGCCGGAGGACGGACGCAGCGGCGGGACGGCCTGAGCGGGGCCAAAGCCCGTAAAACCTGCCGTCAGGGTGAACAAATCCCTTTCTTTCCGCTTTGCGGGCTCAACCGCCGCTGCTATATGCGCAAGCCATGAGCACAGAGAACCGCACCCCCCTCGACCATATCCGCAATTTCTCGATCGTCGCGCATATCGACCACGGCAAGTCGACGCTCGCCGACCGTCTGATCCAGACCTGCGGCGGCCTTGCCGAACGCGAAATGTCGGAGCAGGTGCTCGACTCGATGGATATCGAGCGCGAACGCGGCATCACCATCAAGGCCCAGACGGTGCGCCTGCACTACAAGGCCAATGACGGCGAAACCTATGTGCTGAACCTGATCGACACGCCCGGCCACGTCGACTTCGCCTATGAAGTGTCGCGCTCGCTCTCGGCCTGCGAAGGCTCGCTGCTCGTCGTCGACGCCTCGCAAGGGGTCGAGGCGCAGACCCTCGCCAACGTCTACCAGGCGATCGACAACAACCACGAGATCGTCACCGTCCTCAACAAGATCGACCTGCCGGCGGCGGAACCCGACCGCATCAAGGAACAGATCGAGGAAGTCATCGGCATCGATGCCTCGGAAGCCGTGCTGATTTCGGCCAAGACGGGTCTCGGCATTCCCGACGTGCTCGAGGCCATCGTCCACAAGCTGCCGGCACCGAAGAGCCCGGGCGGCGAGAAGGCCCCCTTGAAGGCGCTGCTCGTCGACAGCTGGTACGACACCTATCTCGGCGTCATGGTTCTGGTGCGCGTCATCGACGGCGTGCTCTCCAAGGGCCAGACTATCCGCATGATGGGCACCGACGCCAAGTACCAGGTCGAACGCGTCGGCATCCTGACGCCGAAGATGGTGGCCGTCGACAGCCTCGGCCCGGGCGAGATCGGCTTCTTCACCGGCTCGATCAAGGAAGTGGCCGACACCCGCGTCGGCGATACCATCACCGAAGACAAGCGCCCGACCGCCGAAGCGCTGCCGGGCTTCAAGCCGGCACAGCCCGTGGTGTTCTGCGGCCTCTTCCCGGTCGATGCGGCCGATTTCGAGGACCTGCGCGCTGCCATGGGCAAGCTGCGCCTCAACGACGCGTCGTTCTCCTTCGAGATGGAAAGCTCGGCCGCGCTCGGCTTCGGCTTCCGCTGCGGCTTCCTCGGCCTCTTGCACCTCGAAATCATCCAGGAGCGCCTGGAACGCGAATTCGACCTCGACCTGATCGCCACGGCCCCCTCGGTCGTCTATCAGCTGACCATGACCGACGGCACCGAGCGGGAGCTGCACAATCCGGCCGACATGCCCGACGTCGTCAAGATCGCCGAAATCCGCGAGCCGTGGATCAAGGCGACGATCCTCACCCCGGACGACTATCTCGGCGGCATCCTCAAGCTCTGCCAGGACCGCCGCGGCATCCAGACCGAACTCACCTATGTCGGCAAGCGCGCCATGCTGACCTATGAGCTGCCGCTCAACGAAGTGGTGTTCGATTTCTACGACCGCCTGAAGTCGATCTCCAAGGGCTATGCCTCGTTCGACTATCACCTGAACGGCTATCAGGAAGGCAATCTCGTCAAGATGTCCATCCTGGTCAACGGCGAGCCGGTCGATGCGCTCTCCATGCTGGTCCACCGCTCGGCGGCGGAAAAACGCGGCCGCGACATGTGCGAGAAGCTGAAGGACCTGATCCCGAAGCACATGTTCAAGATCCCGATCCAGGCCGCCATCGGCGGCAACGTGATTGCCCGCGAAACCATCTCGGCACTGCGCAAGGACGTGACCGCCAAGTGCTACGGCGGCGACGCATCGCGCAAGCGCAAGCTCCTCGACAAGCAGAAGGCCGGCAAGAAGCGCATGCGCCAGTTCGGCAAGGTCGAGATCCCGCAGGAAGCGTTTATCGCCGCGCTGAAGATGAGCGACGAGTGATTACCCCTTCTCCCCTCGGGGAGAAGGTGGCCCGAAGGGCC
>FWPV01001635.1_pt1 | contig 60865 bp, 55 predicted proteins | sample 2228371 | NCBI WGS metagenome assembly FWPV01 (sample SAMEA103939776, study PRJEB20133) | metagenome
CTCCATTTCTCGGCTCCAATTCCCGACAGGTAATTTTTCCCAATAGTCTAGACAAAATGGGATCCAGGTTGTATGGTATCCGTATACTGAAAATTGATTGCCTGAAAGGAGCACGCCTCTATGAACCTCGCGAGGGATAACCGACTCTGGGTCACTGCTTACAAATGGATCAAGGATGCGATCGAAAGCGGCGCGCTCAAGGCAGGTGAACCTCTCAGCGAAAATCGCCTTTCCCAGGAAATTGAGATCAGCCGAACCCCCATCCGCGAGGCGCTCAGGGTGTTGGCACAAGAGGGGTACATAAGAATCGTTCCAGCAAAGGGGGCCTTCGTTTCCGAAATTTCCCTTGAAGACGTGAAGGAGATCTACGACATCCGTAAGCTTTTGGAGCCTTTTGCCGCCCTTTCTGCTGTAAATCGGGTTCCGGAGGAGGACATCCTAGCTCTCGAAAGGGACTGGAATGAAATCCGGTCTCGTGTAGCAGAAGGCGAGCCGGTTCCCTGGTCGGAAGTGGCCGCCATCGACAAGCGTTTTCACTTCACGCTGATCCGCCACTCCACGAATAAAAGGATTCAACAAATCCTTTCCTCATACCACGCCCAAATCGAGCGCTTCCAATCTCTTTCTGCCAAATCCCTTGCTAACGTCGAGGACACCGTCCTGCAACACCTAGAGTTGCTCGCCTGCCTAAAGGAGCGCGACGCGAGGGAATTCTCGGAGCGACTTTATGACCATATCGTTAAGAGCGAGGAGAACGTCCTGAAAGATTATTACGGTAGATAAAAAATTTTGCCTTTTATTGGTATACAGGGAGTATGTTGCTAGTATCCTACGCTTGCGGTTTTTTTGGAGGTGTCGCCATTGCAACTGACAGATGAAGAGAAGAGGATGCTTGACGGCAGTTATGGTCGTGGAGTCCAGAGGGCGATGGAACTGCTTGTTGCTCTGGGGAAATCCTTCGACGCCGAGCGGATGATCCCCGTTAGCCGAACCCACGTCGCGCTTAGCGGCCAAGAAGGGGACACTTACTGGTGCCAACTCCTTGTCGAGGGTGGGGCAACCTGCAAGGTCCCACCCTCGACAAATCCGTCCTGGGACGTGCAGGGCCTGACAAAGCACTACGAAGTGACAAAAGCTGAGCTAGAGCTAGGGCTTCGAACGATCGACGTTTACCGGAGGATCGGGGCAAAATTGACCTTTTGCTGCACCCCTGGGCTCGGCACGAACGTTCCCTCCTTCGGTGAACACGTGGCCTTTTCTGAGTCCAGCGCGACGCCCTACGTCAACGCCGTCCTTGGTGCCCGTTCGAACCGAGAGTCTTCCTGCAGCGCCCTTGCCTCGGCAGTCACAGGAGTGACGCCTCTTTACGGCTACCACTTCGAGGAGAACCGTGGCGGGACGATGCTCGTAGATATCGAAGCCCAACCAAAGGATGCCTATGACTGGGGGATCCTGGGCTACTACATCGGCCGCCATGCCGGCAGCCACATCCCCGTCCTCAACTTCAGGCACCTAGATCGCCGTCCGTCACCGGAGGAGTTTCTTTACCTCGGTGCGGAAATGGCCACAAGCGGGTCGGTGGCGATGTATCACATCGTCGGCGTGACCCCCGAGGCTCCAACCGCAGCGGCGGCTTTCAGGGGCAAGCAGCCGGAGTTCACCCTCCCTGTCCTGCCCCGTTACTTGGTAGAGCAGGAGGAGCAGCTCTCTGAAAAAGGCGGCAAGATCAACCTAGTCATGCTCGGCTGCCCGCACTACACCTACGACCAACTCCGGGAACTCGCCTCTCTCCTGGATGGGCGAACCGTCAACAGGGACGTCTCGTTCTGGGTACTCACCTCCTTCGACGCGATTGAATTGGCCAAAAGGAGCGGGCACCTCGAAATCATCGAAAAAGCGGGGTGCCGCCTAGTTCCCGACACCTGTATTGACGAGCCCTGCTGGAAGTCTTTCGAGGGCGGACTCGGCGTGACGGATTCACCGAAGTGCCTGTACTACCGGGAGCGTCGCGGCCAACCCTTCGTCATCCGGAGGCTTTCCGACTGCGTCGAGGCTGCGGTTAAGGGGGAGATCTGAAATGTCCGGCAAAACCAGTTTCAGCTGCAGAAGCATCGTGAAAGGGCATGTCGAGGGAGAGGCAATCGTCTCCAGGGAGGCCATGTGCTTTTACCTTTGCGACCCTGAAACCGGAGTGGTGATCGAGAAGAATCATCCCCTGAAGGGTCGCTCGATCGCGAAGAAGATCCTCGTGCTGCAATCGGGGAAAGGCAGTTCCGTGGTCCAAGTGGACGGGTTCTACCAGCTTTCCGTGAAGGGAAACCTCCCGGTGGGCATCATCGTGAGAGAGATCGAGCCGGTCCTGGTTTCGGCGGCCGTGGTCCTGGAAACCCCCATGGTCGACAGGCTCCAGGCGGATCCGTTTGACGTCATTGACGATGGGGACTGGGTCGAAATCGATGCGGAAACGGAAACCGTGACCGTGACGAAAAGGGGGAATCACGCATGAAGATCCTCGAGAAGTTCAACTTGGCAGGGAAGGTGGCGGTCGTGACAGGATCGGCTCAGGGGCTGGGGAAGGGTTACGCAAAGGGGTTGGCGGAGGCTGGCGCCTTCGTGGTCTGCGCTGACCGGAACCTGGAAGGGGTCCAGAAAACCGCAGCCGAGATCGTCGAAACCGGCGGGAAAGCAGAAGCCTGCTTACTGGACGTTACGAAGCCGACCGAGACGGAGAAGACCTTCCGCGAGATCGCCTCTCGCCTGGGCAGCCTGGATATCCTCATCAACAACGCCGGCGTTGAAGACATCAGCCCATTCGTCAACGTGACCGAGGCCCAGTACGACAAGATCATGGGCGTCAACCTACGGGGGGCGTTCTTTACGGCCCAGGCCGCCGCACGGATCATGAAAGAGCAGAAGTCAGGAAAGATCCTGAACATAGGTTCTCTTGGCAGCGCCATCGGGCTTTCGGAATCCTCCGTCTACTGCGGCACCAAAAGTGGGGTGCTTGGCATCACGCGTACGATGGCCATCGAGCTGGCCAGAGACAACGTTCAGGTCAATGCCCTAGGGCCCGGTTATTTCCGCACGCCGATGACCGAGCCCTTCTTCCAAGACCCGGCCCACCGGAAATGGATCGAGGAGCGTATCCCCACCGGGCGGGTCGGTACAGCCGAAGACCTTCTCGGCGCAGTCATCTTCCTGTGCAGTTCGGCCTCAGATTACCTGACCGGTCAGATCGTTTACGTGGACGGCGGTTGGCTCGCAAGCTGAGAGCTTTCGATTCAATAACGAGGGAGGGTTTACAGTCATGTTCGAGTTCAAGAAAGCAGAAAGGAACTTGAGCGAAGAAAAGGCTTCGGTCGAGCAGGTGGTCCGGGATATCATCCGCAATGTCCAGGAAAACGGCGACCGGGCGATCCTGGATTACACCTCGAAGTTTGACGGCATCAATCTTGAAGCGGTGCGCGTTCCCCGAGAGGCACTGAAGGAAGCCTACGCGAAGGTGGCTCCAGAGACGATCGAGAACCTCAAATTCGCCGCCGCACGGATCCGGGATTTCGCTGAGCATCAGAAGTCCTGCTTGAAGGAACTGCGCTACGAAATCTCGCCCGGCGTGACCCTGGGGCATCGGCTTGTCCCTATCGGGTCCTGTGGCTGTTACGTTCCGGCCGGCCGTTACCCATTGCCCTCCTCCGCCCTAATGTCCATCATCCCCGCGAAGGTAGCGGGGGTGAAGAGGGTGGCCGCTTGTTCCCCGGCCAGCAAGGGCCAGGACGGGATTCACCCCGCGGTGCTGGTCGCTATGGACCTGGCGGGGGTGGACGAAGTTTACTGCATGGGCGGAGCTCAGGCCATCGCGGCCTACGCCTTCGGGACCGAATCCGTTCAGCCGGTGGACATCATCGTCGGCCCCGGCAACAAGTACGTCACGGAGGCTAAGCGACAGGTTAGCGGGGCGGTGGGAATCGACATGCTCGCAGGACCTAGCGAGGTCGTCATCATCGCGGACGAATCGGCAAACCCAAAATGGGTGGCCGCGGACGCCCTTGCCCGTTGCGAACACGACCCGAACTCCTGGACGGTGTTGGTGACAACGAGTGAAAAGCTGGCGCAGGAGGTGACAGCCGAAATCGAGATCCAGTTGAAGAGTCTGAAGACGGCAGAGCTGGCGGCGCAGAGCTGGAAGAACAATAGCCGAATCCTAATAGTGGAGTCAATGGACGAAGCCGTGCGGGTCACGAACGAGATTGCGCCGGAACACTTACAAGTCATGACGAGGGACAGCGCGGCCACGGCAGAGAAGCTGGAGAACTTCGGGTCCCTCTTCGTCGGCCATCACGCTCCGGTACCGTTCGGTGACTACGTCTCAGGGCCCAACCATATCCTTCCGACCCTGAAATGCAGCCGTTTCTCTAACGGCGTTTTCGTAGGAACCTTCATAAAGATCAGTTCCATCCAGGAGATTACCGAAGAAGGCGCAAAAACCCTCTCGGGTCCCTGCGCACATCTTGCGGGTGTCGAGGGCCTTTTCGGGCACCAGTACTCGGCATTGCTCCGGGGTTAGATGGCCATCCGCTCGGGGAGCCTTCCCCGGGCGGAAAGGTCCAGAAAAGAACGGGAGGCATTCCATGTCCGACACAGCCATGGAAAGGAAAAACCCGGAAGGGGCTTTAGGAGGACCGATGGTCCCGGCTCTTTCGCTTCAGGGGATTACGAAGATATATCCCGGGACGGTGGCCCTTGAGGAAGTCAACCTCGAAGTGCGTTACGGGGAGGTCCACGGCCTCATCGGGAAGAACGGGGCTGGCAAGTCAACACTGGTCGGTATCCTCGCCGGCCTAATCCCGCCCACTTCCGGAATCATCCGTATCGGAGACCACTCTTTCGGCTCTCTCAGCCGCGTTCATGCCAAGCGAGAAGGTGTGGCTATCGTGACCCAGGAACCTGAGATCATCCTAGACATCACGGTGGCAGAAAACCTTTATCTGGGGGATTTCGAAACCCGCGGAGGCTTCCTGGACTGGTCCGGGATGTTCGCGAAGGCAAAGAGGGTCCTGGAACAGGTGGGGCTCGATATCAACGTGGAACTCAGGGCTGGCGACCTCTCCCTAAGCGAGCGGCAGTTGTTGCTCATCATCAAAGCCTGCATCGTGGAGGACGCCCGGATCATTATCCTGGACGAGTCCTCCGCTCCCCTGACCCAGAAGGATGCGGAAATCCTGCGGCAACTGGTAAGGGACCTCCGGTCCCAGGGGAAGGCGATCGTCTACATTTCCCACCACATCGACGAACTGCTCGAAACTTGTGACCGGCTTACGGTTCTCCGCGACGGCCGCAGCGTGGCGACGCGCAACCGCTCCGAACTGAACCACCAGTCCCTCTCTGAGCTGATCGTAGGCGAAGGTTTCGCGGTCTGTAAAGCGCGCGGGGTAGAGGAAAAGTCTGCTGTGGGTGAGGAGCTCCTGGTTTTGGCAGGATTGACCCGCTGGGGCAGCTACGAGGAGATTTCTTTCTCCCTCCGCCGAGGTGAGATCCTCGGGATCGCCGGATTAAGGGGGAGCGGCCGAACGGAGCTGCTGAAGGGAATCGCGGGAATCGAGCCTCCCGACAAAGGGAAAATCGTCTTGCGGGGGAAGGAGCGCCGGTTCCACAAACCAAGCGAGGCTCTGTCGGCCGGCGTGGCGTACCTGCCGGAAGAAAGGGAGTCCGAAGGACTCATCAAGCTTTTCAGCATTCGAGACAACCTCCTTCTGAACAGCTTGCCCCAGTTCCTTTCTCACGGTTTCATCAAGCATTCGGCGGCTTCCAGGAGGGCTGCGGAAGTCTTCGAGGAAGTTCAGGTGAAGGCCTTCTCGCTTGAGCAAGCGGTTGAGGAGCTGTCCGGGGGCAACAAGCAGAAGGTCGTGATCGGCCGAATCATGGCAGCCGGCCCGGATGTCTACCTGCTGGACGAACCCACACGGGGTGTAGATATCGGTGCGAAGAAAAGCATCCTTTCCCTCATTTGCGAAAGGATTCGTGGAAACGCCGGCGTCATTATTACCTCCCCCGGCCTGGATGACCTGATCGACGTTTCCGACCGGATCCTCGTCCTTTGCGGGGGAAGAATCACGAAAAGCTACGACCGGCGCGAGTTCGACGAGAAACGGCTCTTCATGGACATCCAGGGTTTCGGATGCTGACGTTGCGAGGTGTAGAACATGTCAAATGAATTGAAAATCAAGCTTTTCTTCCTAGACAACATCATCTGGATCATGCTTATCCTCTTCTTTCTGTTTTGCTCGGCAGGGGTGCCCGAATTCTCGTCCTGGTCAAACATCGTCAACATCCTCTACCACACTACGATCATGAGCATGCTCGTTTTGGCGCAGGGCTTCGTCTTGATAAGCGGAAACCTGGACCTTTCCATCGACGCAATTCTGGCCTTCGCTCCCGGAGTGGTTATCCTGGCAGCCACGAAATGGTTTCCTGGTACTCTTTCGAATCCTTACCTGTGCATTTTGCTGACCTTGGTTTTGGGGGGGCTTATCGGTCTCTTTAACGGCATTTGTGTCTCAAGGCTCGGGATGAACGCTTTCATGCAGACCCTGTCGGTGTCTATCATCCTGCGGGGGCTAGTGCTGTTCCTCATACCGCTTTCGATCTTCCCACTTGACCCGGTCTATTCCTTCATCGGCAAGGCTCGGTTCGCGACCCTGGGCAATATGCCAGCTGCTATTTTCGTCACCTTCGGCATCTACTTGTTTTTCCATGTTGTTCTAAAGCACACCGTCTTCGGACGGAACTACATGGCCACGGGGGGAAATATCCGGGCAAGTTACGTTGCTGGCATCAACACTTCAGGGATGATCATCGCGGGCTTTGTCATCGCTGGGATTCTTTCCGCGGTGGCGGGTCTCCTGACAGCCGGACGACAGGATTCTGTTTCGAACACTATGGGAGCGGGCATGACGATGTTGGCCTTTGCGGGAGCCCTCCTCGGGGGGACATCCATGTCTGGGGGCAAGGGGACTTCCTTCGGCATGCTGGGGGGAGCCATCCTCCTGGGAATGTTCTCGAACGCCCTAAACCTGCTGGGTGTCACGGTCACGCTCGTCCACGCGGCACAGGGAACGTTGATCTTCCTGGCCATCCTCATCGACCGCTTTAGGGTCCAGCTGAGGGGAAAGCTGCTAAGGAACGAACAACTGAAAAACTTGCATCACCAAGAAGCAATATTGCGGCATTAGAAGGAATGGGGGGTGATCTGGAAAGGTGCTTACGCTTCTCCCATGCGCAAATTGGGCTTCGGTAGGGCAACACCTCGATCATACTGTGAGGAGGTTAAGTTCATGAGGAAGACGTTTGCTGCAATTTTTTCGGTTCTTTTCGTTGCCGGGCTCCTCCTGTCCTTTGCATGCGTAGCGGCTTTCGCCTCAGAGAAAAAGTTTACGATCGGGATGATCATCAAGGAACCCTCCGCTCCCTTTATCCAGGCCTTCGTCAAGGGAGCTCAGGACAAGGCGAAGGAAAACAACATCAACCTGATCATTCGCGACGGTGAAGCGAATACGATGAAGATCATGGAGATCATCGACACCTTCCTAACCCAGAAGATCGACGCGTTCATTCTGGGCGGAGCCGTTGACCTTCGCGGTCTCGTACCGGGGATCAAGCGCCTGAACGAGGCGAAGATCCCCGTCGCTGCGCTTGATACCTCTCCCGAGGGCGGCAAGGTCGACTTCTTCATCTCCTTCGACCTTGAACAGTCCAGTGCGAAAGCCACCCGGGCCTTCGTGGAAGGCATCAAGAAACGCAATGGGGGCAAGGTTCCCGCTGGTGTCGTCATCGAGATCATAGGAGACCATGCCGACATGTTCAGCCATGCCTGTACGAAGGGCTTCAACTCAGTCATCAAGCAGTATCCGCAGCTGACCGTAGCCCAGGGAGAGGGCAAGTGGAATAACACCGACTCCAACACGAAGGTTTCCGACCTCTTGACACGCTATGGCAAGAAGGTCCTAGGCATCTATGTCCAGACCCCGGACATCATGGCGGCTGGAGCGGTGGCCGCGATCGAGGCTGCGGGGCTCGACCCGAAGAACTACGGGATCTGTGGCATCTGCATCGGGCCCGAGGGCATCGACCTGATCCAGAAGGGCAAGATCCTCGCTGCCATCGAGCAGCCGGCTTACGATTCAGCCTACCTTGCGGTCCAGTACCTCTACGATAAGGCTCACGGCAAGCCGGTGCCGAAGATTGGGCAAACGATCGAGAAGAAAGGCGCTCTTTGGTCTCCGGCGAAGGTTATAAAGAACCCCTGGGCCGACGAAGGCGCCTTCATCGTGCTGCAGGGTCCGCTCGTACCGCAGGAAATCAAACCAACGGATCCACGACTCTGGGAGAACATGCTGTCGAAGAAATAACTGAGAAACCGGGAAAAAGGGGGGCTGTCTCCGACCGGAGGCAGCCCCCGATAACCAGGGAGGGAAGCGCATGCTCAGGATGTTTATTTCCCCCGGACGCTACGTGCAGGGGGCAGGTGCGGCGAGGGCTCTCGGCAAGTACCTGTCTACCCTCGGCGGGTCCCGGGTGCTAGTGATCGCAGACCCTGTGGGCATCCGGGTGATTGGTGACGAACTGAAAGCAGGACTTGAAAAGATGGAACTGTCATACCGCGTGGAGGAGTTCCGTGGGGAATGCTGCCGGAACGAGATCACCCGCCTCAGAGAAACCGGTTCCTCATTTGGCATGGATATCGTCGTGGGTGTCGGCGGGGGCAAGGCGATCGACGTCGCTAAGGCCGTGGCTCACGACGGGCGCCTGCCCCTGGCCATCGTGCCGACGATTGCGGCCACGGATGCCCCCTGTAGCGCCCTCTCCGTGATTTATACGCCTGAAGGCGTGTTTGAGTCCTTCCTGGTCCTGCCTAAGAACCCGGACCTCGTGCTCGTCGATACGGCGGTGATTGCCAAGGCTCCCGTGCGGCTTTTCGTCTCGGGGATGGGCGATGCCCTTTCCACCTGGCTTGAGGCGGACACGAGCTTCCGAACGGGATCCCCCGGAATGCAGGGAACGCTTTCTACGCTAGCGGCCCAAGGCTTAGCCAGGCTCTGCTACGAGACGATCATAGAGAACGGCTACGAGGCTAAGCTTGCGGTGGAGCGTGGTGTGGCTACGGAAGCAGTGGAACGGGTCGTGGAGGCGAACACTCTTCTTTCGGGCATCGGCTTTGAAAGCGGCGGGCTGGCAGCGGCCCATTCCTTCCAGGACGGCGTAACGGTCCTTGAAGAAACCCACCGGTTCTACCACGGCGAGAAGGTCGCCTTCGGAGTCCTTTTCCAGCTGGTCCTGGAGAATCGTCCCCGTGCCCTAGTCGACGAGGTCCTGGATTTCTGTCTGAAAGTCGGCCTGCCGGTCACACTGGAGGAGATCGGGGTAACCGAGGTGACGGAGGAGAAGATCCGGAAGGTCGCAGAGGCGACGGCCGGGCCGGGCGAGACAATTCACAGCGAGCCGTTCCAGGTGACCCCGGAACGGGTCTACGCGGCCATCATAGCGGCGGATGCCCTGGGCCGGGCCGCGAAGGCGAAAAGATGAGCACGCAGGTTATCGAGTGCGTCCCGAATTTCAGCGAGGGGCGACGCAAGGACGTCATCGAGGCTATCGTCGAGCCCTTTCGAAACCATAGGGGCTGCCAGCTTTTCGACTATCGGGTGGACGAAGACCACAACCGCCTAGTCGTCAGTCTGGCAGGGGCGCCGGAACCGATCTGCGAAGCCCTGATGGAGGCCTCGAAGGTCGCGGTGAACCGGATCGACATGAACGTCCACAAGGGAGCGCACCCGCGGATCGGGGCGGTGGACGTCATCCCCTTCACGCCCGTTTCGGGCGTCTGCATGGGCGAGTGCGTCACGCTGGCCCGAGAATTCGGGAAACGCTTCCAGGCCGAGCTGGGCGTCCCGGTCTACTATTACGAGGATGCGGCCCTGAGGCCGGATCGGACCCGCCTGGAAGTAATCCGCAAAGGCCAGTTCGAGGCCCTGAGAGAAGAGATCGTTTTGCCCGAGCGGCATCCCGATGTGGGCGAACCAAAGCTGCACCCCACCGCGGGAGCCACCGTCATCGGAGCCCGGCGCTTCCTCGTGGCTTTCAACGTGAACCTGAACTCGAAGGACGTTGGTATCGCGAAGGAGATCGCCAAGCGAATCCGGGGTTCGGGCGGAGGCTTTCCCTCCGTTAAGGCGATCGGTTTGGCCCTGGAAGAGAAGGGGCTCGTGCAGGTGAGCATGAACATCGTGGACCACGAGAAAACGAGTCTCTACCGGGTGCTGGAATTGGTCCGGATGGAGGCGGCCCGGTGGGGCGTCTCGGTGAAAGGGACGGAAATCTACGGCATGATCCCGGCATCTGCCCTGCTGGAAAGCGCGGCCTACTACCTGCAGGTCGACAGCTTCGACCCTCTACAGGTGCTGGAGCTGAAGTTAATGGAAAGCCTGCAGAAAGAAGGTGCGTAATGGCCTCAACTCTTTTCTTCAACGCTCGGATCACGACTCCGGTCCCCGGTAGATCTCCTCTTTCGGGAAAGGAACAGGGACGTGTCCGCACTTTCAAGAACGGAGCCTTGTTGGCCCAAAACGGTATCATCGCGGCCGTGGGACCTGAGGAAACGGTCCTGGAGGCGGCGCGGCGTATGGGCCCAGTCGACATGGAAGTAGACTGCGGTATGTCCTGCATGATCCCCGGGTTCGTCGATCCCCACACGCACCTCTGCTTCGCAAGGCGCAGGGAACGGGAATTTTCCATGCGGCTTGCGGGAAAATCCTACCTGGAAATCCTGCAGGCGGGAGGAGGGATCCTCTCCTCAGTAAGGGCTGTCCGGGAAAGCACGGAGGAGGATCTCTACCGGTTTACTCTGGGCAATGCCCTTTCGGCCTTATCCTTCGGTACGACGACTGTGGAGGTCAAGAGCGGCTACGGGCTGTCGACCTCTTTCGAGCTGATGATGCTGAGGGTGATCGGAAAACTGGGCCGCCGAACCCCGTTGGACGTGGTTCCCACATTTATGGGAGCCCATGCCGTTCCGGAAGAATACAGAGCGAATCCCGACGGTTATGTCGACATCTTGGTGAATGAAATGCTGCCAGCGGTGGCTAGTCAGGGAATCGCTCGTTTCTGCGATGTCTTCTGCGAGGAAGGGGTTTTCTCGATCGCTCAGTCAAGGCGCATCCTCGCGGCTGCGCGGGCTCTTGGGCTCGGTCTGAGGATCCACGCCGACGAGGTGCACGATATCGGTGGCGCGGGCCTGGCCGCGGAGCTGAAGACGGTTTCTGCGGAGCACCTGCTGGCGGCGAGCGAAGAGAACCTGAAAGCCATGGCGGCAAGTGGCGTCATCGCGAACATCCTGCCGGCGACCGCCTACAGCCTGAAGAGACCCTACGCACCGGTGCGGAGGATGATCGAACTCGGGGTCCCGGTCGCATTGGCGACGGACTGCAACCCGGGTTCCTGTTTCACGGAGTCGATGCCGTTCGTCTTCGGGCTTGGCGTGATGGCGATGGACATGACTGTCGAGGAGGCCCTGGTGGCTACGACGCTGAACGCGGCCTGGTCGGTTGGCCTGCAGGATCGCGTCGGGAGCCTCAATACCGGGAAGCAGGCTGATTTCCTCCTGCTGGACGGAGAGACGCCGGCGGTGTTGGCCTACCACGCAGGGGTCTCTTCCGTGCGGGAGATCTATAAAAAAGGCGTCCGTGTCGTCGGAAAATCCAAATCGAAGTAAGCAAAGAAGAAGGGAGGTTTTCCCCATGAGCATCAACAGTGAAATCGGCAAAGCCATGACGATCAGGCTGGACGGCCCCTTCCCGCCGGCCCCCTGCTTTGAACCCGGGATCCGCCGAGCCCCGAACCGGGGATACAGCCTGAACCGACAGGAAACGGAACTGGCGCTGAAAAACGCCCTCCGCTACATCCCCGAGGAGTGGCATGAACGGCTCGCCCCCGAGTTCATGGAAGAACTCCTGACGAGGGGACGCATCTACGGCTACCGTTTTCGCCCGCAGGGGAGGATCTGGGGCAGGCCCATCGACGAATACGAGGGGAAGACGGTGGAAGGCAAGGCCTTCCAGGTGATGATCGACAACAACCTGGATTTCGAAGTCGCCCTCTACCCGTATGAACTGGTCACCTACGGGGAAACGGGACAGGTCTGCCAGAACTGGATGCAGTACAGGCTCATCATGAAATACCTCCAGGTCATGACGGACGAGCAGACGCTGGTGGTGGCCTCCGGGCATCCCCTGGGCCTGTTCCGTTCGCGTCCCGACAGTCCCCGCGTCATCATCACCAACGGGCTCATGGTGGGGATGTTCGACAACCAGGAGGAATGGCACCGGGCGATGCAGCTGGGCGTGTCAAACTACGGGCAGATGACCGCCGGGGGCTGGATGTACATCGGCCCCCAGGGGATCGTCCATGGGACCTTCAACACGATCCTGAACGCCGGTCGCCTGAAACTGGGCCTGGGACCGACGGAAGACCTCGCAGGGCACCTGTTCATTTCTTCGGGCCTCGGGGGCATGAGCGGAGCCCAGCCGAAAGCTGTGGAAATCGCCGGGGGAGTGGGGATTTTCGCGGAGGTGGACGCTTCCCGGATCGAAACGCGGCACAGCCAGGGGTGGGTTTCCCGCGTCACGGCGGACCTCGAAGAAGCCTTCCGCTGGGCAGAAAAGGCGATGGCGGGGAAAGAACCTCTTTCCATCGCCTATCACGGGAACATCGTGGACCTCCTGGAATACGCCGTGAAAGAGGGGAAGAGAATCGACCTGCTCTCGGACCAGACCTCCTGCCATGCTCCGTATGACGGGGGCTATTGCCCGCAGGGGCTCACCTTCGAGGAACGGACGGAGATGCTGGCAAACGACCGGGCGGAATTCCGCAGGCGGGTCGACGAAAGCCTTCGGAGGCATTTTTCCCTGATCAAGGAGCTGGTGGGAAGGGGGACCTATTTCTTCGACTACGGGAACTCCTTCCTGAAAGCGGTCTTCGATGCGGGAGTGAAGGAAGTCTCGAGGAACGGCCGCGATGAACTGGACGGGTTCATCTTCCCCTCCTACGTGGAGGACATCATGGGGCCGATGCTTTTCGACTACGGATACGGCCCCTTCCGCTGGGTCTGCCTGAGCGGCAGGCACGAGGACCTCGTCAAGACGGACCGGGCAGCCATGGAATGCATCGACCCGAACCGCCGCGGGCAGGACCGCGACAACTGGATCTGGATCCGGGACGCGGAGAAGAACGCCCTGGTGGTGGGAACCCAGGCACGGATCCTGTACCAGGACGCCGAGGGCCGGATGCGGATTGCCAAGCGTTTCAACGAGATGGTGAGGCGGGGTGAGATCGGGCCGGTAATGATGGGACGCGACCATCACGACGTGTCCGGGACGGATTCTCCCTTCCGTGAAACCTCCAACATCAAGGACGGGAGCTCCATCACGGCCGACATGGCCACTCATTGCTTCGCCGGCAACGCCGCGAGGGGAATGAGTTTGGTGGCCCTGCACAACGGAGGGGGAGTCGGCATCGGGAAGGCCATTAACGGGGGGTTCGGGCTGGTTCTTGACGGAAGCGAGAAGGCGGACCGGGCAATCGAGCTTTCCCTGGCCTGGGACGTCATGGGAGGTGTTGCGAGGCGGGCCTGGGCGCGAAACGAGAACGCCCTTGCCACGAGCATCGAGTACAATCACAAGCACCAGGGAACCGACCACATCACCCTGCCGTTCATCCCGGACGAGGCGCTCGTCAGGGAAACCGTCGAAAAGGCGCTGAACGGAGTTAAGGGAAAGGATGCCTGATCAGAGATGAGCAGGAAACTTCTGGAATGCGTTCCAAATTTCAGCGAGGGAAGGCGGACGGAGGTCATAGAGGCCATCGTCAGCGCCTTCCGGAACCGCCCCGGCTGCACCCTCTTCGATTACCGGGCCGACCCCGACCACAACCGCCTGGTCGTAAGCCTGGTGGGAGAACCCGAGGCACTGGCGGAATCCCTTCTCCTGGCCGCGGAAACCGCAGTCCTTCACATCGACATGAATCATCACCAGGGAGCCCATCCCCGAATCGGTGCGATCGACGTCATTCCCTTCACCCCGGTACAGGGGATGACGATGGAAGAATGCGTCGCATTTTCCCACGAATTCGGGAAACGGTTTTACGAAAAGACCCGCATTCCTGTCTACTTTTACGAAGAGTCGGCCTTGAGGCCGGAAAGAAGCCGTCTCGAAGTCATCCGGAAAGGGCAATACGAGTCCCTGAAGGAGGAAGTGGGAAAACCCGAAAGGATGCCGGACGTCGGAGAGGCCAGGCTTCATCCCACCGCAGGGGCGACCGTGGTCGGTGCCCGAAAATTCCTCGTGGCCTTCAACGTCAACCTCAGGACCGCCGACCTGACCGTGGCCAAACGTATCGCAACGGCTGTCCGTGCCTCAAGCGGCGGTCTCTGCGCCGTCAAGGGGATCGGGGTTGCCCTTGAGGACAAGGGAATGGTCCAGGTCAGCATGAACATCGTCGACTACGAAAAAAACGCTCTTTACCGCGTGCTTGAAATGATCCGTTTCGAGGCTCGCCGCTGGGGAGTCGAGATCGCAGAAACGGAAATCTACGGGATGATTCCCGCCCGGGCAATCCTTGAAAGCGCAGCCTATTATCTGCAGGTCGCGGATTTTGACCCCCTGCAGGTCCTCGAACTGAAGCTTCTGGAATCCATGGGGGGCGAGGAGCCTCGATGACGGTCAAGCTTTTTGCCAATGCCTGCTGCTTCACCCCGATCGACCCGGGGCACCCCTTGTCTGGTAAGGACCAGGGGGCAGTCCGAGCCATACCGAAAGCTGCGATCCTGACCCAGGACGGGCGAATCCGTGAGATCGGCCCTGAAAAGGAAGTGTTGGCGGCCGCAAGGCACCTGTCCCCAGACCAGGAAATCGATTGCAGGGGGCAGGCCGTGATCCCCGGGTTCGTCGACCCCCACACGCACCTCTGCTTTCAAGGCTTGCGGGAAGCAGAATTCTCCATGAGGCTTGAGGGGATCCCGTACCTTGAAATCCTTCGCCAGGGAGGTGGAATCCTCTCATCGGTGAAGAAGGTCCGGGCAGCCGGCGAGGAGGAACTTTTTTCTTCCACCCTGAAGCTTGCCGAGTCCGCATTGGCCCACGGAACGACGACGATCGAAATCAAGAGCGGATACGGCCTCGAAACGCAGGCTGAACTCAAGATGCTTCGCGTCATCGATCGAGTCGGCAGGCAATCTCCCCTGGACGTGATCCCGACCTTCATGGGGGCCCATGCCATACCGGAAGAATACGGGGGCGACCCGGAAACCTTTGTCGAGAAGATCATCCACGAGATGCTTCCGGAGGTTGCATCCCAGGGAATCGCACAATTCTGCGACGTTTTTTGCGAAGATGGGGTCTTTTCAATCGCCCAAAGCAGGCGTATCCTCGAAGCCGCGAAAGCTCTCGGATTGGGAATAAAAATCCACGCAGACGAGGTTCACGACCTAGGTGGGGCGGCATTGGCGGCGGAGGTCGGAGCTCTTTCCGCCGAACACCTTCTTGCAGCCTCCGAGGAAGGCTTGAGAGCCATGGCAGCTTCCGGGACCATCGCGGTCCTTCTTCCCGCAACGGCCTACAGCCTCGGGAAACCTTTCGCAAGGGGAAAGGAAATGATCCGCCTTGGAGTCCCCGTTGCTCTGGCGACGGATTGCAATCCCGGCTCCTGTTTCTGTGAGTCGATTCCCTTTGTGTTCGGCCTTGCCGTTCTATGCATGAAGCTATCCCCGGAAGAAGCACTGGCCGCAACCACCTTGAACGCGGCCTACGCGGTCGGCCGAGCGAAGTCCTGCGGCAGCCTGGAACCAGGGAAAAAGGCGGATTTTCTCATCCTCGAAGGTCAAACCCCTGCGATCCTTGCGTACCATGCGGGCGTATCCCCCGTAAAGGCGGTTTATAAGGCTGGAGAACGAGTTGCGTGAAAGAAAGGAGCCTGGAATGTTAACCGATCTAACGCTTCGAGATTTTGTCAAGGAATTGGGATCCTCCTCACCTGCTCCAGGGGGTGGATCGGCGGCCGCATTGGCAGGAGCGCTTTCGAGCAGCCTTTGTTCGATGGTCGCGTCCTTGACAGCTGGAAAGGAACGCTTCAAGGACGTCTGGCCGGAGATGCAGGAGGCCGGGGAAACCAGCAGGCAACTGACGGAAAAGCTGATCGAACTGGTCAACCAGGACGCAGAAGCGTACAACCGTGTCATGGAAGCGGTCAAGATGCCCAAGACCACCGAAGACGAAAAATCCCTCAGGGAGAAGGCCATGCAAGATGCCTTGAAGTCTGCCTGCAGAGTGCCTCTCGAAACGGTGGAAACGGTCGCGAAAGTGGCACGCGTCATGGAATCGCTCCTTTTCAAATGCAATCCCAACGCGATCACCGACGTCGGTTCGGCTGGAAGGCTCGCTTGGGCAGCCGCCCATGCCGCGGCCTACAATGTGGAGGTCAACCTCAAGGCGATCTCGGATTTGACCTTCGTGGAGGAAATCCGCAAAAAGCTCCAGTTCGAGCTTTCCCAGGTTGAGGCTTCTGCAATCGTCGCGGAGGCCGAAATGCAGAAAAGGCTTTCGTAAGCGCACGTGAACCCAGGAAAGAAACCCCTGTCTTCGATTCGGTCAGGCGGAGCCGGGATTGTCCTTCTGGCACTTCTTCTCTTCGGAACGATCGTTTCGAAGGATTCGGCCTGGTGGGACAGGAACGTTCCTCCCGGCAAAGGAACGCCGGTTGAAGCTCTGGTTGAGCCCGGGCAGAATGCGCTTGCCGTGGCCCGGTCCCTCGTGGAGCAGGGGATCACGAGCGGAGACGCTCGAACCCTGACTCGCTGGTTTTCCCTCCTGGGAATGGATAAGCGACTGAAACCAGGTCTTTACCGGATACGCCCGGGTACGCCCTGGGAAATCGCAAGGCAGATGCAAAATCAGGAGCCGGACTCCGCGGGGGTTCGGCTCCTCCCGGGGGCTTCCCTGGGAGATCTCGCGGCGAGCCTCGCTCAATGGGGTGGAGAAGTCTCCCTTCGACGAGAACTGGCCGATTCCTCAAACTACCCCTCAACGATGCGCGATTTCCTGCCCGAGACGCCGGAAGACCGCATGGCTTTCCTTCTTCCGGACACCTACCGGGTGACCCCCTCGGATACTGCCGTGAAGGAACTAGTCCGGCTGGCCTCCAGAAAATGGCAGGAAAAAATCGGTCCCTTGCTTCCGGAGGGTGCGACTCCACAATGGATTCAGGCCCGGGCGATCCTCGCCTCGATCAACGAGAGGGAGGCGCGGGACGAAGGCGAGAGAGCGCGCGTTGCCGGGGTTTTCGAAAACCGCCTGGAGCGTGGGATGCCCCTTCAGTCCTGCGCAACGGTCGTTTTTGCGTGGAAGCAGCGTGGGCGTTCTCTGAGCCGGCTGACGTACGGAGACCTCTCCATCGATTCTCAGTACAATACCTATCGGAACAAGGGGCTGCCTCCAGGCCCAATTTGCACGCCATCCGAATCGGCCTGGCGTGCGGCGCTGGTGCCCGAAAAGCACGAATACCTGTTTTTTTTCCTATCCCCATCAGGCAGGCATGTGTTTTCGGAGACCTATGAGGAACACCTCGAAGCCCAGCGGAATGCCGCCTCGGAAGAACTGCAGGATCAGGAGCGGAAAGGGGATTGAAACCTGGCCATGAAGTTTTCTCAAGGGAATGAACCGCCGGAAGCCTGTCCCGGATGCGGAGCCTTCCTGCAAAGCGAGGATCCCGACGCACCGGGCTTCGTGCCGAAAGCCCTGGAAAACAGGGAAGGAAAGGTTTGCAGGCGCTGCTTCCGCTTGGTCCATTACCGGCAAGCGACAAAGGCCTCACTCTCCGACGAACAGGTTTTCGGGATTCTAGAGAGGGAGATGGAGCACGCCGATGGCGGAATCGTCTTCCTCGACGCCCTGCGCCTCATCCCCAATCCTCGGCTGGAAAGAAGGCTGAGGGAATGGGGGAAGCCTTTCCTGACAGTCATCAACAAATATGATATGCTTTCAGCATGGTTTCGTGACGGCGACCCAACCAGGCGACTCGAAACCATCCTGGGGATCCCGAGGGCATCCTTTCTCGCGATGAACGCGCTCGATCATGCTTCCGTCAAAAAGGCAACCGCATGGCTCGAGAAACGGTTCTCTGCCGGAGCCCGGATCCTACTGGTCGGTCCGGTCAACTCGGGAAAGACCACCTTCCTGAGAAGCGTTTGCGTCGAAGCCCGCTGCGCTTCGATTTCGCCCATGCCCGGAACGACGCTTCGCCCGATTGAGGTCTCGAGTTCCCGGTTGGGAATGACTTTGGTCGACATCCCCGGGTTCCGTTCGGACGATCCCTGGATACCAGTGCTGTGCCCGGAATGTCTCGTCAAGCTCCAGCCGGAAAAGCAGCTCGTGCGGTCGGCTTTTTCATTGGCTCCGGGAGATGCCCTTCTTTTCGGCGGCCTGGTCGGAGTCGAGGTCTTAAGCAGTCACGAGGGGAGCCGAATCGGGATCGCATCCTTCACCCCCGAATCGCTCGAGCCACACCGCACGAAGTCTCGAAGGGCGGCAGAACTGATCGAAAGACATTCGGGCGGACTCCTGAAAATTCCTTGCCGGGGCTGCCGAATGGTTCTCGACGGACTTCCCCGAACCCAAACGGAGGTTCGGCTTTCGAAGGGGCAGGACCTTGTCCTTCCGGGTTGCGGTTGGATCAGCCTCTTTCGGGGCGAGGGGACTTTCGCGGTAGACGCTCCGGGATTTTTCGGATTCAGGATACGGGCTGCACTGATCGGAGGAGATGACGCTGATGAAGGTTGAACCCCTTGCCGACGGCTGGAAGTCGCTCGGCGAACACCTGGCAGGCCTTTCAGGCAGAACCGTTGACTATTCCGACATCTTCGTCCAGTCCGCTTCGGGACATAGTGTGGTTTTCGAAAAGGGGAGAGTCGAGGAGGTGTCCTCGGCCGCTTCGAGCGGCGTCGGGGCGAGGGTCATCCTCAACGAGCACTCCGTCTTCTCTCACTCCCCCGACGCTTCCCCGATGGGCGCCTGGCGTTGCATGGAAGAAACCCTTGCTAGGGCGGGCTTTCCCCTTATTGGGAAACCTCCCGTGACGCCGGGTGACTCGCCGGATTTCGAACCCATCCGGTTAAAGGCTCCCGCCACTGACCCTCTCGGAGAGGTCGACCGGTCCATCCGTAACGCCTCCCCGCTTGTTCGACAGGTGACTCTCCGCGCGAAGGTTTCCGGACGTCGCACCCTCGTGGTCCGTGGGGACGGTAAGATCGTATCGGACCTCCGGTTTCACTCCCTTTTTGCTGTCCAGGTAACGGTCGAGCGGAAGGGAACGATTCAGACCGGATATGAGGTCCGCGCGTTTCAAACCGGACCCGGGAATTTCTGGGACGACCTGTCCCCCCTGGAGGTCGGCCAACAGGCTCTTGCCAGGGCCCTGCTCATGCTTGAGGCGGGCCAATGCCCGGCCGGGCGGATGCCGGTCGTGCTCTCCGGCCAGGCCGGAGGGACGATGATACACGAAGCCTGCGGACACGGGCTGGAAGCGGATATCGTCCAGAAAGACTACTCGGTTTACCGCGAACGCCTCGGGGAACAGGTCGCAAGCCCGCTTGTCACGCTTGTGGACGATGCAACGATCCCAAAAGCGTACGGGAGCTACGAAACCGATGACGAAGGGACACCGGCACAGCGCACCGTCCTGATCGAGCGGGGGGTTCTGAAAGCGTATCTGACCGACGTTCAATCGGCCAGGAAAGGCGGACTGCCCTTGACGGGAAACGGCAGGCGTGGTTCCTACCGGAACTTGCCCCTGCCAAGAATGAGCAACACGTTCCTCTTGCCCGGGGAAGAACCGTTTGAAGGCTTGCTGCAAAAGGCAGGGAAGGGCCTGCTCGTGACGAAGATGGGAGGAGGGCAGGTCAACCCGACCTCAGGTGATTTCGTTTTCCAGGTAACCGAGGCCTTTCTTATCGAGAACGGACAGATCGGCAAGCCCGTCCGGGGGGCAACCCTGATCGGCAACGGACCGGAAACCCTGAAACAGATCGAGGCGATTGGGAGCGACCTCCACTTCGAACCCGGATTATGCGGAAAGGATGGCCAGAGTGTCCCGGTCACGGATGGGCAGCCCAGCCTTCTCATACGGAATCTGCTCGTAGGAGGGTGTGAAATCGGCGATGGCGAAGGTTAGGAAACAGTACCCCGAGCTTCGCGAGCAGGAGGACTCCCCGATGCGGAAAAAACCCGTCGATTCACCGGAAACACCAGCCTGGGTGGATGGGTTCGTGGTCTTTTTGCTCTTCCTGTCGATCTATTTCCTTGCATCCCTCTACACCGACCTGACCGGAGCGTGGGGACAGGTCGTCCGTAAAGGCTTTTTCGGAATCACTGGAGGGGGGATCGTTCTCCTCCTTCTTTTCATCCTTTACTGCGGGATCTTCCATCTTCTGAGGAAACCGGTCCAGGACCTGACAAGGCAGGCGGTTGGAACGATCGTCCTGTATCTTTGCCTGGAGGTCGTTCTTTTCATCGGCCAGGGAGCCTGGCCTCTCGCTTCAAGAGAGTGGCTCAACCCGGGACTCCTGGGGGGGGCGATCGGGGAATTCCTCTTGAAACAGACGGGGGTACTGGGGATCGTTCTCGCGGGGCTTTTCGGGGTTTTCCTTTCCGCGACCCTATATGGGCTGATCGAACCACTCGATTTCGTTCGCTGGGCCTCGACGTTCCGAGGCATGCTGCTGGCGGGGATCCGCCGCTTCAGCGAATTCTGGACGGCGATTTTCTTCCGCCCGGCCAGGAAACTTTTCCTGAAAATTCAGGCAGGTCGCCCTGCAAACGAATCGGCGCCTGCCCCTTCGGCAGAGGGAGCTCAACCTGCCGAAACCCCGGAAATCGTTCCTTTCTCTCCATCCTACATGGAGGAGGAACTTGAAGATTCCCTTGTCCTCCCCGTGGAGGAAGCGCCGGAACAGGCAGAGATCCAGGAAGAGATCCCCCTTCCCGATGGCGTCGACCCCTCCGCGTTTCCTCCCCCCCTTGAACTCTTCGGGAACGAGGGGATTACGGTCAACCCGGTTTCGGACGAGCTGATCCGCAATCAGGGGGAGCGTATCATTTCCACGCTCGAGGAATTCGGCGTAGAAGCGGAACTGGCCGAAACGATCACGGGACCGACGGTGATCCAGTTCCGCCTCCAGCTCGCACCGGGGATCAAGGTCAGCAAGGTCGCGGGGCTCAGCAACGATCTGGCCGTGGCGCTAGCGGTCCCGGCATTGAGGGTCGAAGCCCCGATCCCCGGAACAACCTTCGTCGGGATCGAAACACCCAACCCGAGGCGATGGATCGTGCCGCTAAGGGCCCTTCTTGAGTCCACACCATTCCAGCGCGGGGATTTCGACCTCCCACTACCCCTGGGGCTTACGGTGGACGGTGTGCCACTTGTCATGGGGCTGGAAGACCTGCCGCACCTCCTCGTTGCGGGCACCACGGGCTCAGGAAAGAGCGTCCTCGTTTCAAGCTGCATCATCGGACTGTGCTGTGCGAGAAGACCGGATGAACTGCGCCTCCTCCTGATCGACCCCAAGCGCGTGGAGATGACGCTCTACGAAAAGCTTCCCCACACCCTCACCCCTCCCGTCGTCGACTCGAAAAAGGCCGTCCATGCACTCGGCTGGGCAATTCGGGAAATGGAGCGCCGGTACGAACTTTTCGCGGGCGCACGTGTCCGGCACCTGAAAGCCTATAACAGGAAAGCCCTGCCGAAAGATCGACTCCCTCACATCGTGATCGTTGTCGACGAACTGGCCGACCTGATGATGACCTCTCCAAAAGAAGCCGAGGATTACATCTGCAGGCTTGCACAAATGGCCAGGGCTACGGGGATCCACCTGATCCTTGCGACCCAGCGGCCTTCCGTAAACGTCGTCACCGGCCTGATCAAGGCCAACATCCCGGCGCGCGTTGCCTTTACGCTGCCTTCCCAGGCGGATTCCAGGACGATTATCGACCTGTCAGGGGCGGAAAAGCTCCTCGGAAAAGGCGACATGCTTCTCCTGACTTCCCGCTACCCGAAACCCCTTCGGGTACAAGGCCCCTGGATCGACGAAACCCGAATCACCGCTTTCATCCAGCATGTCCTGCGGGTTTTCGGCGACCCCCAGCACATCGATATCGACAGCGACGAAAACGGAACCTGGGGGGAGATCGCGGCGAACCTGGAGGACCCGCTCCTGGAAGAGGCCGTCTCGATCATCCTGCAAACGGGAATCGCATCAGCCAGCCGTCTCCAGAGACAGCTGAAAATCGGTTTTACGAGGGCCGCGCGCCTGATCGACACCATGGAGCAGCTTGGCATGGTGGGGCCCCAGGAAGCTTCCCGGCCACGGGAGATCCTGGTCGATGAAGACAAGGCCGAGGAGATCCTTCGCCAGGCCTTCAGCGGAGGGAGTTGATCGAAATGAATGGATTCGAGGAAATCCGGCTGCCCCAGGTCGTCCTGTCGTCTCCGCAGATCCCGCCAGGAGAGGAAGTCCTCCTGGTCGCTGGAGGGCGAAAGCCCCGGGTCAACTGGTTGCTTGAAGCCGCCGAAAATCGAACCGTGTGGGCCATCGACCGGGGAGTCAACGCCTGCATGGAAGCCGGTCTTCTGCCCGCGCTGATTCTCGGGGATGCCGACAGCGCCTCCCCAAAGCTCTGGAAGGCCGCAAAGGAGAGAGGGGCGGAAGTGATGTCCCTATCGCGGGAAAAGGACGACACGGATCTCCAGGCGGCACTGAAGGCCCTCGCGGCGCGTTCGGAGGGGGTCAAGATTCTCGTGACGGGTTGCTGGGGCGGGAGATTCGACCATGCCTGGAGCAATGTTCTCTCCGTCCTGGGAAACCTACGGGGAAGTTCCGGGTACGCAGTGCTTGCCGATCACAGGGAACTGCTGACATTCATCCGCGGCGGTGAAAGCGTGACGCTTACCCATCTAAGGAAACCGGAAGCGGTTTCGCTTTTGGCCTTCTCGAAGCAGTGCAAGGGAGTCACAATCAGAGGGGTGCACTGGCCCTTGGAAAAAACGGAGCTCGACCAGGATTTTCCCTATGCGATCAGCAACCGGCCGGAAGGGGAAGAACCCACCGTTGTTGGCCTGGATGACGGGGAAATGGGGCTTTACGTCAGCTGGTGGGAAAGGTAGGGTGGAGGAGCAGGAGTGGTACCGGAGAAAAAAGGCGGGCTGCCCTTAGACAGCCCGCTTGACCAGACCGGAACGAAGGCAGCGAGAACAGACCTTGAGCTTGGTCCGGCCCCCTTCGCCAAAATCGACCCGGACCGTTTGCAGGTTCAACTGCCAACGGCGACGAGTATGGCGGTTCGAATGGCTGACGTTATTGCCGGTAACGGGCCCGCGGCCACAGCACTGGCAGACCTTGGACATCGTCGATCCCTCCCAGATTGGAAACCATGCAGCGAGTGGCATTGTATCATACGGCAGAACGGTTGGCAATTCCGTTCGTCCAGACTAGGGGAAAGAGGGTTCGTTCCATGAGTTTTTCAAAGGAAATCGAGACGCTCCAGGCCATCGTCAAGAGGCTGGAAAGCGAACCAATGGCACTGGAAGAAGCGATGAAGCTTTTCGAAGAGGGAATGGCCAAGGCTGAGCAATGCAGGGCCTTTCTTGAACAGGCGCGGCAAAGGGTGCTCCTTCTCACGGAAGGCGGGAACGATTCGGAGGGAACGGCCTGGAATCCGCTGGACGGGGAGGAAGCCGGATCATGACGGAAACCGAAGGGGAACGGGATCTCGATTTTCGCCTTCGACAATGCCGCGAAAAAGTCGATCGGGAAATCGAAAGGCTGCTCACGGAAAACTCGGGAATCCCCGGGCGCTTACGGGATGCCATGGGCTATTCCCTGCGGGCGGGGGGGAAGAGGCTGCGCCCCTTCCTTTGCCTGGAGGCAGCGGGGCTCGTCGGTTGTCCCGCGGAATCGGTCATGCCGATGGCGGTCGCCCTTGAGATGTTTCACACCGCCTCGCTGATTCACGACGATCTCCCCTGCATGGATGATGATCCTTTACGGAGAGGAAAGCCTTCAAACCACATGGTTTTTGGAGAAGGGCTCGCCACGCTGGCAGGGGATTCTCTCCTCCTCTGGGCTTTCGAAACCGCGATTTCGAACCTCTTGCCCCTTTTTCCCGCTGAGCGGGTCCTGGGGGCTCTCCAGGAATTCGCGAAAGCGATCGGGCCCTCCGGGGTCTGTGCCGGCCAGGTCCTGGACACCGATCTCCCAAGCCGTGAAGCCGAACTGGATTTTGTGCGGAAAATCGCGTCCCTGAAAACGGGAGCCCTGATCCGTGCCTCAGTCCTGTCTGGCGGGATACTCGCCGGGTTGGAAGACGGCAAACTGAAGGCATTATATAATTATGGGACACACTTGGGCTTGGCCTTCCAAGTCGTTGACGACATCCTCGATGTCACGGGAAAAACTGCGGAAATAGGAAAAACCCCGGGTAAAGACTCCGCCCAGGGGAAGGTGACGTTTGTTTCCGCCTACGGCCTGGAAAGGGCCAGGGAAATCGCCCGAGAGGAAAGCAGGGCAGCAGTCGAGGCGTTGTCCTGTTTCGGGCAGGAAGCAAATTCCCTGCGTTTACTCGCCCGAGCCCTGCTTGACCGGTCCAGCTGAAACGGAGGCGAATCACGAGAGGCATGGGTGTGCTTGAGAACCTGAAAGACTACGAGACGTTCAAACAACTGCCAAAGGAACAGCTGCCGGGACTCTGCCAGGAAATCCGGGAACTGATGGTCCGTGTTGTTACAGAAAATGGAGGGCACCTGGCCTCCTCGCTCGGAGCCGTCGAGCTTATCGTTTCCCTTCTCCGTGTGTTCGACCCCCGGAAGGATCGAATTGTCTTTGATGTCGGACACCAGGCTTATGCTTACAAAATCCTCACGGACAGGCTCGATCGTTTCCACACGTTGCGCCGGGAAGGGGGGATTTCGGGTTTTCCCAAGCGAAGGGAAAGCCCTTTCGATCACTTCGATGTGGGGCACAGCAGCACGTCGATCTCTGCCGCCCTTGGTTACGCGAAGGCTCGAGATCTGAAGGGACAGGACCACGAAGTGATCGCCGTCATCGGAGACGGAGCTCTTTACAACGGCCTTGCCCTGGAGGCACTGAACAACGTCAGGGAAACCCGGAGCCGCCTGACCGTGATTTTCAACGACAACTCCATGTCAATCAGCCGCCCGGTAGGTGGACTCGCGGATTACCTGGCCCGTCTTGCGGTCAATCCGTACTACAAGCGGTTCAAGGAGTACGTAAAAGATCAATGCCGGAAAAGGCAGCGCGGAGAATCCATCGAGGACCTGCTCTCCCGATCCAAGACTCGGATGAAATCACTGCTTCAACCCAACAACATCTTCGAGGGCCTGGGAATCAGTTACTGGGGCCCTTTCGACGGACACAACCTTGAAGAACTGCTGGAAATTTTCGGTCTTTCCCGGTTTTATGGACAGCCGCTACTGATCCACCTCCGCACGAAAAAGGGTAAAGGGTACCCGCCCGCTGAAGCGGAACCAACGCGCTACCATGGAATTCCGGCGAAAGGATCGGCAAAGCCGAACCCTGGCGAAGCAAGCTGGAGCGACGTTGTTGTCCGTTCCGTGACGGAACTGGCTGAAAACGACGATCGGATCGTCTGCCTGACCGCGGCAATGAAGGACGGAACTCGGCTGAACGGCTTCGAGGAACGCTGGCCCAACCGGTGTTTTGACGTTGGGATCGCTGAAGGGCACCTGTTGACGTACGCCGCAGGCTTGGCCGCAGGAGGGGTGAGGCCGTTCGTCTTCATCTATTCGACCTTCCTTCAAAGGGCAATGGATCAGTTGATTCACGATATTGCCATGCAGGACCTCCCCGTGATCCTCCTTGTCGATCGGGCCGGACTCGTGGGGGAGGATGGAGAAACCCACCACGGCCTGGTGGATGTCTGCTGGGGACGGTCGATCCCGGGAATTTCGATCATGGCCCCGCGAGATGCCCAAGAAGCCCGCTGGATGATCCAGGAATCCCACCGACAAGGACATCCCGCAATGATCCGCTTCCCCCGCGGCATCGCCCCGAACTGCCTGAAGGCCTCTTCCAGTCCAAGGGGGTGGGGGAAGGCGGAGGAACTGGTCAAAGGCGAAGCGTCCTGGACGATCATGGCTTACGGGAGAACGGTCCCCCTTGCCCTGGAGGTTCACGGGCTGGCAGAACAGGCAGGGCTGCCGGGGCCATCCGTGCTTGACCTCCGGTTTGTCCAGCCCGCGGACTGGGATCGGATCGATGAAACGCTTTCCGGCAACCGCCTGGCTTGTGTGCTCGAGGACGGATTCGTAAGTGGAGGATTCGGCGAGGCCGTGGCTGCACGAGCCAATTCGATTCGGGGTGCCGCGCGCGTGCTTCGCTTCGGGGTGCCAAGCCGCTACATCCCGCAGTCGACCGTTGAAGCCCAATGGGAAAGCTGCGGCCTGACAGCTCCAAAGATCCTGGAGAAAGCCCTTGCCTCGCTCGAAGGAACGGCTCGATAAGCTCCTCGTGGAACGAGGGCTCGCACCTACCCGTGCCAAGGCCCAGGCGATGATCATGGCGGGACTCGTGCGGATCGATGGAACCCCCGCGGAAAAGGCAGGGCAGCTCGTCTCCCCCGACCTCACACTTGAGATCGTCGAAAGGGAAACGGAGTGGGTGAGCCGGGGAGCGAAAAAGCTTCTCAAGGCACTGGAGGTCTTCGGCATCGATCCTTCCGGCCGCGTTTGCCTGGATGTCGGGGCCTCCACGGGCGGTTTCACCGAGGTGCTTCTTTCCCGCAACGCTTCCAGGGTCTACGCGGTCGATGTGGGATACGGTCAACTGGCCTGGAAAATCCGCACAGACCCGCGGGTCGTCGTGATGGAACGAACGAATGCCCGCTACCTGAACCGGGAGTCGTTTCCGACGCCGATGGACCTGATCGTGGTAGACGTATCCTTCATTTCGCTGCGACTCTTGCTGCCGCCACTGCTGGATATCCTGAAACCCGACGGGGAGATGGCCGTCCTAGTGAAGCCCCAGTTCGAGGCGGGCAAGGACCGGGTCGGAAAAGGGGGAGTGGTTCGCTCTTCCCAGGTCCACCGGGAAGTACTTGAAGAGTTTGTCGATTTTGTCCGAGGTCTGCCGGGAATCACCCTGGCGGGGTTAACCTGGTCCCCCATCAAGGGACCGAGCGGGAACATCGAATTTCTCGCCCATCTTTCGAGGATCCCACGCGGGGGAGAATTTTCCGCCAGCATGAAAGAAACGGTGGAAACCGTCGTTTCTCAAGCGGCCCTGGCCCTCTCCGGAAATCCGGATCGAGCCGGCAAAGAAAAGGGGATTGACACATGAAAAACAAAATCGGCCTCCTGATCAACCCTCAAAAGCCAAAGGCACTCGAAATCGGAAAACGGTTGCTTCTGTGGGGCGCAGAAAAGGGCGTCTCCTTCCTCGCTCCGCCACACGAGGCCGCTGTACTGGGAATTCCGGGAGCCGAAGACGAGGACTGGAAAGAGCAGGTTCGTTTCGCAGTCGTTCTCGGTGGCGACGGCACCTTCCTCAGAGCCGCGCGGTATGTCCTGGGGAATGACATCCCCCTTTACGGGATCAATGTCGGCAGACTCGGTTTTTTGGCTTCAGGGGATCCGAATCGAGCCGAAAGGGATATCGAAACGATCCTCGAGGGGAATTTCCTCACCCAGAAAAGACAACTTCTCAAGGGAACCGTGAACCGCGGGGGGGCCCTGGTCCACGAGGTTTACGCCCTGAATGACCTGGTCGTGACAAAGGGCGCTTTTGCCAGGGTGATTACCCTTGAAATCTCGGTCGGACAAAGGCCCTTGAGCTTGATGACCGGAGACGGGTTGATCCTATCGACTCCCACCGGGTCGACGGGATACGCCCTTTCGGCAGGCGGACCCATTATCCCGCCACACGTGCCCTGCATGCTGCTTGTGCCGATTTGCGCGCATACCCTTTATGCCCGGCCGATGGTTTTCGGTGAGGACGATCTCATCCGGATCATCCCCCGGGGGGACCACAGGGACATGATGCTGACGCAGGATGGGCAACTGGGGTACGAACTCTTGCCCGGAGACCAGATCAACGCCTCCCTGGCAAAGGAAAAATCCGTGAGCATCATTCTCCTTCCAGACAGAGATTATTACGATCTTCTTCTGGAGAAATTCCAGTGGGGGCAAAACGTCACCGAATGAAGACGCAGGGAAGGGGACTTTCCGAATTTTCCGTAAAGAATATCGGGGGAATCCAGCAGGCCCGGTTGATTCTTCGCGGGAATTTCATTGCTGTGACGGGCGAAAGCGGAACGGGAAAAAGCAGCCTGGTCCGTGCCCTGGAGGTCCTTGCAGGGAAGAGATCTCAAACCGCTTCTATCCGGTTCGGATTCGAGGAAGGCGAAGTTTGGGGCGTATTCCGCGAGAAAGACACCGGAAGCGAAACTGTCGCTGGACGCATCCTTTCCCGCGGAAGTCGAAACAGGAACTATCTCGGGGAAGAATCGGTCCCGTTCGCGAGGCTGAAGGATTTCACGGAAAGGCGACTCGGCATCCAGAGTCAATTTTCCCAGCTCGATCTACTGGATCCCCGCCGCCAACGGGACCTTCTTGACAGCTGCGGGGGAGAGGAGTCCGCCTTCCTCAGAAAAAAGCTGGCTGCTGACTTCGAAACGGCGATCCGGCTTGAACGGGAACTGTCTGCGTTGCAGGAAAGAAGGCGGGAAATCGAAAAAACCTATCTGGATGCGGAGAGTGTGATCGAGACCGTTCGCCGACTCCAGTTAAAGGACGGGAACGAAGCGGGGTGGAAAGAGGAACTCCAGTCTCTAGAGCAATTCCTTTCCCGCCAAGGGAAATTGAGGGAAATCGCCGCGCGTTTTCTTGGAGGCCCTTCCGAAGGGGGGCTGGCGGAAGAACTCCAGAGGTGGATGCGGGAAATGGCAGGAGCCCTCGACAAGGAACAGGAAAAGCTGCTTGGCTCCTCATTCGAGAATCTTCTGAAAGAGATGCAAAAGCTGGAGGTCTTTTCCAGGGCGATCCTCCAGGACAAGCGTGTGGAAGAAGCGGAAGAGCGCAGGGAACTCCTCGAAAACCGGCTTGGAACTCTCCGCAAGTTGAAACGGCTTGTGGGAGCCGAATCCCTGGAAGAACTGCTTGCTTTCTGCGAGAAGGCCGAGGAAAACCTCGACTGGATGCAAAAAAGCGCCGCGGAAAGAGAATCCCTGGTTCAGCGCTGCCGGCAGGCACGGAAGGAAGTAGCCCAAACGGCGAACGCCCTGGCAGAAAACCGGCGGACGGTAGCTGCCAAACTCGAAGAAACCGTTTCTTCCCACCTCGCCGACCTGGCGATGGAAAACTTCCATTTCGGGGTTTCGCTGAAAGACCTCGGCAAAATCCGTCCAAGCGGTTCGGACGAAATTGAATTTACCCTGTCGAACGGGACCTTCAGCGGCCCGATCGCCCGTGTCGCCTCAGGTGGGGAGCTCAGCCGGATCCTCCTGGCCCTCCAGGTTTCTTTGCCAGACGAGCAATTACCCCCCACGCTCGTTTTCGACGAAGTCGAAGCGGGACTTGGAGGACGATCGGCACTTTTGACCGGATTCAAGCTCAAGGAACTCTCGAACCGCTGCCAGGTCATCCTGGTCACCCACGAAGCCGTTATTGCAGCGCAAGCCGACCAGCAGTTCGCCGTTCGCCGGAACGGAGAACTGACGGAGATCCTTGAAGTCACAGGCGAGGAACGGGCTGCGGAAATCGCCCGAATGCTTTCGGGTACTCCGGATTCTCCCAAAGCCCTCGAACATGCTGCAGTCCTTTTGAAAGACAAGAACTGAAAGCTTGACGGACCGGCGCAAGGACCTTAAAATTCAAAAGCTGTCAACATATCGCTTGGGAAGGGCTCAAGCGCCGATGGCCGCCCTGTGTCCCAGCGGGAGGAGGAACGGATTCGATGTATGCAGTGATCGAAACAGGAGGAAAACAGTATCGCGTTTCGCCTGGTGAAACCATCCGGGTGGAGAAGATGAGCGCGGAACCAGGAGCCACGGTAACCCTCGGGAAGGTGCTTCTCTTCGCGGATGAGAACGAGGTCAAGGTCGGGAATCCCTTCCTTGATGCAGCCACCGTGGAAGGAACGGTTCTCCGCCACGGCAGGGAGCCGAAAGTCTACATCTTCCACTACAAGCGAAAGAAAAACTACCGCAAATTCCGTGGACATCGCCAGGACTTCACTGAAGTCCGCATTGATGCGGTTCGCGGGTAGCGACGGTTCGGACACGGGAGGACGACGATGGCTCATAAAAAAGGACAAAGCAGCAGCACCAACGGCAGAGATTCAATCGGGAAGCGGCTGGGCCTGAAGCGCCATGACGGCCAGGTCGTCAATGCGGGGACGATACTCGTCCGGCAGCGAGGGACAAAAATCCACCCCGGAGTCAATGTCGGGAGAGGCAAGGACGATACGCTGTTTGCCCTCAAGCCGGGAATCGTACGCTTCGCCACCCGGTGCGGACGCAAGGAAGCCCGGATTGAAACCGTTCCGGCCTGATTTGGATTCTTCCTGCGCAGAGATTTGCAAAGCGAAAGGGGCCTTGCAGGGCCCCTTTCGCTTTCGATGGGTTTTTGCAGTGAGGTGTGACGAATGAAATTCATGGACTTGGCGACCATCACCGTTCGCTCCGGGAACGGCGGCGATGGCTGCATGAGCTTCCGGAGGGAAAAATACATCCCGAAAGGCGGCCCCGACGGGGGAAATGGCGGGCGGGGAGGGAATGTCTACCTTGAAGCGACCCCCTCGCTGCAGACCTTGGCCGATTTCGAGTTCGAACGGCGCTTTTTCGCCGAATCGGGGAAACCAGGCCAGGGAGCTCGCCGGAATGGCCGCTCGGGTGAGGATCTCGTGATCCTTGTCCCTTGCGGGACCCTGGTTTTCGACTCCTTTTCCCCGGAACCGATCGCAGACCTCGTCGAACCGGGGGACCGGTTTCTCGCAGCACGAGGCGGAAGGGGAGGGAGGGGGAACGCGGTATTCGCAAGTTCGTCCCGGAGAACCCCCCGCTTTTCCGAAAAAGGGATGCCCGGGGAGGAGAGGACCCTGCGCCTGGAGCTCAAGCTGATCGCAGACGTGGGGTTGGTCGGTCTTCCCAACGCGGGGAAATCCAGCCTGCTGGCAGCTCTTTCAAGGGCACAGCCCAAAATCGCTCCTTACCCGTTCACCACGCTCTCTCCGAACCTGGGAGTCCTGTCGGTTGACGATGAACGGGTTGTCCTCGCCGATGTTCCGGGTCTCATCGAGGGATCCCATCGCAATCTCGGGCTCGGCCTGGCTTTCCTCCGGCATGTGGAACGGACGCGTTTCCTGGTCCACGTCCTCGACGTTTCGGAAGGGACGGGCGTTTCGCCCGTAATGAAACAATGGGAGACCGTCCGGGAAGAATTCAGGCAATACAAGGCGGCTCTCCTGGAAACGCCGACCCTTGTCGTCGGAAACAAGATCGATCTCCTGGAGAACAGGACGGTCCTTGAAGAAATCCGCGCAGCTTTCGAAAGGATGGGGTTGCGGTTCTTTCCCTTGAGCGCCCTGACGGGAGAAGGAATTGCCTGCCTGGCCGAAGCGATCGTGGAACATTCCAGGGCCATCCCTCGCCCGAAGGGGGAAACCCGACTGGTTGCCCTGCAGGAGGAACCGGAATCGGGGTTGGCCTCGAGAAAACGGGATGTAGTCCAAATCGTGAAGCTCCGCGCGAATAAGGGGTATCGTGTGATCCATTCCCGCCTCGAAGAAGCCGTCCTAAGGTACAATTTTGACCAGGACGAGGCCATCCTTCGATTTTCCCGACTGCTGGCCCGGTACCGAGTGGAAGAACTGCTCGAGGAAGCCGGTGCCAGGGAAGGTGACCTGGTCACCATCGGGGAAACGGAGTTCACCTTCAAGCCGGAAAAACCCATCGAACCCCCGGAGAATCCGGAAGACCGGGAAGCCTGATCCCGAAAGGGGAGAGGACCCTGAGCCAGACCTTTCTAGGCCGGAATCGAGTCGGTATCATGGGTGGTACGTTCGATCCCATCCATTACGGGCATCTCGTGTCGGCGGAGGAAGCCTATTTTGCCCTTGGGCTGTCGGAGGTGATTTTTGTCCCGACGGGGAATCCCCCCCACAAAAGGGCAAAACTCGTATCCTCTCCGGAAGACCGCTACACGATGACCCTCCTGGCTACGTTGGATAACCCGCATTTCAAGGTCTCACGTCTCGAAATCGACCGTGGAGGAGACAGCCATACGGTCGACACGCTGAGGGAAATGCGGCACTGGTATGCACCGGGCAGCACGGAGCTCTTTTTCATCACGGGGCTCGACGGAGTCCTCGACATCCTTTCCTGGAAAGAACCGTACGCGATCGTTGAACTTTGCAGGATCGTGGCAGTCAGCCGGCCTGGGTACAATTCCGCCCGGCTGAAGGAATTGCCCGAACCGATCCAGAAGGCGATCATCCCCCTTGAAATCCCCATGCTCGCCATTTCGAGCACCGAGATCAGGGATCGCGTCCTGGAAGGAAAGAGCACAAGGTATCTGCTGCCCTGGACCGTTGAACACTATATCTTCAAGAAAAACCTCTACATTCGGAACGGAAGGTGAAACGGCTTGAAAAAAGCCCGCCTAATCCTTTTTTTCTCTCTCTGCGCGCTTTCAATCGCCTTGGGGGTCGCCTGGCGAATGCACACGATCGTTTCCCCTGGATCGCAGGAGATCGAAAAAAGTTTCGAGCATGACGCCTTAACCGGCAATATCAACATCCTTGCCGTGGGAATCGATGACGTTCAGGGGTCCCACCGTTCCGATACGATCGCCGTCGTCGCGATCAATATCGATGACCGGTTCGTCAAGGTGCTTTCCCTTCCGCGAGACCTGCGAGTCCAGATCGAGAAACATGGGTGGCAGAAGCTCAACCACGCCTACGCCTACGGCGGGATTGACCTTCTCCGTTCCACGGTCTCGAATTTCCTTGGAATTCCTCTTCACTATTTCGTGATCGTCAACTACCAGAGCTTCCCGAAGCTGGTCGATCTCCTGGGAGGAGTAACGGTCGACGTTCCCAAACGGCTTCGCTATACAGACCGGGCCGGGGGACTCTACATCGACATCCCGGCAGGGCGCCAGACCCTGAACGGGAAGACCGCGCTGGAATTCGTCCGCTTCCGCCACGATGCTCTCGGAGACATCGGCCGCATTCAACGTCAGCAGCTTTTCCTGAAAGAGGTCCTGAACAAGCTCCGGGAGCCCGAGACCGTAACCAGGCTTCCCCGAATCGTGGAGGAAGCGACCCGTTTCTTCCAGACGGAAATTCAGCCCACTCAGGCCATCCAGATGGTCAATTACCTGAAGGACCTCGACCGGAGCCGATTCTCGTTCGAAACGATGCCGGGAAAAGCGGCCATGATCGATGGAATCAGCTATTGGCTCGGAGATATCGCCCGTGCATCGGAATTCCTGACGACACCTCCGATACCTGCCAGCGGCGATCAAGGAGAAGGGCCGAGGGAGGAGGCGCTCGTCCCGGCCGATGCCATCCTCGATAGAATCAAGGGACAGGTCGCGGTCCTGAACGGCTGCGGAGTCAAGGGAATCAGCCAGGCTTTTTCGGAACACCTGCAGCGCCTCGGGATTGACGTGGCTTTCCTTGGGAATGCAAAGCATTTCGATTACCAATACACCAACATTGCCCACCCGGAGAATCCCTCTGCCCAGGTCCTCGCCAACGCAAGGGCACTGGGGGAGCTCTGCGGCGTTCCGGCAAACCTCGTCCGCCCGAACCGGGGGGCTACCCATGCGACGATTATCGTCGGCAAGGATTATGATATAATTCTGAAAAGGTTAAAACAGTACAAGAGAAATCTTTAATTTTTAGTTCACATACCGGAGGTGACGCATGATTGAAGGAGAAACTGAAGGAGAAGATGAGCAAAGAAGCTCAAACCATCGTGAAGTCGTTGTCCGACAAGCACGCGGAAAAAATCACCGTCATGAATCTTGGAGAAACGACAACCCTTGCAGACACCTTCATCCTGGCCACGGCGAACTCGGATGTCCACATGAACACGCTTTTGGAAACGACCCTGGACACACTGGAGGCTCTCGAACTTCCAGCACGGGTGGAAGGAGCCTCGAGCGCCCGGTGGCGTCTCGTCGACGCCGGAAACCTTGTGATTCACATTTTCAGCCGCCAGGGTCGCGATTATTATGGGATCGAGCGAATCTGGGGAGACGCTGAAACGTTTGTTTTCGACGAGGAAATGACGGTATAGACCGGCCTAAACAGATTCGCAGTAAATAAAAATGAATTCGGGGGAAAAGGGGCGCGTCAGAGCGCCTCTTTTTTTGTCTTCCAAATACTGTCCTATAATGTACCTTATGTTGCGTTATACGAGAAAAAGTCCAAAAAAAGAACCCCTTCCCTTTGGAGGAAAAGGAAGGGGCGTCTTCTTGGTTTTTTGAAAAGAAACGGAAACTTAGAGCGCCGCTGTCAGAATCTGCGCAAAGGAACCTGCCAAAAGCGATGCGCCCCCCACAAGAGCGCCGTCGATATCCGGTTCGTTCAGGAGTCCTGCCGCGTTGTCCGGCTTAACGCTGCCTCCGTAGAGGATCCTGACGGTCATTCCTGTCTCATCGCCGAAGCGTTCCGACAGGAATCGCCGAATGGCCTGACAGACTTCCTGTGCTTCACGGGCGGTGGCATTCTTTCCCGTGCCGATTGCCCAAACGGGTTCATAGGCGACGCAGACGGAACCGCCAATCTCATCCGGCGGAAGCCCCACGAGGGCTTTCATCAATTGTCTCTCGACAACGGACACCGTTTCTTCGGACTCCCGCTCCTGCAAGGTTTCCCCTACACAAAGAACCGCCTGCAACCCTGCCGAAATGGCTGCATCGATCTTTTTGTGCACCTGGTCGTCGGTTTCCGCGAAATGCTGCCTGCGCTCACTATGTCCTATAATGACATAATCACAGCCTGCTTCCTTCAGCATTCCCGCCGAAACTTCTCCTGTAAACGCTCCCTCGGTAGCCCAGTGCACGTTCTGAGCCCCCACTTTGAGCCAGGGTAAATACCGTTTCCCTTCCAGGGCCCTCCAGAGGCTCGTAAAGGGGGGGAAAATGGCCATTTCGATCCGACACTCCTGTAGGGCCTGTTTTACCCCCGTATCCTTCGTGATTTTCGCTTCCAGCTCCGAGAGAAACTTGCCGGTTGCGGCGATCCCGTGGTACATCTTCCAGTTTCCGGCGATCAGCTTCGTTCTTCCCATGGGTTTTCCCTGAGCCTAGTCCAGGAGGAACGGCTGGATACCCGGCAGGGGAAGCCCTTCAAAAAATTCAAGGCTCGCTCCTCCCCCGGTCGAAACGTGGGTCACCTTGTCGGCAAACCCCATGGAATTCACCGCGGCAGCGGTGTCTCCGCCTCCCACGACGGTCTGGCAGCCCGCCTTCGTCGCCTCCTCAAGGCTTTGCGCGACCTTCCGCGTCCCTTCTGCAAACAGCGGGTTTTCGAAAACCCCCATCGGTCCATTCCAGAGAACCGTGGAAGCTCGGGTGATCGCCGCAGAAAAGGCTTCGGCCGTCTTCGGGCCGATGTCGAGGCCCATGAGCGATTCCGGGATTCCCTTCGACGGGACGATCTCGACCGGTCCGCTGGAATCCGGCGAGCTTCCGGCCACGATGTCTTCAGGCAGGAGGACCTCGATGTTCCTGGAAGCGGCTTCGGCAAGAAGACCCTCTGCAAAACTGATCCGATCCTCTTCCACCAGGGATCGCCCGACTCGGTTCCCCTGGGCCCTCAGGAAGGTAAAGGCCATCCCGCCTCCGATGAGAAGCGTATCCACCCTCTCAAGGAGGTGGCCGATCACGCCGATCTTGTCCGAGACCTTTGCACCGCCCAAAAGCAGGAGGAAGGGGCGTTTGGGATGATCCCGAACCTGCCCGAGAATTTCGACCTCGCGGCAGAGGAGGTCCCCCGCGTAGGACGGCAGAAAGGCGGCGATTCCCTCCGTCGAGGCGTGAGCCCTGTGTGCGGCGCTGAAGGCATCCATGACGAAGGCGTCAAAGGGAACCGCCAAGGCTTTTGCGAAGTCCGGGTCGTTTTTTTCCTCTTCGGGATGGAAGCGGACATTTTCGAGAACCAGGATCGAGCCGGGCCTCGCTTCCGAAACGGCCTCGCCAACGAGAGGCCCAATGCAGTCATCGACAAATCCGATATCCCACCCCGTGAGTTCCGCGAGACGATACGCCACAGGCCTGAGAGAGAATTCCGGGGAAACCTTGCCTTTTGGTCTACCCAAATGGGAAATCAGGCTGATCCTGGCCCCTTTCTCCAGGAGTCTGCGAATCGTCTCCAGGTGAGCGCAGATTCGGGTGTCGTCCGAAACGGCTCCATCGCGCAAGGGCACGTTGAAATCGACCCGGACAAGGACCTTCTTGCCTTCCAGCCCCGTTTCGGGCAGGCCTTTCAATCTCATCGCTAAAGCCCCCTCGCGGCAACCAGGTTTGCCAGGTCCACAACCCTGCAGCTGTATCCCCATTCGTTGTCATACCAGGCCAGGACTTTAGCCAGATTCCCGACAACCATCGTCTGAGAGGGGTCAAAGAGCGAGGAAGCGGAATTCCCCGTGAAATCGACAGAAACCAGTTCCTCGTTGACGATGGAAAGGATCCCTTTCATGGGACCTTCGGCCCAGCGGGCCATCGCATCGTTGATCTCTTCCGCGCTGGCCTCTCGTGCGAGGACTGCCGTCAGATCCACGATCGAAACGTCCGGGGTCGGAACCCGAAGCGCAATGCCGTTCAGCTTCCCTTTCAGTCCAGGAATGACCCGACCGATGGCCTTTGCCGCTCCCGTGGTCGTCGGAACGATCGACATCGCCGCCGAACGGCCCCTTCTCCTGTCCTTGTGCGTGTGATCCAGGATGCTTTGGTCGCTTGTATAGGCGTGCGCAGTCGTCATGAGCCCCCTTTCGATTCCGAACTCTTCCTGCAGGACCTTGGCCACCGGGGCCAGGCAGTTCGTCGTGCAGGACGCGCACGAAAGGACATGATGGTTTTTCGGTTCGTAATCCTCTTCGTTGACTCCCATGACGATCGTGCAGTCGTCGTCCTTCGCAGGAGCCGTAATGATGACCTTTTTGGCACCCGCCTTCAGGTGAAGACCCGCACCGGCCTTGTCCCGAAACTTGCCTGTAGCCTCAATGACGATGTCGACCCCGAGGGACTTCCAGTCCAGTTTCTCCGGATCGGCTTGTGCAAGCACCTTGACGGGGGTCCCGTCGATGACGATTGTGTCCCCGTCGACCTGCACGCTACCCGGAAAGCTTCGATGCACCGAATCGTACTTGAAAAGGTAAGCCAGATCCTCGATCGGAACCGGCTTGTGATTGATTGCCGCGATCTCGACATTCCCTTCGTGCCCATGCTGGAACAGGGCCCTCAGGGTCAGGCGGCCGATCCTTCCGAAACCGCTGATTCCCAGCCTGATCTTTGCCATTCGGCTCCCCTCCTCCTTCGTGCAAATCCTCCGTTTGATTGAACGATACCCACGCGAAAAGGGTATAGCCTCAGCCATACCCTTTCTCTCGAATCCTATCAAATTTTAATCCGTTCCGCCAGGGAAATCAAGAAAAGCTTTCTCCCTCCACCCGCAGGCTCACCTCTGCTGCAGGAGAAGGTCTTCCTCCATGACCCGCAGGATTTCTCCCATGCTTGCCGCGCTCAGGACATCCCCGTGAGGGAGGTAGGGCATGCTGCCGTCGAACACCTCGGCAATTCCGCCGAGGCACCCCTGCCTCAGGTGGGCCGTAAAGGGGCGGATGAAGCACCAGGCTATATCGCTCCTCTTCGGGTTATACCGCATGTAGGCCGTCACGAATTGCCCCAAAAGCCACGGCCAGGCCATTCCGCGGTAGCGGGCCTTCGCTTTCTGGTCGGATCTTCCCTCGAACCTTCCCTTGTATTTGTCATGATGGGGATCGAGCGTCCTTAGGCCGTAGGTTGTCACGAGCTCGTTCCAGCAGACTTCCACCACCGATCGACCGATCTCGGGAGGAAGAGGGGAACTCGGGAGAGAAACCGCCAGGATCTGATTCGGACGAATTACGTCATCCTTCTTCTCCCCATCTACCGAATCGTACAGGAAACCTCCCTCAGGGTTCCAGAAAGTCCGTACAAACGATTCCCTGGTCCGGTCCGCCTGTTTCCCGTACTTCCCCGCATCTTCCGGCAGGCCAAGCCCCTCCGCGAAACGTTCCATGGCCCGCAAGGCGTTGTACCAAAGGGCATTGAACTCCACCAGCTTGCCGCAACGAACCACGACGGGGCTGCCGTTCACGGTTCCTTCCATCCAGTGCCGCTCCGGGTCCGGTTTTTCAAGGACAAGGAGATCTTCCTCGCAATGCAGGTCCAATGCCCGAATTCCCGTTTCATACCGGGAAACCATCTCCACAAGGATTTCCCAGTTCTTTTCGGCAAATTCCAGGGAACCCGTCTTCTCGGTCAGTTTTTCCAGCGCATAAAGGAACCAGAGACCTGCATCCGCACCTTTCAGGAGTGCATGTCCGGTCGAAGGATCGATTTCGCTCGGCATGACCGCATCGTTTAGACGGGCCAGGTCAAGCCAGCGGTTGAGAACCTCCTCTGCATCGCGGTAGCGCCCCAGCGACAGGGTCAGTCCGGGAAGGGCGATGAAAGTGTCCCTGGCACGTTCACAAAGGGAAGGATACCCGGAGAACAAGGTTGTCCCCCGGTCCTTCCCCGAAGCAAACAGGTGGAGCGCCGTCCGTGTCAGGTCCCTCACCGCGGAGGATTGCCCCGCCGGCTCGATCTTTCCGAAACGGCTCTGCTGGCTCGCAATCGCATCCTTCTCGAAAGCCTCGATCTGTTCGATGGAGGGATGGAAGGGTTCCGAGGAAAATACCACGTAGGCCGTCTCACCTTCGGCCATTTCGATCGACAGCGAACCCGGGGACCAGAGGTCCTCCGTCGAGGGAGCGGAAATCTCATCGTTTTCGTAGAGGAGGTGGTCATGCCAGTAGGCCTTGGGGTGCCACTCGCCTTTCGGGAAAGAAAGGAAGCTGCTCATCTGACGGCCGTTCACCAGGATCCCGTTGGAAGCAAAATCCGCATGGAAGGAGTCTTCCGCGGATTTGGACCGGACTTCCGTGTAGAGGCGATGGGCAAAAAGAGGCCTCACTTCCAGCTGGATTCGGTCAGGGCTCGCCAAAAGCTCATACTTGACGATGCAGGCGTCCTTTCCTTCGGGCATGAAAACCGTTTTCCTCATCAGCAGGCTGTGTACGACAAAAAGGATGCTGGGCAGGGGGTTGGAATGGAATTCCTGGATGTAGCGAAACCCGTCGGGGAAAATGACGTCCTTGTATCGGTTCGTCGAAAGTTGGTATTTCTTCCCTCGGGTGAAGAGAGTCTCCTCCACTTTGCTGACAAGAACCCTGTGCTGAGCGCAATCCTGGGGCCGGACGACAAGGAGCCCGTGTTCCCTTCTCGTGTTCGATCCAGCCACCGTCGAGAAACAATAGCTCCCGCGGCCGTTTGAAACGAGATATTCGCGCCCGGCCCCCTTTTCGTAGGTGTTGACATCAGCTTTCCCAAGGTACATGGCAACCATCCCCCTTCACGGTGTTCTCCAAAAGTCTCCCCAAGCGGCTCCATCTATATTCTACTGTACTTTTCGTCACGGGTCTCGAGAGTAGTTGCCCCAGCTCGCGAAGGGACACGCTCGGATTTTCCAGCCTTGCCGTCACGAGCTCCCGGTAGGAAGGAGCCAACCGTTCGAACAGGCCGGACGCGCAAACCCGTTCGGCCAGTTCCATCTGCCGCTCTGCAGCGTCGAGGCTTTTCCGGATGTTTGCCGAATCGCAATTGACCAGCTTGTTCGCCCTGTCCCTCATGGACCGCATCAATGACCTTTCTTCAAGTGCCAAACTGGCTCCGACGAGCCCGATGCCCGAAAGAAAAGCAACGATTTGGCCCTGGTCACGGATCAGCAGATCGGCATGAAAAGAACGGAGCCGCTCGGTAAACCGAATTCCGGCGATCTTCAGCAGTTGGGCGGCTTTCTCCCCGACCGGGCGTTTCTTTTTTTCGAACCGGAACACGAGATAATACCCTGTCTGGGGAAGGTACAGGGAGCCCAGCCCTCCCAAGATCCCTCTCAGCCAGGCCGACCGGACCCCCACAGTGCTTTCCGTCGAAAGGCCAAGAGTCCCCAGTGCTTTTTCCACCATGGATCGCGGGATTTCGAGCGATGGAATCCCCTTGAGATCCGGTGGAAGTTTCAGGAAAGACCCAAGCTCTCCCTCCTCTTTCCAAGTCCCCGCATTCCAGAGTCGATGAAGGCGCCTGAACAGAAAAATCCGCCTGGAGAAGAGGGCCGTCCAGCCTTTCTCTTCCCTTTCCTTCATGGACAAAAGCAGGGCGCCGACTTCTGCGTCAGCCTCTCCTGCCCCGTTAATGGGAGCGGTCAGCCATTCATCCCAAAGTTTTTCCGCGATCGCGTTCATCGTCCCAGTTCTTTCGCCTCACGCGCCACCTTCATGATCGCTTCCGAAACCCTCTGGGTCTGATGCCGGACAAGCCCCTCCGGCGTGATTTCCAGGAAATCTCCTCGAACCACCTGGACCCTCGATTTCGTCAGTCTCGCTTCCTCCCGTTCCTTCAGGATCACGGGTTCGGAGCCCGTTTCGCGGTACCGCTGCAGGATTTCCTTCGGAACTTCCGTTTCATTGACAAGGACGATATCGGGGTATTGCCCGAGGACTTCCTTGATCCACCGGACATGGTCGTAAACGGAAAACCCGTCCGTTTCCCCTGGTTGGGTCATCACGTTCGCAACGTAGATCTTCGGGGCTTCGGCCAGCCGTATCGCTTCTGCCACTCCCTGGACGAGCAGGTTCGGCAGAATGCTTGTAAACAAACTACCGGGACCCAGCACGATCACCTCAGCTTCCCGGATTGACTCCACCACTTCCTGCAGGGGCTTGGCATCCGCGGGTTCCAGATGCACTTCGGTGAGTTCACGGCCATGACGGGCCACATCCAGTTCCCCGCGGTACCGGTTGCCCTTCGCATCCACTCCTGCGATCGACACGGCTTCAGTCGTAACAGGCAGGACCCTGCCGCGGATCGCGAGGAGCTTGTTCATCTCTTCCACGGCCAGGCGAAAATCCCCGGCCAATTCTGTTGCCGCCAGCAGCACGAGGTTGCCCAGACTATGTCCCGCCAGTTCTCCCTTGTCGAAACGAAAGCTCAGGAGCCTGTTCAAGGCGCTGTCGTTCTCCGCCAGGGCGATGATGCAGTTTCGGACATCCCCGGGCGGCAAAACACCCCACTCGATCCTGAGACGACCCGAGCTGCCCCCTTCGTCCGTCACCGTGACAATGGCCGTTATATTTCGCGTGTAGGCCTTCAATCCCTTGAGCAGTGTGGAAAGGCCCGTTCCCCCTCCCAGCGCGACCACTCGGGGCCCCGCAGCCAGCCGGAAACCGATGGCACTGGACATGATTTCGGCTAGGCCTCGCCTTTTCCGGATCGAACGTCTCATCCAGACAAACGCCGCAAACCCTCCGATCAGCAGCCCGATCGCAAATGGGCTCAGCCACTCAATGGTTACCATGTCTGCTCCCTTTCGATATCACGATGGCGGACGACACAGGAATACCCAGACAGTTCCAGCATGGAAGCGAACGCTTCCACCACGGCAACCGAACGGTGCCTTCCCCCCGTGCATCCGACCGCGATGTGGATCTGTGTCTTCCCCGTCCCCTCGTACAGGGGGAAGATGAACTCGAAGAGATCTCGTTGCCTCGAGAGAAACTCGGTCGCAGCGCTCGAGGCTTTGAAGATGTAGTCGGCTACAACCGGATCCTTCCCGCTCATGGCTCGCAGGTCTGGTTCGTAATAGGGATTCGTAAGGAACCGAACGTCCACGAGATAGTCGCAATCCTGGGGGATCCCGTGCTTGTAGCCGAAGGAGGTCAGGAACACGGTCAAGCGCCCCGGAGGAGTTCCAAGGCTTTCGAGAACACGCCCCCTCAAATCGGAAAGGTTCGAACCTGTCGTGTCGAGGACGACGTCCGCGGCTTCCTTGATCGGGGCCAGGCTTTCCCTCTCCTTCTGAATTCCCTCCAGCGTCGAGAAACCGGGCCCCAGGGGATGGCGTCTCCTCGTGCATTCGTAACGCCGGATCAAAGCGGAATCGGACGCATCCATGAAGAGCAGCTTGACGCTTGCCAGCCTTCGCCTCAGGCTGTCCAGCACTGCTTCGAGATCCCTCAGGAGCTCGTCTCCCCGAATGTCGACAACCGCCGCAACCCCGTGAAGGACCGCTGCACGGTGCTTCCCCAGCACTTCGACCAGCTGGGGCAGGAGAGACGGGGGGATGTTGTCGATGGCGAAAAACCCCTGGTCTTCGAGGATGTGGAGCGCTGTGGACTTCCCTCCCCCGGACATCCCGGTGATGATCACGATCTTTTCAACGGAGGAACCTGTCGTCTCCGGCATGGCACCCCTTCTTCCAGGTGTGAGAATGGCCGTGCAAGGCGCAATCTCCTTCCCAGCCGTTCAGGATTTCGACGGCGTGCCGTAAAACGCCGCCGATTGCTTCAAAACACTGGCGTGCCCCTCTTTCGCTTCCAGGGAAGGAGATCAGCAGGCAACTGCCTCGGGTGACCGCGAGAGCACGGCTTAGGATCGAACGGTCAAACAGGGGCTCGGTTTTCCTCCGCATCGCTTCCCCGAGCCCGGGGACGATCCTGTCCCCTACGTCCATCAGGGCTTCCGGAGTGACATCCCTTCCGGAAAGACCGGTCCCGCCCGTGACGAGGACGAGATGGAGCCTTTCCCGGTCCGCCCAGTCCCGGAGGGTTTCGGCAATAAGGGCCCTCTCATCCGGGACAATGGCCCGCCTGGAAACAGCCGCCCCAAGAGGAATGACCAGTTCCTCCAGTGCCGGACCCGCCGTGTCGACCCTTTCCCCCCGGCTTCCCTTATCGCTGACGGTGAGGACCCCAACCTTGATGGGCCTTTGAAGTGCTGCTTTCTGAGAAAGCGAGACGAATCCTCCCTTGATCGGCTTCAGCCGGAAGCATTTTTCAAGAGGTCCTTCGACCAGAAGAACCGGGCCGTCCTTTTCGAGGGAGATGAAATGCCCTTCCTGAATTGGACTATCTGAAGAAAACAGGATCTGCCATTGTCCCTCCTCCAGGTCTTCCAGGAAACCCGGGCCGGAACCGAAAATCTCGGCTGATTTCCCGTTCACCAGGCAATCTCCCCTGCTGCCCAGGTGGAGGTAGATCATCGATAATCCGCCCGCCGATTTCTTCCCCTCGAGAAACCCGATGACCCGCATCCTTCACACCCCTTCTGAAACCCGGTACTCGCCGCTTTTGCCGCCTTTTTTCATGAGGAGGCGGATGTTCTTGATTTCGATTCCCTTGTCCAGCGCCTTGCACATGTCGTATACGGTCAGGGCGGCAACGGAAACCCCCGTCAAGGCTTCCATTTCCACACCCGTTACCTCTCGGGCCTTGACATGACATTCTACGCGGATCGCTTTCCGATCCGGGACGAGGTGGCAGCGAACGCTCGCCTGGTCAAGACGAATCCCGTGGCACAGGGGGATCAGCGAAGCCGTCCTTTTCGCTCCCTGGATTCCGGCGAGTTCCGCAATCTTCAGGACATCTCCCTTCCGGATCCGATTTTCCAGGATCGCATCGTATACACTTTCCGGCAGATGAATCCAACCTTCCGCTACCGCTTCCCTTTCGGTTTCCGGCTTCCCCGAAACGTCGACCATTACGGGGTGCCCTTCCGCATCCAGGTGAGTCAACTCTCCCATTCCTCATCCTCCAATCTGGGACATATGCCGGGTCGAGGCGGAAGCTTCCTTCCAGCATTTCGGCTTTCTTCCCGCTTCGGCGAGGATCAGCCCTCGGACCGCTTCCAGGTCTCCTTCGCGGAGCGCCTCCCTCAAGGAAACGCCCTCAGGGCTGAAAAGGCAACTCCGAAGCTCTCCGGTTGCGGTTATCCTCAACCGGTTGCAGGTTTCGCAAAAGTGATGACCGACGGCAGCGATGATGCCAAGCCTCTGCCCCGTTTCCGCGTGAACGAGGTATCGAGCCGGGCCCACGGGAATTCCATGGTTCGGACTCCTGCGGGCTTTCGTTTCCGGTATCCACTTTTCCGGTTCCGGGAGGGACTTTAGAATTTCGTCTGCAGGAATGAACCGATCCCGGCTCCAAACGGACTCGTCCAGGGGCATGAATTCGATCAGCCTCAAAACAGCGCCGCAGGATTCGGCAAATTTGAGGAGGGCCGGGATTTCTTCGTCGTTGACCCCCCGCATAAGAACCGTGTTGATCTTGAGGGGAGTGCCGGATCTGGCCCTGAACGCGCGAATTCCTTCCAGGACATCGTCTAGCGAACCGCAACGGGTCAGAAAGCTGAACTTCCCCGGATCCAGGGTATCCAGGCTGACATTCAGGCCTGCGAGGGGGATCGCCGACAGTTCCTCAGCCATCGAAAGCAGGAGAGACCCGTTTGTCGTCAGCGCCACGTGGAGAGCCGGGATTTCTTCATGGAGGCGCCTGAGGAAGTCGGGCAGCCCCTTTCTGACCGTGGGTTCCCCGCCGGTGACCCGGATTTTCCTGACTCCCATCTCGTGAAGCAGGCGGCACAGGACCAGGAGTTCCTCATAGGAAAGGATCTTTTCGTGGTCGAGCCAATCGACTCCCCCTTCCGGCATGCAGTAGCGGCACCGGTAGTTGCAGCGATCCGTAACCGAGATCCTGACGTAATCGAGCCTTCGGTTGAAAGAACCCATCAATCCGGCCATCTATATCCTCCCATCGCTTCGACGCCACTTCTCCACTCGGGATCCCGGATCGACTCCAGAACCGCCCTTACCCCGGGGTGCTCCAGGTACTTTTCCGGGATGACCAGCTCGAAGGGTTCCCAGGCCATCGTCACGAAGTCCAGCCCGAAAGCATCCGCAGCGGCCCGAATGCCGAGAGCCGCATCTACGACTCCCGAAGCCACTCGGCTTGCTGCATCCAAGTGGGTCATGGCCTGGGTCGCGTATCCGGCAATCTTCGACCTGTCCAAGCCCGCCTCGAGAAGGAACCAGTCCAGGAGGATCCGAGTCCCGGCTCCCGCTTGACGGTTCACAATCCGGATCCTCTTTTCTGCGAGGTCCTCTATCCTTGAAAGTCCCATGGGATTTCCTTTCGCCACCAAAAACCCCTGCTCCCGATAATACAGGAGCTTTCGAACCCAGGAATCGCCGTTCGAGAGCTCCTCGATAAACGCATCGTTATACCGGCCGGTCTTCCCGTCCAACAGATGGCAGGCCGCCAGGTGCCCCTCTCCCCGGGCAAGGGCCGCAAGACCACCGAGGCTCCCAACCGAACGGATCGCAAGGTCGGCCCCCTTTTTCCGAACGGGCGTTACGATCCGGGTAAACGCCGGATCGTCCGACCCTTGGAAAAGGGCCCTACTTGACCAGGGAACCGTTCGTTTGAACCACACGTTGACCCCGGTCCCTTTCGGACATTCGACCTTTTCCGAGGGCAAGAGGACGTACCCGTCAGCCTCATGCATCGACCCCATGGTCGATGCCCCGGAAGAAAGGATCCATAAGGTTTTTCTCCCTCCCACTTCCGCGGCCTTCACCCTCAGCCACTCTTCGGTTCCCGCCGGGGACGAATGGGGCAGCATCATCTCGCATCGTAATTCTTCCCGTGCCCGCAGTGCCCGGCGCAAGATCTCTTCCGGTTCCATCCCACCAACCGGCACACCGGACATGGCGAAAGCGGCCGGGGCCACCAGGCTCCAGGCGGCGACTGCCGCCGACATGGGGAATCCGGGGATTCCGAAGACCAGGGTCTTTTCTATCCTGCCAAAGAGAGCCGGACGCCCCGGTTTCATCCGGACCCACCTGAACAGGATTTCACCCTCTGAGGCAATCACGTCGGCGGTATGATCCCTTTTCCCTTTCGCCGTCCCGGCACCGATCAGGACCAGGTCGTAGCGCTCCGCGGCCGCCTTCAGTTTTTCCTTGATCAGGCCCGGTGTATCGGGCAAAACGGGGTGAATGTCAAGGTCCAGTCCCCATTCTTTAAAAATCCCCTTTATTAAGGCGGAATTGGTTTCGGGAACTTTTCCCTTCGGTTCCTCTTCGGTTTCCAACCATTCGCTTACCGGGAAAATCTCGTCTCCGGTCGGGATGAAAAGGCATCTCGGAAGCCGAAAGACGGGAATCTCTCCGATCCCCGCCCCCAGGAGAAGTGCGATCATGGGAGGGTCAACCCTTTCTCCCCAATGGACAATGACCTGCCCTTTCATGACGTCCTCCCCTACCGGACGGACGTTCGTTCCTGGAGGGAGAGCTTTTGAAATGAGGAGATCGCCGTTCTCCGCCATGGCGGTATCCTCTACCATCACCACGGAATCGCACCAATCCGGCAAGGGGCCGCCGGTATTCACCCAAAGGAAGCGATCCTGGGGGAGTCGCACAACAGTGGCCGGAGTCGCACGTCCCGTTTCGGCCGACTTCAGGGCAAAGCCGTCCACGGCGGAAGCGGCATAGTGCGGAACGTTTCGACGTGAAAGGACATCCTCGGCCAGGAGGAACCCCAGCCCTTCCTCTGCGGGAATTCGAGCAACCTCCGGAAACCCTGCCTCCCGTACCGCTTCGAGGATGATCTCCCTTGCTTCCCGAAGGCTGACGTGTTCCTTGCAAGTCCTTACCATTGCAAAACCTCCACTCTCTCTCCCTTCCTGCGCGTTTCCTCGTTTTCCGCAAGGCGCACAAGAGCGTTCGCACTCTTCAGAACGGAAACGTACCCGGATTTACCCGGCATGGGCTTGGCTTGCCCCCCTGAAAGGAAGGCAGGAACGAATTCTTCCGTACCCGCTTTCCCGAAAAGGTCACCAGCCAAAACCGCCTCCGAGGATTTCAGCGGACTTTGAGCCCCTGCCAGTGCCGAAAGCAACGGGAGTAAAAGGGTGATCGCAACGACGGAACAGGAGAGGGGATGTCCCGGCAGTCCCAAAAGCAGCCTCCTTTCCGGCATGCAGCCGGCGATGAGAGCCGGTTTTCCGGGGTTCATGTTGATCCCCCTCACGAGGAGCCCAGGAGGAGGCAGGTTTTCCATGATCTCTGAACAGAAATCCCTGACGCTCACCGAGGAACCCCCGCTCAAAAGAACGATGTCGTTTTCTTCCATGGATTCCCGGACCGCTTCTTCAAGCCGGTCCCGGATGTCCGGCACGATCCCGAGGCGTTTTGCCTGGAAACCGTACCGTGCCAAGAGGAATTCCAGGAACCAGGCATTCGCGTCCCTGATCTTCCCAGGAGGAAGAACGGGCGTTTCGGCGGGAACGATCTCATCCCCCGTCGAGAGGATGCCTATCTTCAGGTCGAGGCGTTCAACCGTACAGATCCCCAAGGTCGCCAGAATTCCGACATTCCGGTCATCCACGAGATCACCCGCACTCAGGATCACTTCGTTTTGCCGGATTTCCTCCCCGCGGAAAACGAGATTCTCACCCGACTGGAGAGCCTTTCGAACTTCCAGCCAGGCTCCTGCCTGGACCGTGTCCTCCACCATGACAACCGCGTCGGCTCCTTCGGGAATCATTCCCCCCGTGTGGACGAGAATACACTCCCCTTCCGCGACTCGCTTCGCGGCCTGCTCTCCCATCAGGATCTCCCCGGTGATTCGAAGGAACACCGGAGCCGTGTCAGAGGCACCGGCCACATCCTCCGACCTTAAGGCATAACCGTCTCGAGTGCTGCGGGTGAAGGGAGGATAATCTACCGGCGATACCAGGTTCAAACCGCATCTCTTCCCCATTGCTTCCTGCAAGGGAACGGAACGGGTTTTCAAGGGCCAGGGAAACCCCAATTCCGCGGCCACGTGTTCAATCGCTTCTTTCCTCGAGATCAGCTCTTTGGCAAAACCGGACATCCTGAGAACCCCCACCCGCCTTGTGTGTTTCAATGAGTCCTTACGATCAGAACGGGATATCCCTTATCGCCCAGCTCTTTCGCGAGCTTTTCGGCCGCCGGACGCTCATTCCCGGCCTGGACTACGACTTTCGTCAACGTAGCTTCCCCGTTGGCCGCCTCGATCGTACAGACCTTGAACCCTTCCTGCCGAAGCTTCTTGACCAGGTTTTCCGCATTCCCCCGTTCCTTGAAAGCGCCGACCTGCACGCCCCAGGTTTCTTTTCCGACGGCTCCCGTTCCGGTTTGGGTACCCGGCTTCTCGGTTTCAGCCTTGGCCGGCGAGGTTTGCGGTTCCGACACGCCAGCCGGTTGTCCTCCGGTTTTGACCGCGACCGGCTTGACAACCGGTTTTTCCTGAACCGGCTTCACCTTCGGAGTGGGCTCCGCTTTCGGCAACGGACTCCCTTCCGGAACCGCCACCACCGTTTCTTCCGCTTCTCCGCTTAAGGGAGCACGGCCCCCTTCCTGAACCGTCACGGAACCGGCACCACCAGGCTGTTCCGCAACAATCGGAGGAGTTTCGACCTTGGCGGACGGAAAGAAGAAAAGGCGGATTCCGAGTACAAGCACTCCGACAGCCACGAGACCTACAATTGGAAGCATGAAATGGCCGAAACCGAAACTCGTTCGGCGGGATCGACTCCTGCGGTTCCTGCGCGAAGGTAGACGCCTCTGCGGACGCGGGGGCACTCCCTCGGGATCCGCCTCGTCCTCCCCCAATTCCCATTCTTCGGATTCAGGAAGCATTGCTTTTCCCCCCCTTTCTTTTTTCAACAAGGGTTTCCATCAAATCCAGGATTTCAGGACCGCCCCAGGAGAGTCGATATTCCAACTCGGCTTCCCTCAGGCTCGAAAATCGGACCTCGCAGCCCCTGCCCAATTTTTCCGAGATCGCGGATTTCAAGATGCGACACCGACGCTCTGCCTCCGCGGAGCCGACGAAGGACTGGTTTCCCCAAGGCGTTCCCGGCTTGGGAACAAAGACGTTCACGGAAAGCGAAACCGCAAGGCGCAATTCTTTCCGGATCGATTCCGCGAGAGTGGCGATCGCAATGAGATCCTCTTCCGTTTCTGTCGGTAACCCGACCATGAAGTAGAGTTTCACTTTCCGTATCCCTTCGCTGGACGCCATTTCAAGCTTGTCAAGAATCTGCCGGTTTGTGAATGCTTTTCCACACCGCAAACGCAACCGGTCCGATCCCGCTTCCGGTGCGATGGTGAGGCTTTCTCGCCGTGAAACCCTCAATGCTTTTACCATCCTTCTCGTCAGGTTGTCGATCCTCAGGGAGGCAAACGAAACCCCCTTCTTCAGCCTTTCAAGGGTATCCAGTAACGGTTCCAGCCCCGGATAATCCCCTGCTTCGGGAGTAACCAGCCCCACTTGGCCAAAAGGAACCACCGGGGCAAGACGTTCAACGGTTTCAATCACCGTTTCGACCGGCCTCTGCCTGAGAGGCGAAAAGCAGGAAGGCAGGACGCAATAGGGGCACCCCCGAGCACACCCTCTTTGAAGCTCAAGGAGAAGGGTCCTTCCAAAGACCGAGTCCGGAGAAATCCAGATGCCGTGTCCCAGAGTCTGTTGGAAGGGCGTCGTCGCGACTCGTTTTGTCCCGTTTTTGAGAAGCTCGAGCGCCCTTTCCTCACCCAAGGCCGGAACCAGGATGGAAGGGTGCTCGTCTAGGGCTTCCAGGATCGAATCTCGGCCGCCTTCCCCGTGTTGGCCCCGGAAACAGCCGGCAAGGTGGGGAATAACGGGCTCCCCATCCCCGAGCACGATAAAATCGGCCACGGCGATCAACATCGCCGGGTTGATCGAAGTAAAAGCTCCCGCCGCTCCGATCAGCGGGAACCCCCCTTGCTTTCGCTCTTTTGCCCTTGGCGGGATTCCCGCCTTGGCCAGTATTTCAAGAAAGTTCAGGGCATCCGGCTCATAGGCAAGGCTCGCCGTGATGATGGGAAAGTCCTGCAGGGGACGGTGGCTCTCCAAGGAAAGGTTGAGGACCGGCGAAAGAAAAAAGCGCTCCACGCCAATCCCCAACAGTTTTAAATGGTAAAACGCGTAATGAAAGCCGAGGTTCGCAATTCCCGTTCCGTAATCCGAGGGAAAAACGAGAGCCCAGGAGGGATCCCCTCCCCGCGGCAGCTGAAGCACATTGACTTCGTTTTGGGTGACGGGTTCCCAATCTCTGCCGGACCGGGGAGCTTCACGATAGGGAGGAAGCCGCCTATATCCCCTCAAACCACCGGCGCCCCCCTCCGCCCGGTCAGTCTCCGGCCTTCCGCCGTCGGATAACGGAAGGGATGTCCAGGTGGTTCGTCGGCACTCCGCTGATCTTGAAAAGGTCCTCTTCCTGTGAAGAAGACCGCACCTCGGCCTCTTCGAGATCGATCCGGTTCTTCTTGACTCGGGGGGTTACCGCCTGAACCGGTTGAGGTGTTGCGGTCCTGCGGACAGTCTCGATCTTTCGGGTTTGGACAGGAACGGCAGCCTGTTCCGAAAAACCGGTCGCGATGACCGTTATCTGTATCTTCTCCCCCATCGAAGGATCGACCACGTTGCCCCAGATGATCGTCGCATCCTCGTCCGCTGCCTCTGTAATCACGTTGGCGGCCTGGTTGATCTCGTGGATCCCCAGGCTCGGACCTCCCGTCACGTTGAACAGGACTCCCTTTGCTCCAGCCATCTGAGTTTCCATCAAGGGACTGTTGATCGCTGCCCTCGCCGCGATTTCTGCCCTATTCTCCCCTTCCGCCTCGCCGATCCCCATGATCGCTGACCCCGCATTGCTCATGACCGTTCGGACATCGGCAAAATCCACGTTCACCAGGCCAGGGCGGAAAATCAGGTCGGTTACGCCCTGCACGGCCTGTCTCAAAACGTCATCCGCCAACCGGAAGGCATCGCAAAGGGCCGTCTTGCAATCGGAAATTTCCAGCAGCTTGTCATTGGGAATGACGATCAGGGCGTCCACCTTGTCTTTCAGGTTTTCGATCCCGGCTTTCGCCTGCAAGAGCCGTTTCTTGCCCTCGAATGAGAATGGGCGGGTGACGACCGCAACGACGAGAACGCCCATTTCCTTCGCAACTTCCGCGATGACCGGGGTCGACCCCGTTCCGGTTCCGCCTCCCATTCCGGCGGTCAGGAAAACCATATCGGTTCCCTCGAGGATTTGGCGAATCTCTTCCCTGGATTCCTTCGCAGCCTTCATCCCGACCTCCGGATCAGCCCCCGCTCCCAGGCCTCGGGTCAATTCCTTGCCCAGGACGATCCGCACATCCGCTTCCGAGGTCTGAAGGTGTGCCATGTCCGTATTGGCTCCCACGAACTCCACGCCGACAAGCCCGCTACGAGCGATATGGTTCAGCGCGTTGTTTCCGCCACCGCCGATCCCCATCACCTTGATGACTTCCCTGAATGGACGGCTCGCTTTCTCAATCTCAAAAATGTCGGCCATGCCGTTCGCCTCCTGCAGGATCCAGAATGGTCAAAACAAGTCCTTCACGGATTTCCGGATATTTTCCATCACGGCTTTGAGCGCCCCGTTCCCGGCTCGTCTCTTTCCGTTACCGGCATTGGTACCTCCCCTGCCCGTACGCTTGATCCGGCCTCCTGAAACGGATCCTTCGAGAGGGAGGTCCGATTCGATGTAGCGGTATGGATTCCGCTCCTTCTCCAGGACGTACCTAATGATACCGGCTCCGCTCGCGTATTCTTCGCTGTCCATACCGGGAGGCATCCGGCCGGCGTCGAGCGGACCGGCAACTCGAACGGGCATGTCGAGCAGCCTCGACACGTAGGCATCCAGCCCGGCCAACCTTGAAACCCCTCCGGTCAGGACTATTCCACCCGGCAGCATGGACACGCCGGATTCCTTCAGTTCGTTTTCCACCAGGGAGGAGAAGAGTTCGTCAAGCCGGCAGGCGATGACCTCAACCACTTCACGGGTGCTGAAGGACAGGATCTTCCCCATGCTTTCGATTTCGATCTTTTCGTTCTGTCCGAAACTTTCCGGTGATAGGGAAACGCTTTTTTTCAGGGCATCTGCGCGGCTGATCGGAATCCTCAGCACACAGGCCAGGTCGTTGGTGATATGGTCGCCTCCCACAGGAATGACGGAAAGCCTCCTTGGCCTTCCCTCGGAAAAAACCGAGACCCCCGTGGTCCCCCCGCCCAGATCGACAACAGCGACCCCTGCCATGGCTTCCTCGGTGGAAAGGCACCCAAGCGAACTTGCAAGGGGCTTCATGACCAACCCCGTGACATCCAGCCCCGCCTTGCTCACGCAGTTCACGACATTCTGGATCACGGCCGTCGGAACGATGATCGACTGGAGTTCCACCTCAAGCCTGACTCCCGTCATGTCCAAGGGATCGTCGATCCCCGGATGCCCGTCCAGGGTATATTCGACAGGGATCGTGTGTAGGATGCAGCGATTCAAAGGAACGGCGATCTCCGATTGCGCAGCCTCGATGATTCGGTCGACATCTTCGATCATGACCTGTCTCGCGGAACGGCCGAGGGAGATCATTCCCCGCGTGCGAACGCTCGCCGATTCGGCCCCGGAGAAAGCCACTGCGACATCTTCGATCCCCAGCCCAACCATGCTCTCGGCATCTTCAACCGCAGCCTGGATGGCTCGGGTTGCCTGGTCCAGGTTCACGATCATCCCTTTGCGGATTCCCATGGAAGGGGACTCGCCGACACCGATGATCTGGGCCTCGCCGGTACGAGAGTCCACTTCCGCGACGACCACCGCGATTTTCGTTGTTCCCAGGTCCAGACCGACCAGAAGATCGGGTTCGTCTTTCAATTCGATTCGCTCCCTTCCGGCCTCAGCCGCTTTCCGTCCGTTCCGTCAGGAGGAACAATCCGTGCAACGATCTTTCCTTCGTAGGTCGCATCGATCAGCAAGGTCCCCTGTTTCGACAAATCCGGATCCCCTAGGATCCGGCGTACCGCGGCAAACACCGCTTCCCATTCTTTTGGATCGTCCTTCAATTCCAATTGTATCCTTTGATTGTTCCTTTGCGCAATCACCTTCAAAACCCGTTGCCCACCCCTTGCGGAAACCATCGTCCGAACCCGGTTCCCCATCCAGGTCTTCTCCGCCAGCCCTTGCTCCCATCGCCCGATTTCCGCGATCGGAAGGGTGGATTTCTGTACGGCCGAATCCCGCCGATTTGGATCGGTAAAAGGATTCAGGAGCCCCTTCTCCCATTCCCAGGCCGGCAAACGCTCCCCTCCTGCGGGAAGCTTCACTCCTCCAACCGAGAATCCTTTGGGCCAGATAAACCCTTCGAGGGAGAGTACGTATTGTTTCCCCTCGTACGAAATGGAAAGCCAGGGGAGGTAGGGCCTCACGGTAATCCCGATGCGACCCCATCCGGGACTCGTGACCCTGATCTCTGCAGGATAGCGTTCCTGCAGTTCGCGGGCGATCGAAGCCCTTCTCATCATGGGAATAACCCAGAAACGTCTTGAAAGGCTCCCGATCGACCTCCACAAGACGCTGTCAGGCAGGCTTCCCGGCGGCTCAATGGTCAGTTCCACCAGCCGGAGAAGTTGGTAATGATTTTCCAGCCCGCAGAGGATGCCGAAAAAAAGGGCCAGCACCAGGAGCTTTCGGCCCGGGCCTCCCCCGTTAGTCCCACGGGCCACCGAGCAGGTTCACCTCCAGTTCCAGCCAGATGCCGGTCGCTTCGTAAACTTTCCGCCGGCAAGCCAGGATCAGTTCCCAGATCTCGCTTGCGCTCGCAGAACCGCTGTTTTCGATAAAATTCGCATGAAGGGGAGAAACCCTTGCATTCCCGATCCTCATGCCCTTGCATCCCGACCGGTCCAGCAACAATCCTGCAGGTTCCCTGCCCGATCCCGGATTCTTGAAAACGCAGCCCGCCGTTTTGGCCCCGTGAGGTTGTCCCTTGCGAAGAGACCAGAACCCCAGGACCCTCTCCCGGATGAGGTCCCGGTTTTCTTTCAGGAGCCGAAGCCCACAGCGGGTGATCAGGCGAACCCCTTCCCGCAGCGAACTGAACCTATACCGGAAGGAAAGTTCACGGGATTCCCAGCGGCGTAGCGTTCCGTCCCCCTCCACCGCTTCCACCCACTCGACTCTCTCTCCGATGGAATCCTCCCCAGCTCCGGCATTGCACATGAGGGCCCCCCCGATGCTACCGTGGATGCCGGTGGCGAATTCCAGGCCGGAGAACCCGTAGGTGAGGCAGAAGTGAAGCAGGTGGCGTGTCGAACATCCCGCATCGGCTTCGAGAAGGAATGAACCATCTTTTTGCGGAAGGCAGGAAAAGCGGTTGATCGTCCCCATCCAAAGGGTCAGTCCGGGAAGCCCCCCCGGGTGAACCAGGATGTTGCTGCCCCCCCCAATCATCCAGACCGGCACGCCTTCTTCCCGGCAAAAGGCAAAAGCCCCGTGTGCCTCTTCGGCATTTCGCGGGGCCAGGAACATTTCTGCGTTGCCTCCTGCCTTCCAGGTCGTCAGGGGAGCAAGAGGAACCTGCGGTTCAAGAACGCAATTCAGCTTTCTTTCAAGCGCTGCAGGCCATTGCATCGGGAATGGGCTCTTGCTGTTCGAGACGGCTCATCAGCTGCTCGCAAGCCGAATTGACATTGCCGGCGCCCAGCGTGAGGACCAGGTCGTCAGGCCGGGCCTCTCTGCCGATGCGTTCGACGGCTTCCGCGATGTCCGTGCACATCGTCACATGCTGGGCACCTTTTTCGATCATTGCCTGGACGATCAGATCAGAGGAAACTCCGGGGATCGGATTTTCGTCTGCTGCATAGATGGGCAAGAGGAAAAGGCGATCCGACTGGTTCAACGCATCGGCAAAGTCGTTGTAAAGGGCAGCGGTTCGAGTATAGCGATGCGGCTGGAAAAGGGTGACGATCCGGCGGCCGGGAAAGATCGACCGGACTGCACGGAGAGTGGCGGCGACTTCCCTGGGGTGATGACCGTAATCGTCATACAGGTCGACTTCCCCCACGGAACCCATGTACTGAAGGCGGCGCTTTGCCCCCTTGAATGCTTTCAGCGCTTCACTGGCCGTCTCGAAGGGAACGTTCATGCAGGAGGATGCGGCGCATGCTGCCAGTGCGTTCAGGACGTTGTGTTCTCCCGAGACCTTGAGGGTCATCGACCCTTTGAGCCTGCCATGTTGAAGAACGTTGAAGGACACTCCCCCCCCGGGGATGTGTCTGACGTCAACCGCTCCCCAATCCCACCCGGAGCCCCAGCCGTAGGTCATGAGGGAACCGTCGCAGCCGGAAGCGCGATTCTGTTCGATCAGTCTCGCTGCCCCCGGATCTTCGCCGCAAATGACGATGGATGAATCCTTCTTCCTGTTGTTGAGGAAGCGGTTGAAGGCCTTTTCGACCTCTTCCCTCGTCCGGTAATGATCCACGTGATCCCAATCCACGTTGGTAATGACGGAAACGTTCGTCCGGAAAAGCTCGAATGATCCGTCGCTCTCGTCCAGTTCGGCGACCATCGGGAGGCCGGCTCCCAGCCTTGCATTGGCGCCGATGTCACAGACTTCCCCGCCGATCGCAACGGTGGGCTTCAAGCCGGCCCGGTCGAGAATCAGGGCCGTCATCGAGGAAGTGGTCGTCTTCCCGTGGGTCCCGGCGATTCCGACTCCAAACCGCTCGTTGAAAAGCGCGCTGAGGACCTCCGCCCGCCTGGCGATCTGGATTCCCCTCCTTCCGGCCTCGATCAGTTCCTCATTTCTCTCGGGGATCGCGCTGCTGTAAATGAGGAGATCCGGACGATACCGATCCAGGTGCGCAGGGTCGTGTCCCAGGACACACTCCACCTTCCGGGCCAGAAGCTTTTCCATATAGTAGGAATGAGCCATATCGCACCCTGAAACCTCAAATCCAAGTTCGGAAAGAAGCGCCGCTAGCCCGCTCATTCCCGAACCTCCAATTCCAAGCAGGTGGACGTTCCTGATCCGGTCATGGCTCAGTTTGAGTCCATCCATTTTCCGTCTCTCCCTTCAAGAGTCCTGAGGATTTCCCTAAGAAAGCTCCGATTGATCCGCTCCGCCGCGACTCCCGGATCCGAATGGCTTCTTTCGCCCATCGGATCCATCGACCCCAGCTGGTGAAGCTTGGAAACAAACTCCGTCCTGCCCTCCAGCACCTCATCCCAGACCAGTCCCAGCCCGACCTCGCAGAAGACTCTCGCATTGGCGGACTGGTGATCGTCCCGAGAATCCGGCCAGGGAACAACCAGGGCCGGAATCGCCCAGGCACGCAGTTCGGACAAGGTCGACGCGCCTCCCCTGGCGATGGCGACATCCGCAAGGGAGTAGAGCGTTTCCATGTCCCAGCGACGCGGTATCCCCCAGACTCTTTCCGACAGGTGATTATCCCCTTTTTCCTGCCCCATGACAAGAAAGTTCCATCCCCGAAAATCAGCAAGCCCGGAAATTTCTCCGACCTTTTCCAGGAGGGAGCGGCTTCCCAGGGATCCGCCGAGCACAAGGCAGTTCTTCCCGCCGGGGAAATCACCCAAGTTTAGTTTATTCCAAGCTTCCCGGCGAGGCAAACGCCTCATGGCCCGAATCGGGGTTCCAACCTCTACATACCGGTTCTTTCCGAAAGGATGGCAAGTTCGCCACCCCGTCAGGAGTTTCGCCCCGAACTTGACTCCCATTCGAGTGACGCGCCCGGCGACGGCATTCTGCTCGTGAACGACCAGGGGAATCCCGAACATTTTTCCCACTACCAGTGCGGGGAAGGAAATATATCCCCCGAACAGGACACAGGCCGAGGGAGGTCGTTCCCTGAACAAGCGAGCCATTTCCCGGAACGCCCTGGCAACCTGCAGCCACCGGTTCGCCGCGACCCATCCGCGCGTTCCTACCGGTGATCCTTCGCAGGAAAGGAAAACCGGGTTCAAGTCGGCACTGCAGTAGATTTCCCTTTCCAGGGGCCTGTTTCCGGCAACATAGACGATTTCGAGCCCCTCCACGGTTTCGGACAACCAGCGACCGAAAGAAAGGGCCGGGCAGATGTGTCCACCCGTTCCGCCCGCTACCAGGAAAAGGCGTTTCAACCCAGCCGCCTGCATCGGCTTAGCCTCAGGAGAAGCCCCACCCGTGCCCACATCATGACGAGGGAACTCCCTCCGTAACTCAGGAAGGGCAAGGGCATCCCCGTTAGAGGAATCAGCTTCGTCACGCCGGCGACGTTTATGGCCATCTGGGAAAAGACGTTCAGGCAAAGCCCCCAGATAAGGCAGGCCTCAAACGTCCCCTCCAACCGCCGATAGTGGGTGAACAGCCGGTAGAACCAGCAACCGAAGAGGGCAAGCACTGCGAGGGTACCCGCCAGCCCCAGTTCCTCGCCGATCGCCGCCAGGATAAAGTCGGTATGGGATGCAGGAAGGTATTTGAGTTTCTGGAGTCCCTGCCCGAGTCCCATTCCCCAAATCCCGCCGTTTGCAAACGCGACCAGCCCCTGGATCGCCTGGAAACCGCTCCCGAGCGGATCCGCCCAGGGATCGAGAAACGCTTTCAGGCGCCTCAATCGGTAGCCATGGGTGAAAATGAACGGGAAGCCTGCCACACCGATTCCTCCACCTAGCACCAGGGGAAGCGTCCAGCCATAAAGCGGGACGTAGATCCCCATAGCCAGGACGAAGAGGAGTATCGTGCTCCCCATATCCGGCTGGAGGAGGAGCGGGACGGCGGAAATCGCCCACAAGATCCCGACTTTGACCAGGGCCCCGGTTCGGGTTTCTCTCTCCCGGGATTCAAAGAGTTTTCTGCTGGCGTGGACCGTAAAGGCAAGGAAGAGGATATCGGCAGCCTGAACCGTGACAAGCCCCAGGTTGACCCAACGCCTGGCTCCGCCCGCCGCCACCCCCGTTACGGGAAGGAGGGGCAGGAAGCAGAATCCCACGGCGGCCAGCCAGAAAAGCCCGCTTGCTTTTCTCAAGGTTTGAACCGGGATTGAATAGGAGAAAAGCATGGCAGCCATGCCTACCAGGATCCAGACCGCCTGCTTCACACCCAGCGCCTGCGGAGTGCCAAAGCGAGCCATGGAGATCGGACTGGAAGAAGAACTGACCATGATGACTCCTATCCCGCTCAGGAGGAGCGGGATCAGCCACAAGAGCGGGTCCGTACCGCAGTCTTCGCGGACGAGGGCAGAGTCGGCATCAGGTCCGTTCCGAAGATTCGTCAAACCTTTCTCCCTCCCGGATCGCGTGGACCAGCCGCTGAAAATGCCTTCCTCTCTCCTTGTAGTTCGGGTATGCGTCCCAACTCGTGCAGGCGGGCGAGAGGAGCACCGTTTCACCTGGCCTGGCCTCCAGAAATGCCTTTCGGACCGCTTCTTCCATGTCCCGGACTTTGAGAACCCCTTCAAACCCGCTTTCTTTCAGGGCGTCACAGATCTTGTCCCGTTCCGTTCCCATGATCAGGGCGACCCGCGCATGGCGTTTGACCGCCTGGGCCAGAGGGGCGTAATCCTCTCCCTTTCCCTGCCCCCCCAGGATAACGATCTTGACACCCGGAAGGGAGCCGAGAGCCGTGACAGACGCCGCCACGTTGGTTCCCTTCGAATCGTCCACGTACCGGACGCCGTTGATCGTAGCGACTTCCTCGCATCGATGCGGCAAAGCCGAAAATCCTTCAAGCAGGAGTTCAGCCCTTCCTGCATCGAAACCCAGCAGCTCAATCGCGGCCATCGCCATGGCCGCGTTCTCGAGATTGTGTTTTCCCAGCAGCGGCAGGCGTTCAAAAGCGAATAGCCTTTTCGGGGTCGTCCCCCTCCAAAGGACCGCCTCCCGCTCCCCCATCTCAATCCATCCGTCTGTCGGGAATTCCTCGTCAGCGCCGAGGGAGACCTTTTTCACGTGGGCAGCTTCCCTGAAGAATCGGAGGTCCCTTCCCTGGAGGATGGCCCAACTTCCCGCTTGCTGCATTCGAAGCAGGTTCGCTTTTGCCGCAACGTAGTTTTCATATGAACCATGCCAGTCGATGTGATCCGGGTCGAGGTTCGTCACGATCGCCACATCCACGGAGAGCCGATTGGCCCAGAAGAGCTGGAAGCTGCTCAATTCCATCACGAGTACATCGATCGGAAGATCTGCGTAATCGGCCAGCGGGTTGCCGATGTTCCCGACTGCTGCCGCTTTTCTCCCCATCCCCTGCAGCAGGTGACCGAGAAGGGCGGTAGTCGTTGACTTGCCGTTGCTGCCCGTGACCCCCACCCGCTTTCCCTTCAGGTACGGAGCAACGAAGTCAAGCTCCCCGACCAGCGGGATCCCCCTGCGTTTCGCTTCCTGGACGGGAACCGCCGAAGGTGCGACCCCCGAGCTGAGGACGATCAGGTCTGATTCCCAAAGGGCTCCGCCGTGACCTCCGAATTCGAAATCGATTCCCATCGATTCCAATTGTCTTGCTGCACTCTCCCGGAAGGGCCCGCTGTCGGAAACGAAAACCCTTGCCTTTTTCCGTTTCGCCAGGGAAGCCAGGGAGAGGCCGCTCACCCCTGAGCCGACAATTCCGATTCGGATTCCTTCAATGGACGCATCGATCTGCATCTGCTTACCCCCAGGTTTCCATGGCCTTTTTCAGGACAACCCCGGTCGCAATCATTCCCGCGGCATGAATCAGCCAGAAGCGGACGACAACTTGCGTTTCATGCCACCCGAGGAGTTCGAAATGATGATGGATCGGGCTCATTCGAAAAACCTTTCTCCCGAACCCCCTTATTGAGACGATCTGGACGGCCACGCTCGCGATCTCGATTCCGAAAAGGAATCCAAAGGGGATCAGCAGCAGGAGTCCGCCGCTTGAAACACACAGGCTGACCAGCAGCCCGCCGAGAAAGTGGGAACCGCAGTCCCCCATGAAGACCCTTGCAGGGTGTGCGTTATGCCACAAAAATCCAGCGCAGATTCCGGCACCGACCAGGGAGGCATATCCCGACACCGCAGGGCGGATTACCGGAAGAAGTGCCAAGCCGATGCAGCTGAGCCCCGAAGCCCCTGCGGCAAGACCGTCCAGTCCGTCCGTTACATTCACGGCATTCATCATCCCGACACTGAAAAAGATCAAAATCCCGATCGCCGGTAACAAGCCGAGCTGGATTCCTGGGAAAGGATCCCATCGGCTCACGAGAAGGACGTAGGCACTCCACGGGATCGCGACAAGAAGCTGAAGCGCCAGTTTCTCAAGGGATTTCAATCCTTCGCTCGACCGATTCGTGAATTTGAGCCAATCATCCGTGAATCCTACGGCAAAGGCGCCCAGGGGCAATCCCAACAGGCCCGGGACCGTTTCCCATGAGAGGATCCCGGTTGCGGCGAGAGAAAGACAGCATACGATCGGGAAAACGACCCCTCCCATCGTAGGCGTTCCGGTTTTCCGCTCCAGGTGGGAAGAAAGGCCGTACGACTTCTCCACCTGTCGGACCTCCCACTTGCGAACCAGGTGGATCCATAGCCCCTCCAGCACGATCGTGAAAGCAGCCGTCACGGCAAAAAGAACCCAGCCGGCAACGCTGTTCATGGCATTTCCAGCCTTTCCACGACCCGTTCGAGCCCATAGCTCCGCGAGCCTTTAACCAGTATGGTATCATCCTTCCCGACCAGGTCCTCCAGAAGGCTGGCTGCCGCCTCTGAATCCCTTACCCGCCAGACAGGAGTC
>FWPV01001019.1_pt1 | contig 60842 bp, 54 predicted proteins | sample 2228371 | NCBI WGS metagenome assembly FWPV01 (sample SAMEA103939776, study PRJEB20133) | metagenome
ATCACTGTCCCGTCACACTGTCAAACCGCTTGGCTTGACAGGAAGAAACGGAGTGTGATAGATTCCTCGCCATGATGAATCGATATAGAGGCATCCAAACGGAACCGAACCGGATCGCTCTGTGGTGGTGGGGGCCCTGACCCCCGCCCCTTCGGTGTGTGCTGGAGTGGGCCGCGGGGAAAGCTGATTCCCGCGGCCCCTTTTTTATGCGGAAACAGGCGGGGGCCAGGAAGGCTCCCGTTTTTTTGTTTCAAAACAATGTAGAGGAGGATGACGAGATGAGACAGGCGAGCACGAGGCAGAAGAACGCGCGGGGGTACTACGGGGAATACGGGGGAAGGTTCGTCCCGGAGTCGATCGGGATCCTGCTGGACGAATTGGAAACCGCCTTTGATTCGGCCATGGCCGACGAATCCTTCGTGGCCGAAATGGAACGGCTGTTGGGCGAATACGTGGGAAGGCCCTCCCCCATCACCGAGTGCGCGAACCTCTCGAGGGAACTCGGGGGAGGACGACTGTTCCTCAAGCGCGAGGACCTGAACCACACGGGAGCTCACAAGATCAACAACGCCCTGGGGCAGGCCCTCCTGGCGAAACGAATGGGAAAAACCCGACTCATTGCAGAAACGGGGGCGGGGATGCACGGGACGGCCAGCGCCACCGCGGCGGCTCTCCTGGGCCTGGGCTGCACGGTCTACATGGGTGCGGTGGATGTGGCCAGGCAGGCGCCGAACGTTTCCAGGATGAAGGCCCTGGGTGCCACAGTGGTGGCCGTCCGGGAAGGCCAGGGCACCCTCAAGGAAGCGGTCGACGCCGCCCTGGCCGCCTGGATCGAGGACCCCGAGGCCTTCTACCTGCTGGGCTCCGTTGTGGGCCCTTCCCCCTACCCGGAAATCGTCCGGACCTTCCAGTCCGTCATCGGGCGGGAAGCCCGGCGGCAGTTCCTCGAGCGGGAGGGGAGGCTGCCTGACGAAGTGGCGGCTTGCGTCGGGGGCGGAAGCAACGCGATGGGCCTCTTTTCCGGTTTCCTGGAGGACCGGGAAGTGATCCTCACCGGGGTCGAACCCGGGGGAAAAGGGGTGGACAAGGGGCTGGGGGCACATGCCGCGACGCTCTGTGCCGGTAGGCGGGGCGTCGTTCACGGCTTCCGGACGGTGGTCCTTTCGGATGCTTCCGGCGAGCCTGCACCCGTGCATTCCATCGCGGCCGGGCTGGATTATCCGGGAGTTGGACCCGAACACGCCCACCTGCGGGATACGGGGCGGGCACGGTACGTGGCGGTCACGGACGACGAGGCTCTCGAGGCTTTCGGGAGGCTTTGCCGGACAGAGGGAATCATCCCGGCGCTCGAGAGTTCCCATGCGCTGGCCTACGCGATCCGGAGGCTCCCGGAGATGGAACCGGGCCAGGCCTTGCTGGTCAACCTTTCGGGCCGAGGGGACAAGGATCTCGATACGGTCCTCGCCGAAACGCAGAAAAGAACCCCCGCCGGTGAGGGCAGGGGGGTTCGGTCGGTCCTGTCCGGAGGACTGTTCTGCGTTTAGGGACGGGAAAGTTTCGATCCCAGTGCGAGGACGGCTGCCCCGATCGCCCCGGCGTAAGGGGCGTCCGGGGAAGTGACGACGGGGCGCCCCAGGCGTTTCTCCAGGAGCCGGACAAGGTTGCGGCTCCTGGAGACGCCCCCGGTGAAGGCGACGGGGCCGGACCCCCCCAGTTTCTGAAGCATCGCGCAGGCCCGGGAGGCGACGGAGTCGAGCAGCCCGAGGGCCAGCGAGTGTTTGTCCACCCCCCGGGCCAGGAGGCTGACCACCTCGGATTCCGCGAAAACCGTGCACATGCTGGAAATGGGCTGGGGTGCCAGGTCCTCCGGCAAGCGGCTGAAATCCTCCAGCTCCATTTCCAGCAGCGTGGCCATGACCTGGAGGAAACGACCCGTTCCTGCCGCGCATTTGTCGTTCATCAAGAACTCGCTGACCGTTCCGCCCTTGCCGAGGGCGATGACCTTGCTGTCCTGGCCGCCGATGTCAAGGACGGTTTGGGAGCCGGGGTAAAGGAAGGCGGAACCGGCCGCATGGCAGGTGATCTCGGTCAGGGCCATCCCGGCTTTTCCCAGGCTGTTTCTGCCATAGCCGGTGAGGACCACGGGCGGCGAGTCCGCGGGAACGATCCCGTTTCGGGCGAGAATTTCCCGGATGGCGAGTTCGCCGGTTTCCCGCGGGTTCCAGCCCGTGGGGACCATGAGGCGGTCCCTGACGGCCCCGTCGAAGAGGACGGCCTTGGTGCCCATGGAGCCCAGGTCGATGCCGATGCTCAGCCTCATGGCTGCTGCACCACCAAATCGATGGGGATCCCCAGCCTTGCCGCCTCTGTCATGACGGCTTCGGCCTGGAGAACGTCAAACCGCAGCGAAATGCCGCAGCTGTCCGCCAGGTGGCGCGGGGTGGGGCAGATGTCGTCCCTCAGCCCCAGGCTCCGCAGGCGGCGGTGAAGGATCATCCCGTCGGTCGCAGTCTTGAAGAGCGCATACGCGTATCTCAAGAAAGGCCTCCTCTTTTTTTCGGCCGGTAAAGGGCGCTGCGTTATCCCGCTATTGTCTTTCCGGGGATCTAGGGCCGGAGGCTTTCGACGAAAGCTTCGATCCGGGTGCGCAGCTGCCCCTCGTCGCCGGAGGCGTAGTCGGTCTCGAGAGGCAGGAAGGGAATGCCCTCGGCCTGGAGGCGCTTGCGCAATTTTTCGTTTTCCACCTGGTAGGTCGTGCAGAAACTCAGGTTCAGGCCCACCACCCCATCGGCACCGTATTCCCGGACCAGCCGGATCACGTCGTCGGCACGCCCCTCGTTCGGGGAGAAGCAGGCACAGTGGATCCGGTCGAAATAGCGGTGGGCGATCGCATCGACCAGCTCTTCGACCGTGGAAGCACCTGCCGTTTCCACCCGGCTCTCGAAGTAGCGGGTCCCCGTGCAGTTTTCCTCGACGACCACGGTGGCACCGCTGGTTTCGATGATCTTGTGGACCTTCCAGTTGGGGACGACGATGGGCGTCCCGGTGACGAGAAGACGTTTGGTGCCCGCCGGGAAGACGGATTTCCCGGCCTTGACCCGCTCCTCGCATTCCGCGGAGAGGGCGGTCGCCTGTGAAATGAAGCGGTCGGCATCGTCGTAAAACGCGACCTGGCTGGCCAGGAGCATGTCCAGGCCGCTGATGGGGAGGTTCGGGGACTTCCGGGTTTCGTACAGGCGCTGGAGGACCGCCCGCTTCCGGTCCACCGTTTCGATGGCCGAAAGGAGCCGGTCGAAAGCAAGGCGGTTGCCGGTGACTTCCTCCAGTTTTGTCACCAGGTCGTCCATGGATTTCCTGAAAAGGGAAAAGCCGATCTCGCTTTTCATGTTCGGCAGGTCCATCACGTAGGTGGGGGCCATGTCCCCCAGGACTTCCCAGGCCTTCTTCTTGCCGTCGCAGGTGTTCTCCCCGACGACCAGGTCCACGGACTGGAAGTAGGGGCAGGTCCGGGAAACCTTGGCCCCGATGCCCGCCTTGATCAGGGGGCAGAGGTTCCGGGGGAGGACCTGTTCTCCCGAAGGGACCCAGAACTCGGAGCCGGCGCAAAGTCCGACCATGATCCCGCCCAGGGCCAGCACGATCTCCTCGGGAACGTAGATGCAGAAGCTCCCGATGATTTTCCCGCCGCGGGACTTGTGGTCCAGGAGTTCCTGGATCCTGAGGCCGTGAACTTCCGCGATCACCATGTTGAAATAGTCCATCCCCTGGGGACGGTCCTCCTGGGTGAGGAACACCTGCTCAAAGGCGGGCGGAAGAGCCGCGCAAAGCTGGTCGTGGGTGGCCAGGTCCATGCCGAGGCCTTCCCACATCCTGTGATAATCTGCCATTCGTACCCCTCCTTGAAAGTGGGCAAAGACAAACGACCGGATACGGGCGGTCTGCCCGAAGCTTCCGGCGTGACGGGGTTTTTGTCGGAGGAGAGTCCAGGTGGAGGGGTCGTGTCAGAAGGAGACCGGGAAAAAGGCTGGAGTGGCCGATCCTTTGGCGCCGTCCTCGCTGCCCGGGACGATCCCCGACCGCGATACAGGCCCTGCATCGCCCGTTTTGCGGGTTCAGTGCCGCGCCTTTCGGATCATCTCCACCCCCCCTTCGTGTTTAGGGTTTGCCGGGACGAATCATAAATCTTCCAACCGGCGCGGGCAAGGTCACGCGGTGGCCTTCCAGTGCTTGAAGCCCTTGCCGAAGACCTCCGTGGCGTCGGTCTGGATCAGGAACGCGTTCGGATCCTGCTCGGCCAGGAAAAGTTTCAGGTCGGCCACCTGCCGCGGAAGGAGAAGGGACATCACGATCGGCCGATCCTTGCCGGTGTAGGCCCCTTCGCTGTGGATCACCGAGGCCCCGCGATGGAGTTCCTCAAGGATGAACCGCCGGACGTCCAGGTGCTTTTCCGAAATGATGAAGACCTGGACGCACCGGTCGAAGGACCGAAGGGCGCCGTCCAGGAAGGTCGAGCTCGCGAACAGCATGGCCACTGCATAGAGCGTGTTCTCGATCCCGACGATGAAGATGGCGGGGACCAGGACGAAGGAGTTGATCCAGAAGGTGAACTTGCCGATCTCCATCCCTGTCTTTCTGCGGACGATGGCGGCCAGGATGTCCGTTCCCCCCATGGACCCGCCTGCGTTGAAGACGAGGGCGCCGCTGATCCCGTTGATCGCCGCTGCGGTCAGGACCGCCAGCAGCTTGTCGCTGAGGGGCAGGGGGGGGAACATCCTGAAGAGGTCCAGCGAACCCGAGAAAAGGATGACCGAATACGCGGTGAGGTAGAGGAAGCGCTTCGGAAGCACCTTCCAGCCTAGTGCGAAGAGGCCGATGTTGAAAATCAGGGTCATAAGCCCGACGGGCAGCCCGAGCGAATAGTTCAGCAGGATGGAAATTCCCGTGAAGCCCGTGCTGGGAAAGCGGTAGGGAAGAACGAAAAGGGAGATGGAAAGGGAATAGAGGACCGTTCCCACCGTTACCCGCAGGAAACCGGGGGCTTCTCGCCTGAGGGTCCTCCTCGTCCGGAGGGTCAAGCGGGAAAGAGAGCGCATGGTTTACCGCCTCCGAAAAGAATCAGGGTGTGTTGTCCGTAGTGTAAGGCAAAGTCGCAGTTTTTTCGAATGGAACCGCTCCTCCCTATCGTGACCAATCCTGACTAATCGGGTAAAATACATTCCCGGAAAAAATCGAAAACCGGGAAATGGGAGGTCGATTCCCCTTGAGTGAGGTTCGAAGCAGGGAGCACCTGGATTTCCAGGCAGAGGCGAAGCAGGTCCTGGACCTGATGATCCACGCCGTGTACTCGAACAAGGACGTGTTTCTCCGGGAACTCGTCAGCAACGCTTCCGACGCCCTGGACAAGCTGCGGCTGGAATCCTTGACGAACGAGTCCCTCCGGGATGCCGTCCAGTCCCCCGCGATCACGCTCGAACGGGACCGGGAAAAACGGACCCTTTCGGTTTCGGACAACGGGATCGGGATGACGAAGGACGAAATGATCCGGTACCTGGGGACGATCGCCAAGTCCGGAACCAGGGAGTTTTTGCGCCTTCTGAAGGAAGCCGGGCGAGGAAGCGATCCGGAAGCCCTGATCGGGCAGTTCGGGGTTGGATTCTACGCCTCGTTCATGGTGGCGGACCGGGTGACGGTCGTGAGCCGAAAGGCGGGAACCGACGAGGCCTGGAAGTGGGAATCGGAGGGGGACGGCGGGTACACCCTGGAACCGGCCGAACGGGACGGGTTCGGGACGACGGTGACCCTCCACCTCCGACCGGCGGATGAAGAGGACGGGCTGAAGGATTACACGGAGGAGTGGGTCCTGAAGGAGATCGTCCGGAAATATTCCGATTTCGTGGCCTACCCGATCCGGCTGGGGAACGAAACCCTCAACAGCATGAAGGCCATCTGGGCCAGGCCCAGGTCGGAAGTCCTCGATGCCGATTACGACGAGTTCTACCGGCATATCAGCCACGACTGGAATCCGCCCCTGAAACGGATCGCCTGGAAGGCGGAAGGGGCGGTCACCTTCGATGCCCTTTTGTTCATTCCCTCGAAGGCTCCCCTCGACCTGTTCATCCGGGACGTGGACCGGGGGCTGCAGCTATACGTGAAGCGCGTCTTCATCAAGGGAGACTGCCGGGAGCTCTTGCCCGACTACCTGCGCTTCGTCCGCGGCGTGGTGGACAGCGAGGACCTTTCGCTCAACATGTCTAGGGAGATTCTCCAGCAGAACCGGCAGATGGAACTGATCCAGGCCGGGCTGACCCGGAGGATCCTTTCTGCCCTGGAGGAGATGCGGTCGACGGAACCGCAGAGTTACCGGACCTTCTGGAAAGAGTTCGGCCGAGTTCTCAAGGAAGGGCTTTTCCTGGACGGCAAGAACCGGGAAAAACTCCTGGAGCTGTGCCTGTTCAAGTCTTCCATCTCGGGGGACGAATGGGTCAGCCTGGAAGAGGCGGCATCGCGGGTCACGGGCGAACGGAAGGAGATTTTCTACCTTCTCGGGGAGGACCGCTCGGTGCTGGAAAAATCCCCTGTCCTGGAGGCCTTCCGGTCCAGGGGAATCGAAGTGCTGTTCATGACCGACCCTGTCGACGAGATCTGGCTGCAGGCGGTGGACGGGTTCCGCGGTTTCCGGCTGAGGGACGCTGCCAAGGGGGAGCTCGACTTCGAAAGCGGTCCCGGTGACCAGGCGGGCCGCAAGGAGCGGGAGGAAGCGGAAAAGCACCTGAGACCGCTGATGGATTACCTGAAAAACCGACTCTCCTCCTCGATCCGGGAAGTCCGCCTTTCGGGGCGCCTGACGGATTCCCCGGCCTGCCTCGTCCAGGACGAGCGGGACCCGTCCCCCCAGTTTGCAAAGGTCCTGGCCTCCCTGGGCAGGGAAGCCCAGCAGGCACTGCGGGTCCTCGAGATCAACCCGGGTCATCCTATTGTCGAGGGAATGGCCGAAATGCTGGAGGAGTCCCCTGCAAGCCCGGCCCTGGAGTCGTACGCGGAACTGCTCTACGGGATCGCGGCTTTGGCGGAAGGCAGCCTGCCGCAGGATGCCCCCGGCTTTTCCAGGAAGCTGGCCGCCTTTCTAGGGGAAAGAGTGAGGCCTGGAAAAGAATCTCGGAAAGACGCCTTGCCAGAATAAACAAGTAAGCTTATATTTGGATGAAGGAATAGGTGGGTTCTGGCCGTATCATCAGACAGGGGAGGTGTCGAGGGCGTGCTGACGAATCGTCACGTGGAATGCCCGCACTGCGGGACCGAGTTCAATGTCTACCTGAACTACAAGGAAGGCAAGCTGGTCTGCCCCGGCTGTTCCAAGGATTTCGTGCCGGAATATTTCAACCTGGATTTCAAGCATCTGGAAGAAGGAACAGGGAAAAAGGAATAGGGACGAAAGGGTCACAGGGCCCGGCCTTCGCAGGGAGGCCGGGCCTTTCGTTCGGGTTCGCCAGGCTACAGGAGGTAGCGGAGGAAAACGTAGATTGAAGAAACCGCCAGGGTCAGGAAAGTGATGGGGAGCCCTTTCCTCAGGAAGTTTGAGAAGGTGAGAGGGCGGCCCGCTTTTTCCGCCAGGCCCGCCATCACGAGGTTCGCCGAAGCGCCGACCAGGGTGGCGTTTCCCCCCAGGCAGGCTCCCAGGGAAAGGGCCCACCAGAGGGGCCGGGAGTCGAGATGGGCCAAGGCTGCCATGTCCTTCACCAGGGGGATGATCGCCGCGGTGTAGGGGACGTTGTCCACCACGGCCGAGATCGCCCCGGACCCCCAGACGAGGAACATCGCCAGGATTTTCGGATGGTCGCCCGCGCCGCTCGCCAGGAATCGTGCCGCGATGCCGATGATATCGAGGTGCTCCAGGGTTCCCACGAGCATGAAGAGAGTCGAGAAGAACAGGATCGTGATCCAGTCGATCTCTTCGAGTGCGGTTTCCACTTTCACGGGGCAGACGACCAGTCCCAGGGTCGCACCCGCCAGCGCGATGGTGGCCGCTTCCAGGTGGAGCCACCCGTGAAGGAAGAAGGCGGCAAGGACCAGGGCAAGGACGGCCAGGACCTTCGCCGCGAGGGGGCGGTCGAGGTGTTTCCGAAGGGTGTGGAAACCCTCCACCAGGTCTTCGATGGGGCGGTCCTGGGAAAGCTCGCGCGCGTACAACCAGTGGAGGCCGAAATACATCGCCGCGAGCGACAGGGCGGCAGCAGGGCCGACGTTCAGCAGGAAATCGTTGAAGGAAAGTTTTGCCGCGGAACCGATCAGGATGTTCGGCGGGTCCCCGATCAGCGTGGCCGTTCCGCCGATGTTCGAGGCGAAGACTTCTGCAAAGATGAACGGCAGCGGATCCAGGTCCAGGGTTTCGCAGACGGCCAGGGCGACGGGACCGATCAGCAGAACGGTGGTGACGTTGTCCAGGAAGGCCGAAACGATGGCCGTCAGGAGCGAGAGGGACACCAGGAGGCGCCAGGGGTTGCCCTTGCTCTGGCGGATGGCGATCAGCGCGGTATACTGGATCAGGCCGGTCTGCTTGACGATCCCCACCAGGATCATCATGCCGATCAAAAGGCCGATGGTGTTGAAATCGATGAAGCTAAAGGCCTCGTGCTGTTCGACGAGCCGCAGGAGGAGGATGCCGGATAGGCCGACGAGTGCGGCTTTCAGGCGGTGCATGCGTTCCGTGACGATCAGGGAATAGGTGAAAATGAAAAGGCCAAGGGCGATCCACTGGGTTGCCGACATTTTCCCGTCTCCCTTTTGGTGGGTTTCATCCGTCCAGATGACGGGGTATTTTATCAGCAACAGGGAAAACCCGCAATGGGAATTCGGAAAAGACGAGTTTATTCAGAAAAAACAGAAAACCATGCCGACAATGCAAACGGTCAAGGAGGGGATCCCGATGAGGTTCGGGAACTTTCTGTCGAAATGCCCGCCGTGAATGCTGCTTTGGGGGGCCGTGGCCCTCGCCGTCATCCTGTTGTGGGTTCTCCGGGTCCTTGGGGGCTAGGAGGAAACGGAAAAGGGGCCGGAACGCAGCCGGCCCCTGGTGTCATTTCCTGAAGAGGTAGGGATACCGTTTTGCCTTGCTGCTCTCCCCCGCTTGCGGAGGCTCTGCGGGTTTCGGGGAAGGGGACTGGCGGAACCCCGCCAGGGAAAGGGCATCTTCGGCCAGGGCTTCTTCCGAGGCCTTGCCGATCATCGCGAAGACGCGACCCGTTGCGAGCTGGATGCTCTCCCGCACCGACTCCCGGAGGGTTTCGGAGAGGGTTCGGAGTTGACGTTCAAGGTCTTCGGTTTTCTGGAGAGATCCGCCGACTTGCTGGTAAAATTCGTTCAGCCGGTTCTCGAAATGGTTCCGGAGGTCCCTCTCCAGGGAGGCGAACTGGGCAACCAGGTCGGAGGACATTCCCTGGAGGTCCTTGCGTTCCCGAAGGAGCATCTCTTCCATGGACGACAGCTTGAGGGACTGCTCGCGGTAGAGCTTTTCGAGGGCATGGACCCGTTCCCCGACGTCCGGCGGGAGGTCCCGGGCGAGCGAGGCCAGGCGGGCCACCTCCGCGGTGAGGGGCCTGACGGCCTCCAGGGCCTGCTCGCTTTGTTCGGCAAACCTGCGGGATTTCTCTTCGAGCCCGTTCAACAGTTCCTTTCGGGTGGATTCCACCAGGTTGCCGAAGAAGGTCAGCCGTTTCTCCTGGTCGTCCTTTCGGCTTTCCGCTTCCTGGAGGATTCGCTTGCGCGCTTCCTCGATCGTATCGGCGACCTCGTCCTGGATGCGGGTCATGCGCTCGTTGAGGGACATGACGGAATCGCGCAGTCCCCTGGTTTCGGCGGAAAAGCGATCCTGGGTCTCGAGGACTCGCCGGTCGAGGTTTTCCTGCATACGTGCCGAAGTCTCCCGGATTTCCCGAGCCGCTTCCGAGATCCGGCTATGGCAGAACAGGAGGCCGACCGCACCGATTCCGAACAGGATCAGCAGGGTCAGGGTGTTGAATTCAAAGTTCATAACCGACGCCTCCTCCCCACGAGGATTCGATTAGGAAATGATTTTTTTAGCAGCACACCTATCATAACATGCAAAATCGTTTTAGAAACACTGTCAATCGTACAAGTGAATTGGAGGTTTCTTCCTTGGACCGATTCCCTGGAACAATACGGCTGCACGTTCTTTTCGGATTCCTCGTCACGGCCTACCTTCTCAGTTTCTTCTTCCGGGTCTCTGCAGCGGTGGTGCTGCCGAGACTGGCCTCCGAGATCGGGATGACGGCCACAATGACGGGCTTCATTTCCAGTCTCTACTACTACGCCTATGCTTTCGTGCAGCCGCTCTGCGGGTCCCTGAACGACCGCTGGGGCCCGCTGCGGGTGGTGGGTACCGGGCTGGCCGTTTCCGCGGCCGGTGCCGCCCTCTTCATGTTTGCTTCCACCCCGGCGACTCTCGCGGCGGGACGCCTCCTCACCGGCCTTGGGCTCGCCCCGATGTTTTCCGGTGCGCTCGTTTACCAGTCAACGGCCTTTTCTCCCCGTCGCTACGCCTTCTACTCATCCGTCACCATCGCGGCGGGAAACCTGGGTGCGGTCATTTCGGTCGGGCCGCTCGGAGCTGCGATCGACCGGTGGGGCCGGGGGCCGGTGTTTCTGTTCCTGTCGGCCTTGAGCCTTTTCATGGCAGGACTTCTCTTCCTGAACGCAAAAGCCGATCCCGTGAGGGGGGCGAACCGAGCTTCGCGCCTGCCTGAAACGCCGTTTTCCGCCCACCTGAAGACGGGCTTTTCCACCCTGGCGGCTTCCAGGGAGTGCCGATGCCTGACGATTCTCTGGGGGATTTCGGTCGCAGCCATGCTTGCCTTCCAGGGGCTCTGGTCGGTAGCCTGGTACCAGACCGCCTACGGGGTCGAGGCCGGGATCGCCCGGAACTGGGCCGGTGCGGTCGGCATCGGGATCATGGTGGGGACGCTCCTGGCCGGGCGCTTCTCTTCGGGTCCCGGCGGGCGGCTGAGGAGCATCGGGTGGGGATTGTCGATGAACCTCGGGGCCTGGCTCGCGCTCTGGCTCGGGATCGTCCTGCGCCTTCCCCTGCCGGTGACCGGGAGCCTCGGTTGCCTTCTCGGCGGGGCCACCGGTTTTCTGGTCGTCCATTTCGCCTCCGCCCTGAACGAGATGACTCCTCGCGAGAGGGCTGGATCTGTCCTGGGGGTGGTCAACATGCTGGTCATGGTGAGCGTGATCGCCTTCCAGTGGGGAACCGGTGCGATCCTGGGCCGGTTCCCTGGAGCCGGGGCAGCGCCTTCCTCCCCTCTCGGGTTTTCGGTGACGTTCGGGATCGTGATCGCCCTTGTGGCGGCAAGCTCCATCGCTTTCAGGGGGATGCGGAATTTCCCGGAAGCGGTCAGGAGGGGATCGGAATGAAAAAAAGAGTGTTGCTGCTGGCCCTGGCGGTCGCGTGTTCTCTTTTCACGCCGGCCGACGCCGGGGTGATCCGTTCGGAGAAGGCGGACGAGTGGGGCGGGATGGCCGGCCTGGGGAAAAAGTCCTTCCGCTTCGTGGTTTTTGGAGACACCCAGCCCCTGGGGCCGGGTCGAAGCCTCTCTCCTCTCGTGGAAAGACTCCTCAGGGAAATTTCCTGGCTGGGGCCGGATTTCGTCATCCACCTGGGGGACGGCATCTCGGGCTACGGGGATTCCCTCGAGGAGGCCCGGCAGGAGTTTGCCGCGCTGAAAGAGAAGATCGACCGGTTGCTCCCGGGGACCCCGGTCCTGGCCGTCCCGGGCAACCATGACCAGGCGACGCCGGGGGCCCTGGCGGCCTACCGGGAAACCTTCGGTTCGCTGCTATACTATGATTTCCCCTACGGAAGCGCACGCTTCGTTGTCCTCAACGGAAATTTCCCGGCCTGGATGGCCCCCAGGGGGAAGGATTTCGGTTTCTTCAACCTCAACGACGACATGCACGTGCTGCCGATGGCCGACTGGACCCGGGAAGCCTTCGGCCGGGGAGGGAAGATGCTGTTCGTCTTCCTCCACACGCCGCCTTACCCGGCGTACACTCCTCCCCCCGGTAAGGGAACCCACGGTTTTCTCACGCAAGCCAACCGGGACGCTTTCGTGGCCCTACTCCCGAAAGGGAGAACGAAAGCGGTATTCTCGGGACACGAGCATCTCTTTTACGTGGAAGAGCACGAGGGCATCAAGTTTTTCACGGTCGGCACCGGCGGGGGGCCCCTTTCGGGCCCCGTGACGGGGCCTGCCGGCGTGAATGCGGGAATTCCGCCAAAGTTCAACCTCTTGAAGGGGGATCCCGAGGTCGACCAGGGCGGCGGGCGTCCGAAAGGGCTTTTCAGGTCCGGGGCCCTGGGAATTTTCGGATTCCTGCTTGTCAAGGTTGACGGGGACCGGCTTGCCTACGATTTTGTCGTTCCGTTCACCCTCGAGGTGTCGTTCCCCGAGGGGAACGACGGGATTTCGCCCCGGTCGAGGGCCGTCCTGGAAAACCGGAGCCGATTGACGCAGGTGATGAAAGGAGTCACCTTCCTGATGCCCGCTTCCCCCACCGGGTACAGCCTGAAAGCCACGGCCAGGAACGGGGATCGCACCGCGGTCGAAATCGGGCCGGTCCCGGAAATCCTGGAAGTCACCCCCGCGGACCCCGGGAAGACCCTGGTTCGTGTCCAGGCGACGGTTCCACCGTCCATGGCAATCGACCTCGAGATCGAAGCAAAGTAGACGCAGAGGCCCCCAAGGGGGCCTCTGCTCCATGAGCCAGGCTCTCGCGGGCGGGTCTTATGCCCCTACGGGAACTGCCGGCCGCGCGAAGCGGGCATGAAAACCGGGATTAAAGGGATAGGCCGGGAAAGGCGCTTTTCAGGATTTGCTCCAAGGTGACAGCCCGGCGAAGTTCTGGGTGTTGCCGCGCCAGGTCGCCGTCGCAAAGGCGCTCGATCTGGCTCTCGGAAAGGAAATGGGGATACGGGACGGTTCGCTTGCCAGGGGCAAAGGGCATTCTTGCCATGGAGGATGCCTCCCTCGGAAAAGGATAACGGAATGAAGCTTTCCGAGGGAAATGATGACACAGGGAATCTATTTTGTCAACTTTCAGTTTTCTTTTCCGGAAATTCCGTGGGCCCGGATCTCCTCCAGCTGCTCCAGGGCTTCTCCCAGGTGGCGCCGCAGGGCGGCCATGGCTCCTTCCGAATCCCCCCTGGCGATCGAATCCACGAGTAGTTCGTGTTCGTGGAGGATCTTCCCGGACATGCCCGAATACCGCAGCAGCAGGCTTCGGCTTGTGACGATCTGCCTTTCCATCGTCGAGGTCAACCCTTCGTAAACACGCGTGAGGACGGGGTTGTGGGCGGCCCCGACGACGAGGGCATGGAGGAGGGAATCCCAGTAGGCACCGGACGACGCTTCCCCGTCGGGGGCGGTATGGACTTCCCGGAGGTGGGCAACGCACCTTTGCATCTGCTCGAGTTCGCGCTCCGTCCGTCTCCGGGCCGCTAGGCCGGCTGCCGGCACTTCCATCACCAGGCGCATTTCCATGAGGTGCACCAGGAGTTCTTCCGGCCAAAGGCTCAGGGTTTTCAGGCTGACCACGAAATCCTCCCCCTGCGGGGCCCGGACGAAAATGCCCTGGCGCTCCCGGACTTCAAGGACTCCAAGGGCTTCCAGCGTGATGACGGCTTCACGGAGAAGGGTCCGGCTGACCCCCAGTTCGCGGGCGAGGTCCCGTTCCGGGGGAAGCCGGCCGCCCCTCAAACGCTCCGGTTGTTCGATCCACTTGGAAAGCTTTCGAACGACTTCCTCCCGCTTGTTCTCCATCCCGCCCCGATTCCCCCTTCGTTCATTAAAAGACAACCGTTGGTTCCCCTTTTCAGTTTCATGGACCAATGATAAACTATAGGTCAGATTTTTGGTAGGTCCTTGGTTGGACCAATTTTGAGGAGGTGTGCAGGGATGAAAAAGTGTTTTTCCGTTTTCCTGGTGGCCCTGTTCCTGGTCTCCATGGCCGCGTCCGCGTTCGCCCTGGAAATCAAGCTGGCCCACGTCGTGAACGAGAAGGACTCGTTCCACCTGGCTGCCGAGAAGTTCAAGGCTCTCACCGAGAAATACACGAACGGCTCGGTGACGGTGACTATTTTTCCCAACGCCAAGCTCGGAGACGAAAGGACCCTGCTGGAACGCATGAAGATGGGCATCGTCGATGCCGGGATCATCACGAACGGTCCCATCATCAACTTCGTTCCCCGTTTCGGGGCCATCGACCTACCCTTCCTGTTCCGGAGCCCTGAACACGCCTACAAGGTCCTCGACGGCCCCATCGGCCAGGGACTCTTCGCCGACCTTGAGAAGCAGGGATGGAAAGGGTTGGCCTGGGCCGAGCGCGGTTTCCGCAACCTGACGAACAGCAAGCGGCCCGTCAACTCTCCGGACGACATCAAGGGGCTGAAGATCCGCGTCATGCAGAACCCGGTCTACGTCGATTCCTTCAAGGCCCTCGGCGCCAACGCGGTGCCCATGGCCTGGACTGAAGCTCTCACGGCCCTCCAGCAGGGAACGATCGACGGCCAGGAGAACCCCCTGAACGTCATCGTCGCCTTCAAGCTCAACGAAAGCCAGAAATACATGGCCATCACGCGTCACGCCTATGCCCCGGCCCCGATCCTCATGAGCATGGTCACCTGGAAGAAGCTCAACGCCGACCAGCAGAAGGCCGTCCTGAAGGCCGCCCAGGAAGCTGCGGTCTACGAGCGGTCCTTCAACAACGCCAGCGAGAAATTGTGGATCCAGGAACTGGAAGCCAAGGGCATGAAGGTCACCACTCCCGACCTGAAGCCGTTCCTTGCCGCAGTGAAGCCGGTTTATGACACCTATACCCCGAAGTTCGGGAAGGATTTCATCGCGGCCATCCAGAACACCAAGTAGGTGAAAACCCTTGAATCGGACAGGACAGGAGGAGGGGGCTTCCCGCCCCCTCCTGCAAGTTCTCAGTGATTCGGTGAACCGTCTAAGCGAACGCCTTCTGTTCTTCCTGATGCTCCTGATGATCGGCGTGACGACGGCCCAGGTGTTCTTCCGCTTCTTTTTCGAGGCCCTCACCTGGTCGGAGGAGCTCTCCTGCTTCCTGCTCGTCCTGGCTTCCCTCCTCGGTGCGGCCGTCGCCTTCAAGCGCGGCAGCCACATCGCGGTGACCTTCGTGACGCAGAAGCTCCCCCCGGGCCTGCAGAAAGGGATGGCGGTCCTGGTCAACCTTCTCGGGATCCTCTTTTTCGCCATCGTGGCTAGGTACGGGGCGGTCCTCATGAGGACCGAGGCGAGCCAGACGACGCCCGCCATGATGATTTCCATGTCCTGGATCTACGCGATGTACCCGGTCCTGGGGGCGGTCATCATCCTTCACCTGGCTGCCGGGATCGGCGAAGTCCTGAAGGGAGGACGTTCCTGATGGGCTGGGTCATCTTCGGATCCTTCTTCCTCCTGATGCTCATCGGGGTTCCCATCGGCCTTTCCATCGGGCTCGCGGCTCTCGTCGTCTTTCTGGCGAGCGGGATTCCACTCCAGATGGTTCCACAGACGCTCCTGGAGGGGAACAATTCCTTCGCCCTCGTGGCGGTTCCCTTTTTCGTCCTGGCTGGAGACATCCTCGCAAGGGGCGGGATTTCCGAACGCATCGTCGCGTTTGCGGAAGCCACGCTGGGCAGGATTCGGGGCGGTCTTTCCATCGTCTCGGTCCTGGCGTCCATGTTCATCGCTGCGATCTCCGGCTCCGGGGCGGCCACGACGGCTGCCGTCGGATCGGCGCTTTTGCCCGAACTCAAAACGAAAAAATACGACGTCGATTTTTCCGCCGCCCTCATTGCCTCGGCGGGAACGATCGGGGTGGTCATCCCTCCCAGCGTTCCGATGGTCCTTTACGCGGTCATCGCGGGAGAATCCGTGGCGAAGCTCTTCATGGCCGGGTTCATCCCCGGAGCTCTCATGGGGGGTGGGCTCATCGCCTATGCCCTCTGGATCGCGAACAGGCGCGGCTACCCGGCCGGTGAAAGACTCCCCGGGGCGGAAGTCGGCAGGCGCTTCGTATCCGCCCTGTGGGGGCTCATGACCCCCGTCATCATCCTTGGGGGGATCTTCACGGGGGTCTTCACCCCGTCCGAGGCGGCGGCCATCGCCGTGGACTACACGCTCCTCGTCGCCTGGCTGGTCTACAGGTCGCTGGATTTCAGGAAGTTCTACGAACTCGTGGTCAACGCGGGGGTCACCTCCGCCCTGATCATGTTCATCATCGCCACGGCGAAACTGTTCGGCTGGGGGTTGGCGTTCTACCAGATCCCGGAGGCCATCGCGCAGACCCTCATGTCCGTCGCGGGCAACAACACGTTCATGATTTACCTGATGATCAACGTGATCATCCTTCTCGCCGGGATGTTCATGGAGACCGCCTCGGCGCTGATCATCCTCACGCCGATCTTCCTGCCTGCGATCCTCGGGATCGGGGGGAACCTCATCCATTTCGGCCTTCTCATCACGATCGGCCTCGCGATCGGGATGGCCACGCCGCCCGTTGCGATCGACATCTACGTGGCCAGCGCGATCACCGGGCTTTCCGTGGAAGAGATCAGCAAGCCGATCGTCCCCATGGTCCTCATCCTGGTGGCGGTGCTGTTCCTCTGCACCTACGTTCCCTCGCTCGTCCTGGTGCTGCCTCGCCTGTTCATGGCGGGGGTCTGACCTTGAGAAAGGAAGTGTGAAAAGAAATGCGTAGCGACAGCGCAAAGAAAGGCATCGAAAGAGCCCCTCACCGTTCCCTCATGAAGGCTTCCGGCTATACCGACTGGGAGATCGAACGTCCCTGGGTCGGCGTGGTCAACGCCTACAACGCGATCATTCCCGGGCACGTCCACCTGAACCGCCTGGCCGCCGCCGTGAAGGCCGGCGTCTACGCCGCCGGGGGATTGCCCATCGAATTTCCCGTTATCGGCGTCTGCGACGGTATCGCCATGAACCACGCGGGGATGAAGTTCTCCCTTCCAAGCCGCGAGCTGATCATGGATTCCATCGAGGTCATGGCGCAGGGGCATGCCCTGGACGCCCTGGTCATGGTGACGAACTGCGACAAGATCATCCCGGGAATGGCCATGGCCGCAGCCCGGCTCAACATCCCGACGGTGGTCCTGAGCGGAGGGCCCATGATGGCGGGGATCCTGAAGGGACGCGAAGTGGACCTCAATACGGTCTTCGAGACAGTCGGAAAGTGCATCGCCGGAAGCGCCACCGAGGAAGAACTGGCGGAGGTGGAAAACGCGGCCTGCCCGGGCTGTGGATCCTGCGCGGGGATGTTCACCGCCAACACGATGAACTGCATGATGGAAGCCCTGGGGCTGGCCCTTCCCGGCAACGGTACGATTCCGGCCGTCATGGCCGAGCGGGAGCGCCTGGCGAAGGACGCGGGGCGCGCGATCATGGCTCTTCTCGAGAAGAACATCCGCCCGCGGGACATCCTCACGATGGAAGCCTTCGAAAACGCCGTCGCTGTCGACCTCGCCCTGGGCGGATCCACGAACACCGCCCTTCACCTGCCGGCGATCGCCCATTCGGCCGGGCTCGAACTGCCCCTGGACCTCTTCAACACCATCGGGCAGGAGGTTCCCCACCTCTGCAGCATGAGCCCGGCGGGACCCCACCACATCCAGGATCTCTATCGCGCCGGCGGGGTCCAGGCCGTGATGGCCAGGCTTTCCGAAAAAGGCCTCATCAAGGGGGGCTGCATCACCGTCACGGGGCGGACCGTCTCGGAAAACCTCAAAAGGGTATCGGTGCAGGACGACACCGTGATCCGGCCGCTCGAGAATCCCTACCACGCCCAGGGTGGACTGGCCTTCGTCAAGGGGTCCCTCGCTCCTGGCGGCGGCATCGTCAAGCAGTCCGCCGTGGCAGAGGAGATGCTTCGGCACAAGGGGCCGGCCCGGGTCTTTGACGGCGAGGAAGCCGCCTTCAAGGCGATCCGAGGCCGCCAGATCAGGCCCGGTGACGTGGTCGTGATCCGCTACGAGGGGCCGAAGGGCGGTCCAGGGATGCGGGAAATGCTGACCCCCACTTCTTCCCTGGCCGGCATGGGACTGGACAAGTCGGTCGCTCTGATCACGGACGGGCGCTTCTCCGGCGCAAGCCGGGGTGCCGCCATCGGCCACGTCTCGCCGGAGGCGGCTGCTGGAGGGCCCATCGCCCTGGTCCGGGAAGGGGACATCATTTCGATAGACATCCCCGGGAAAAAGCTGGACCTTCTGGTGGACGAGGCGGAGCTCGAGCGCAGGAAAGCCGAATGGAAACCCTGGGTGCAGCCGGTCGAAAGCGCGTTCCTCAACCGCTACCGGGCATTTGTCACCTCGGGGGTCACGGGTGCAGTCCTGGAGGAAGGCCGAAAATAGCGGGGTGCAGGAGACCGGGAGGGACCGCCTCGGCGGACCTCCCTTTTTTATTTGCCCTGGAGGGTCGCTTACAATGAATTGGAGAAGCCGGGAGGTGGTTCGCTTGGAGGGAACGGAAAGGGGAACGCCGGTGCTGGAGAAGGGCCTGCTGCAGGTCTACACGGGGAACGGGAAGGGGAAGACCACCGCAGCGTTGGGCTTGGCCCTCCGGATGTCCGGCCACGGGGGACGCGTGGCGATCATCCAGTTCATGAAAGGCTGGGATTTTTACGGGGAAATCGAGGCCCTGAAAAGGATCCCGGGTTTGCGTCACGAGAGGACGGGGACCCCGGACTATGTCCGCCGCGGGCAGGAAAGCCCCATCGACCGAAGCGAGGCGAAGAGGGGCCTGGACCTGGCGAGGGAATGCCTGGGCGGGGAGTTCGACCTAGTGGTTCTGGACGAGCTGAACGTCGTCCTGGACTTTGGCATCCTGGAGCTGGAACCGGTCCTGGAGCTCCTTCGGTCGCGCCCTCCCCACGTGGAGGTACTCGTCACCGGCAGGGGGGCCCCTCAGGCACTCCTGGAATCCGCCGACCTGGTGACGGAGATGAGGGAGGTCCGCCATCCCTACACGAAGGGGGTCGTTTCCAGGCGGGGGATCGATTACTGAAACGAAAAACGCCGAGAGGAGAAAAAGGTGGGGGGAACCGGCTGGGCCGGTTCCCCCCACCACTTCTATGAGACGCTAGTCGATAGGGATGTCCACCGATTTTTCCCTTTTCTTCCGGGCCCGCCAGTCGGAAATGAAAGGCCAGGCCAGGGAAATGACGGCCGCGATGAGCAGTCCGTTGGAGATCCCGGAGCGGAAGAAGATCGATAGTGACCCGTTCGATAGCATGAGGGACTGCCGGAACGAGGACTCCATCGAGGCTCCGACCACGGAAGCCAGGATGAGGGGAGCGGTGGGGACCTTGAACTTCTTCATGAGGTAGCCGACGAACCCGAGGCCGACCAGGAGGTAGAAGTCCATGATGCTGAAGTTGATCGTGTAGACCCCGAGGAATGCGAGAACCACGACGAGAGGGTAAAGGACCTTCGGGGGGATCGACAGCACCCGCACGAGGAGGCCTGCAAGAGGGATATTGATGAACGCGCAGGCGATGTTCCCCAGGAACATGCTGGCGATGACGCCCCAGGCGACGTTCGGGTACTGCTCGAAAAGGAGGGGGCCGGGCTGGAGGCCGAGGATCAGGAGGGCCCCCAGCATGACGGCGGTCGTTCCCGAGCCGGGGACGCCAAGGGTCATCATGGGAATCATCGCACCGACGGAGCAGGCGTTGTTCGCGGCTTCAGGGGCGGCCAGGCCCTCGATGGCTCCCTTGCCGAACTCCTCGGGGTGTTTCGAGATCTGCTTTTCGTTGTTGTAGGCCATGAGGGCCGCGATCGTCGCCCCTGCGCCCGGGAGCACCCCGACGAAGAAGCCGACCGGGGTCTGGCGCAGGATCGGGCCGATGCTGCGCTTCCACTGGGCCATGGAAACCCAGATTCGGCCGAACTTCGTCTGCACCGGCTTCACGGTCTGCTGCGCGATGTGCTCGAGGTTGACGAACACCTCGCTGATCCCGTAAATGCCGATGATGACCACGACGAAGTCGATCCCCATCTGCAACTCCTGGGAACCGAAGGTGAAGCGGGGGACACCGGACTGGAAGTCCAGTCCCACCGTCGTGAACATCAGGCCGAGCACGAGGGAGATGACCCCCTTGAGGAGGGCTTCCTTGGAGATGGCCGCCGTGGCGGCCAGGGCGAACACCATCAGGCAGAAATACTCCGGCGGCCCGAACCGGAGGGCGAAGCGGGCGACGGGCAGGGCGACGAAAACGAAGGCGATCGTCGCGATGAGCCCGCCGATGAAGGAGGCGATGGCCGAGATGGCCAGGGCGGCTTCCGCCTGACCGCTTCGGGCCATGGGATAGCCGTCGAAGCAGGAGGCGACGGCCGCCCCGTCGCCGGGAACGTTCAGCAGGATCGAGCTCCGGGACCCGCCGAACATGGCCCCGTAGTAGATGGCCGCCATGGCGATCAGGGCGGTGTCCGGCCTCATGCCGAAGGTCAGGGGCAGGAGGAGGGCGATGCCCGTGGAGGGGCCGAGTCCCGGGAGCATGCCGAGAACCGTTCCCAGGATGGAGCCGCCGACCAGCCAGGCCAGGTTGAGGGGGGTCAGGGCGACGGCGAAACCTTGCATCAGGTGACCGAATACTTCCATTTCCGAATCCCCCCTACGGAAGGTTGATCTGGAACAGCTTGACGAACACGAACCAGGCCCCGAACGTGAAGCCCAGGGTGAGGGTCGTGTTGAGCTTCCAGGCCCTTAGCCCGTTGATCAGAAAGAGGAGGGCCCCCAGGAAGACCAGCGTTGAGAGGATGAAGCCCGCCTGTTCGAAGATCAGGGCGTAGAGGATGCAGAGTGCGGCCGCACCGAAGATGAGCTTGAGGCTCGCGGCCTGGAACTTGGGGCGCTTGACGCCTTCCAGGTTCGTCAGTCCTTTCCTGGCTTCGAGGACGACCAGGAGGAGGCCGAGGCCGGCCATGAGGATGCCGAGCCCGATGGGAAAGTACACGGGGGCCCAGGGGTTGCCGATCATGGCCTTCGGAAGGTGGAAGGCCTGGACGGTGTAGACGATGCCGACGAAGATTGCGGTAAATCCGACCAGTGCATTGGGTCGCATGGGATCACTCCTTGAAGGTAAAGGAAAGGCGGGCTCGGCCGGCCGGGCCCGCCTTTGCAGGCGGAAGGCTTACTGTGCCTTCAGCATTCCGATCTCGCCAAGCAGGGTTTTGTACTCGGCGTTGGTCTTTTCAAGGAATTTTGCGAAATCGGCCGCGTTCATGTAGACCTGCGTCCATCCGTTTCGCTGCGCGATCTCCCGCCACTCCGGGGTTTTCACCATCTTTGCGAGGGCGTCTTCCATGAACTTCACTGCGTATTCGGGCATGTTCTCCGGGCCGAAGATGCCGCGCCAGTTGATGAATTCCGCGTCGATGCCGGATTCCCTCAGGGTCGGGACCGTCATCATGGGGCCGGACTTGATGCGGTTCGGGGAGGAGACGGCCAGGACACGAATGTCCCCCGATTGCATCGGCCCGACCGTCTCGGCCATTCCCGTGGAAAGAAGGTCGATGTGTCCGCCCATCAAGGCTGCGATGCCTTCACCACCCTGGAAGGCGATGTACTGAATGGCTTTCAGGTCTTTCACGCCGGCTGCCTTTGCGGCCACGAGGAACTGGATGTGGTCCATGCTGCCCATGGCAGAGGTGCCGCCGATCTTCACGCTCTTGGGATCCTTCTTGATCGCTTCCATGACATCCTTGATGCTCTTGAACTTCGAGTTCTTGGGCACCGCGTAGGCTCCGTAGTCGTTGATCAGCATTGAAATGGGCGTCAGGTTCCTGTAGCTCAGCGGGGTGGAACCCGTAAGGTTGATGAGAAGGAGTGGCGGGGAATAGACGACGAGCGTGTCGTCACGTCCCTTCTTTTTCTGAAGGTAGGCCAGTGCCACGCCTCCGCCGCCGCCGGGCTTGTTGATGACGGGCATGGGAACGGTGACGAGTTTCTTTTCCGTCAGCACTTTCGTTGTCATCCGCATGGTCGTGTCCCAGCCGCCGCCGGGTCCGGCCGGTGCGATGCACTCGAAGGGCCTGGTGGGATAGGCTGCAGAAGCCATACCTGCAAAGAGGCCGCCGAGGACCAGGGCTGCAAGGGCCAGGAACAGGGTTTTGCGCATCATGCTCTTCATTTGGATACCCCCTTGTTGGTTTTGTTCCGGAAAAACGCGAAAAACCGGTCGTCGTGGATCGCTTTCAGGACGGCTCTTTTCGATCCCCCCCGTTCATTTCCCGTTTAAATGCCGGCTGGGCGCAGGACGGGAAAAGCCCTTGAGGTAGGCTTCAAGAGCTCCACGGATGTGTTCCCTGGTCAGGGCTTCCGCCCGCTTTTCGTCCCGGTCCCGGATGGCTTCGAAGATCTGCCTGTGCTCCCGTCGGACAAGTTCCCTTCGTGAAGGGTTGGCGAGGGTGACCCGCCGAAATCGTTCGAGGTAATCCTTGTAGGTGTTGATGACCTGGATCAGCCTCGGCATGTGACAGGCCTCGATGACCGCTTCCGAAAAAACCCGGTTGGCTTCGAAGATTTCCGAAGCGCCGACTTCTTCCCCCAGTTCACAAAGGCGGTCAATCTCGTCCATCGCTTTCTCCAGGTTTCGGATTTCTTCATCGGTGGCACGCCTGACTGCCTGGACGGCAGCCAAGGCTTCCATGGCTTCCCGGATGGCATAGATCTCGAGGATTTCCTCTTCGCTGAAGCCCTTCACCACGGCGCCCTTACGGGGCTGGTGCTCCACGAGACCTTCGGCCTCGAGCTTTCGTATCGCCTCTCGAACAGGCATGCGGCTGACGTTGAGGGTTTCCGCCAGTTCGCTTTCGACGAGCCGCTCCCCGCGGGGCAGGGAACCGTCGAGGATGGCTTGCCGAAGGGATTCGTACACGACGTTTCGGATCGGTGTCAGCAGGTTCGGGTCAATTGCCTGAAGGTCGATGGCCAAGCGCGACCCCCCCCTTTTGGGATACGGGATCCAATATCCAGGATCCTATGGTAAAATTTACTCGGTTTTCCGTGGGTTGTCAATTTAAGAAGCGTCTTCAAAGGGGCGTGGTGGAATTGATTTTGGAGATCGCACAGGCGGGAACCCTCGAATCCGCCGATTGCCTGGTGACGGTGGCCCCGGCCGAAGAATTCGGGCTGGATTACCGGGGGGGGAACCGGAAGATTTTCGGGGAAAGGACGCGGAAACTCGTGCTGGAAACCCTGGAACGCTTCGGTTTTTCCGAAGTGCAGGTCACCATCCAGGACCAGGGGGCCCTGGAGCTGGTGATCCGAGCGAGGCTTGAAACGGCCCTCAAACGGGCGACGAGGGGGGGCATGGCCTCATGAGAGCCATGAGATCGATGCTTTACATCCCTGGAAATGCCCCGGGCATGATCCAGAACGCGGCCGTATTCGGGGCCGATCTGATCATGATCGACCTGGAAGATGCCGTCGCGCTGGCCGAGAAAGACGCGGCCCGGGACATCGCGGCCGGTTTCCTCCGGCACTACGATTTCGGCGACCTTCCGGTCGTGGTCAGGATCAACGGCGCCGACACGCCGTTTTTCGAGGCGGACCTCGAATCGATCGTCCCGTTGCAACCCTTCGCCGTCCGTTTGCCGAAGTGCCAGGACCCTTCCGATGTTCTGCTGGCCGACGCGAAGATGAGGGAAATCGAGGAAAAGGCGGGGCTTCCCGCAGGCTCGGTTCCGATTCATGCCATGCTCGAGTCGGCTCGAGGTATCGAACATGCCTACGCGATTGCCACGGCTTGTCCCCGCGTCAGGGCCCTGACACTGGGGGGCCAGGATTTGACCGCAGACCTGGGCATCCAGAAAACACGGGAAGGGTGGGAATTTTTCTACGCCCGAAGCCGGGTCGTCATGGCTGCCAAAGCTGCAGGCATCGATGCGTTCGATACGGTATGGACCGATTTCAACGATCCGGAAGGGCTTTTCCGCGAAACGAAGCAGATCGTGGAGCTGGGCTTTACCGGGAAGGCAGCCATCCATCCCGGCCAGGTGCCGATCATCCACAGGGCCTTCCGCCCGGACGAGAGGGAAGTCCGAAAGGCGGAGCGCATTCTCGCCGCAGCTGAGGAGGCGGAGCGCCAGGGCCGGGGCGTGGTCGCCGTGGATGGGAAAATGGTGGACGCCCCGATCATTGCAAGGGCGAGACACCTCATCAGCCTGGCGGGCCTTTACGGAATGGAAGGAGGGGAGGAACGATGAACTTCGTGAAAAATGCAGTGGGTAGAATGGTTCCCACGGAAGTCCACGGCGTCGGGGCCTTTGCTCCTTACGAAGGGGCCCTGTCCCGGATCCTGGAAGGCAGTCCCTCCCCCTCCGCCTTCCCGAAACGAAAACCGGAGCCCCCATGCCGGAGCAAGGTCGCCCCGAGCCTGAAGGCGGCGATCGAGAAATCGGGCCTCGAGAACGGCATGACGGTTTCTTTCCACCACCACCTCAGGAACGGCGATAAAGTCATCCCCCTCGTGCTGGAAACCCTCCTCCAGATGGGCTTCAGGGACCTTACCTTCGCCCCCAGCTCGATCCCGGACTCGCACGACTGCGTGGCGGACTACGTCCGCAAGGGGCTCATCCGGAGGATCTGGACTTCAGGGGCCCGCGGCGAGGTGGGCCGCATGATCTCCCGGGGTGAAATGGAGGAAATGGTCATCATCCGGAGCCACGGGGGAAGGGCGAGGGCAATCGAGGAAGGTTCCATCCGGATCGATGTGGCCTTCCTTGCCGCCCCGGCCTGTGATGCGCTGGGCAACTTTACCGGCTGCCTCGGCAAGTCCGCCTGCGGGTCGCTGGGCTACGCCATCACCGACGCCCGTTTCGCCCGCCATGTCATCGCAGTGACGGACAACCTCGTGGAGTACCCCCTCCAACCCCACGTCTCGGTGCCCCAGTACCTGGTCAACCAGGTCGTAGTGGTGGACAGCCTGGGCGACCCGGCCAAGATCGCCACCGGGGCGGCCCGCATCACGCGTAACCCGCTGGACCTGAAAGTCGCGGAAAACGCCTACCGCTTGCTCTCGGCATCAGGGATCCTGGCCCCGGGATGTTCTTTCCAGGTCGGTGCAGGAGGGGCAAGCCTCGCCGTGGCGGCGTTCGTGCGCGACCACATGAAGGAAAAGGGAATCCAGGGCAGTTTCGGGCTGGGCGGCATCTCGGGCTACATGTCCCAGATGCTGGAAGAGGGCCTTTTCCGGGGGCTTTTCGACGTCCAGAGTTTCGATTCGTCCGTGACCGGTTCGATGGTCAGGAACCGCTCCCACATGGAGATCGACCCCTCGTGGTATGCCAATCCGATGAACCAGGGATGCCTGGTCCACAACCTGGACGTCGTCATCCTCGCGGCTCTAGAAGTGGACACCGATTTCAATGTCAACGTCCTCACCGGGAACGACGGGTACCTGCGAGGGGCATCGGGAGGTCACAGCGACACCGCCGCGGGTGCAAGGATGGCGATCGTCGTGGCGCCTTCCTTCAGGGGTGGAGTCCCGACCATCAAGGACCGGGTTCAGACCATCGTGACCCCTGGTGAGACGGTGGACGCGATCGTAACGGAGCGGGGCATCTGCATCAACCCCAGGCGTGCAGATCTCTGGGAGGCGGCGAGGAAGGCCAACTTGCCGATCAGGGAAATCACGGAGCTGAAAAAGGAAGTCGAGCGCTTCACCGGGGTTCCCGAGCCTGTCGAACTGGACACGGACCGGGTTGTAGCCGTCGTGGAGTACCGGGACGGAACGTTGCTGGACAGCATTTACAGGGTAAGGGAATAACCGTACTCCGGGGAAGGCGCTCCTTGCGCCTTCCCCGTCATTCCCTGTCTTTGTCCAGCGGGTATTCGAGCAGCGGCAGGACGTGCTTCTCGTTTCCCACGACCGTTTCCTTCCCTCCGGTACGGACGGCCCCCATCTTCAGGTAGAAGCCTTCCGCCTTCGGTTCGGCGGTGATCGTCAGCCTGCGTGCCCCGGCCTTTTTTGCTTCCCGGACGGCCTGCTCGAACATCCATCGCCCCACTCCCCGCCCCTGTGCTTCCGGAAGGACCCAGAAGTGGTCCAGGTCCAGGGTGTCCGGCTTTTCCACCGGCATCAGGGAGAAAAAGCCGACGGGAACCCGCTGCCCGTCCCGCTCCTCTTCGGCGACGAAATAGGCTTCCTCCAGGATGTGCTTTTCCAGGACCGTCAGAGGGCCGTTCCACTCGTCCAGGGTTTCCTCCGGGTAGCCCCAGCTGCGCTTGGAGGCGTATGCCATTTCCGTCAGGGCCGGCCCCTCGTCGGTTCGGGCGGGGCGGAGGGTCAGTCCGGTCCTCACGCGATCGTCAGCACCTTGGGGGCCGCCAGCAGGGCGTCGGTAATCTCCATCATGTTCGAAATGCAGCCGACTCCCACTTTTTCGGTCACGCCGAAATGTTTCGCGCAGGTTCCGCAGACAAGGATCGACACGCCCTTGCCCTCCAGCTTCCGGAGGCTTTCGCAGGTCGAGGTGTCCTCCAGGGCCAGGAGGACCCCTCCGTTCATGAGGGCAACGACAAGGGGAGCTTCTTCCCGTTCGGCAAGGTTGCTAAGGAAGGCTTTCATGAGCCCCTCCCCCAGGGCCTCGTCCGGAAACCCGAGGACGCCGGATTGCAGGAAAACCGCGTAGCCTCTCTCCGCGCCCTGGGTTTTCTCGGTCCTGGCCGGGGGCGAGGCGCTGGGGGAACCGAGCCCGCGGATGACGAAGTCCGCCCCGTGCAGTTCTTCTGTAACGGAAAATCCCTGGCTCTCGAGGAAACGCTTGACGTTGGAAGCCGAAACGGCGTTGTCGACCAGGATTTCCAACTTCGAGGCCCCTTGCTCGAGGGCCTTCTTGACCAGTACGACCGGCTGGGGGCAGGGTTTCCCTCGCGCGTCGATCTTTTCCATGGACCGAACCTCCCCTTTCTGGAGATGCTTCTTCTGGTGGAATCGCTTCCTCCTGGAATCAGTTTATCGCGGGAGAGCCTGTTTTTCACGGGGGGAGGAAAACGTACGGGCCGTTTCTCCGAAAGAAACTGTCCTCGGATGGGGGGAATTTCCTGCAGGACAGACTTTCGTCATGGTTGGTACAATGCGGTGGAAGTTTCGGGGGAGGGTTTGGATGGAGTGGTTTCTGGATTTCCTTCGGCTTTTGGCGATCGGGGTCCCGGGATTTTTGGTTCTTCGCCTGTTTCGACTGCCCGCCGCGGCGATGATGGGAGCGATGCTTTCTGCCGCGCTGTTTGCCCTTAAGGGCCTGGGGCTTTCCGAGGCGCCTGCTGGAGCCAACCTGGTCCTGCAGGTCGTCCTGGGGCTGTTCATCGGCGTGCGGGTCACCCGCGAAACACGCCTCGAGTTTGCCGGGAGCGCTCCCGTTGCCCTTCTCGCCAGCGCCTGGTGGCTGAGCCTTCCCCTGGGACTCGGGTGGCTGGTGACCCGAGTGTTCGGGCTGGATCTTTCGACGTCACTATTGGGGACCGTGCCCGGAGGGATAGCGGAGATGAGCCTCCTTGCCCTGACCCTGAACGCCGACGCAGCCCTGGTGGCCCTGATGCAGTTTTTCCGCCTGGCGGCGGTGCTGGTCGGTATGCCCTTTCTTTCGGCCTGGATCAACCGGAGGGTGGGGGGCGGGATGCTGGGCCAGAAGAAACCGGCTTGCGCGTCCCAGGACGCGAAAGAGCCGTTTTCCCGACGGAAGGGTATGGTCCTGGCCCTGATCCTGGCCGTGCTCGGCGGACTTGCGGGGTCCTGGGCCGGGCTTCCCGCGGGAGCGTTCGTGGGAGCCATGACCGTCACGGGGATCGCTTCGGTTTCGGGGTTGCGGCTGTGCCCCTTGCCCGCGGGCTTTCGGACAACGGCACAGGTGGGCCTCGGAGCTCTCATCGGACTGAGTGTCAATCCGGAAGTCATCGGGACCCTCCAGCGCATGCTCCTTCCAACCCTTGCCGTAACGGCTGTCATGATCGCCTGGGGGATCCTCCTCGCCTTGCTGGTAAGGAAAAAAACGGGCTGGAACCTCATGACCTGCCTCATTGCAACCTGCCCGGGAGGGATCACCCAGCTGTCTTCCATCGCCGAGGAACTGGGAGCGGATCCCCTTCGGGTGAGCCTGCTGCACCTGGTGCGCCTCTTTACGATCTTCCTGGTCCTGCCGCCCCTCATTAACCGGATCCTGGCCTAAGCAGGAAAGCCGGGGCTACCTTGCGCTAAAATAATGAAACCGTGTTCAAGTCAAGGGAAAGGAGGAGCATTCCCGGGGCCGCCGGGGCGCGTGCGGGCCTGACCCGGGGGGAAAACAATTTCGGCTGGAGGTGCACTTCCGGCAAAAAGAGGTGAATCCGATGCGTTCCATGCACACGGGAACTCGCCCTGGAAAAAACCGAATTTCCCCCTCAGCGACGCGGGTTCGACTGCCCGGTGACGGTTTTCGACAATCACGCGGGAGAAACGGACGATGACCTGGAAGATCGAAAACACTCCTGAAGGGCTGTATCGCCTCCTCCTGGACCTCGTGAAGGTCCGAAGCGTTTCCCTGACTCCAGGCGAGGTCGAAATCGCAGAAAAGATCGATGAAGCCTTGCGCACGCTCCCCTATTTCCGGTCCAACCCGGACGACCTCCGTTTCATCCCCATCCCGGGGGACCCCTTGGGGCGAAAAAGCGTGATGGCCCTCGTACGGGCAAAACCGGCGACGAGAAGGACGGTCGTCGTGATCGGCCACGCGGACGTCGTCGGGGCGGAACCCTACGGGAACCTGGCTGAGCTGGCGTTCGACCCGGTTTCCCTGACGGCCAGGATGAAGGAAGAGGACCTGGCCCCGGAAGTCCGGGCCGACCTGGATAGCGGAGATTTCCTTTTCGGCCGGGGCGTCGGTGACATGAAGGCCGGGGTGGCCCTTGGGATGGGCCTGGTGGCGGAGCGGTCCGCGGCCCCGTCAACCATGGGAGCGAACCTGCTGTTCCTTGCCCTCGTGGACGAGGAGATCAGTTCGGGCGGCATGCGGGCGGCCGTTCCCGTGCTAGCCGACCTGCAGCAAGAGCTCGACTTCGTCGCCTGCCTGAACACCGAGCCGTCCGACCCCGGCTTTTCCCAGGGCAGGAACCATTGCTTCTCGCTGGGGTCCGCTGGAAAGCACAACCTGTTTTTTCTCTTTGCAGGGCGGGCTTCCCACAGCACGGCCTATTTCGAGGGTTTCAACGCCATCCTGCCGGCTGCGCACCTGGCGGTCCTGCTGGAAGGGAACGATTCCCTGACCGACCGATCCCCAAGGGATACCTTTTCCCCCATGGGCTGCCTGAAGCTGAAGGACCTGAGGAACACCTACTCGGGGACCCTCCCCGAAACGGCCGCTGCCTACGTCAACCTCAACCCCGTCCACAGGATGCCCGCGGAGATCCTCAAGGCACTGGAACGGTTTTCGTGGGAAGCCCTGGACCGCTCCATCCGCCAGGTCAGGGACGCCTACCTCCGCTACGGGGAAAACATCGGCCAGTGGCCGCCTCGGGGGGAATGGCACGGGAAGGTCCTTTCCTATGCCGAGCTTGCCGAATCCGCTTCGAAACTTGTCGGGCCCGGTTTCGAAGGGATCATGAAGGCTTTTGTCCAGGGGTTGCCGGCCGGGATGGAGGAGCAGGACCGCTGCATCGCCGTGGCCGAAGAGACCCTTCGGCTTTCGGGAATGAAAGGGCCGCTGGTCGTTTACGGTTTTCTCCCTCCCTACTACCCGCAACGGGTCACAACGGGCCGGACGCCCAGGGAGAGGGCGCTGGTGGAGGCCGTGGAGTGGGCGGTGTCCGAGGGATCTTCCCGTTTCGGGGTCAAAATCGACGTGAACGACTATTTCGGGGGCGTCTCCGACTTGAGCTTTTTCGGATTCCAGGGGACGGCTTCCGACCTGGAAGCGCTTTCCCAAAACCTTCCAGGCTGGGGGACGGTCTTTCCTTTCCCGGACAAGGACCTGCCAAGGCTTGACGTGCCTGTTGCGAACGTTGCCCCGGCCGGGAAGGACAGCCACAAGAAGACGGAACGGCTGGAACTCTCCTATTCCCTCGAGGTGGTGCCCCGTCTTTTGGCCGGGATTTTCGACCGCCTGGCGGCAGGAAACTAGGCCTACCGAACAAGTGGGGGGCGGACCGCGGTCCGCCCCCCAGTTCTTCCGCAAGATCAGCTTTTCGCTTCGGCCCGCCTTTTGCGGGCGGTCGTTTCCGGCTGGAGGGACACGCGTTCTCCCTCGAAGAGCGGGATCATCCCTTCCCGGGAGAAGGCCCTCTGCCTTTCGCAGGTCCGCGCGCAATGTTCCGGGCAGCGGCTGACCTTGTCCTCGGGCTCCGTGTAGGTCGTAAAAGTCCCTTCGTAGTTTCTCAGGATGACCTTACGGTCCGACATGGAAACGAGGTAGTTGGGCAGGATCGGGATCTTGCCGCCCCCGCCCGGGCTGTCGATGATGTAATAGGGAACCGCCAGTCCCGAGGTGTGACCCCGTAGGTATTCCATGATCTGGATCCCCTTGGCCACGGCGGTCCGGAAGTGCTCGATGCCCGGGGAGAGGTCGCACTGGTAGATGTAGTAGGGACGAACCCGGATCGTGAGCAGTTTCTGGTTCAGTTCCCGGAAAATGTACGGGCAGTCGTTCACGCCCTTCAGCAGTACCGACTGGTTCCCCAGGGGGACTCCGGCTTTGGCCAGCCGCTCGCAGGCAGCCTTGGACTCCGGGGTGATCTCGTTCGGGTGGTTGAAATGGGTGTTCAGCCATACGGGCGGGTACTTCTCCAGGATGCGGCAGAGGTTGTCCGTGATGCGCTGGGGCATGACGACCGGGGTCCGGGTGCCGAAGCGGACGATCTCCAGGTGAGGGATGCTCCAGGCTTCTTCCAGGAGCCACTCGATCGTGTCGTCGTCGACCGTGAAGGGGTCCCCGCCGGTGAAAAGCAGGTCCCGGAAGGTCGGGTTGTTCCGGATATACTCGAAGCAGGCCTGCATCTGGGTCCGTGAGAAGGGACGGTCGGTTTCGCCCGCCATCCGGCGCCGGGTGCAGTGGCGGCAATACATGGAACACTGGTCGGTCACCAGGATGATGCCCCGGTCGGGGTAAAGCTGGGTCAGCCCGGGAACGGGCGAATGGTGCACTTCCGCCTGCTGGTCCAGCAGGTCGTATTCCTTGATGTCGGTTTCGGCGATCGTCGGGACCGCCTGCCTGCGGATCGGGTCGTCGGGGTTTTCCGGGTCGATGAGGGAGGCGTAGTAGGGCGTGATCGCCATCCTCAGCCTGTTGAGGCTCCGGTCCAGGATCGAAACCTCTTCCGGGGCCAGGGGGAGGATCTTTTCAAGGGCTTCCCGGGTCGTGATGCGGTTTGCGATCTGCCAGCGCCAGTCGTTCCATTGTTCGTCGGGAACGTCCTTCCAGGGGGTTTTCTTCCGCGCGTCGCTCATGGTCTTCACCTCGATGCGGGCGCCCGGACAGGGAAAAAGCCGCCGCGGTTTTCGCGGATTTTCCTTGCCCGGACCGGCCAGGATGAAATTCCCCCCGGGTCAGGCCCACGCGTGACGCGCGCGGCCCCGGGAACGCTCCCCCTTTCCCTTGCCTTCAAATCGCTGCACTTCCATTTTATCGCAACCAAAAACTCCGTGCTTCGCGAATCCGAACCGATCTTGCGTTTTGGGGACAGGTTGTTTATAATCATCCCAATTTCGTGGGAGGTGCCTTCATGGCCCGTATGCCTGTTTCGAAAAATTGTTGTTGTCGGTGGATTCTCTCCTGATCCACCGCGGCCCGCAGGGTCGCGGCGGCACCATTCGCTGCGGCCGGGGCTGCAAGGGCAACCGGTTCCTCCCATAGTAGGAGAACTCCCGTATCGAAAAAAGCGATCGGGCTGGCCGCAAGGTCAGCCCGATTTTTTCGTTTTCGAGAGGAGGAGCATCGAATGGGGATTTTCAAGACGATTGTCGAAGATTTCAAGGCGGTCAAAGAGCGGGATCCTGCGATTCCCGGCGGAGTTCGGGGGTTTTTCGAGGTGGTTCTTTGCACCCCTGGCTTCCAGGCCGTAGCGGCTCACCGCCTGATCCATTTTCTTCACGTCCGCCTGCGGATTCCGGTGCTTCCCCGTTTCCTCGGGCTCATCGTCCGCTGGTGGACGGGGACCGAGATTCATCCCGGGGCCCGGATCGGCAAGGGGGTTTTCATCGATCACGCGGCGGGAGTAGTGATCGGAGAGTCGGCGGTTGTGGGGGACAACGTGACCCTATTTCAGGGAGTGACCCTCGGAGCCACGGGCAACGAGAAAACCTGGAAACGGCACCCGACTTTGGAAGCCGGGGTGTTTGTGGGAAGCGGGGCCCGCATCCTGGGGCCGGTTACGGTGGGAAAGAACGCCCGTGTCGGGGCAGGGAGCGTTGTCCTCAGGGACGTTCCATCGAATGCCACCGTCGCCGGCGTCCCGGCTCGGGTCGTCAAGTCGGAAGGACAAAGGGTCGCGCCGCTCTTGGAAAAGGCCGAGGCCAGGATCGAGGCCCTCGAGGGCATGGTTCGGGAACTGCAGCAGGAAGTTTGGAGGCTGCGGGAAGCGACGGTTTTCTACGGGAACGGGACCTCCTCCGGATCGAAAGCGAAGAAGAGGGGGGTGGCCTGAGATGCGTTTTCGGGTGGATTCGCTGGTCGGTTTTTCCCTTGTGGGAGGAACGCCGATGGCACGGATCGAAGCGGGCGGCGGATCGGAAATCTGGGTCAAGATGGAAGGGAACAACCCCGGGGGATCGATCAAGGACCGCGCGGCCTGGGGCATGTTGAGGAAGGCTGAACAGGACGGCCTCCTCCGGGAAGGCGCGGTGATCGTCGAACCGACTTCCGGGAATACCGGGATCGCCCTGGCGATGCTGGGAAGGTCCCTTGGCTTGCGGGTGGTCCTGACGATGCCCGAATCGATGTCTGCCGAAAGGCGGGCCGTGCTTTCGGCCTACGGGGCGGAGCTGATCCTCACCCCCGCCGGGGAAGGGATGGGAGGAGCGGTCAGGAAGGCCGAGGAACTGGTGAGGGAGTCGGAACGAGCGTTCATGCCCGGGCAGTTCGATAACCCGGGGAACCCCTGGGCACACCAGGTTACGACGGGTCCCGAGATCCTTGGGGCCCTGAAAGGCCGAACTCCCTACGCCTTCGTGGCAGGCGTCGGGACGGGAGGAACCCTTTCAGGGGTCGGAAGAAGCCTGAAATCGGCCTTCCCCCGTATCCGGATCGTCGCCGTGGAACCGGCCAAAAGCCCCCTCCTCGGCGGCGGGGCACCGGGGTCCCACGGAATCCAGGGGATCGGCGCGAACTTCGTCCCGAAGAACCTGGACCTCTCCATCGTGGACGAAATCAGGGCTGTGACCGACGAGGCGGCTTTCGACACGACGCGGTGGCTGGCCAGGGAAAAGGGACTTTTCTGCGGGATCTCCACCGGGGCTAACGTCGCGGCCGCCTTCGAGGTCGCGGCAAGAATGCCGGAACCTGGGATCGTGGTGACGGTTTCCCCCGATCGCGGGGACAAGTACCTCAGCACGGGCGTTTTCGGGCCGGGTTAGGCCTTACTTTCGCCAGGTTCCGGGGACGAACAGCATGAGGACCGTGAACAGTTCCAGGCGCCCGAGGAGCATGCAGAGGGAGAGGATCCACTTGCCCGCCCAGGGAACCGCCGCGTAGTTGTCCATCGGCCCTACGATTCCCAGGCCGGGCCCGATGTTGCCCAGGGTCGCCGCGACGGAGGAGATGGCCGAGACCAGGTCCAGGCCCATTCCGGCCATGACGAGGGAGGCTCCCACGAAAAGGGCCATGTAGACGACGAAGAAGACCGCGACGGAGTTGATCGCTTCCCGTTCGACGACCTTGCCGCCGACGCGGGGAACGATCACGGCCCGCGGGTGAAGGAGCCGACGGATTTCGGCCTTGGCCTGCCTGGCGAGCAGGAGAACCCGGATGTTTTTCATGCCGCCCCCCGTGGAGCCCGCGCAGCCCCCGATGAACATCAGGACCAGGAGGAGCAGCTGTGCGTAGGCGGGCCACCTCTCGAAGTCCGCGGTGACGAAGCCGGTCGTGGTCAGGATGCTGACGACCTGGAAGGCGGAGTAGCGAAGGGCATCGCTAAGCGAGGCGTAGGTTTTCCCGGCAAGGAGAACCGCCATGATCGTGGCGGTCCCGAGGAGCGTGACCAGGGCGTAGAAGCGGAACTCCTCGTCCTTCCAGAAGACCGAAAGGCGCCCGCGGAGCGCGAAGTAATGAAGGGTGAAGTTGGCTCCCGCCAGGAACATGAAGGCGGTGATGATCCATTCGACAAAGGGGCTTCGGTAGAAACCGACGCTCAGGCTCTTCGGAGAAAACCCCCCGGTGGCCATGGTCCCGAAAGTGTGGGTGAGAGCCTCGAAAAGGCTCATGCCGGCGAACACGAGGAGGATCGTCTCGGCAACCGAGAGGATGACGTAGACCCCCCACAGGAGGAGGGCCGTCTGCTGGATCCGGGGCGTGAGCTTCTCCGGCACCGGTCCGGGGACTTCCGCCTTGAACAGCTGCATTCCGCCGACGCCGAGGAAAGGGAGGATGGCCAGGCTTAGGACGATGATCCCCATTCCCCCGAGCCAGTGCGTCAGGCTTCGCCAGAAGAGGATCCCCCTTGGGTTGGCCTCGATGTTCGTCAGAACCGAGGCCCCGGTGGTGGTGAATCCGGACATGGCCTCGAAGAAGGCGTCGGTATAGGTGGAGACCGAACCGTGGAGATAGAAGGGCAAGGCCCCGATCGCCGAGCAGAGGATCCAGGAAAGGCTCACGACGGCAAAGGCCTCTCTCGGCCCCAGGTCCGAGGCCTTGGCGTCACGTCCCAGGCAGAACAGCACTCCCGAAACGGCGAGGCCAACCGCCAGGGAAGCCCCCAGGTCCAGGAGGTCGGAGGAACCGTCCCAGGCGGCCCACGCCATTCCCCAGAGGAGAAAGAGGGAAACGACGGTCGTGACCAAGCTGAGAACCTTGGCGACGATGGCGGGGCGCATGTCTCAGTCCGCCCCCAGGGCGGCCAGGGCTTTCTGCAGGTGATCCCTCGAGGAGAAGAACAGGAGGTGGTCGTTTTCCTTCAGGACGGTGCCGCCCTTTGGGACGAAGACTTCCGTTCCCCTTTCCACCAGGGCCAGGATCACGCCTTTGGGGAGCCCAAGGTCCATCACCTTTTGCCCGATCGCCGGCGAACCGGCAGTGAGCGTGATTTCTCCCATTTCCGCGTCGATCTGGTCGATGACCGACACGGAGCCCATCCCTCGGGGATAGCGGATCCGGTGCAGGATGGTCGAGGCGAGGGCTTCGTTCGGGTTCACCAGGGCATCGGCCTGGAAGGCGTCCTGGAGGTTCATGTAGCTGCTTTTCCGGATCACGGCGATGGTTTTGCGGGCACCCAGTTTTCGGCCCATGGCCGACAGGACCAGGTTCATCTCGTCGTTGGCCGTGGTGCACACGAAGCCGTCGGCTTCCTCGATCCCCTCGTACCGGAGCAGGTCGCTGTCTGAGGCGTCGCCGTGAAGGACCGTCGTCTTGCCGAGTTCCCGGGCCAGGACCTCGCATTTTTCGAGGTCCCGGTCGATCAGGCGGATATCGATCTTCTGGAAGTTCTGTTCAAGGCGCTGCGCCACCTGGAAGCCGATTTTCCCCCCGCCCACGATGAACACCCGCCGAAGCGGGCGGGTCGATTTCCCCGTGAAGAGCCCCGCGACCCGGTCCCGTTCCTCCCTGAGGGTGGCGACATAGCACAGGTCTCCCTCCAGGAGCACGCTTTCGCCCGAGGGGACAAAGCCTTCCGTCCCCCGCTGGACATAAACGATGATGGTCCGAAGGTCCTGGTACTCCAGGGTCAGGTCCTTCAGCGGCCGTCCCAAAAGCGGGGACTCCTTCGAGAGGGTTAGGCCGTAAATGCCGGCCTTTTCCTGCATCAGGGTCGCTGCGTGGAAGGAGGCGCCGACCTGCAGCAGTTCCTGGATCTCGCGGGCTACGCTCCGTTCCGGTGAGATCAGAAGGTCGACGTTCAGGTCCCGCGCCCAGGACTGGGTGTCGGTGAACTCGATGCTCCGGACGCGGGCCATCGTCTGGGGGACGCCGCTTTTCTTGGCGATCCAGCAGGCGAGGATGTTCACCTCGTCCCGGTCGGTGGCCCCGATCAAGAGGTCGATTCCCCCCTCTTCCCCAAGGCCGGCTTCCTCGAGGACCTGCGGCCGGGCTCCGTTGCCACGGACGACCCGGGCGTCGAGCTCTTCGTCGATTTGCTGGGCCCGGTCTTCGTCCCGTTCCACGATGGTCAGGTCGTGCCCGTCCCGGATGAGCTCCCTTGCGACATTCTGGCCGACTTCGCCGGCCCCGACCAGGATGATCCTCATCGTCTCAATCCTCCATGTAGTCTGCCGGGTCCACCACCCCTAAAGGAGGTTCTCCGGCGAGAAATCGACAGACGTTATCGACGGCTGCCTTCAGGGCGACCGGGAAGATCCCCTTGACCAGGTTCGAGTTGTGAGGGGAACCGAGGAAGTTTTCCAACTCGAAGAAGGGGTACTGGAGCCTGAATTCCCCGTGCGTGGCGGGTTCGATCCACCAGGTGTCGATGCCGGCCCGGAAGGAGGGGTTCGCCTTCAGGTGAAGGTACAGGGCTTCCTCCTGGACCAGCGCCCCGCGGGCCACGTTCACGAGGATGGCGTCTTCCCTCATCCACTCCAGCTCTCTTTTTCCGATCAGGCCCCGCGTCCTCCGCGTGAGGGGAAGGCTTAGAACGACGACGTTGGCGTCCCGAACGGCTTCCTCGAGCTGTTCCAGGGTCCCGATCCAGTCGACGGGTTCCAGGGTCCGGCCTGTCGTGTTGACCGCCCGGATCTCCATTCCAAGGCACCGGAAAAGGCGGGCCGTCGCTTTGCCGATCCCCCCGAATCCGAGGATGGCGGCAGAAGCTTTGCGGAACCACAGGCTTTCCCGGCTGTTGTCGAATTCCCCGCGAGCCAGTTTCGCGTGAAGGGGCAAAAGGTTCTTCCCCAGGGCCAATGCCATGCACAGGGCATGTTCGGCAAGCGGTTCCGCCCAGGCCCCCGCGTTGCTGCACAGGACCGCCTGCCTGGGCATGAGGGGGAAGGGCAGGGCATCCACCCCGGCCAGGAGGGACTGGAAAAGCCTGAGATTTTTGAGGAAGAGCAGTTCCGGCGAGGAGATTTCCCTGCCGAGGATAAAGCTTAGGAGGACATCCGCCGATTCGAGCGCGGCCTTCCGTTTTTCGGGGTCAGTGAGGTCCTTGAGAAAAACCAGGCGGGAAAATTCTCCCAGTTCCCGGCCAAGCAGCGTCCGGGCTTCGTTGTCGGCTGGGAAACTGACCACGACCACAGGGTTTCGTTCCACGGCGCTTCCTCCCCTGAAGGGCTTGCGGGATTTCCCCTGGGCGGGGACAATGCCAATCATAGACCAATTTCGCCTTCGGGAGAAAGGGGAAAGGAAGATGATCGGTCGTTTTTGCGTCAAAAGAGCCGGCAGGATTCTTTTCGCCGCGGCTTTGGTCCTGGTCCTTTCGGCTGCCTTGGCCGCCGCCGCGGAGTTTTCGGCCGAGATGGTCATGAAGGGCCCCGACGGGCAGGCGGTGAACGGGAAAGTGTTCGTGAAGGGGCAGAAAATCCGACAGGAGATGCAGCAGGACGGTGAAACGGTGGTCACGATCCTCCGGGTGGACCGGCGGCTTTCCTGGATTCTCCTGGTCGACGAGAAAGTCTACATGGAGATGAAGATGAGGGAAAGCTCCGAGGACCCCTCCCTGGTGGAGAAGGCCGACCCCGCGAAGGTCAGGCGACTGGGGAAGGAAACGGTCAACGGCTTCCTCTGCGAGAAGGTCCAGGTCACCGACAAGGGGACCGTGGTCACCCAGTGGATCTCGGAGGAGCTCGCCTGGCCCATCAAGGGCGAAGTGAAATCCCCCGAGGGGATCTCGTCCCACGAGTACAGGAACATCAGGAAGGGCGGCGTTTCGGATTCCCTTTTCGAGATCCCCCCGGGGTTTCAGAAAATGGCCGTGCCCGGGATGCAGTAAGGAGTGGCCTATCGGCCGGCGGGAATCCACTCCAGGGAGGCTTGTCCCTCCAGTCGGACCAGGAGTGCGAGCCCGTCCTTCGTGACCGCAACCGAGTCCAGGACGACCTGCCTGGCCGTCCCCCTCAGGGTGAGCCCGCTTCCGATTTCCTGCTTTTCCAGGAACCTGCCGAGTGTTCTTGATGCCTCGCCCGCCGGGCCGGAAAGGGAAAAAACGGCCGCCTGGCGGAGGGTTTCAAGCAGCAGGGGCCTTCCGATCCAGGCTGCTGCCCGGACGAGCCCTGCCGCGGTCCCTTTGTCGAAATCGACGGAATCCAGCCGGATGACCTGCCGCTTGGCGTCCCAGGCCGGCGTCCCCAGGATGTAGACCGTTCCCACCCGGCGTGTGGAGAAGATCCCGGCGCCCTCCAGCGCCTCTACATCTACCGCGAAGGCCAGCCGGCTGCCGTTTGCCGAAACCGAAACCTTCCCGATCCTGAGGCTTCTCCCCTCCCCCATCGAAAGGGAACGGTTCGAGACCTCCTGTTCGAGCCTGCGGTTGAGAGCGTCGTAGCCGAGAAGGACGGGGAGTTCGATCGCGAATCCCGACCGGGTTTTCCCCGAAGCGGAGGTCGCGGCGGAGGGAAGGGGGTCCGCCCTCGGGGGTTCGGGTTTGAGTGTCGAGAGAGTCAATCGGGCTTCAAGCCCCGCCTCCAGAAGGGCCCGTTCCGGGCCGATCCGAACGGGGGGCAGACTGACCGAAAGCGGGTGGACGGTCAGCCACAAATCCGGCGAGGCGGAGACGAGCCTGGGTTGCCGGATCTCCCGCCAGAATTCCTCCGCCCGTTCCCTGAGCTTCAGGGACTCGTTGAGGGCCGCGTCGATCCTTGGGAGGGCTTCCTCGATCCGGGTCCTGAGAAACTCGTCCGCGGCTCCCTGGAAGGTCACCCGGACCCCGAGGATGGTCGCGGTCGGGGGGCGGCGCCATTTCACGAGGATGCGCGCCTGGGTTTGGACTTTCCAGTCGGAGGTCACCGAAGGCCTTGCCGAGATCTCGACGGTGGCCGCCCCTTCCGCGGAGAGGGAGACGGGCACGGAGAGCCCAAGGGCGGTTGCCGAGCCGTTCAGGCGGGCCTTGAAGGCGATGGGCACCGAAAGGACGAGACGGTCGCCGTCGACCCGGACGTCCGGATCCCCGTCCCTTCGGACGAGGTAGGTCCCTCGCCCATCGAAAAGGCTCTCCCTTACCGGGCCGGCCCCGCTGATCTCCTCGGGCAGCCTGGCTTGGGCGAGGGTTTCCAGTTCGGCCACCGAAACCGAAAAGGGAACGGAAAGGGTGGACACCGGAGGTTCGGGCAGCGGGTTTGCCGGTACCTGCACCGGAGGTGTCACGCCGAGAGGCTCGCTTCCGAAGGAAAAGAACCAGGCTCCCCCGGCGGCAGCTGCCAGGAAAAGGATAAGCAGGACGAATCCCTTGCGCATGAACCTTCCCTCCTCGACCTCATTTTATCCCGAAAGAAGACAGGATCCGGAAAAAGCGCGATACAATAGGCAAATGAAAACAACCCCGGCGAGAGCCGGGTCAGACCGCGAAAAGAAAGGGTGGTTGCAGGATGAGCCGGATTTGTGACGTGAGCGCCATGGAAATCCTGGATTCGAGGGGCAATCCCACGATTCGGGTGTTCGTGGAGCTGGACAGCGGAGCGAGGGTAAGCGCGTCCGTTCCCTCGGGAGCCTCGACCGGCGAGAACGAGGCCGTCGAACTCCGTGACGGGGACAAGGGGCGTTTCGGGGGAAAGGGCGTTCTGAAGGCCGTCACGAACGTCAACGAGATCCTTGGGCCGGCCCTTCTCGGGATGGATCCGACGCGGCAGGGGCAGATCGACCGAATGATGATCGAGATGGACGGGACGCCCAACAAGGCCAAGCTGGGAGCCAACGCAATCCTCGGTGTTTCGATGGCCGTGGCCCGGGCTGCGGCGATGGACTGCGGATTGCCCCTCTATGCCTACCTCGGAGGTTGCGGGGCCCGGCGCCTTCCCGTCCCGATGATGAACGTCATCAATGGCGGCAAGCACGCCGAAAACAGCGTCGACCTCCAGGAGTTCATGCTCTTCCCGGTGGGTGCCCCGACGTTCGCGGAGGCCCTGAGGTACGGCGCGGAAACCTTCCATGCCCTGAAGGGCATCCTGAAAAAGCACGGGTATTCGGTGGGCGTGGGCGACGAGGGTGGGTTCGCCCCCAACCTGAAGAGCAACGAAGAGGCGGTCGAGCTGATGGTCAAGGCGATCGAGGCCGCCGGCTTCGAACCCGGCCGGCAAGTGGCCATCGCCCTGGATCCCGCCGCGAGCTCCTTCTGGGAGGACGGTTCCTACAACCTGGCAAAGTCGGGGCAGGGGCGGCGGACTTCCGATGAGATGGTGGACATGTACGCCGAATGGGTGGACAAGTACCCCATCCTCAGCATCGAGGACGGACACGCGGAGGACGACTGGAAAGGCTTTGCGGCCCTCACGAAAAGAATCGGCGACCGGATCCAGATCGTGGGTGACGACATCTTTGTCACGAACACCCGGTTCATCGCCCGGGGCATCGAGGAGAAATCGGCCAACGCGGTCCTGATCAAGCTCAACCAGATCGGTACGGTCACCGAAAGCATCGAGGCCATCGAGATGGCCCGCAAGGCCGGTTGGGGATACGTCATCTCCCATCGCTCCGGGGAGACGGAGGACACCTTCATGGCCAATTTCGCCGTGGCCATGGGCGGGGGGCAGATCAAGACGGGTTCCGCCTGCCGCAGCGAACGGATCGCAAAGTACAACCGCCTCCTGGAGATCGAGGCGGAACTGGACGACGCGGCGGTTTTCGGGCGATAGCCCGCGGGAGGCCGAAAAATCCGAGGGAGGGCCGGCGGAAAATTCCGCCGGCCCTCTTTTTTTATTGCAAAGTAAAAAGCCATACTTTATACTTGCCCACACTTGAACCTACAGCCGGTGACGGGGAGTGACCGCGATGCCTCGCGAAAAGGCCCGAAAAGGGTTGAAAATGAAGGAGCTGGAGGAGATGACGGGAGAAAGCCGGGGAACGATCCTCTACTGGATTTCCCAGGGGCTGCTGCCGGCTCCGCTCAAGACGAGCGCGAACATGTCGTGGTACGACCCCAGGTACCCGAAGCTCATCGAAGCCATCCGACTCCTTAGATCGGAGATGAACTACTCCATTTCGGACATCCGGGCGTACGTGGAACAGAAGGGAGGGCCCCTGGGCCTCCTGTCGGCACGGGAACAGATCGACGATTTCCTCTTCGGGGGAACGAGCCCGACGATGATCCGCATGGGCCGGGAAGAGCTGCTTGAGTCCGCCGGGATCGATTCCGAAACCCTGGACCGCATGCTGGAGCTGGGGATCCTTCGGCCGGAATCCCCCTGGGAGTTCGACGAGGGGGACCTGAACGCCGCCCTGAAGGTGAAGTCCTTGGTATCCCTCGGCATTCCCCTGGAGGACCTTGCCTTTTACGGGAAAACCGCAGACACCGTTGCCCGGCTGGAAGCGGAAATGATCCGAAGGGAATGGAAGGCGGCTCCCCCGGAAGAGCTCGAGGAGGCCAGGCAGAAAGCGCAGAGGGAATTGAGCTTTGCGAGACAGTATTACTTCGGAAGGGCTTTTCGCAGGGAGATCGAGAAGGTCGTCAGGGCGTTCGGAAAGCCGCCGCTGGAGGCGGCGCGGAGAGGAGGGCAGGGACAATGAAGCGGCTTTTACCGTTCCGGATCATCGTCGTTCTTGGAGCGTTGTTTGCGGCGCCCTTGCCGTCCATGGGCGCGACAATGCTCGACAGCGGGGGATACCTGGCGCTGGTGGCTGAAAAAAATCCCGAACTGGCGGCGTCGGCCTCGCGAGTCGAGGCTCTCTACCGGATCGTGGAAGTGGTGACCGGCTCGACGCGGCCTCGCCTGGGGCTGGTGGCCGCTACGGGCAGGATCCTCCGGGAGGGTGAGGGGGAAAGCACCCTGTCCCTGAGCCTGGGGAAACGGCTGGACCTTTGGGGGCTTGACGCACTCAAAATCCGCCAGGCGGAACTGGCCGCCCAGCTCCAGGAAGCCCGGCACGCGGAATTTGCCGCATCCCTGATGCGGGAAGCCGAGACGGCCTACTGGAACGCCGCTGCCGGGAAGAGCACGGTGGCTCTCTATTCTTCGCTGCTGGCCCAGCGGGAAGAAGACCTCCGGGTGGCCCGCCTTCGGTTCGAGCAGGGAACTGCAGCGAAGCTGGACGTGTTTCGTGCGGAGGTCCAGGTGGAAAAGACCAGGGCGGCAAAAACCGAAGCGGAGGCGGCCCTGCGGGATGCCCTCTCCCTGATGGCCCGCCTTGCGGGAGGAGAGCAGGTCGAACCGTCCGAGGCCCCTTCCCGGTTCGAGACCGCCCTTTCCGCGGACCTGGACGCGGCATGGAAGGCCCGGCCCGAAGCACGAAGAGCGGCTCTCGAAAAGGAGGCGGCCGCCGTTTCGACCCGGATCGCCTCCCTCGGCATGCATCCCGTCCTGGATGCGTCCCTTGCCTCGACGCTCCTTTCCGACTCAAGGACCGCAGTGCCTCCCGAATCCGACCTGCTGCTTTCCTTCCGGCTGGAGCTGCCGCTTTACGACGGAGGCCAGGTCCGTTCCGAGAAGGAATCGAAGAAGATCCTTGAAAAGACCGCGTCATACGAAGAAGCGGCCTTGCGGGCAAAGGTCGCCATGGAACTGGAACAGGCCTCGAGCCGGCTGGTGAAGGCCCAGGCTCTGGAGAAAAGCCGGAAGAAGGAGGCCGAGCTGGCTTCCGAGGAGCTGCGGATCACGCGGCTCAGGTACAGGACGGGTGTCGGGTCCCAGCTGGAGCTTCTCGATGCCCAGGTGCGGGAACAGGCCGCAAGGACGGCCTACCTGGACGCCCTCCGGGAAATGGCTGTCGCCCGGGCGGCGCTCTCCTACGCCCTTGGCCTGAGTGTCCCGCCCCGGGCGGGAACCGGGGAACGACCGGCCGGAAAGGAGTAGCAGAGCCCATGAGAACGCTGAAGGAACTGGTGAAGGACCGGAAAACCCTGGCCTGGATGATCATCGCGGGTCTTGCCCTGGGAGTCCTGGTTTTCCGCATCGCTTTCCCCCAACGGAAGGCACCGGCCGTATCGGTTTCCGCGATTCGCGCGGAGAAGGGCCTTCCCGTCACGACCCTGGTCGCGGAATCCAGGGCCCTGGATATCCGCCGCAGCTACTATGGACAGGTCCGGTCGGCAAGGATCCAGGAGGTGACGGCTTTCCTCCGGGAAATGGTCGAATCCGTCCGGGTCGAAGTGGGTGACCGAGTCCGGGCGGGAGAGGTCCTGGCCGTGCTGTCCGGAGGGGAACAGGCCGCCGCCGTCGCGGCTGACCGCGCTTCCGTGGAGGAAGCCAGGAAAGACGTCGAGCGGATGAAGGTCCTCTTTCGGGAGGGCGCCGTCTCCAGGGCCGAGCTGGATCAGGCCGTGGTGCGTCTCAAGGGGCTCGAGGCGTCTCTTTCGGCCTCCAGCAACCGGTCTGCGCGGACGGTCGTTCGGGCAAAGATCGACGGGGTGGTGACCGAAAGGCATGCCGAAGCGGGCGAGATCGCCGAACCCGGAAGGGTCCTGCTTGTCGTCCAGGACACGGCGGAACTCGAGATCGAGGTGCTCCTTCCCCAGGCCGACCGGCTGTACATCGTCGGGGGGACGGACGTGGAGGTCCCCCTGGAGGACCGGATCGTCCGGGGAAGCGTGAAACGCCTGGATCCGGCGGCGGATCCCAGGACAGGGCTCTTCAGGGCCGTCATCGCCATGCCTCCCGACCGGGCGCTTTTGCCCGGTTCCACGGTTGAAGCCAGGATCCTGGTCAAGCGAAGCCTTGGAGGGGTCGTCCTGCCGTCGGGAATCGTCCAGAGAGAAGGGGACGAGAGTTTCGTCTACGTGGTTTCCGGTGATGTCGTCCAGCGGAGGGTCGTGAGTCTCGGCGAAGGCGCGGATGGGCTGATCGAGATCCGGTCCGGGCTGAAACCCGGGGAAACCATCGTGGCCGAGGGATCCTCGGCCCTTTATGACGGGGCCCGGGTCTGGATCCAGGAGGACGGGCCCGCCTCGGGCGAGGCAACCCCATGAACCTGATCCGCTTCTGCGTCCGAAGGCCGGTCTTCACCTGGGTTACGGTCATCCTGGCCGCCCTTTTGGGGCTGTACGGCTTCTTCAAGCTGGGGGTGGCTCTTTACCCGAAGGTGGATATCCCGGTCATCGTCATCTCGGCGACGTACCGGGGAGCGAGCCCCTCCGAGATCGAGTCTTTGGTCAGCAAACCCCTGGAGGATGCGGTCTCGGAGGTGGACGGGGTCGACAAGATCGAAAGCTACTCCATCGAAGGCGTTTCCTTCGTGGTCGCCGAGATGAAGCTCGACGTGAACCTCTCGGAAGCCGTGGTGGACGTTTCCAACCGGATCAAGGCGGCCCGGTCGAAACTGCCTTCCGAAGTGGACGACCCCGTGGTCGAAAAGGTGGACATCAACGCGGAACCGTTCATGGTGGCCGTCTTTACCACCGACATGGACGGGAAGAAGGCACGGGACATCCTGGAAGACAAGGTCAAGAGACGCCTCACCCGGGTTGAAGGGATCGCCCAGGTGGCGCTGGTCGGCGGCGAGGAGCGGGAGATCCATGTCCTCCTGAATCCCGTGGCCGTGAAGAATTTCAACCTCTCCCCCGTCATGGTGGCTTCCATCGTGAGGGCCAACAACCTGACGAACCCCGCGGGTTACATCGCCCAGGAGAACCAGGAAATCACCCTTCGGTACAAGGGAGAGGCCCCCGATGTCCGGGCCCTCGGGGAAATCCAGATCCCTCTGGGTGACGGGGCTTCCGTCCGACTGCAGGACGTGGCCCGAATCGAGGACGGGGCAAAGGACCTGAGGGAGTTTGCGAGGTTTGACGGAAAACCTGCCTTCCAGCTGCAAATCAAGGCAAGGCCGAACGCGAACATCGTCGAGGTGGGGCAGGGTGTCCGGAAGGAACTGGAAAGGATCCTCCCGACCCTGCCGAAGGGGTTCCGCCTCGACATCCCCTACGACAACTCGAAGTTCGTTTCGAACTCCGTCCGGAACGTCATCCGCGACATGGTCACGGGGACGCTTCTCACGGCATTGGTCCTTTACCTTTTCCTCCGCCGGCTTTCCGCCACCGCGGTTGTTGCCATCGCGATGCCGACCGCGGTCCTCGCGACCTTCATTCCCATGATGATCCAGGGGTATACCCTGAACATGATGAGCACCCTGGGGCTGGCTCTGTCCATGGGGGTGCTGGTGAACAACTCGATCCTGGTCCTGGAAAACATCACGCGGTTCCGGGACTTGGGCTTCGAACCGATCGAAGCCGCGGAAAAGGGAACCGCCGAGATCTCCCTTTCCGTTTTGGCCACGACGGGAACGAACCTCGGGGTTTTCCTGCCCGTGGCGTTCCTGCCGGGGGTGGCGGGGCAATTCCTGGTCCAGTACGCCATGGTCATCGTTTATGCCACGCTTTTCTCCCTGTGGGTTTCCCTGACCCTGACTCCCATGCTGGCGGCCAGGATGTCCCAGGCACCCCCTACCCCTCTTTCCTGCCGCCTCTGCGGCTGGTGGGAGTGGCTTTACGAAGGGCTCGAAAACCTGCACCACCGGCTTGTGGTCGCTGCAGTGGGGCGACCCTGGAGAACCCTCCTGATCACGGCGGGTGTCCTGGTCCTGGTTTTTGCCCTCGCTCCCCGACTGGGATCCGAGTTTTTTCCAAGGGTGGACGAAGGAGTCGTGAGCATCAGCGTCGAGCTTCCTGCCGAAAGTTCCCTTGCCAGGACGGAGCGAACCGTCAGGAGGATCGAGGAATTCGTCCTGAAACAGCCCCACGTGAAAAACGTGGTGGTTTCCGTGGGCGGGACGGGAGCGAGGACCGGCGTGAACCTGGGGAGCGTGGAAGCCTACCTGGACGACGACCCGAATCGACCTTCCACGTTCGAGTTCGCCGACCGTATCCGGCCTTTCCTGGCTTCCCTCCCGGACGCCACCCTGAGCGTCCAGGCCGTCAAGACGAGTTTTTCCCGGGGCAAGCCTCTCCAGATTGTCGTTACGGGGGAGGACACCGACACCCTCAACCAGGTCGCGGGAGAGGTCATGAAGGGGATCCGCTCGGTGCCCGGGGTCGTCGACGTGGACCTGGACTGGCGGATCGGAAGGCCGGAACTGGCCATGGACCCGATCCGCTGGCGCATGGGACGCCTTGGTGCAGACGCGGCTTCGGTTTCCTCGAACGTCCGGGGGTACATCACCGGCTTGGAGGCCGGCAAGTACCGCGAAGGCGGCCTGGAATACGACATCCTGGTGAAAATGGAGCCGGAGAGAACGAAAAGCGTTTTTTCGGCCCCGGACCTTCCGGTCATGACGGCCCTGGGATCCGTTCCCCTGAAGGAATTGACCCGCTTTTCCTACGAGGCCGGGCCGACCCGGATCGTGCGCAAGGACCGGATCCGTTCGGTGACCGTCGAAGCCGACGTCGTGGGGCGCACGGTCGGAGAGGCGTTCCAGGAGATCCGCCAGGGCTTGAAGGAGCTATCGGTTCCCCCCGGCTATGCCGTGAAGTACGAGGGAGACGTGGAAGCGATGCAGGAAACCTTCAGGGACATGGGGATCGCCTTCGGGCTGGCGGTCGCCATCACGTTCCTCATGGTCGCAGCCATCCTCGAATCCTGGACTTTCGCGTTCATCATCATCCTGACGGTTCCCCTGTCGGCCATCGGCGTCATCCCTGCCATGGTCGCGACGAACACGGCAGTGAGCCTTTACGCGCTCATGGGGCTGGTCATGCTGGTCGGCCTGGTGGTGAACAATGCCATCGTCATCGTGGATTTCGCCGAAGGCCTGCGGAGGTCGGGGAGAAAGGCTGCAGAGGCCATCGTCGAAGCCTGCCGGGTGCGTTTCCGGTCCATCCTGATGGCCGACCTGACCTCGATTTTCGCCATGATCCCGCTTGCTCTGGGGATGGGCGAAGGAGGAGCCTTGCGGGCACCGATGGCGATCGTGGCCATCGGCGGGCTTTTTGCGGGGGGTGGCCTGGCGCTTTTCGTCATCCCTCCCGTCTACCGGCTTTTCTGGGAGAGGCGCGAGAAAATGCCGGTCCTGCGCCGGGGTCGTTGGAGGGACGTCCTCTTGGCTTTCCTCCGGCGTCCTAGGGATTGAGCCGCCAAATCGCGGCATTGAGGATCGCGGCGAAAGCCACCCAGGCCAGGTAGGGTGTCATCAGCCAGGCCGCGGCAGGGGAAATCGGCCTGAAGACTGCGATCGTGGCCACGATGGCGGCCAACAGCGCCACGATGTCCACCAGGGCCAGAAGGGGAGATTTCAGCCCGAAAAAGAGGACAGACCACAGGGCATTCAGGACGAGTTGCAGGAAAAACAGCGAAAGGGCGGCCCGTACGGGGGGACTGGAAAGGCTGCCCCGTTTCCACACGAGCCAGGCAGAGATGCCCATCAGGGTGTAAAGCGCTGTCCAGACGGGGCCGAAAACCCATCCGGGCGGGTTGAAGGCAGGCTTGGCCAGGTTCGCGTACCAGGAGTCCAGTCTTGTGACGGTAAAGACGGAACCGATGGCGCCTGCAGCCTGGCAGATCAGGATGCAGGCCGCGAGGCGCAGGAAATCCGAGCGGTTCATGGGATTTTTCCCTCCCTCGAAGGAATGATTTAAGATAATATCACACGAAAATGAAGAACAAACGGGGGTTGGCCTTGAAGCCTGCATTCCTTGAAGGGGAACTGTCTCCCGCCGAAGCGGCGACCCTCCAGCTCGAACTGGCAGGGAAGGTCGTCCCGGAAGACGGATTTTCCGGGATGCCCCTCACGGTGGCAGGTGTCGACGTTTCGATCCGCAAGTCCCCCGGGGGGGATCGAGCCATCGCTTGCATCGCGGTGATGGAATGGGGAACCTGGCGGGTTCTCTCGGTTGCCGTCGCCGAGGACCGGGTGCGCTTTCCCTACATTCCGGGCCTTCTTTCCTTTCGCGAGCTCCCGGTGATCCTCAAGGCGGCGGAACGTCTTTCGGAGTGGCCCGGGCTTTTCATGGTGGACGGGGCCGGAATGGCCCACCCCAGGTTTTTCGGCCTTGCCTGCCACCTGGGGGTCGTCTTGGGTTGCCCGTCCGTAGGGGTGGCCAAGAGTCGGCTGGTAGGAACCCACGATCCTCTCCCGGAAGCCCGGGGCTCGCGTGTTCCCCTGCTTGTCGGCGGGAGGGTGGCGGGAACCGTCCTCAGGTCGCGCTCCGGTGTTCGCCCTCTTTACGTGAGCCCCGGCCATCTCGTTTCCATCAAAACCAGCGCGGATCTGGTCCTGGCCTCGTGCTCGCGGTTCCGGCTTCCGGAACCGACACGGGCGGCTCATAAGCTGGCAGCGGATCAAAACCTTCTGTATTCTTAATACCTCGAACTCTTGCAAAAGGTCGGGGTGTCGTCGATGATACGAAAGCAAAAAGCCATCCCAATTTTTCAAAAGAGGTGACCTGTGCGTGCTGATCACGATCGCGGATCCGTTTGACCCTTCCCTTCCGCAGAAGCTGGGCGAGTTCGGGGAAGTGGCGACAGGACTGGACCGGCTGGAAGAGACCGACGTCCTCCTGGTCCGGAGCAAGACGAAGGTGACGCGGGAAATGCTGGAAAGGGCCCCGAAGCTGAAGCTGGTCATCCGGGGAGGAGTGGGAATCGACACGATCGACACGAAAGCGGCTGCCGAGCGGGGAGTCCAGGTGAAGAACACCCCGAAGGCTTCTTCGATCACGGTGGCGGAATTGGCCTTCGCCCTCATGCTGGCGGCTCCGACGCGCCTCATCGAGGCCCACATCAGCATGTGCCAGGGGAAGTGGGAAAAGAACGAACTGAAGCGCACGGAGCTTTTCGGCAAGAACCTGACGCTGGTGGGGCTGGGAAACATCGCTGCCGAAGTGGCCAAGAGGGCCATCGCTTTCGGCATGAAGGTCTACGCCTATGATCCGCTCGTACCGGCGCAGCGGGCGGAGGAACTGGGCGTAACGCTCGTGGCGGACCTGAAGGAGGCTCTTTCCAAGGCCGATTACGTGTCGCTCCACGTTCCGCTCGTTGAGGGCACGAAAAACCTCATCAACAAGGAAACGCTTTCGGTCATGAAGAAGGGAGCCGTCCTGGTGAACACCGCCAGGGCAGGCGTCATCGTGGCGGAGGATGTCCTCGAGGCGCTCGAGAGCGGCCAGCTGTCCTACTACTGCGCGGACGTCTGGCCGACGGACCCGCCCTCCCCGGACTACCCCATCCTGAAGTCCAGCCGGGTCTTCATGGTGCCGCACCTCGGAGCCAACAGCAAGGAAAACCTTCTCCGCATCGGCGAGGAGGTTTGCTCCATCATTCGCGAAGCCCAGAAGGAAGGAGTGTTGTAAGATGCCCCGCAAGCTCAATTTCCACGCCGGCCCCTCGACGCTTCCGCTGGAAGTCCTGGAGGAAATCCAGAAGAACATGGTCGACTTCCAGGGAACGGGCCTGTCCCTGATCGAGGAAAGCCACCGAAGCGCCAACTACGAAGCCGTCCACAACGGTGCGATCCAGCTGTTCCGTGAACTCTTCTCCGTGCCGGAGAACTACGACATCCTGTTCCTCGGGGGAGGCGCAACCCTGCAGTTTGCCATGATCCCGATGAACTTCCTTCCGCAGGGGAAAACGGCCGAGTACGTGGCGACAGGAACCTGGTCGAAAAAGGCCATCGACGACGCGAAGAAGCTCGGTAGCGTCCGGGTCGTCTTCGACGGGAAGGAGAGCGGCTACACGACCCTGCCGGATCCCTCCTCCATGAAGGTCGATCCTGATGCGGCCTACCTCCACATCACGGCCAACGAAACGATCGGCGGCCTCGAGTGGAAGGACTGGCCCGAAACGGGCGACGTTCCGCTGGTCTGCGACATGTCCAGCGACATCCTGAGCCGGCCGGTCCCCGTGGAGAAGTTCGCCCTGATCTACGCGGGGGCCCAGAAGAACCTGGGACCCGCCGGGACGACCGTCGTCATCCTCAGGAAGGACATGCTCGACCGGATTCCCGACACGCTTCCGGCCTACCTGAGCTACAAGAACCACGCGGCCAACAATTCCCTCTACAACACGCCGCCCGTTTTCGCCATCTGGACGATCAAGCTGGTCCTCGAGCACATGAAGAAAAACGGCGGGCTGGCTGCCGTGGCCGAGCGCAACCTGAAGAAGGCCGGGCTCGTCTACGGGGTCATCGATTCCAGCGGGGGATTCTACCGTTCGCCGGTCGATGCCCGGTACCGTTCGAACATGAACATCGTCTTCCGGCTCCCGACGGAAGAGCTTGAGAAGAAATTCATCGACGAGGCCAAGGCCGCCGGCATGATCGGGCTGAAGGGACACCGCAGCGTCGGCGGGTGCCGGGCTTCTCTCTACAACGCCATGACCCTCGAAGGCGCGGAAGCGCTGGCGGCCTTCATGAAGGAATTCGCGGCGAAGAACGGCTAGGGGTCGACGATGGAAGACGTCAAGGTTCGACTCGAAAAGATCGGCATCGGGCTCCCGGAAATCCTGCTCCCGAAGGCCGGGACGGACCTGTCGAAATGGTCGGTGGTGGCCTGCGACCAGTTCTCGTCCGAGCGCCACTACTGGGAGCAGGTGAAGGAGATCGTGGGCGACGCCCCGTCGACCCTGCGCCTGATCCTGCCCGAATGCTACCTCGAGGACGGGGACACGGAAGCCCGTGTCGCAAAGATCAACGAGGAAATGGTGCGGGTTCTCGAAACCGTTCTCGAAGCCCATGAAAACGGGTTTGTCCTCATCGACCGCAAGACCGCCCATGCCGGTTCACGCAAGGGACTTGTGCTTTCGGTGGACCTCGAGGCCTACAGTTTCGAGGCCGGGGCTGCGTCTCTGATCCGCCCGACCGAAGGAACGATCCTGAAAAGGCTTCCTCCGCGCATGGCCATCCGCCGGGGGGCGACCCTGGACCTCCCGCACATCCTGCTTCTGCTCGACGATCCGGGCAGGACGGTCATCGAGCCGCTTTTTGCCGCCAGGGAAAAGTTCCGCAAGCTCTACGAGTTCGAACTCATGCAGGGCGGAGGGGCGATCACGGGGTGGCACGTCCCTGCGGAGGCCCTGGAAGGCGCGGTGGCCGCTCTGGAAAACCTGGCCCGCGGCGGGTTCCTCTTCGCCGTGGGGGACGGGAACCACTCCCTAGCCGCCGCAAAGAGCCTCTGGGAGGAGAAGAAGGCTGCCGGGGCGAGCTTTGACGATCCGGCCCGGTGGGCTCTCGTGGAGGTGGAGAACATCCACGACGAGGGGCTGCACTTCCACCCGATCCACCGCGTGCTTTTCGGAGTGGACGCAGGCGCCTTGCTGGAAGAGATGAAGGAGGCGTTGTCCGGAAGGGTCGAGGAGGGGCTTGCCGAGCCGACCCCGAAGACCCCGGCCGGGCACGTCATCGGGGTGATCACCGAGAAGGGCGATGCCCGTTTCGTGTTCGACCCGAAGGAGGAACGCATGACCGTGGAATTCTTCCAGGAATTCCTGGACGCCTACCTGGCGAAGCATCCCGAGGTGTCGATCGACTACATCCACGGGGAGGAAGCCGTACGGGAAATGGGGACGAAACCCGGCAACGCGGGGTTCTACATGCCTCCCCTCGACAAGTCCTCCTTCTTCAGGCGGATGGTCGAAGTGGGGCCCTACCCGAGGAAGACCTTCTCCATCGGAGAAGCCACCGAGAAACGGTATTACCTGGAAAGCCGGAAACTGGTGCGGTAGAAATGCCCGAAACGCGAAAGGGGACCCCCGAGGGGGGTCCCCTTTTTTGCTTGCCCCGGAAACGGGATGCGGTGCTATACTTTTCTATGATGGTTTTTTAATTGGCTCTCATCCTGAGAAAAACGATCGAAAAGGGGGGCTTTTTCCATGAGAAGGATTCCGAGACTGTCGCTGCTGTTGCTCGTCGTTTCGCTCCTTGCCTTTGCCGGTGCGGCCTGGGCCCTGAGCACACTTTCCCTGGAATATCCAGGCGAAGGGGACGACTCGATCAGCACGGAGTTCAATTTCCAGTGGAGCCTTACGCCTGGCACGGACGTGACGAGCCCTGATCTGGTCAGTTACGACCTGTACCTTTCCAAGACGCTGTCAGGCCTCGAGGCGAGCCCGTTATCCTCCGGCTTGACTTTCCCGGGTTATGCCGGAACGGCTGCGTCCGGTACGCTTGACGAAAAGTCCCTCTATTTCTGGAAGGTCGTCGCCCACACGCCTTCGGGGGACGTGGGCGCGACCAGTTTCTTCATGACCCAGGGGGAGACCGGCAAATTGGTCCTGAAGAGTCCTTCGAACGGCCAAACCGGGGTTGCCCCCCAGAACCTCGAGTTCAAGTGGGAATTCGATTCAGGGGTCGACTCCCTCTCCGCCTCGGATGTCACGTTCGACCTGTACATCTCGGACAAGTACGAAACCATTTTCGACGGGACGCCGAAGAGATCGGGAATTACGGCCCTTGCTCCCAACGTGGTCGACGGGGTCTTCAGCGTGACCATCAACCAGTCGGTCGCTTACGGCAAGCACTACTGGACGGTGGTCGCCCACGTGAACGGCGGCGGAGATTTCACCACCTCCCCGTTCAGCTTCACGACCTTGAGCGAGGCCTCCGACCCGAACCTGTCGGGCGGCTGCTCCGCGGCTCCGCTGGGCGGGTTGGCGGCCATGGCCCTGCTGGCGGGACTGGCGCTGGTGAAGCGACGCGATTAGCACGGAATCTTTACGCCGGCAACTCGAAGCAAGAAAGGGACCCGGGCCGAAAGGCCCGGGTCCCTTGTTTTTCTGGCTGGTCTTTTCTAGAAGCCTTCCTGGGCCGTGCGGGCGATGATCTCCTCCTGGTGGTACTGGTCCAGGTCCACGAAGTAGTCGCTGTAGCCCGCCACCCGGACGAGGAGGTCGCGGTAGTTCTCCGGGTGCTTCTGGGCATCTCGCAGGGTGTCGGAGTCCACCACGTTGAACTGCATGTGGTGACCCCCCAGGCGGAAGTACGTGCGGATCAGCTGGCAGAGGGCATCGATTCCCTCTTCCCCCGCAAGGACGGAGGGAAGGAACCTCTGGTTCAGCAGCGTGCCGCCCGACTTGACCTGGTCCATCTTGGCCAGCGATTTCACGACGGCCGTTGGCCCGTGGCGGTCGGCCCCGTGGGACGGGGAAGTCCCGTCGGATTCGGGCAGGTGCGCGAAACGCCCGTTGGGCGTGGCCCCCAGCTTTTTCCCAAAGTAGACGTGGCAGGTCGTGGAGAGCATGTTCAGGTGGTAGGTCGGGCCCTTGGGGCTGTGCTGCCCTTCGATGGTCCGGAACAGGGAATCGTAGACCCGCTGCATGATCGAATCGGCGTAATCGTCGTCGTTGCCGAAGAACGGAGTCTTGTTCCAGACGAACTGCCTCAGGGGTTCCTCGCCTTCCCAGTTCTTCCTGAGGGCTTCGAGGAGGGTCTTCATGGGGATCGTGTTGTCCTCGAAGACGTGCTTCTTCAGCACCGCCAGGCTGTCCGTGATGGTGCCGATGCCGCAGCACTGGATGTAGTCGGAGTTGTAGCGGGCCCCGCCGTCGTAGTAGTCGCGGCCGTTCTTGATGCAGTCGTTGATCACCACGGAGAGGAAGGGAGCCGGGGCGTAGGTGGCGAACATCCGCTGCAGGAAGTTGTCGACCTCGATCTTCGTTTCGACCACGTAGCGCAGCTGCTTCTCGAAGGCCGCGTAGAGTTCGTCGAAAGTGGCGAAGCTTTCCGGGTCGCCCGTTTCCAGCCCGATCTTCTTGCCCGTGAGGGGATCCACGCCGTTGTTCAGGGTCAGTTCGAGGATTTTCGGAACGTTGAGATAGCCGTGGAGGATGTAGGCTTCCTTGCCGAAGGCTCCCGTTTCAACGCATCCGCTGGTGCCTCCTTCGCGGGCGTCCTCGGGAGTCTTTCCGACGCGGATCTGTTCCGCGATGACCATGTCCGCGTTGAAGACCGAGGGGTAGCCGGAACCGCGGCGGATCACCTTCGCGGCGAACTTCAGGAACGCGTCAGGGGTTTTGGCGCTGATCTGGACGCTCACCTGCGGCTGCAAAAGCTGGAGTTCGTCCAGGACCTCCAGGATCAGGGTCGAAACCTCGCTCGACCCGTCGGTGCCGTCCGCCTTCAGCCCTCCCAGGTTGATCTGGGTGAAGTCGTTGTAGGTGCCGCTTTCCGCGGCCGTGACGCCGACCTTCGGGGGAGCCGGGGTGTTGTTCACCTTGATCCAGAAGCAGGAAAGCAGCTCTCGGGCTCCTTCCCGGTCCAGGATCCCCTCCGCGAGGTCTTTCTCGTAGAAAGGAGCGAGGTGCTGGTCAAGGTGCCCCGGGCTCATGGCATCCCAGCCGTTGAGTTCGGTGATCGTCCCGAGATGGACGAACCAGTACATCTGCAGGGCTTCCCAGAAATTCCGCGGGGCATGGGCGGGGACCCAGCGGCAGACCGAGGCGATCTTCAAAAGCTCGGCCTTGCGCCGCGGATCCTTTTCCTCGGCGGCCATCTTCTCCGCCAGGTCCGCGTGACGCTCCGCGAAGAGGATCGCCGCGTCGCAGGAGATGTCCATGGCGGTCAGTTCTTCGGCTTTCTCCGTGGCATGGGGGTCGTTGAGATAATCGAGGCGTGCCTTGCTCTCGGCGATCTCCCTCTTGAAGTCGAGCATGCCCTTTCGGTAGATGGTCCCGTCCAGGGCCGTGTGTCCAGGGGCCCTCTGCTCCATGAACTCCGTGAAAAGGCCGGCTTCGTACAGGGCCTTCCATTTCCCGGGGATCTGGGCAAAGGCCTTGTCGCGCATGCTCCGTCCCCGCCAGTAGGGGATGACCTTCTCCGCGTAGAGGTCGATGTCTTCCGGGGAAACGGAATAGCTCGTCATCTTCCTGGAGTTGAGGATCTCCAGGTCCTCCCGGGAATGGCAGTTGAGCTCGGGGAAGGTGGACACCGCCTTGGGAGCCGGTCCCCGTTCCCCGACGATCAGCTCGTCCGGGCCGATGTAGATCGTCTTTTTCTCGCAGAGGTTCTTGAAGTTCATCGCGCGCATGACGGGGGTCGAGAATTTCCCCGCGTTTTCCTGGTAGAACTCGGTGACCAGAAGAGCCCGTTCGATGGAGATGGACGGGTGGGTTTCGAAACTTTCCTTCCTGAGCCTGGCAATGCGGTCGTTCATGCCTTTCACCCTCCTATGAGGACATTGAGTCCAAATGACTTCAGGCTTTGCGCCGCGGCTTCCTGCGCCTCCGCGCTTGGCGGAAGGGTGTCGGGAAGGCGGTAGGCGATTCCCCACTTCGCGTACTTGTTGCGGCCCGCGGCATGGTACGGGAGCAGGTGGACGGAAACGACTCCTTTCAGGGCCGCCACGAAACGGCCTGTCTGCCGCAGGTTTTCTTCATCGTCGTTGATTCCGGGGATCAGGGGGATCCGGATTGCGACCCGGGCCCCCGAATCGGTGAGCGCCTTCAGGTTTTCCAGGATCAGGGTGTTGTCGACGCCGGTGTAAAGCTTATGTTTCTCGGGATCCATGTGCTTGATGTCGTAAAGGAAGAGGTCGGCCAGGCGGGCGGTCTCCAGCAGGACCGAGGTCTGGGCGAAGCCCGTGGTGTCCACTGCCGTGTGGATCTGCAGTTTCCGGCAGCCTTCCAGGAGCTCCCAGAGGAATTCCGGCTGAAGGAGCGGCTCGCCGCCGGAAAAGGTGGCCCCGCCGCCGGATTCGTCGTAGAAGGGGATGTCTTTCCGGATAACCTCCAGCACCTCGCCGGAAGTCATCACGCGCCCTACCCTTTCCCGGGCCGTGGAGGGGCACGCATCCGCGCAGGCTCCGCATCCGGTGCAAAGGGAAGGGTCGGCGAAGAAACCTTCCGGCGTGGCGGTGATGGCCCCGAGCGGGCAGGCCTTGAGGCAGGCCCCGCAGCCGATGCATCTCTCGGGCCGGTACAGGACGGCCGGCTGGGGGGAAATGCTCTCGGGGTTGTGGCACCACCAGCAGGACAACGGGCAACCCTTCAGGAACACGGTTGTCCGGATGCCGGGCCCGTCGTGGATGGAATACTTTTTGAAGTCGAACACGATGCCGCTTTTCATGGCAGGTTCCCCTTTTTAAAAACCCACTTTCGGGGCTTTCGCTGATACATCATATATCAGTTTGGGAAACCCGTCAAGCCTCGCGGCGAAGGGCTCCGAGCTTTTGCAGCTCGAGGGCTGACCGCAGCATCAGGATTCCACTGGCATCCCGAAGGTCCAGGCCCGTCAGGCGTCCGATTTTCTGCAGGCGGTAGGACAGGGTGTTCCGGTGGATGGAAAGCGACCGGGCAACCCGGGCCGGCTCGAAAGGCCGGTCGCACCAGGCCAGGAAGGTCCGAACGAGGTCCCCGGAATCGGGACAGGCGAGGAGGTCCTTCAGGACGGTTTCGCAAAAGGCCGATGCGCGGTCCTTCGGAATACTGGACAGGAGGGATTCCATCCGGAGTTCGCCGATGAAGAAGACCCGTTCGGTCGTGTCCTTCCCGGCGGAAAGGCGGGCGGCCTCGAGGGCGGTCCGGTAGGCTTCACCCAGGAGGGCTGCCGATGTGGCGATCTCGCCGATTCCGATCCGGATCGGAAGCCCCTCCCCCTCAAGGGAAAGTGCCAAAAGCCGGGCGGTTTTCCGAACCTCCTCGAGGGGGTCCTTTTCTTTCGCGGCAAGCCCCAGGAAAGCAAGGACGACGAGTTTTTCGTCTCCAAGGCGGGTGACGATGTCCTGCGGGTGCGAAAAGAACCTGCGGCCGAGGGCTTGCGCCTCCAGCCGCCTGTTCAGGGGCACATCCTCGGGGCGGAGGAGCTCCGCCACCAGGACCGCACGGGGCGACCGCAGGTCGTAGCCGAGTTCCCGGCCCCGCATCACCGGGAGGGAATCGTCTGCTTTCCGGGGATCGAAAGCGGCGATCTCCAGGATCAACTCCTGGAGGGCCTGTTCCCGCATCATCGCTGAGCGGACCAGGGCGTTCTCCCGGAGAAGGAGTTCGGCCTGTTTCTGCACGAGACGACCGTACCGGGAGACTTCCTCGGGGGGCCCGGCGATGGCGATGGAGCCGACGACCCGGCCCGCAAGAGAAATTGGAAGGGTGATCCCCGGGCGGACCCCTTCCGGGAGGTTTTGGGCCTCTTCCTGGGTCGTGATTTCCGGGCGGCGCGTCCGGATGACCCCCAGCGAAGGACTGTGAAGAGAACCGAGGCGGGACGGGTCGCTCGATCCGATCACGGTACCCTTTTCGTCCGTCAGAAGGACGCTGTACCCGGCGATCTCAGAGGTGTTTTCTGCAAGTTCCTGTGCGCAGGCCCGCAGCATCGTCAGTCTCCTTTCGTTTGTGCAGAAATACAAAAATAAAGGCATTTCCTGCCATAATTCTAGGTCAAAAGCCTAATGAAAGCGAGGGAAGAAAACGGATACACTAAGCTGAAGGAAGTTTTGCTGCCTGGGTGTAAAGGCGAAGCTTCAAAGAAAAAGCGGAACAAGCGAAGGGAGGGGCCCGAATGAGGCTGGAACTGCACGAAGTCCAGATTTCGGATATCCAGTGGGGGCAGAAGACGGAAGCCGTCGATCACGTGCTTCGGGTGAACCGTGAAGAGGCCGAGATCGCGGTTTCCGGCGATGAGCGCTTTGCGTCGGTTCGGCTTGACCTGGCACGCCCGGGGGAGAGCGTCCGGATCATTCCCGTCAAGGATGTGGTGGAGCCGCGGGTCAAGTTGAAGGGAGGACGAGGGTATTTCCCGGGTTTCTTCGCTCCGCCGGAAACCGCGGGCGAAGGGGTCACGCTGGTCCTCAAGGGGGCGGCCGTGGTGACCTGCGGGCCGATCGTGGCTTTCCAGGAAGGGTTCATCGATATGTCGGGAACGGGTGCCGAATATACGCCGTTCTCGAAAACCCACAACCTGGTCCTGACGGTCGAACCGGTGGAAGGACTGGGAAAGCATGCCTACGAAGAAGCCCTGAGGCTGGCGGGCCTGAAGCTCGCCCTGTACCTGGCGGAGTCCTGTCGAGAGGCGAAGGTCGACAGGGTCCGAGTTTTCGAAAAGGGGTCCATCCAGGAGGAGAACGAGAAATACCCGGACCTGCCGCGGATCCTCTACATCTGCATGGCCATCACCCAGGGCCTGCTTCACGACACGTTCCTCTACGCGGCCGACATGAAGACCGTTCTGCCCACCCTTCTGCATCCCAACGAGGTGCTGGACGGGGCTCTCGTTTCGGGCAACTGCGTTTCCGCCTGCGACAAGAACACGACGTTCCACCACGTCAACAACCCGGTGGTGGAGGCTCTCTACAGGCGCCACGGGAAGGACCTGAACTTCCTGGGCGTCGTTCCGACGGTGGAAGACGTCCGGCTGGCCGGCAAGGAGAGGGCCTCTTCGATGAACGCGGCACTGGCCAAAAACCTGGGAGCTCACGGGGTCATCGTCACCGAGGAAGGGTACGGCAACCCGGACACGGATCTCTGTCTGAACGCGAGAAAATGCGAGAACCTCGGGATCCGCACCGTCGTGATTTCCGACGAAGCCGCAGGAACGGACGGTTCAAGCCAGGGCCTGGCGGACGCCACGCCGGAAATGAGCGCGTTCGTTTCCTCGGGGAACGTCAACGAGATGATCGAGGTGCCTCCCATGCAGACGGTGCTCGGGCATCCCGAATCGATCGCGAACCTGTCCGGCGGCGCGGCGGAAAGCCTGCGGCCGGACGGAAGCATGTTCGTGGAACTGCAGGCCGTGATCGGGTCCACCTGCGAACTGGGCTTCAGCCGCATCGGCTGCGAATGGATCTAGGCGAGGGAGGAATGAGCACGATGACGATACGGGTTGTCCACTACATCAACCAGTTTTACGCCGGTCTGGGCGGCGAAGAGGCGGCCAACGCGCTTCCCGAGAGCCGCGAAGGAGCCGTCGGGCCCGGAATGCAGCTGCAAGCCCTCTTCGGGGAGAAAGCAAGGATCGTCGGGACCGTCGTCTGCGGTGACGGAACCTACGGCGAGCGGACGGAGGAAGCCCGCTCGGAATGCCTTCGGCTCATCGAAGCTTTCCGGCCGGACCTTTTCGTCGCCGGGCCCGCTTTCAACGCCGGCCGGTACGGGTTTGCATGCGGGGACATCTGCTCCACGGTCGGAAAGAAGCTGGGCATTCCCACGGTAACGGCTCTCTACCCGGAAAATCCCGGCGTGGAGCTTTTCGCGAAAAACACCGTCATCGTCCAGGCGGCGGATAGCGCGAGGGGCATGAAGCCCGCCCTGGAAGGACTGGCCCGCATCGGTCTCAAGCTGGCCGCCGGTGAGCCGCTGGGTCCGGCAAGGCTGGAAGGGACGATCCCCCGGGGGATCCGGAAGAATTTCTTCTTCGAAAAAAACGGGGCCGAGCGGGCGGTGGAAATGCTGCTGGAAAAGATCGCAGGCAGGCCCTTCCGAACGGAGTACGAGATGCCGGTCTTCAAGCGGATTCCGCCGGCTGCCCCCATCAAGGACCTGAAAAAGGCCACCATCGCGCTGGTCTGCTCAGGGGGGATCGTTCCCAAGGGGAACCCGGACCATATCCGGGTCTCTTCCGCCGAAACCTACGGGAAGTACGATATCTCCGGGCTGGACGACCTGACCCCGGAAACCTACGAGTCGATCCACGGGGGCTATGACCGGGTTTGGGCCAACGAGGACCCGGACGTGGTCCTCCCGGTCGACGTCATGCGGGAACTCGAGCGGGAAGGAGTTTTCGGGAAGCTGTATGATTGGATCTATACGACGACGGGAACCGGGACAGCCGTCTCCCACGCGGAGCGTTTCGGGCGAGAGATCGGGGCCCAGTTGAAAGAGGCGGGCGTCGACGGGGTGATCCTCACCTCCACCTGAGGCACCTGCACTCGATGCGGCGCATCGATGACCCGGGAAATCGAGAAGGCGGCGGGGATCCCCGTCGTCCAGATTGCCACCATCGTTCCGATCATGCTGACGGTGGGATCCAACCGGATCGTTCCGGGCGTGGCGATTCCCCACCCCGTCGGAGACCCGGCGAAGGGGCCGGAAGCGGACAGGAAGGCCAGGCGGGAACTTCTCCTGAAAGCCCTGGAAGCCATGACGACCCCGATCACAGAGCAGACCATTTTCGAAAGGGAGTGACCCCCTCGACACCCATGAAAAGAACGACCACGCTGATGCCGGTTTCCAAGAACCCGCCGGCCAAAGTCAGGGACAAGGGGCTCATCCGGCTGGCCAAGACCGGTGCGGCTGCCTACGACGCCTCGAGGGACCGCATCCTCTGGCTTCCCCTGGGGAAGGCCATGCTGGACCGGTTGGGCAGCGGGCTTTCCTCCCGCTTCCAGTCCGCCGGGGCACAACCCGTGGACTGCGGCCAGGGAGAAGGAGGAACCCTCCCGGTCGCGGTTCGGGTCCTGAAGACCGTCGACCAGCTTCCCCTCGTCCTCATGGAGAAAGGCGGTGATTCGATCCTGCTGGAAGGATTCGATCCCGAGGGTTCCCTGCCCGGGTGGCCGGTTTACGCGGAACGCCTTCTCTCGTTCCTCCAGGAGAGGGGAATGGAACTCTCCGTGTTCCAGGAAGCCCTGCCTTTCGGTGAAAGGACGGTCATCGCCTGCGGCTGCGACGGGGACGCGCGGGGAGCCCGAGAGTCGCGGACCTGTCCCGCCTGC
>FWPV01001636.1_pt1 | contig 60837 bp, 52 predicted proteins | sample 2228371 | NCBI WGS metagenome assembly FWPV01 (sample SAMEA103939776, study PRJEB20133) | metagenome
TCTACAAGGGGCATGCGATCTACCAGGCCAGCTTCGGCGACGGCGGTTCCAAGCTTGCCCTGCGGGCCTGGCAGCTGCTCGGCCAGAGCGGCGCGGCGCAGGACATTCAGGGAGCCATCTTCCAGGACATCCCCTTCTCCCTCGGTGGGCAGCGCTACACGGTGGAGCTGAACGACTTCCGCCTGTTCAACATCAACCCGGTCGAGGGCGAGGGCGGCAAGGTCGAGCAGAAGAACTTCGGTCCGAGCCTGGTGTTCCGGATGCGCGATGCCGCCGGCCAGGCGCGCGAGTACGAGAATTACATGAGCCCGGTGGTCATGGATGGCCGGCCGGTGTTCATCTCGGGCATGCGCGAGCAGGTCGGCGCACCGATGCGCTACCTCTACCTGCCGGCGGACCGTGACAACCGACTGGATACCTTCATGGCCTACTATGCCCGCCTGCACGACCCGGAGCGCGTTGCGCGGGCGGTGCAGGCGATGCTGGAGGAGATCAATCCCGAGGCCGCGAAGCTGCCGGCGGCCAGCGAGTCCATCCGCGCCATGGTCGGCCGCTTCGTCGAGGGCGGCTACGACGCCATCGGCACCGACCTCGAGAAGCGTGTGCCCGCCGAGCAACTGCAGCAGGCCTTCGAGACCAGCGTGCGCGTGCTGCAGACGGTGCTCGGACGGATGTATGTCGAACTGCTCGCCGAGCGGGGTATCGAGGCGCCGGCGGAACAGGATGAACGCTTCCTCGCCGACGCGGTCACAGCCATCAATGCCCTCGCGCTGTACGGTTCGCCCATCTACCTGCAGATGACCGGCTTCGAGCACATCCAGGCCTCCGGCCTGCAGATCACCAAATCCCCCGGCAAGGCGGTGGTCTATTTCGGCAGCGTGCTGTTGACCCTGGGGGTGTTCATGCTCTTTTATCTGCATCCGCGCCGCGCCTGGGTGCTGGTGCGCGAGAACGAAAGCGGGGCGCGCGTGCTGTTCGCCACCACCAGCCATCGCAAGACCATCGACATGCAGCAGGCCGCGGCCCAATTGCGCGAGCGGTTGGAGCTCCGCCTCAGCGGCGCGGGCGGCCAGCCCCTTGCGGCCGACCATGCGTAACCACGTTACCGAACCACGGGAGGTTCTTCATGTCCGCCAACCTTGACGCCATGCGCCAGCCCCTCGGGCAGTCGCCAGCCGCGCGGCACGTCCGTCCGCTGGACATCCTCTGGCTGGTCGCGGTGCTGGGCGCCGGTTTCGGCGTGCTGGCCGCCTTCAACCAGCACATGGATGGCTACGAAGTCGGCATCCTGATCGGTACCACCCTGTCGCTCGCCGCGTTCGGCTGGTTCTGGCGCAGCATGCAGGGGCTGACCCTGGCGGTCGCAGTGATGAGCGGCATCGCCCTGTGGCGCTACGGCGCACACTTCGGCGACCAGCTCTCGGTCGGCCTGGAGGCGCTCAACGCCGTGCAGGCCAAGGACTTCTTCCTCAAGTTCCTGGTCTCCAGCCAGAGCGCGATCATGTGGATGAGTGCGCTGTACGTCGGCGCCACCTTCACCTATTTCCTCGCCCTGTTCACCCGCGCCGAGTACATCGGCCGCATCGCCTCCGCGCTGGTGTGGGCGGCCACCGCCTTCGGCCTCACGGGGCTGATGGCGCGCTGGCGCGAGTCCTACCTGATCCATGTGGACTATGGCCACATCCCGGTGAGCAACCTGTACGAGGTGTTCATCCTGTTCGCCGTGATCACCGCGCTGATCTACCTGTTCTACGAGGGCCGCTTCCGCACCCGCAACCTTGGCGGCTTCGTCATGCTGGTGATCTCCGCCGCGGTGGGCTTCCTGCTCTGGTACACCTTCGATCGCGGCGCGAACCACATCCAGCCTCTGGTGCCCGCGCTCAACAGCTACTGGATGAAGATCCACGTGCCGGCCAACTTCGTTGGCTACGGTGCCTTCGCCCTGGCGGCGATGGTGGGCGTGGCCTACCTGATCAAGCACAAGCTCGGTGGCGACGGCGAGCACGACCGCCTGCCCAAGCTCGCGGTGCTGGATGACCTGATGTACAAGGCCATCGCGCTCGGCTTCGGCTTCTTCACCGTCGCCACCATTCTCGGCGCCATGTGGGCGGCGGAGGCCTGGGGCGGCTACTGGTCCTGGGACCCGAAGGAGACCTGGGCGCTGATCGTGTGGCTCAACTACGCGGCCTGGCTGCACCTGCGCCTGACCAAGGGCTGGCGCGGCGCGCCGATGGCATGGTGGGCGGTGATCGGCCTGTTCGTCACCACCTTCGCCTTCCTCGGCGTGAACATGTTCCTCTCCGGCCTGCATTCCTACGGCACCCTGTAACTGGCTCACCACCAGGAGGTTGAACGATGAAACGACTTGGCTGGCTGCTCGCGCTCATCCTCTCCACGGGACTGGCGCATGCCGCACCGGAGGAAATGGTCCATTACGAGGCCATCGACCCGCCGGTGAAGCAGGAAGCTGCCCCTGGCGAGGTGGTGGTGCAGGAGCTGTTCTGGTACGGCTGCGGCCATTGCTACCACTTTGACCCCACCCTCAACGCCTGGCTGGCGAAAAAGCCGGCCAACGTGCGCTTCGAGCGCGTGGCCGTGGCCCTCAACCCGGGCTGGGTGCCGCTGAGCAAGGCCTACTACGCGCTCAGGCAGCTCGGCGCGGATGAGCGGCTCCACACCGCCCTGTTCGACGCTGTGCACAAGGAGCGCCGTCCCCTCGGCACGGCCGAGCAGATCGCCGACTTCGTCGCTGGCCATGGCGTCGACCGCGCTGCCTTCCTCAAGGCCTTCAACGGCTTCGCCGTGGATGGCGAGGTGCGCAAGGCCCAGCAGCTCGCCCGCCAGTACGGCATCACCGGCGTCCCGGCGATGGTCGTGCAGGGCAAGTACCGCACCTCGGGCAGCCTTGCCGGCACCAACGGCAAGATGATCGAAGTCGTCGATGCCCTTGTCGCCCGGGAGGCCGGCAGGTAAGACTGGCAGCCTGCCGGGGGTTGGGATTCCCCGTCCCAGCCCCTATGCTAGCTCGATCCTTTTCCTGTTGGCTGGCCCATGACCACCACCGCACATCTCGTCGTCCGCTGCCTCGAGGCCGAAGGCGTCGACACCATCTTCGGCGTTCCCGGCGAGGAGAACCTCGACCTGCTCGACGCCCTGCTCGACAGCCGCATCCGCTTCATCCCCACCCGCCATGAGCAGGGTGCGGCCTTCATGGCCGATGTGCATGGCCGCCTGACCGGCCGGGCGGGGGTGTGCCTGGCGACGCTCGGCCCCGGTGCGACCAACCTCATCACCGGCGTGGCGGATGCCAACATGGACCATGCGCCGCTGGTCGCCATTGCCGGCCAGGCCTCGACCGACCGCCTGCACAAGGAATCCCACCAGGTCCTCGACCTGGTGGAGATGTTCCGCCCGGTGACCAAGTTCTCCACCCGCGTGCTCTCCCCGTCCACCGTGCCGGAGACCATCCGCAAGGCCTTCAAGCTGGCGCAGTCCCCCAAGCCTGGTGCGGCCTTCATCGAGCTGCCGGAGAACATTGCCGAGATGCCCGCCGAAGGGGCGCCGCTGCCGCACTCCGACGGCCACCGTCCCGGGCCGTCCGAGCAGACGGTGGCGGCGGCCGCGCGGCTGATCTCGGAGGCGAAGAACCCCATCATCCTGGCCGGCAACGGTGTGATCCGCGCCGGCGCACACGAGGCACTGGCGGCCTTTGCCGGACAGCTGAACATCCCGGTGGCCAATACCTTCATGGCCAAGGGGGTGATCCCGTTCAAGCACCCGATGGCGCTGGGCAGCGTGGGCCTGCAGGCCAAGGATTACGTCGGCGTCGGCTTCGACCATGCGGACCTGATCATCGCCATCGGCTACGACGTGGTGGAGTACCATCCGCACCTTTGGCATCCGACCCGCGACCGCGCCATCCTCCACATCGACGATACCCCCGCCGAGATCGACGAGCACTACGGTGTGACCCTCGAGGTGCTGGGCGATATCGGCCTCTCGCTCGAACGCATCGCCCTGCGCGCCAAGCCGCATGAAGGGCAGGCGATGCGCAAGCTGCGCCAGATGATGATCACCGACATGGGCGAGCATGCGCGCGACGCGATCTTCCCGCTCAAGCCGCAGAAGCTGATCTGGGACCTGCGCACCGTGCTCGACCTGCAGGACATCGTCATCTCCGACGTGGGGGCGCACAAGATGTGGCTCGCGCGCATGTTCCGCTGCGAGCACCCCAACACCTGCCTGATCTCCAACGGCTTCGCCAGCATGGGCATCGCCCTGCCGGGGGCGATCGCCGCCAAGCTGGCGCGCCCGGAGCGCACGGTGGTGGCCGCCACCGGCGACGGCGGCTTCCTCATGAACGTGCAGGAACTGGAGACCGCCAAGCGCCTCGGCACGCCCATCATCGTGCTGGTCTGGAACGACGGCGGCTACGGCCTGATCGAGTGGAAGCAGATGGCGCAGTTCGGCCGTCCCGCCTTCGTCCGCTTCGGCAACCCCGACTTCGTCAAGCTGGCCGAGGCCTTCGGCGTGCGCGGCTACCGCATCGAGCCGGGCGTGTCGCTGCAGGACGTGCTGCGCGAGGCCATTGCAAGCCAGGAGATCTGCGTGATTGATGTGCCGGTGGACTACAGCGAGAACCTCAAGCTGACCGCGCGGCTGGGCGAGATGGTGTCGCCGATGTGATTGCGCGTCGCGACATTCCCTACGCCGCGGCCCATCCGGCGGTCCATCCAGGACAACGGCTGCGGCTGCTGAGCTACAACATCCAGGTCGGCATCGCCAGCCGCGCCTTCCGCGAATATTTCACCGCCGGCTGGAAGCACGTCCTGCCCAGCCCCGAGCGGATGCGCAACCTCGACCGCATCGCCGAGGTGCTGTGCGAGTATGACATCGTCGGCCTGCAGGAGCTGGACGCGGGCAGCCTGCGCAGCCACTTCCTGAACCAGGCCGAATACCTGGCGATGCGCGCCGCGATGCCGTTCTGGAAGCACCAGACCAACCGCGACCTCGGCCACCTGGCCAAGCACAGCCTGGGCATGGTCGCCCGGCTGATCCCCTATGCGGTGGAACACCGCTCCCTGCCGGGCTTCCTGCCCGGGCGGGGGGTGATGCTCGCGCGTTTCGGTCAGCCCGGGGCGCGGCTCACCGTGGCGGTCATGCACCTCGCCCTTGGCCGCGCCTCGCGCATGCGGCAGATGGACTTCGTCGCGGACCTCCTGGCCGACGAGCCAAACGCCATCCTGATGGGGGATTTCAACTGCCTGCCGCAGGCCCCCGAGATGCGTCTCCTGCTCCGCCGCACGGGGCTGCTGCTGCCGGAGAAGGAACTGCACACCTACCCGAGTTGGCGCCCCAGCCGGATGATCGACTACATCCTGATCAGCCCCTCCCTGCGCATGCGCGAGGCCGAGGTGCTGCACCTGCCGCACTCCGACCACCTGCCCCTGGCCGTGGAGGTGGAGCTGCCGCCGGGCCTAACCCTGTGAGACCGTCATGACCGCACAAGCCAGCGAAGGCGAAGACTGGAAGCGTCGTTACCTCGACACCCTGCAAACCCTCGAGGAGCGTGACGAACGCCTCGGCACGGCGGAAGAGCTGCTCCGTCTTGCCCTCGGGCGCCTCACGCTCGCGGCGGAGAAGGCCTACCCCCCGCTCGAGGCGCGTCTGTCCGCCCTGCGCCAGGAGGTCAAGGCCGCGCCCGAGGGGCGTCTGCCCCTGAGCCGCCTGCTCGCCCAGCTGAACGAGCTGGTCGGTGAGCTGCGTACCCTGGAGACACGCAGCGAAGAGGTCGAGCGCGAGCCCCACGTTGTTCCGGCGGAGGCGCCCGAGCTGGACGACCGGGCCGCTCTGGCGCGGCGCTTCCTCGCGGTGCTGCTGGAAAAGCTGGCCCTGACCCACGAGCTGGAACAACGCAAGTCCGACCTGCTGGAGGCCCTGGGGCTGCCGGGCGAGGGGGCGACGACGGTGCTGATCGACCGGGCGGCCGGTCTGGTCAATGACATGCGCAAGCAGCTCGAGCATGAGAAGGATGACCTGGCGGGTTTCCTCAAGCAGCTCACCGACACCCTCAACGAGCTGGACCGGGATGTCCAGTCGGACATCGACCTGCTGCGCGACGACACGGGTACGCGCCTTGCGCTGCACGATGCGGTGGACAGCCAGATGCGCGGCCTGGAGCAGGACATCACGGCGGTCAGCGACGTGAACCAGCTCAAGGCCATCATCAGCATGCGCCTCGACCGCTTGCGGGCGCACATGGCCAGCCTGCGCGACTCGGAGGATCGCCTGCTCCAGCGCATGGAACAGACGACTGCCGCCATGCGCGGGCGCATCCTGCTGCTGGAGAAGGAGACTGCGGGGCTGCGTGAGAACCTGCGCGCCAGCCGCGAGCGCATGCTGGTCGATGCGCTGACCGGGGTGCCCAACCGCCTCGCCCTGGACGAACGCCTCAAGCTCGAACTGGCCCGCTTCAAGCGCCACAAACAGCCGCTAACCCTGGCGGTGTGGGATATCGACCACTTCAAGGCCATCAACGACACCTTCGGCCACAAGGCGGGCGACAAGGCCCTGCGCATCGTGGCGCAGAAGCTGGCGCAGGAAGTGCGCGAGACCGATTTCGTCGCGCGCTATGGCGGCGAGGAGTTCATCATGCTGTTCATCAACACCAGCGTGATGGATGCCCTCGCCAAGGCGGACAGCATCCGCGAGGCCATCGCTGGGGCGCCGTTCCGTTACGGCGACAAGCCGCTGAGGATTACGCTATCTTGTGGGCTGAGCCAGCTGCGCGCCATTGACACCGTGGACCAGCTGTTCGAGCGTGCCGACCAGGCCCTGTATGCCGCCAAGAGCGGCGGGCGCAATCGGTGTGTCGTGGGGTGATTCCATCCATGCCCGGGAGGTGTGGCCTTGGTCGATCATCAGCAGGATTGGCGCACACGCTACTACGAGCTGTTCCAGTCGCTGGAAGAGAGGGATCTGCGTCTCGGCCAGTTTGAGGGCCTGCTTCGCCTGTCCCTGCGCTGGCTCGCCCCTCTGGCCTCGCGCCTCTATCCCGAGATCGATGCTGTCGAGGCACGGCTGAGAAGGCATACCCGCCTCCCGGCCGGCCGTCTGATGCCGGAGGAGGTGCAACCGGACCTCGAGGCGCTCATCAAGGCGCTGCGCGACATGGAGGTCAAGCATCCACGCCCTTTGCGGGGGGCGGCAGCGGCCAGCCACCTCGATGACGCCGCAGCCCTGGCAAGGGAGGTCGTCCTGGCCGTCGTCGGCGCGATGCAGGTGCCGGCGGACCTGGCAGAGCAGAAGACGCGTCTGCTTGCCCGCCTTCAGTCGGCCGACCTCGAAGCGTCCGACGTACGCGGCCCGCTGCTGGAGGCCATCGTCGAGCTCGTCAATACCGCGATCTGCGAACTGGAAGGTGAAAGAAAGGATCTCGAGCATTTTCTCTCCCTGACCGAAAAAACGCTCGGGGCCCTGGAGCAGGAGATGCGCGAGGGATTCGAGGCCATGAGCCAGCTGCAGACGGAGCGGCGGCAGCTCCAGGCCGACTTCTCCCTCGGCGTGGATGAGCTGAAGCGGCAGATGCAGTCCGGCGCCGTTGCCGGGGATCTGAAGCGCACCATCACCGCGCACCTGGCCTTCATGTGCGATGCGCTGCAGGCGATGGACGCGAGCGAGCAGCGGCAGGTCCAGCAGATGCAGGCGTTCGCCCAGGGCGTGCAGTCGCGCGTGCGGGGCCTGGAGAAGGAGGCTGCCGTGATGCGGCGGGCCTTCGAGGAAACCTGCGCCCGCCTGCTGGTGGATGGCGTGACGGGGCTGCCCAATCACGCCGCGTTGCAGAAAAGGCTTGTCTCCCTCGCGGAGCAGGACGGACGCTCGAAACGGCAGAAGTACCTGCTTGCCCTCTGGAACATCGACGGCATGCGGGAGATCAACATCCGCTTCGGCTACCAGGCGGGAGATCGTGCCTTGCGGATCATCGGCCTGGAGCTTAACGGGAGGCTCACGCCAGAGGGCTATGTTGCCCGCTACGAGGGCGATGAGTTCATTATCCTGATGCCCGTGCCCTCCCTGGAGGAAGGCTTCGTCAGGCTGGACAAGGTGCGCGAGGCGATCCAGGTTGCGCCCTTCCATTATCGCGAGGAGCCGCTGCGAATCACCCTCTCGTGCGGCATCACCCTGCTTCAGTCCCTCGGCGAGCCGTTGGATGGGGCCCTGCAGCGCGCCGGCAAGGCCCTGCAACTGGCCAAGCAGGCTGGAGGCAATCGCTGCTTGCCCGGCTGAACCGTGGCCACTGCGCCGCCCCTCCCGGCTTGCAATGTACGGAGGCTGGTCGCAAAATCCCAGCCATCCGGCCACAAGGCCGGCTCCCTGAATGCCACGAAGGAGACGACCGCGTGAGCGACAACATTGTTTACCTGTCTGACGCCAGCTTCGAGCAGGAAGTCATCAAGAGCGACATGCCGGTCCTGGTGGACTACTGGGCCGAGTGGTGCGGTCCCTGCCGCATGATCGCCCCCATCCTCGACGAGATCGCCAGCGAATACGCCGGCCGCGTCAAGGTTGCCAAGCTCAATATCGACGAGAACCCGGGGACCCCGCCGAAGTACGGTATCCGCGGCATCCCGACCCTGATGCTGTTCAAGGACGGCAACGTGGCGGCGACCAAGGTCGGCGCGCTGTCCAAGTCCCAGCTCGCGGCCTTCCTCGACGGCCAGCTCTGAGGCGTTGCCCCCGGGCGTGTCCATCTTTCTCTGGACGCGTCCCGCGGGGCGTGTTAGTTTTCTTCCGCGGTCGGCATTCGCCTGCCGTTCAAAGCACATTCTGCACCATCCCGATCCTTCCCTGCCGTGACCCTTGCGGGTCGTGTGCATCCCTGCATTCAATCCTTCCCTCGCATGAATCTGACCGAAATCAAGAAAAAACCGGCTGCCGAGCTGTTGGCCCTCGCCGAGTCCATGGGCATCGAGAACGTGGCCCGCGCGCGCAAGCAGGACCTGATCTTCGCCATCCTCAAGGCCCACGCCAAGACGGGCGAGGCGATCTACAGCGAGGGGGTGCTGGAGATCCTCTCGGACGGCTTCGGCTTCCTGCGCTCGCCGGACGGCTCCTACCTCGCCGGCCCGGACGACATCTACGTCTCCCCGAGCCAGATCCGCCGCTTCAGCCTGCAGACCGGCGACACGGTGGCCGGCACCATCCGCCCGCCGAAGGATGGCGAGCGTTACTTCGCCCTGCTCAAGGTCGACTCGATCAACTTCGAGCCGCCGGAGAACACCAAGAGCAAGGTCCTGTTCGAGAACCTCACCCCGCTGCACCCGGAGAAGCGCCTGCGCATGGAGCGTGGCAACGGCAGCACCGAGGACCTGACCGCGCGCGTGATCGACATCGTCGCGCCGATGGGCAAGGGCCAGCGCGGCCTGATCATCGCGCCGCCGAAGGCGGGCAAGACGATGATGCTGCAGAACATCGCCCAGAGCATCACCGCCAACTATCCCGAGTGCTACCTGATCGTGCTGTTGATCGACGAGCGCCCGGAAGAGGTGACCGAGATGCAGCGCACGGTGCGCGGCGAGGTGATCGCCTCCACCTTCGACGAACCGGCGACCCGTCACGTGCAGGTGGCCGAGATGGTGATCGAGAAGGCCAAGCGCCTGGTCGAGCACAAGCGCGACGTGGTGATCCTGCTCGACTCCATCACCCGCCTGGCGCGCGCCTACAACATCGTCCAGCCGTCCTCCGGCAAGGTGCTGACCGGTGGCGTGGATGCCAACGCCCTGCAGAAGCCGAAGCGCTTCTTCGGCGCGGCGCGCAACATCGAGGAGGGCGGCAGCCTGACCATCCTCGCCACCGCCCTGATCGACACCGGCTCGAAGATGGACGAGGTGATCTACGAGGAATTCAAGGGCACCGGCAACAGCGAGGTGCACCTCAACCGCAAGATCGCCGAGAAGCGCGTCTATCCTGCCATCGACATCAACCGCTCCGGCACCCGCCGCGAGGAGCTGCTCACCGACGTGGAGGAGCTGCAGAAGATGTGGATCCTGCGCAAGTTCCTGCACAACATGGGCGAGCTGGAGGCGATGGAATTCCTCCTCGACCGCCTGACCAAGACCAAGACCAACAACGAGTTCTGGGACGCGATGAAGCGCTGATCCAGCCTCGTAGACCCGAAACGAGAACGCCGGCTTTCACGCCGGCGTTTTCTTTGCCTGGGCGGCCCGTGGGGCCTTTTGCCCGGTGCTCAGCCGCGCTGGATGGCGCGCCAGCCGATGTCGCGACGGCAGAAGCCGCCGGCAAAGTGGATCGTGTCCACGGCGGCGTAGGCGCGCTGCTGGGCCTCGTGCACGGTCTCGCCGAGGGCGGTGACGCACAGTACGCGGCCGCCGGAGGTGACGACACGCCCGGCCTCGTCCAGGCGGGTGCCAGCGTGGAACACCTTCACGTATTCAGGTTGCGGGGTGTCGAGGCCCTCGATCACGTCCGCGGTGCGGATCTCGCCGGGGTAGCCGCCGGCGGCCATGACCACGCCGAGGGCGACGCGCGGATCCCAGGCGGCACCGACCGCATCCAGCCGCCCGTCGATGCCGGCCTCGAGAAGGCCGATCAGGTCAGACTGCAGGCGCATCATGATGGGCTGGGTCTCGGGGTCGCCGAATCGGCAGTTGAACTCCAGCACCTTGGGGGCGCCGGAATGGTCGATCATGATCCCGGCGTACAGGAAGCCGGTGTAGGGCAGGCCGTCGAGGGCCATGCCGCGCACGGTGGGCTCCATCACCTCGCGCATGATGCGTGCCTCGATCTCGGGGGTGACCACCGGCGCGGGGGAGTAGGCGCCCATGCCACCGGTATTGGGGCCCTTGTCGCCGTCGTCCCGTCGCTTGTGGTCCTGGCTGGTGGCCATCGGAAGGATGTTCTGGCCGTCCACCATGCAGATGAAGCTCGCCTCCTCGCCGTCGAGGAACTCCTCGATCACCACGCGCGCGCCGGCCTGGCCGAACTGGCCGCCGAGCATGTCACGCACGGCATCGATAGCCTCCGCCTGGGTCATGGCCACGACGACGCCCTTGCCGGCGGCGAGGCCGTCGGCCTTGATCACGATCGGTGCGCCGCGGTCGTGGATGTAGTCCAGCGCCGGATTCAGTTCGGTGAACACGCGGTATTCGGCGGTCGGGATGCGGTGGCGGGCGAGGAAGTCCTTGGCGAAGGCCTTGGAGCTCTCCAGCTGGGCGGCCTCCCTGGTCGGGCCGAAGATGCGCAGGCCGCCGTCGCGGAAGGTGTCGACCACGCCGGCAGCGAGCGGCGCCTCGGGGCCGACCACGGTCAGGTCGATCGCGCGGTCGCGGGCGAAGGCGAATAGGGCCGGGACATCGGTGGCCTGGATGCCGACGTTCTCGCACTTGGCTTCGCGCGCCGTGCCGGCATTGCCCGGGGCGACATAGACCTTCGCAACCCGCGGTGATTGGGCCAGTTTCCAGGCCAGGGCGTGCTCGCGGCCGCCGGAGCCGATGACCAGAATCTTCATCATGCGTTCCTCTCTGCTACTTTTGAATGCATTGTAAACGTGAAGCGGTGGGAGGTCTGCCGCATGAAGGGAGAGTCAGCATGAGTTTGCTTACGGAGTTCCGGGAGTTTGCCATCAAGGGCAATGCCTTCGATCTCGCGGTGGGGGTCATCATCGGCGCGGCGTTCGGCAAGATCGTCGATTCGCTGGTGAAGGACGTGATCATGCCGCCGCTCGGGCTGCTGCTCGGCGGGATCAACTTCAACAACCTTTTCCTCACCCTGGGCGAGGGGGATTTTCCCACGGTCGCGGCGGCCAAGGAGGCCGGGGTGGCCACCCTCAACTACGGCGTGTTCATCCAGACGATGGTGGATTTCACCATCATCGCCTTCGCCATCTTCATGGTGATCAAGCTGATGAACCGCCTGCGCCGCCACCACGAAGAGGCCAAGGCCGCCGAGCCGGCCCCTGCACCGACGCCGTCCGAAGAGATCCTGCTGCTGCGCGAGATCCGCGATAGCCTCAAGAAGTAAGCCCGCTTGGGCTGCTAGAATGCGCTCTGTCCCATCTGTATTGGCAAGGCGCATTCCTTCATGTCCAGTCTGTCCCAGGATTTTCTTCGCTACGCCCTCGAGCGCGAAGTGCTCCGCTTCGGCGAGTTCACCCTCAAGTCCGGGCGCGTGAGCCCCTACTTCTTCAACGCCGGTCTGTTCAACACGGGCGACGCCCTCAGTCGCCTCGGCCGTTACTATGCCGAGCTGATCGTGCGCTCGGGGGTGGAGTTCGACATGCTGTTCGGCCCGGCCTACAAGGGCATCCCGCTCGCGGCAGCCACCGCCATCGCGCTGGCGGAGCGGCACGGTCGCGACGTGCCCTGGGCCTTCAACCGCAAGGAGGCCAAGGATCACGGCGAGGGGGGGAGCATCGTCGGTGCGCCGCTCGCGGGCCGGGTGCTGATCATCGATGATGTGATCACCGCCGGTACGGCGATCCGCGAATCGCTCGGCATCATCCGCGCGGCCGGGGCACAGGCGGTGGGGGTGGCGGTGCTGCTGGACCGCCAGGAGCGCGGCCAGGGCGAGCTGTCGGCCATCCAGGAGGTGGAGCGGGAGCATGGCCTCAAGGCGCTGGCGATCGCGGGTCTCGCGGACCTGGTCGAGCTGATGCGTGGGGATGCGGAGTTCGCCGGCCAGCTTCCGGCCGTGGAGGCCTACCGGGCGGCCTACGGCGTGTAAGCCATGCCAGGCCGATGGGGAGGGGCTATAGCCTGGATGGAGCGAAGCGCAATCCGGGGGGGGGGATCTGTCCCGGATTCCGGCCTGCGGCCTTCATCCGGGTACGTTGCAGGGCCACCGCCTGAAGGTCTGGAGCGTTCGCACAAGGCGAAAATCCAGCATGCAAAGGGGAGGCATCTTCGCTCTGTTGGGTTGTAGGAGGCCCGCCCTCGGGCCGATTGCTCACGCACGATATGCCTGTCGCGGCGGGGGCGCCGCTCCTACTCGGCGTTCAGAGCGATGAGACAGGTTCATGCGATTGCCCTAGGCTACGTTGCTAGAGGGGCCACCGCAGGCCAATGGGCAGGTCAGGGGACGGAGGGCTGTTTCCAGGCTGCCCATCCCGCGGCCAGCCAGCCGAGGATGAACAGCGTTCCGCCGATGGGGGTGATGAAGGCGAGCCAGTGCACGCCGCTTGCGACGTACAGGTAGAGGCTGCCGCTGAACAGCGCCACCCCAGCGAGCCAGGAGGCGCCGGCGAGGCGAAGCAGGCCCGCTGCGCCTCCCTGGCGCAGCCACAGCCCGGCGATCAGCAGGGCAAAGGCATGCAGGAACTGGTACAGCACGGCCGTCTCGTAGACCTCGAACAGGCGCGCATCCAGCACCTTCTTCAGGCCGTGCGCGCCAAAGGCGCCAAGCGCCACGCCGAGCCCGCCGAGCACGGTGCCAGCGAGCAGGAAGAGGCGCGCGCTCCCGCCGGAGGTCCTGTCCATCAGTCGAGGTAATCGTCCTCGATCGCCTTCTTCAGGCGACGTTCTTCCATCAGGTCGTCCAGACGGCGGCGCGCGTCCTTGTTCAGGGCGGCCTTGGCCTTGAGGGCCTCTTCGTTGATGTCGACGGTCTCCGGTACGGACCAGAGGTCCTCGGCGATGTCTTCGATGGATTTGCGGTTGGTCATGTCAGCCTCGCAAGTTGATGCAAGCGAACCTTGGATAGGGATGGGGCGGAAAAAATTCAAGATCCGGTTTCGGCTTCCAGTCCATGCTCGCGCAGTTTCTTGCGCAGGGTCCCGCGGTTGATGCCGAGGCAGGCGGCCGCCCGCGTCTGGTTGCTCTCGCAATAGCGCATGGCGCACTCCAGCAGCGGCCGCTCGACCTCCCGCAGCACCAGCGCGTAAAGGTCGCGCGGCTCGTCCCCTTCCAGCGTGCGCCAGTAGTGCTCCAGGGCAGCGCGTACGGCCTCATGCAGCGGGGTGGTGGGCGGGTTCATGCGGCCTCCTTCGGACGGGTCAAGCAGCCGGCGAAATGCTGGATGAGCACGGCGCGTTGCGCCTCGGCGTCATCGATGGTCATGAATCGGGCGCGAAGAGTATCGCCACCCGGCAAGTCTGTGCAATACCAGCCGATGTGCTTGCGTGCAACACGCGCCCCCTGGTGAACACCGTATAGCTCATGCAGGCCGTCCAGGTGGCGGAGCATGAGGTTGAGCCGCTCATCCATGTCCGGTTCGGCGGGGATGGGGCGGCCCTCGAGGGCCGCCCTCAGCTGGGCAAACAGCCAGGGTCGGCCGAGGGCGGCGCGGCCGATCATCACCCCGTCCGCCCCGGTGTGGCGCAGCACCTCGAGGGCCTTGGCCGGCGAGTCGATATCGCCGTTGGCCCACAGCGGCAGGGAAACAGCCTCGCGTACCGCGCGGATCGTGTCATATTCCGCCTCGCCGCGGAACAGGTCGGCACGGGTGCGGCCGTGGATGGCCAGCGCCTGGATGCCCGCGGCCTCGGCGATGCGCGCCACCGCCACTGCGTTGCGCCGTTCGGCATCAAGGCCGGTGCGGATTTTGAGCGTGACCGGCGCGTCGACCGCGCGCACCACGGCATCGAGGATGCGGCCGACCAGCGGAAGATCGCCGAGGAGGGCGGAGCCCGCCGCCTTCTGGCAGACCTTCTTGGCCGGGCAGCCCATGTTGATGTCGACGATCTGCGCCCCCTGGTCCACACCCAGGCGGGCGGCATCGGCCATCAGGGCCGGATCGTTGCCGACGATCTGGATCGCGCGCGGTTCGGGCTCATCAAGGTGCGGGCGGCGCAGCAGGCTCTTGCGCGTGTTGGCCAGGCGCGGGTTGCTGGCCGACATCTCCCCCACCACCAGGCCAGCGCCGAAGGTCTTGCACAGCTGGCGGAACGGACGGTCGGTGACTCCGGCCATCGGCGCAAGGGCGAGCGGGGCGTCGAGGACGTAGGGGCCGATGTGCATGGCCGGGGGAAGGTTGAGTGGAGGGGGCGGGATGATAGCGGCAAGCCCGGCTGGCTTCAATCGTGCTAACTGGCAGGGGCGGGGCGGCCGAAGTGATAGCCCTGGGCCGCATGACAGCCGAGTTCGCGCAGGCGGCTTGCATGTTCCGCCGTTTCCACGCCTTCTGCCAGTACATTGAGCTCCAGACTGTGGCCGAGGGCGATCACCGCGCGCACGATGGCCTCGTCCTGTGGATCGGTCAGCATGTCGCGCACGAAGCCCTGATCGATCTTGATCCGGTCCAGCGGCAGGCGCTTGAGGTAGAGCAGGGACGAATAGCCGGTGCCGAAGTCGTCGATGGCCAGCCGCACGCCGAGATCGCGCAGGGCCTTGAGGATGCGGGTCGCGGCCTCCGGATCATGCAAGATGAAGCTTTCCGTGATTTCCAGTTCGAGCTGCCCGGCGGCGATGCCGGAGGACTCGATGGCCTGGCGGACATCCTCGATCAAGGTGCCGTGCCTGAACTGCACGGTGGAGACGTTGACCGCGACATAGCCGACGGCCAGGCCTGCCGCCTGCCAGCGCTTCAGTTGCAGGCAGGCCTCGCGCAGGGCCCACTGGCCGAGGCGCACGATCAGGCCGCTCTCCTCGGCGATCGGGATGAAGCGGGCGGGCGGGATCCAGCCGCGCTCGGGGTGGTGCCAGCGGGCCAGGGCCTCCATGCCGATCACTTCGCCGCGTGTAAGGTCCATCTGGGGCTGATAGTGCAGCTCGAGCTCCCCGTGCTCGAGCGCGCGGCGCAGGCCGGACTCGATGTGGAGGCGCTCCGCGGCGGCCTCGGCCATTTCGGCGGAGAAGAAGTGGAATGCATTGCGCCCCTCGGCCTTGCTCCGGTACAGGGCGGCATCCGCGCGCTGCATCAGCAGGCTGAGGTCTTCGCCATCCTGCGGATAGAGGGCGATGCCGATGCTGGTGGAAACGAACAGCGTATTGCCTTCGAATTCGAAGGGGGGGGTGAAGGCCTGCAACAAGCGCTGTGCCGTGTGGGCAACATCATGCGGTTGGCCCGCGTTCTCGAGCAGGATGGTGAACTCGTCGCCGCCCATGCGCGCCAGGGTGTCCTCGTCCCGCAGCTGCTCCCGCAGCCGCTGGGCCACTGCCTGCAGCAGGCGATCCCCCAGGGCGTGGCCCAGGCTGTCGTTGATGTTCTTGAAGTGGTCCAGATCGAGGAACAGCAGGGCCAGGTGCTGATGGTCGCGCGCTGCCCGGCGGATGGCGTGCTCGGTCCGCTCGGCGAACAGTACGCGGTTGGGCAGGCCGGTGAGGGCGTCATGGTGGGCAAGATAGGCCAGCTGCTCTTCCGCGCGCTTCTTCTCGGTGATGTCCTGGTGTGTGCCCGCGGCGCGCAGGGGGCGCCCTTCGGCGTCGCGCAGCATGACCTTGCCGCGGTCGAGGATCCAGCGCCATTCGCCATCCTTGGTGCGCATCCGGTGTTCGGTCTCGTACAGCGCCCGGTGTCCCTCCAGATGCTCGTTGAGGACCTGCAGGACCCTCGGCAGGTCGTCCGGGTGCACGAGCCGTTCCCAGGTGCGCACGTTGGGCTCGAGCTCGTCCAGCCGGTAGCCGAGCATCTTTGCCCAGCCCTCGTTGAAGATGACCTCGCCGGTCTGCACGTTCCAGTCCCACAACCCCATCTCCGTGGCCTGCAGCACCATGTCCAGGCGCTCCTTGTTCTCGCGCAGCGCGGCGAGGGCCTCGCCGGCCTGCTGCTCCTGGTATTCGAGCGAGGCCGCCATGGCGTCCACCGCCGAGGCCAGCTCGCCCAGCTCATCCCGGGAGGGGGGCAGCCCGGTGCGGACGGACAGGTCGCCGTGCATGATCCGGCGCACGGCGGCGATGACGGGCTGGACGCGCCGCATCAGGAAGCCGCCGGTGCTGGCCCAGCCCACGCCCAGCACCAGCAGGATGGCCAGCAGCAGGCTGGCGAGGGCCTGCATGAGCAGCTGGCGGTCGTGGGCGGTGGCGACGTCTTCAGGCAGGCCGAGTGCGAGCCGGGCGTGGGGGGCGTGTTCCGGCCCAAGCGGCGCGTAGGCGAAGAACCGTTGGCCGCCTTCCAGGTCCTCGGCCACGAAGTGGCTTCCGGCGTCCTGCTCGAGCAGGGTGCTCACGAGCGGGTGCCCGGCCATCTCCTTGCCCAGCCAGGCATCGCCGTGGGGGTGGCGCAGCAGCACCGTGCCCTGGCGGTCGATCACCGTCAGGGTGGCGTGCTTCGGCAGGGTGGCGATCTGGGGATGGTTGTTGAGCCAGGACAGGTCCAGCGCGGCGAAGGTGAGGAAGTCGATCCGTCCATCGCTCAGGTGGGGATAGATCAGGCCCAGCACCGGTTTGTTGTTGGTCCGGCTGATGATGTAGTGGCCGACCGCGAATCGGCCGGTCCGCATGGCGAGCTGGAAATAGTCCCGGTCCCCCACCTGCAGACGTTTGCCCGGGGCGGCCCCGTTGCACAGGACGTCGCCGTTGGGCCGGATGGAGAGGAGGTTGGAGAGGGGGAAGGAGCCGTGGTGCAGGATGTCGGCCAGCACCGATTCGCAGGCTTCGCCCTCGCCGCGCTGGATGGCCGGGATCTGCGCCAGTGCGATCAGCAGCTGGTGGGTCTGGTCGATGTGGCCCTGGTGCTGTTCGGCAAGCTGCCGGGTGCGGTCCAGCAGCTGGGTCTCCATCTGTTCATGGATGGTGTGCCGGAAGTGGTCGGCCAGGATGAAGATGATGAGGAACGCCGGCACCGCGCCAAGCAGGACAAGCAGCAGGAGCTGTGCGCGCAGGCCGGCGATCAGGCGGGGCATGGTTAGCTCACGGCTCGCATGGGGGCAGGGGGGCGCCGCTAGCCATAGATCCGCTCCGGCAGCCAGGTGGCGAGATCGGGCCAGAAGGCCAGGATCAGCAGCATCAGGATTTGCAGGCCGATGAAGGGCACCACGCCGCGGTAGATGTCCGTCGTGGGGATATGGGCTGGGGCCGCGCCGCGCAGGTAGAACAGGGCGAAGCCGAAGGGCGGGGTGAGGAAGGAGGTCTGCAGGTTGATGGCGATCATCACCCCGAGCCATACCGGATCGAGGCCCATCATCAGCAGGATGGGCGCGACGATGGGCACGACCACGAAGATGATCTCGATGAAGTCGAGCATGAAGCCGAGCAGGAACATCACCAGCATCACCACCAGCATGGCACCGATGGCGCCCCCCGGCAGGCTCGCGAGCCACTCATGCACGACGTCGTCGCCGCCGAAGCCGCGGAACACCAGCGAGAAGAGGGATGCGCCGATCAGGATCAGAAACACCATGCTGGTCATGCGTGTGCTGGCGCGCGCCGCATCGGCCAGCATGGCGCGGTTCAACTGCCCGCGCAGGGCCGCCAGCAGCAGGGCGCCGGCCGCGCCGACAGCGGCGGCCTCGGAGGGCGTGGCGATGCCGCCGAGGATGGAGCCGAGCACGGCCAGGATCAGCAGCATGGGGGGCCACAGGGACTGGAGCAGTGGGCCGATCGATGCGCGGGGCTCGCTGGCCGGGGCGGCCGGCATGCGCGCCGGGCTGCGCCAGGCGAGCCAGGCCAGGTAGAGCGCGTAGAGCATGACCAGCAGCAGGCCGGGGATCAGGGCGCCGGCGAACAGGTCACCCACGGATACGGTCTTGGGCGCATAGATGCCCTGCGCGAGCTGCGCCTGGCTATAGGCCGAGGAGAGCTGGTCGCCGAGCAGGACGAGGATGATGGACGGGGGAATGATCTGGCCGAGCGTACCCGCGGCGCAGATGGTGCCGCAGGCCAGGCGCGGGTCGTAGCCGCGCTGCAGCATGGCGGGCAGGGCGAGCAGGCCCATGGTGACCACGGTGGCGCCGACGATCCCGGTGCTGGCGGCGAGCAGCGCGCCGACCAGCAGCACGGCGAAGGCGAGCGCGCCCGGGCGCTGGCCGGCGAGGCCCGCGAGGCTGCCGAGCAGGTCTTCGGCAATGCGCGCCTTCTCGAGGATGACCCCCATGAGGATGAACAGGGGCACGGCGACCAGGGTGTCGCTGTTCATGGCCCCGAACACGCGGTTGGGCAGGGCCTCGAGCAGGCTCATGTCGAAGGCGCCGAAGGCGCTGCCGAGCAGGGCCAGAGCCAGCGAGACGCCCGCCAGGGTGAAGGCGACGGGGTAGCCGACCATCAGCCCGGCAAACACGGCGAGGAACAGGAGCAACGGCCAGAGGGCGTCCATCGGTCAGACTTCCGTGCGCAGGTGATCGGCGGGAACCGGGGGGGCACCGCGGAGGACGGCGATCGAGCGCAGCACGTCCGCCAGGCCCTGCAGGATCATCAGCGCGGGCATCACCCAGAGCAGGCTTTTGAGCAGGTAGACGAAGGGCAGTCCTCCCGGCTCGCGCGAGCCCTCCAGCAGCGACCAGGAAGCCAGCACGTAATCGGTGGAGAGCCACAGGATCAGCCCCATCACCGGCCACAGGAAGAGCAGCGTGCCGAGCAGGTTGACCCAGGCCTGCCCGCGGGGGCTGAGCTTGCGGTAGAGCACATCCACCCGCACATGGTCGTCGTGCTTGAGGGTGTAGGCAGCACCGAGCATGAAGACCATCGCGAACAGGTAGCTCACCCCTTCGCCCAGCGCGGTGAAGCTGAGTCTGAAGCCGTAGCGCAGGACCACGGTCAGCACGGTCAGGACGAGCATGCCGTAGGTCAGCCAGGCCACCAGGCGGCCGCTGTGTTCGGCGAGGGCGTCGAGCAGGGCGATGAGGCGGTTCATGCGGGCAGGGAGGGGGTACCGCGCACGTGGGTGGCCAGCAGCCGGCCGAAGGCGTCCGGGTCCTTGGTGTGGGTCAGCTCCCCCTCGCGCGGGTAGTAGAGGTCGACCAGGCGCGAGAGCCAGAAGCGCAGCGCGGCGGCGCGCAGCATGGCCGGCCAGGAGGCGTGCTCGGCAGGGGTGAAGGGGCGCACGGCGGCATAGGCCGCCAGCAGGGCACGGGTGCGCTCCGGATCCAGCTCGCGGCTTTCCGTGACGCACCAGTCGTTGACCGTGACCGCTACATCGAAGAGCAGGGCGTCGGTGCAGGCGTAGTACAGGTCGATGATGCCGGTCAGGCGCTCGCCCTCGAACAGGGCGTTGTCGCGGAACAGGTCGGCGTGGATCACCCCGCGCGGCAGCTGATCATGGCGGTGGGCGAACTGGAAGGCGATCTCCTCGTCCAGCCGCTGGGCCTCGTCCGGGCTCAGGCGGTCGTGCACGCGGGCGGCCGCCTCGCGCCACCAGTGCGGGCCGCGCGGGTTGGCGCGCTCGTGCGGGAAGGACTGGCCGGCGAGGTGCAGGCGGGCCAGGGCCGCGCCGATCGCCGCGCAGTGGACAGTATCGGGGTGCTCGACCGACCCGCCGGTCAGGCGTTGCACCAGGGCGGCGGGCTTGCCGCACAGCTCGCCCAGGTAGCGGCCGTGGCGGTCCGCCAGCGGGTGGGCGGTGGGTACACCGTGCTCGGCGAGATGGGCCATCAGTCCGAGGAAGAACGGCAGCTCCTCGCGCGCGAGCTGCTCGAACAGGGTCAGCACGAAGCGTCCCTGCGTCGTGGTGACGAAGTAATTGGTGTTCTCGATGCCTGCGCTGATGCCGCTGTATTCGACAAGCAGCCCGGCATCGAAGTCATGGAGGAAGGTTTCGAGCGCGGGGCGATCGACCCGGGTGTAGACCGACATGGGCGAGACTTACCAGCGGAACAGGATCCACTGTGGGATCAGGCGGGATTCCATCGGGCCGTTGTGACGGGTTTCCAGTTCGCCATCACCGTCGTTGTCAATCAGATAGTAGGGGGGGGCGTCCTTCGGGCTGATCTTGACCATATAGAGGCGGCCCTTGATGCGGTATTCCTCGATCATCCCGTCCGCGGAGGGGCGGATGGTGATTTCCGGCTCCGGCACGGCCTCGGTCTGGGCGCTGGGCGCGGGCGGCGGTGGGGCGTCCTGAGCCGTAGCGGGAAGGGCCGCGCCCAGCAGCAGGACGGCGGGAAGGAGGAGGATCTTGTTCATGGTCATAGCTCCAGCAGCATGCGCTGCTCCTCGGGCGAGGGCGTGACGCTGCGGTTTTGGTAGAAGTCGAAGATGGCATCCAGCACGGCCTGTGGCTCATCAATGATCTGGAACAGACCCATGTCGGAGGCGTCGATCGTGCCCGTCGGAATGAGGGTGTCGCGCAGCCAGTCCACCAGGCCGGCCCAGAAGGTGCTGCCGACCAGGATGATGGGGATGCGCCGGCTCTTGCCGGTCTGCACCAGGGTGAGGATCTCCGCCAGCTCGTCCAGGGTGCCGAAGCCGCCCGGCAGGACGACGTAGGCGGAGGCGTACTTCACGAACATCACCTTGCGCGCGAAGAAGTGCTGGAAGTGCAGCGAGATGTCCTGGTAGGGATTGCTGCGCTGTTCGTGGGGCAGCTGGATGTTCAGGCCGATGCTCGGTGCGGCCCCGCCCTTCGCCCCCTTGTTGGCCGCCTCCATGATGCCCGGTCCACCGCCGCTGATCACGGCGAAACCGGCATCGGCCAGCTTCTTGGCAATCTCGACCGCCTGCTCGTAGTACGGGTTGTCGGGGGAGAAGCGGGCCGAACCGAAGATGCTGACCGAGGGCTCGATGCTGGAGAGCGTCTCGAAGCCGGTGACGAACTCGGACATGATCTGGAACACCTTCCACGACTCGCGGGCGAGGTGGGCGGAGTCCTTCGGCGGACGCGCGGGGCGGTGGGGGGGCTGGGCGCTGTCGCTCATGCGCGTATCAACGGCTCGGAAAAAGTCTGAAAAAGGTACCATGGAGCCCCGCGTTGCCGGAAGTTCGTCAGGATCCATCAAGTATGTCCAAGCGCCCCCTCGTCCTCGTCGACGGTTCCTCCTACCTGTTCCGCGCCTTCCACGCCCTGCCGCCGTTGACCACGCGCGATGGGGTGCCGACCGGCGCCCTGCACGGGGTGCTGGCGATGATCCAGAAGCTGGTGCTGGAGGAACAGCCCGGGCTGGTCGGTGTGGTATTCGATGCACCGGGCAAGACCTTCCGCGACGACCTTTACCCGGAGTACAAGGCCCACCGCCCGCCCATGCCGGACGAGCTGCGGGTGCAGATCGGGCCCCTACATGAAGCCATCCGTGCCCTGGGGCTGCCGCTCTTGATCGTCGATGGGGTGGAGGCGGACGACGTGATCGCCACCCTGACCCGCCAGGCGCGCGCGCAGGGCTTGCCGGTGCTGATCTCGACCGGTGACAAGGACATGGCCCAGCTGTCTGCGCCAGGGGTCACCCTGATCGACACGATGAAGAACACCCGCCTCGACCCGGCCGGGGTGGAGGCGAAGTTCGGTGTGCCACCTTCGATGATCGTCGACTACCTCGCGCTGGTCGGTGATACCAGCGACAACGTGCCGGGGGTGAAGGGATGCGGGCCGAAGACGGCGGTGAAGTGGCTGCAGGAATACGGCTCGCTCGAGGGGGTGATGGCGGCGGCTGCATCGATGAAGGGCAAGGCGGGAGAAAACCTGCGCGCGGCGTTGAACCATCTGCCCCTGTCGCGCACACTGGTCACCGTGCGCGATGACGTGCCCCTGCCGGTGCAGCTGGATCAGCTCAAGCCGCAGGCGCCCGATCTGCCGCGGCTGGTGGAGCTGGCGGAGCGGTATGAGCTCTCCCGCCATCTCAAGGAGTGGCAGATCCGCTTTGCCCCAGAGGCCCCCCTCTCCCCTGGGGGGAGAGGGGCAGGGGAGAGGGGGGAGGCGCCCGCGCTTGGCGTTGCGGCGATTCCGGGGGCTGCATCCCCCGCTCCCGAGCCCTCCCCCACCAGGGGGGAGGGGGTTTACCGCGCCATTCTTGACGAAGCTGCTCTTGATGCATGGCTCCAGCGCTTGGAGGCCGCGGAGCTTGTGGCCCTGGACACCGAGACCACCAGTCTCGATCCCATGCAGGCTGAGCTCGTCGGCCTTTCCTTTGCCGTGCAGGCTGGCGAGGCGGTCTACATCCCGCTCGCCCACAGCTATCCCGGCGCGCCGGAACAGCTCGACCGCGGGTCTGTGCTTGAGCGCCTGCGCCCTTGGCTGGAGAGCGAACGGCACGCCAAGGTCGGCCAGAACCTGAAATACGACGCCCACGTGCTGGCCAACCACGGCATCACGCTGGCAGGCATCGCGCACGACACCCTGCTCGAGTCCTACGTGCTGGATGCCGGGCAGCTGCGGCACGATCTCGATGCGCTGGCGCGCCGCCATCTTGACCACGAGACCCTCACCTATGAGCAGGTGGCCGGCAAGGGGGCGAAGCAGATCCCCTTCGCGGCGGTCGATGTCGAGACCGCCACCCGCTACGCCGCCGAGGATGCCGACATCGCCCTCAGGCTGCACCAGGTGCTGTGGCCGCGCCTGGCGGCTGAACCGGGGTTGAAGCGCGTTTACAGTGAGATTGAAATCCCGCTGCTGCCGGTGCTGATGCGCATCGAGCGCAACGGGGTGCGGATCGACGCCGCCCTGCTGCACCGGGTCAGCCACGAACTGGCCACCCGCATGCACGCCCTGGAACGCCAGGCGCACGAGCTCGCAGGCGGGGCCTTCAACCTCGCCTCGCCCAAGCAGCTGCAGGAGATCCTGTTCGACCGCCTCGGCCTGCCGGTGGTCAACCGCACCCCGACCGGTCAGCCCTCCACCAACGAGGAGGTGTTGGAACAGCTGGCCGAGCAGCATGCGCTGCCGCGCGTGATCCTTGAGCACCGCATGCTCGCCAAGCTCAAGAGCACCTATGCCGACAAGCTGCCGCAGGCCATCGACCCGCGCACCGGCCGGGTGCACACCATGTACCAGCAGGCGGTCGCCTCCACCGGCAGGTTGTCCTCCACGGAGCCCAACCTGCAGAACATCCCTGTGCGCACCCCGGAGGGGCAGCGCATCCGCCAGGCCTTCATCGCGCCCGAGGGTATGCTCATCCTCTCCGCCGACTACTCGCAGATCGAGCTGAGGATCATGGCCCACCTCTCGGGCGATGCGGGCCTGCTGAAGGCCTTTGCCGAGGGCCAGGACATCCACCGCGCCACGGCCGCCGAGGTGTTCGGTCTGCCGCTGGAGGCGGTGACGGACCTGCAGCGCCGCGCCGCCAAGGCGATCAACTTCGGCCTGATCTACGGCATGTCCGCCTTTGGGCTTGCACGCCAGCTGTCCATCCCGCGCGCCGAGGCACAGGCCTACGTCGACCTCTACTTTGCCCGCTACCCCGGGGTGCGTCGCTACATGGAGGAGGCGCGCGAGCGGGCACGCGACAAGGGCTATGCCGAGACCCTGTTCGGCCGCCGCCTGCAGCTGCCCGACATCCGCTCGCGCGACGCCCGCCGCCGCCAGCAGGCGGAGCGGGTGGCCATCAACGCGCCCATGCAGGGCACCGCGGCAGACATCATCAAGCGGGCGATGATCGACATCGATGCCTGGCTGCGGGCGAGCGGCTTTCCGGCCCAGATGATCATGCAGGTGCACGACGAACTGGTGTTCGAGGTCGAGGCGGGGCAGGTCGAGGCGCTGGCCCAAGAGGTGAAGATGCGTATGGCCCAAGCCGCCGAACTGGCCGTGCCGCTGGTGGTGGAGGTCGGCTGGGGCAGGAACTGGGGCGAGGCGCATTGAGGGGAAAGCCCCGTGGGAGCGGCGCCCCGCCGCGATCCGACCGATCGGCCCGGGGGCGGGTCTCCTACGATGCTGAGGATGGTCGAGGAACTTTTTTTAATGGTGTGGCACTAATTCGTTAAGTCCGTCGCAAGGGCGGGCGAGATGCCACCTCGCAGGAACGCGGGGCCCATCATGCGCAATCTGTCTTCGGGGGCCTATGCCCCCTTTTCTTTGTTCCAGTCGTAGCTTGGCAGCTTGCCTTCCAGCAGCAGGCCGTCCCAGGCATGCAGCGGCTGTGGCGCGCCGAACAGAAAGCCCTGCAACAGGGCGGTAGGCAGGCGCTGGCGGATGAACTGGGCCTGTTCGGCCGTTTCCACCCCTTCCACCACCACCGCAAGCTGAAGCCCTTTGGCCAGGGCCAGCATGGCCTCGACGATTTTCACCGCCTCGGCATCCTGGGGGATGCGGTCGCGGATGAAGCTCTGGTCGATCTTGAGCTTGTCGATCGGCAGCTCGTTGAGCAGGCTCAGGGTGGATTGTCCGGTACCGAAATCGTCGACCGCGATCAGGAAGCCACGCATGGCCAGCTGCAGGATGCGCTCGCGCACCAGCGCGATGCTTCCGACCAGGCCGGATTCGGTGATTTCCAGCATCAGGGCGGTGGGATCCAGGCGATGCTTGTGCAGGGTCCGGATCAGCAGGTCGGGCAGCTTGGGATCAAGCAGCTGCCTCGGGCTGACATTGAGTGAAAGGAACAGGGGCTTGCCGGTCTGGTTGCGCCAGCTTGCAAGGTGCAGGCAGGCCTGGTCGAGCAGCCAGGTGGTCAGCGGAATGATGAGCCCGGTCTCCTCGGCCACGGGGATGAACTCTTCCGGCGGGACATAGGCCCCGTCCTGGTGTCGCCAGCGCATGAGGCACTCGAAGCCCTCCAGCTGCCCGGCCTGCGCGGAGATCAGGGGGTGCAGGAAGCACTCGATCTCCCGTCGCTCGAGGGCATGGCGCAGCCCTTGTTCGAGGTGGAAGCGGCGGGTGACCAGCTGGGACATGGAGGCGTCGTGCAGCGCAGCCTGGTCTCCGCCGCTCGACTTGGCCTGGAGGAGGGCGAGGTGCGCGGCCTGCACCAGCTCGTCGGCCCGTCGGCCATCGTGTGGGAAGACGGCCATCCCCAGACTGCCGGTGAGCTTCAGGGTGTAGCGCGGTTCCTTGAGTTCGATCGGGCGACGCAGGGACTCCAGGAAGGTGCCGGCCCGCTCGAGGGCGCGTGCGTGACTGGACTCCGGCGCGACGAGGGGCATGAGCAGGACGAATTCGTCGCCGCCGAGGTGGGCGAGCCGCTCGCTGGGCTGGAGGGCGTGGCGCAGGCGGGCCGCGACTTGGACGAGGATGCGGTTGCCCAGATGCGGCCCGAGGGTGTCGTTGACGATCGTGAAACGGTCGATGCCGATGATCGCCAGCAGCCAGTGGCGTTCGGGGTCAGCCTGGAGGATGGCGTCCACCTCGTCGAGGAAGCTGGCCCGGTTCTGTAGCCCCGTGAGGGGGTCGTGGTGGGTCAGCTGGTGGAGCTGGGCGCGGGTTTCCTCCACCGGGCTGAGATCCTGAAGCACGCCAAGCAGATACTGGGGGCGCCCCGCATCGTCCAGCAGGCTGAGGAGGCGCAGGAAGGCGGGAAAGGCCGAGCGATCGGCACGCCGCAGGACCAGGCGTCCTTCCCAGTGGCCGAGCTGGAGTATGTTGCCGCAAAGGTTCTGGAAGAACGGCGCGTCTTCGGGCGCCAGCACGTCCCCCAGCCGTCGCTCGCGCATCTGGTGGGCCGGGCGCTGGAGCATGTCCTCCAGCGCGGGGTTCACCTCGAACACCTTTCCGTCATGGCTGGCCATGAAGACTCCCTCGTCGAGGCGGGCGAACAGTTGCTGGGCAGCCCACTGTTGCCGTCTGAGGCGTTCCGCGCTGCGGGCGGCGTCGCGGAGCTGATCGCGGGTCCGGCTGGTTTGGGCGAGCAGGTTGTGCTGGGCGGCCACGATGGCCTGCAGATGGGTCATCGCCTCGCGGATCGAGCGCCGTGGGGACGGGGAACCGCCGCCGCCGGCGAGGTCGAGCAGCCGGCGACGCAGGGACCACAGTTGCCAGATGAGTCCAGCCAGGGCGAGGCTGGCGATCGCGGCCCAGGCCAGGCCGATGACCAGCAGCAGGTCGTGCGGGGAAGAGGTGGGGTTCATGGTCGAGACTTCCTGTCCGGGCCGTCCAGCCGGGGGGGCGGCCGATGCGCTGTTCCTTGGTCACTCACCTCGTGGGCTTCCCCGTGGGCACTTTCCGCGGGGGTGTCCGAATGGGCTGGTGACACGCTCTTGCCTTATCGATCCAGCGTTATGCCCAGGTGCTCGAGGCTCTCGTAAGTGAGGGCACCGTGCGCCAGGCCGTTCTGCCGCTGGTAATCCAGCAGTGCGTGGTGGGTTTGCCTGCCGAACTTGCCGTCGACGGGGCCTGGGTCGAAGCCGGCGTGCTTCAAGGCGCCCTGGAGCGTTTGCACGAGGACGGGCGTGAGCTCGTGATCGCACACGGCGCGGCGGAACACGATGCTGGGCTCGCCCTCATAACGGGTGGCGATCAGGCGCTTGATCTCGGGGGGAAGCTGCTGCTCGTCGACGTGCTCGGGGCGGGTGATTTCCTGTACGCGGAGATTCGCGGTCCGCGGGGCAATGTCGACGGGCACCGCGCGGGCCGGGGTCTCGATCACCCAGCGCGAGACTTCCTTGTAGACGGCCGGCTCGACCACCTCGCGGGTGGTTTCTGGCTGCACCAGGATCTTGCGCTTGATGGTCTGGGTCTTCGCCGGGATGAGTCGCGAGCAGAGGGTCTGCACGGGCATGTCGGGCGCGCGACGGGCGGTGGAGACCTTGCAGCGCTCAAGGACGGTGCGTTCCGCTTCGATCTCAATATCCACCTCGCGCTCTTCGAACACGGCTGGCACGACGACCGAACGGCGAATCTCCGGACGCACCATGACTTTCTCTCTGATGCGTTTGTATACCGGCGGCTCGATGCGGTAGGTGACGCCTCCTTCGCGCACGATGATCTCCTTCTGGGCCGCCTCCACCATCGCCGGGGTGATTTCGATGTCGTTGACGGCATCGCGCACAACGATCTCCAGGGGCTTCTGCACCGGCTTGGGATGGATCACCGCCTGCACCCAGCACTCGCCCGGGCGGATGGTGGGCTGGTCGGTGGGACTCTGGGGCCGGGGGGCGGCGGTCGACTCTGCAGCCGCAGGTGCCGCGGCCTGGGGCAGTGGCTGTGCGGATGGCTTGATGGCTTCGGCCTGGGGCGAGGGGGTGGGCGTTGCGGCCGACGTGTTGCTGGCCGATGGCGTCCCATCGGGGATGCTCGCGCATCCGGCCAGGCTCATGCCCAGAATCATCGACATCAGAAGAGGGGACGGTCTCATCACTTCAGGCCTAGGCATCAAGGTTGCAAGGGTTGCGCTGATCCGCGCTCCCGAGGGCGCTTGTGCATGTTACCCGGTTCGTTCGAACTAGTAATGCCTGAATCAGGCGAGTCAGGTGCTGCCAGGCCTCGCCCGAAATGCGAAACGCCGACTTGATCGGCGTTTCGTGCGGACTCGGTCATGGGGCACGAGCCGTCGGGCGTGCCCCGGTTCCCAGTCAGGGGGCCTTCTTCGGCGGGTTGGCGAGGATGGCCTCGGTGATGCCTTGTGCCCAGGCCCGGTAGTACTTGCCGGTGTAGTGCTGGCCGTCGACGGTCTTCCAGTCGCCCGGTTGGGCGAACTTGGTGGAGTCGATATAGGTGCAGGGCGCCACGTTCTCGGCAAGGAATTCGTTCACCCGCGTGACCAGTTCGGGCGCCTTGTTGAAACGCTTGCCCCCCTGGCCCCAGCCCGGGCCGGCCCAGTAGCACTGCGCGCCGGTTTCCTTGATCAGGCTGGTGAGCGCGGTGACCTCCTGGTAGGCCCAGCTTTTCGGGAAATCGGCGTTGGCATAGGAGCCGATGGTGTCGCCGATGACGACCAGGATGACATCGGTCTTGTCCTTGGCCATGACATCCTTGACGGCGACGCCCTCGGCATTGCCCAGGATTTCGGTGGCCTCGCCCTGGCCGATGCGTTCCGCACGACCGCAGTCGGTCGTCGTCGGCTTGATCCACTTCATCGGCGACGCCCCGCACACCCCGATGGAGTGCACGTTGGCGCCCTGTTCCGTGAGGCTCTCATGCAGCGGGTTCATCAGGTAATGCGGTGTCGCCATGTGGCTCTCGCCAATGACGAGGAGGGTGAGTCCAGCAAGTGCTGCGGTTGCCGACATGAGAGGTCTCCATTCAGGGGGATTGATACAGTCCTTGCCCACTCCGCTCCCCGCTGGATTGGATCGGCAGCAGCGGGAAGGGGCGACATGGCGATGGTGCTTGCCGCCCGGAGGTCGCAAACCACGTCGCGTTGGGGAAAACTACACGGCGCCTCGGGTGGGGGTCAATCATAGAAGCCCTTGGCGTACAGGCCCAGGCGCCAGTCGGAGTAGCTGGCGCTCTCCTGCGCACCGAGCGTGATGCCGATGCGCCATTGAGGCGTCAGCGGCCAGGCGCCATCGACAAGGGCGCTGTACACAACCCCCTTGCCGCTCGAGGCCGGGTATTTGCCGGGCTCCGCGCCTGTCAGCGGGTTGCCTGGCGCGGCATCCTGCCAGTTCCAGTTGTGGCCGATGCCCGTCTGGAGATTCAGCTCCAGCTTGTCCAGTCGGGTTTCATACTGGGCTACGGCGCCGAGCTGGACGTAGCGATCCGGGCTGAAATAGCCGCCGTGGCCGAATTCGAAGGCGCTCAGGTTGCGCTGGTAATGGCTCAGGATCAGTTCCGGCCCGAGCGACAGGCCCGGGATGGAGGTGATCGGGCGAAGCGCGCGGCTATAGAGTTCGTATTTCTTGTTGTCGGCCACGTTCTCGCCGGTCAGGGAGGCGGCCGTGATGGAGGCGATGGCGCTCCAGTCCCCGAGGCGCCGGTTGCCGCTGAGGGTCAGGCCCGTTTGCAGCACCCGCCCCCAGCCCGCCGAATAGGCGTCGGTCCGTTTGCCGCTGAACGCCAGGAGGCTCTCATCGCTGGGGCGCCTGAACAGGAGGACACTGAGCCCCCAGTCCGGGGTGTAGTAGCTGATGCCGGCCTCGCCGATCCACGCGGGGTCGGCTGCTGCACCCTTGTAGATGGCGCGGGGGGCGAGATAGGGGTGCTCGCTCTCGAGCTCTCCCGTGGCGGAGCGGCCGAGGCCGAGCCGATAGACCAGCCCACTTTCCCCCGTGTGTTGCCAGAGGGCGTAGAAGCCCTTGCCTGAAACCTCATCGACGCGATCATCCACGCGCTGTCCTTCCAGTTTGAGGCTGACGTTGTCGCTTTCTCCCTGCCAGCTGGCGGTGAGGGCGGAGGTGGTTTGGGTGAGTCGACCTTCGCCAGGGGTGCCGGCCTTCTCGCGGATCATGGCCTCGAGTTTGACCGTCACGCCCGGGGTGGGCTCGTTGGAGGTGGGGCTGGCCACGGCAAGTTTTCCATCCGGGCCGACAGAGAAGCGCTTCCCGCCCGCCTTGATGGCCTCCTTCACCTCGGGGGAGAGCAGTTCAGCCAGCGGGCCTGGCCTGGCGCTGGCCTTCTCCAGCAGCTCTTCGTACCGCTTCAGGCGATGCAGGCTGAAGGCCAGGCCCTGGGCATTCGAGTTGGCTGGCTTCTTGGCATAGGCGGCCGAGAACTGCTGCGCGGCATCCTCGAGTTTGCCGAGCCGATACTGCGTCCAGCCCAGAAGTTCCAAGCCCCCTTCGTCGAGGGCGGCGTGCTGCTCCAGCAAGGCCTGCTCGGCCTCGGAATAGTTGCCCTGGTCAAAGGCGACCTTGGCCTTGTTGACGGCGAAATTCGCCAGGACCCGCTTCCGCTCCGGGGACTTGGGGTCCATTTTCTTGAGCACGTCCTGCATCTCTCCAAGGCGGTTGAAGTGAATCAGCACGTTGGCCAGGATCTCGTAGAACTCGTCGTCGTCCACCAGCTCGGCCGCCTTGCGTGCGGCCATGACAGCCGTCGCCTCATCATTGAGGGCCATGGCGGTGTAGGCCATGGCGCCCATCGTGCCGAAGTCCTCGAGGCGCACGGCGTCGTCCCAGATTTCCTTCATCATGCGCAGGGCATCCTCCTTGCGCCCGGCGTTGGAGGCCTCCGCGATGGCGATCATGGCCTGGTCGTATTTCTTCAGGCTTTCGTCCCCGCGCGCCTGTTTCGCGGCAAGGCTTGCGTCATCGGCCAGGCCCGAGGGCGCCGCCCCCTCGGCCGGTGGGGTGGCGGCCGGGGCGGGCTGCGCAGGAGGATGCTCGTGAGCCGCGGTCTCTTGCTGGGGCCTCGACGGCGCCGGGCTGCTCCCAGTCGCGGCGGGCTTGTCCTTGGCGGGCCTGGTCTGGGGGGCTTTCTTCACCACCTCCGGCGCGGCGGGCTGTTTGGCCTCCCCGCGCGGCTGGATCGACTCGATGGCGCTGGCGGACGGAGCGCTCCTCGCCGGCGCAGGGGGAGCGGGGCGCTGCCGTTCCACGCCAACGGCGGGGGGCTTCTGCATCTCCCGCAGGGGTTGGATCGACTCGATGTTTCCGGAGCGGTGAATCGGGGCCGTTTCCTCAATGTTGGAGGGCGCCGGAACAAGCTCGACTTCCGCCCCGGCGGGCAGGGCATGAAGGAGGATCAGCGGCGACAGATAGACCGGGTATTTCATGGCAACGCTTCGGAGCGGGTCAGGACGAGTTGGGCGAAGAGGGTCAGGGTGCTGCCGTAGTAGTCCTTCGCGTCGATCTGGGGCCGAGGGCCGCCTGCCTTGTCCAGGCAGCCGGATACGAGGTGGCGGACGGCGCGCTGGGCCAGGGTCAGGGGATAGGCGGCCCGGTCACCGTTCGCCAGATCCACCCAGGCGGGGGCATCGTCGCTCGGCCATGCCTGGAGGAAGCCCTGCATCAGGATGGGGTCCTTCATTCCGGACCAGCAGAGATAGATGGGCAGCCTCACCGCCTCGAAGCCCACGCGGCGCCTGGCGGGATCGGACGGCAGCCCGAGATGGCCATCGGCGTGCAGGATCACCCAGTCCGGCGGCAGCTGGTGAGGGCCGTAGCGGGTCAGGGCCAGCAGGGACAGCCCGGACTTCGGCAGTGCTTGCCAGACCGGGTCGGGGTCGATCCGCGCAAGTGTCTTGAAGGCCGGGAAGACCCAGTAGGAAGGGTTGAGCGTAAGGTTCTCTCCCTCCTTGAAGCCTTGCTGCGCGGGAAGGAGCACGGGGCCGAACGCGGTGGAGGCAATGAGGGTGGCGCGCACACGTTCGGCGATGACTCGCGCCTCGGTGACCCACTCGGGCCGTTTCCAGCGCTCGCCGGCACGCGCGAGGGCCCAGGCGATCAGCAGGTCCCCATCCGTGGCATTGTTCCAGTCCTGCACCGGCGGATTGCTGTTCGGATTCCATTGCCAGCCGAAGAGCTTGTCCTCGCGCTGCAGGTTCTTCTGTGTCCAGCCCCAGAGGGACTCGAACGTGGCGCGGTCTTCCGCGGCGAGGGCCAGCAGCATGCCGTAGCCCTGGCCCTCGGAATGACTGATCTGGCGGTTGCCGGTATCGATCACCCGCCCCTCAGGGCTGATGAAGTGGGTCTTGTAGGCCCGCCAGTCGGCGTCGGGCAGCAGCGATGACGCCTGGGCCACCCCCAAAACCGCCCAGAGAAATCCGCTCATCAGCATCAGTGTCCAAGGTTTCATGGTTGACCTCGACGAGGGGCGGCCGGATCAGTCCGCCTGATCCAGTCGGCGTGCGCGCTGGCGCAGCAGCCACCAGCTCAGCGTCGCCGCCAGCAGGATGACGGCCAGCGTGATCAGGATCGCCAGCCAGGGGTGGTTGGAGAAGATCTGGCTGCCAGGGCTCATGGCGGACTTTTCCCCGATGAACACCTTGTCCGCGGGGTAGGCCTTGGCTGCGGCCTCGCCGTCCATCGCCCACAACATGGCGGAGCCGTCCATGGCCCCCCAAGTAGAATGTTCCACCAGACGTTGCGTGCCCTCCTGGAGGTACTGGGCCTGGGCGGCGGTCAGTACCGTGACCGGGACGCCCGCCGAGGGCGAGACGTACTGGACCAGCGCTGCGCTGGCGCCGAGACCATCGCTCAAGGCGAGCTCCGCGCTCGCGTGCTTCTCGATGGACGTCAATTGGACGAGGGGAGTCAGGGGCTGGTCGACCCAGCGCTTGAGGCCCTGGCCAACGTCGGTGGCTTGGTGCGACCCCACGTTGAATGCCTGCCAGCGCTGATGGGGCATGAAGGCGGTCATTTCCTTGCGGATCGCCTCCGGCAGCGCGCGCTCGGTACCGACCACGATCAATCCGTCCAGGTCTTCGAGCTTGTCTTGGCTCGACAGGAAGCGCAGGGAGGTTAGCGGCGCCTTGTTGACCTGGCGCAGCTTGGCGATCAGGCTGAGCGCGCTGCCGAGGGTGGCGGGCTCCATGTCCGCGGCCATCACGCCGACGCCCAGGCCGTCGGCGGCACGGGTGTAGGGCAGGCCGGTCCGTGCGAGCAGCCCGAGGTCGGGCAGGCTCATGTAGTCGGCCACCGGCGGCAGTTCGAGGCGGGAATCCTCGAAGATGGAAACCAGCAGGTTTTCGGTGAAGATCGGCTCACAGGCTCCGCCCAGGTCTTCGCCGATCATGGTGGGGACGAATTGCAGCTCGTTGCTGCCGGGCCGGAGGCTGATGGCGGGAATCTTGATCTTGTACTTGAAGAACTGCTCCCCGTGCGGGTCCTGCATGGGCAGGGCCCTGATGAACTGGCCGTTGAGCATGATGTTGAGGCCGGACTTCTTGTCGAACCCGGCCCCATAGGCAAAGTTGAGCTCAAGGTCGATGAATGGCTTGGCGGGGTCCTGCATCTCGCGGCTGGCCCAGAACTCGAGCCGTGCCGGGGTGGGGTACATGCCCTTCAGCGTGGTCGTCTTGAAGCCAAGGTTGGCGAAGCTCGTCCAGCCCTTTTCATCATCCAGCGACTTGGTGCGCTGATATCCCTGATCCATTCGCAGCTTGGAGACGGAGACATCCGCACGGTCAGGCAGGGCGATGCCGGGCAGGTTCAGCATGGTGGCGGCCTGGCGCACTTGGGCGGGCGTGATGCCGCTGATCACCAGGATCGAGCGGCTGGGGTCCTGGTCGCTCTGGAACAGCCCGATGTAGCCCTCCTTGATGTTGGCGAGGATGTCGGCGCTGACAAAGGGGGCGAGCTGGTCGCGGGTTCCCAGCAGCACGCCGTCCCACGCCTGGTCCGGCAACTGCACGCCAGGGAAGCGAAGCCGGGGCTCGCCGGCCTTCGCCGGCGCCGGGTTCATTTCGTTGATGCGGACGGCAACCGGCAGGTAATCGAAGGTCGCGGCGATCGACTGGCTGACCTGCGCGGCGGCCTGTCGCAGGTCCTCGTCCTGTCCGAGGCTGCCGCGCGGCACCATCAGTTCCAGGGTGTAGCGCTCCAGCCAAAGCCGGCGGTCGAAGATGTCCGTCAGCCGGGCCAGGGACGGAGTGATCGGGCGGCGCGAGGTCTTCAGGCGCAGGACGGAGTGGGCCGCATCCACCTGTGAGTAAAGCTCCGGTGCCGATGGATCCTCGCACTCGTCGGTGTAGTGTTGGGCGGCGCGGAATCCGATTTCACGAAACCCGGGCCTGAATCCGTCCAGCGGCAGCGCGATGCGCGCGGCGTTGTCGGGCTGATGGGCCTTGACCGGCAATTGGGCGATGACGCGGTTGTCCAGCGTGACCGCGAGCTGCGAGCGGGGGAGCATGGAGATCGAGTTGGTGTACACCATCTCCAGCTTCACGTCCTCGATCTTGAGGCGCTGGGGCACGGGGAGGCTGAGGGCTTTGCGTGCCTCGGCGCCGCGCAGTTCGAGCGGTGCGCGGTTGCCGCCATTGAGCCAGCCGAGCGGGATGCTGTACTCGCCCTCATGGTGACTGAACTGCAGTGCCTCCGAAGGGCTGGCCAGGGCCGCGGGCAGCCCCAGCATGCAGAGGGCGATGGCCCGCAAGGGCCGATGGATGGGCAGTCTCATGAGGGGCTCCTCAGGTCCTTTTGCTTGGATGTGAACAGGGCTTGCAGGCGCTCAAGCAGGCGACCGAAAAACAGCCGCGTAAGGAAGGCGAAATTCCCGAATCCATGCTCGAAGGCCGTCTTGATCAGGAACAGCAGGCCCTCCATCAGGCCGATGCGGTGCTGCCGGCGGCGCTGATTGGCTTGGTGCAGGTCGCTGTCGCCGTAGACGAGGGCGATGATCGCGCGTTTTTCCTCGAGTGTCTGCGGTTCGAACAGGAGGCCGAGCTCCCAGCGCTGGGCGCCTACGTACTGGTGCCTGACCAGGCGGGCGGGGATCTCGACGGTTTTCATGCCCCAGGCCCGGATGTTCACCCGGAGCCTGACCTTCTGCTGCCTTGGAAGGCCCTGCCTCGACAGGATGCCGGCCCCCGCATGGCTGAGGTCGATCATCCGGATGGGGAGTTCTTCCGTGTTGAGCATGAGCGTCGCCGGGATGTCGCTCAGCTGGGCCGGGATGCGGTAGGCCGAGCGCTTTTGCGCCTTCTCCAGCATGACGCCGATGGCGGCCAGCGAATAGACCATGTTGACGATGGTGATGGTCATCGTCAGGGTGATGACGCCGAGGTCCTCGGGGACGACATAGAGCCGGATCACGCCGGCAATGATGCAGACAATGTCGATCACCAGCATCACGTAGAAGGGCAGGGCCAGCTGCGAGATGAAATTCTCTTCCAGCCTCTCTCCCTTCGGGGTCACGGCAAAGGACGGGGAGCGCGGATTGCGCAGGACGTTGATGATGGCCGGCAGCGCGTGCACCGACTGGATGGTCTCGTACAGTTCCGAGATCAGCGGCCAGCGGGTGCGCCCATAGAGGATGTTGGTCAGGATCATCGCGGCCAGGACGTGGGGAATCGCGTAGGCCACCAGGTCCAGGGGGATGAAGGCGTCGACGATCTGGAGCGAGAACAGCAGGTAGAGCGAGGGCGCGATGAAGAAGATGAGGCGCGCGAAGGGGAAGAACCAGAAGAACACCGACGAGGTGTAGGCCAGGCGCTGGGCGATGCTCATCCTGGGCTGGCGCCAGGGATTCTTGAGCAGGAAGATCTGCACCATGCCTTGCGCCCAGCGCGTGCGCTGCACGATGAAGCTGGAGAACGTCTCCGGCTGCAGGCCGGCGACCATGGGCTTGCCGAAATACACGCTGTTCAGGCCGTGCTGGCCGTGCAGGGCCATGGCGGTCTCGGCATCCTCGGTGATGGTCTCGCCGGCGATCCCGCCGATGCGGTCAAGGTGGCTGCGGCGCAGCACGGCCGCGGAGCCGCAGAAGAACGAGGCATTCCAGAAGTCCAGGCCGTGCTGGATCACGGTGTAGAACATTTCGTTCTCGCTGGGCATCTGCTCGTAGGTGCGCAGGTTGCGCTCCAGCGGGTCGGGGTTGATGAAATAGTGTGGCGTCTGGACAAGGAACAGGTCGGGGTCCTTGAGGAAGAAGCCGACGGTGTTTTCCAGGATGTCCACGGTGGGAATGTGGTCTGCGTCAAGGATCAGCACCAGTTCGCTGCGGCAGTGGTCCCTGAGCGCGGTGTTGAGGTTTCCGGCCTTGGCATGCTCGTTCCGCTCCCGCGTCACGTAGATCGCGCCGACCCTTTCACACAGCGCCTGGAGGGTGTGGTGCCGCGCCCAGGATTGCGCGGCGATGTCGGGGCGGTTCCGGCGCTGGACGGTGCCGCCGTCATCGCAGAGGTAGACCTTGAAGCGGTGGCGCGGGTAGCGAACCTGCGTGGCGGCCAGCAGGGTCAGCTCCAGCAGCTCCGGATCCTCGTTGTAGGTCGGGATCAGGATGTCGACGGTCGGCAGCTGGTCGGGATCGTCCGGGAGCCTGGGCGGGGTGCGGCTGGTCGGGTAGGCATTGACGAAGGCCCCGATCAGGTAGATGGCCAGGCCGTAGAGTTCTGCACCGAGCAGCAGCACGGCGCCGATCGTGCTCATGGGGTCGTGGTAGCTGATCGTGTAGTTGATGCGCCAGGAGATGTAGCGCAGGCTGATGTAGGCGGCCAGCAGGATGGCGATCAGGCGCAGCCATCTCATCTCACGGGCCTGGTGGGTCTCGAGCCGGTCCACGCTCCACATGATGAGGAACAGGATGCCGACGAATACCCCCGCCAGGAGTGCCTGGGAGTCACGCGGGAGCGGCTGGTTCGCCAGCCAGAGTAGGGCGAAGATGGCGGCCAGCCACAACACCATGCCCCGGCGGGCGAGCAGGGTCTCGAGGATGCCTCGGAAGCGCTCCGTGCCCATTTAGATGGCGGGGCGGTCGAGTTCGCGGCGCAGCTCGAGGGCGAGCTTGTCCAGTTCGGCGCGCAGCTGATCCATGGTGGGCCTCGGCGCAAGCGTGCTGCTGTTCTGGCCGGCCTCGGCTGTGGCCACGTGCGTCTCCTTGCCGCTCGAAGCGGGTTCGCCCTGCTGGGCGAGCATGATGGCCATTTTTCCCAGCAATTCGCGTATGGCGGCAAGCTCCGCGGCGGGGTCGGCAGACGATGCCGTCGGGCTGGGGCCGGCGGCTTGCGGCGCCTCGATGGTCTGGGCGGAGGTCTGATCGTCCTGCGGCTCGCCGGGCAGGGATGCCTCGCCAGCCGTTTCCGGCGGCGCGTCGGCCTGTTGCTCGGGGGGCTGCTGCGAGGCCAGGGCTTCCCGCGCGGTCAGCAGGTGCACCAGGGTCTCGAACTTGCTGTCCAGTGTCGACAGGCGCTGTTCGAGCTCGGGCAGGGGCTCGGCCTTCTCGCCGGATGCATGCGCGGCGGGCGGCTCGGCTGCGGGCGGTGGGGCCTGCTCCAGCTCCAGGAGTCGTTGCCGCACCAGTTCGTTCACGAGGTCGGGAAGATCGTTGAAGCTCTTGTGCAACTGGGCCTTGAGCTTGTTCGTTTCCCGGCTGAGCAGCACATTGTTGCCGGCGATGTAGAGCATGAGCCCGAGCGCGATCCCCCATAGCGGGCCCAGGAGTAGCGTCGAGGCCAGCGCCGTGCCGAGGGCGCCGAAGGTCAGAGTGGTGCGCATAAGGTCTTGCCTTGGATGGATGGGGGTATGTCAGCGGCTTGCATGAGTCACCTGCGGTTTTCCATCGCGACAAAGGGGGCCATGCCCGGAGGCCGCGGTCTGGCATGCCTGGGCTGGCGGTGTCTGCGCGAGATCGATGTGACGTGCGGATAAGGCCACCTGGCTGGCCAGCAGGGCGCGATCGATATCCTGAAGCGGTTCCTGCAATACCCGCTCGGTCATTTCCCAGACGATCCAGGGGGTGGGGGTCGCGGTTTGCGCTTCCTGCTCAAGAAACTCGGACATGGATTGCGCAAAGCCGCCCCCATCGCGGGCGAGGTTGCCCACTTCGCTTGCCAGCGCCGCGGCGAGAAAGTCGGCAAAGTGGGCGTTGCGGGAGAACGATGTGCCGACCAGGGCGACCCGCTGATGGGCGGTGTCGCCGAACAGGGCATCGGCGCTCACTTCCGTTGCTTTTTGGGCACTGGCGGAGAAATGCATGCCGGCGACCTGATCGGGGGCGGGGCGCCAGGCCTCGGGCAGCCCGTCCAGGCCAGCCAGGCGAACGAGGTCGCCCCAGCGTGGCCGGGTGTCCGTCGGATGATGCTCGATCAGGGTGGGGGAAGCAGGCGCGAAGCCCAGGGCCTTGAGCTGGGCGGCCACGGCGCTTGCCGCAGCCTGGGCCCCTGCAAGGTTCCAGTGGGTGTCGGTCCGGTCGAAGGCGGCGCCTTGGCTTTGCTTGACGGGGGTAAGGGCGGCCCTGAAGTCCACCACCGTCACGCCGGCGGCCGCAAGGCCGCGGACCCACTGGTCATAGCGGGCCTCGAGCGCGGCCGGGCGGGGCAGGTCGCAGAGGTGATCGCGCTCGATCCGGGTCTTGTCGGGCACCAGCGCGATGACCAGCCTGCTGCCCCGCGCCGCCAGTGCCTGGTGTAGCCTGAGCGCGATGTCCAGGCGTTCCCCGGCATTTTGCGCGGCATTCCGGTGCAGTTTCAGTTCGTCCATCAGGAACAGCCAGCCCGGGCAGCCTTGCTGGACGCGCGGGCCGGTGTCGTTGAAGGCCAGCCAGCCGATCTCACGCTGGCGTTGGCCCAGCCACTCGGCCAGGGGGGTGTTGCGCAGGTCTTCCGCCAGGGCGCGCATGGGCTTGCCGGCGGTGAAGTCGTCCCAGCCGTTCGCCCTGGTCTTTGCCAGGCCGCCGTCACTCAAGGCGACCAGGTTGCTGGCCCCGAAGCCGAGCAGCAGCGCACCGAAGGCGCCGATGAAGGTCCAGGCCTGCCAGCGCTTGCGAATCAGGGCATTGTGGAGTTCCTGGGACATCGGCTCAGAACTGGAAGTACAGGAAGGGGGAGGCGCCGCGGCTGGCCATCAGCGCGGTGGCGCTGAAGAGAGCCAATACCGGCCACAGCGCCAGCGTGTCACGGGCGAGGAGCGGCATCGGCAGGGCCATGTCCAGGCGTTCGCGCCAGAGCGGCCAGGTGGCTGCAATGGCCGCCAGCGCCAGGGTCAGGACATGCACGGGGCGCAGCACGGCGGCGACTTCGGCGCTCAGTGCGTAGCCATGCATACCGAGCTGCCCCTGGTACATGGCCCAGGCGGTGGCGAGATCGGGGGCGCGGAACAGGACCCAGGCCGAGAACACGAAGGTCATCGTCAGCGCCCAGGCCGCGAGCGCGGGCAGTTTCGGGCCGCCGTGCCGTTCCCAGAAACGCTGGATGACCATCGCCAGCCCGTGCAGCAGGCCCCAGAGCAGGAAGTTCAGGCTGTCGGCGCCGTGCCACAGGCCGGAGATCGCCATCACCAGCATCAGGTTGAGGTACACGCGCCAGGCGGCCACGCGGCTGCCGCCGAGAGGGATGTAGAGGTAGTCGCGCAGCCAGCTGCCGAGGGTCATGTGCCAGCGACGCCAGAACTCCTGGATCGAGCGCGAGATGTAGGGGGCATTGAAGTTTTCCGGGAAGCGGAAGCCGAGCATCTGGCCGATGCCGATAGCCATGGCGCTGTAGCCGGCGAAGTCGAAGAACAGCTGCATGCCGTAGGTGAGGGCCCCGAGCCAGGCATCGGCCATGGTCGGCTGGGGGACGGCGAAGCAAGCGTCGGCCAGCGGGGCCAAGGTGTCTGCGATGATGACCTTCATCGACAGCCCGATCATGAAGTAGCGCAGGCCGGCCGCGACGTGCTGGACGTCGAAGGGCCGGCCATGCAGCTCCTTCTCGACGTGCGAATAGCGCACGATCGGGCCGGCGATCAGCTGGGAGAACATCGCCTTGTAGGCGGCGAAGGCGATGAAGTCGCGCTCGACGTGGACGGTCCGCCGATAGACATCGACGATGTAGGAGATGGCCTGCAGGACGATGAACGAGATGCCGATCGGCAGGATCAGCCGTTCCCAGACGAAGCCATGCTCCTGCGCCGCAAAGAGCGGCTGGATCAGCGATTCGACGATCAGGTTGGCGTATTTGTAGAACGCCAGCAGCCCGGCGAGGGCGGTGATCGACAGGGCCACCAGGGCCTTGCGCATGCGCGCCTGTTGCGTCCGCCCCAGCGCAAGCCCGGTCCCCCAGGCCACGATCGTGACGCTCACCAGGACCCACAGGAAGGCAGGGCTCCACCAGGCATAGAAGATCCAGCTGAAGATCAGCAGGGTGAGGTTGCGCCACGCCGCCGGGCTGAGGGCGTAGGCGAGAAGGAACAGCGGGAAGAAGAGCGTCAGGAACTCAAGCGAGGCGAAGACCATTCATGGCGCCTTCTTGGGGGGCAATGCCGGCGCCATGCTCATGGCATCCGGTCGAGGATGGGCATGATGCGTGGCCCTTCGCTCGTCGGCCGCACGAGCAGCGTCCAGCGCTCTCCGGCCCGCAGGCTGCCCAGCTCGGTCGGGGAGCCGGTGCGCCTGCCCTGGCAGTAGAGGTCGACGCCCAGGGCGACCGGGTTGATCTGGCGGCGTTTGATGGCTCGTGGAGCGACATCCTCGACAATCGCCACGTCCTTGCCGGTGAGCTTGATCGTGGCCGAGGGGCAGTCCGTGGCGAGGTTCAGCAGGCCGAGGGATACCTTGAAGGCGCTGAAGTCGGTGGGGCTTTCCCGGCCAAGCTCGACCTTCCAGCCCGAGGCGCCATCCGGAATGGCCGCGACCGTGACGAATTCGCTGGGCTGAACCGAGACTTCCACGGCCTCGCTTTTGCCACCATGGCTGAGGGTTGCCCCCAGCGGGGCGCGGGCCTTCACTGCCTGCCAGCTGGTGCTGCTGTTCTCGGCGCTCAGTTCGATGCGGGCATCCTTGCCCGCGCGGACCTCCAGAGGGCCGCCGACCGCATCGACGAAGCGGATGAACGCGGCGTCTTCCGCCGGTCCCGTCGGGTAGAGCTTGGGTTCGGCATGAACGGGAAACTGGGCCAGGAGGCCCAGTGCGAGTGATCCGGTCAGAAACTTTTTCATGGGGCTTTCTTGGGCGGTTGACTGATGATGGCGTCAGCGATGGCCGATGCCCACTTCTTGTAGCCGCCGCCCAGGTAGTGCTGGCCGTCCAGGGTCTTCCACTCGCCGGGCTGGGAGAACTTGGTCGAGTCGATATAGGTGCAGGGGGCGACGTTCTCGCTGAGGAACTGGTTGAGTTCCTCGACCCGCGGATAGGTCTTGCCGAAGCGACCGCCCTCGGTGCCCCAGCCCGGGCCGACCCAGTAGCAGGCCGTGCCGGTGTCGCTGATCGCCTTGGTCAGGGAGGAGACTTGCTGGTAGGCCCAGGATTTCGGGAATTCGGGGTTCTTGTAGGAGCCGATGGTGTCGCCGATCACCACGACGACCGCGTCCGGCTTGTCCTGGGCGATCAGCTCCTTGATGGGGGTGGTGGTCGCGCCGTCGTTGATTCGCACGGCCTCAGCTTCTCCCCTGCGCTCGGCGCGGCCGCAGTCACCCGGCGAGACCTTGAGCCAGTCCGAGGCGTGCGCACCGCATACGCCAATCGAGTGAACCTGCGCGCCCTGCTCCATCAGGCGGTCGTGCAGTGGGCCGATCAGGTAGGTGGGGGTGGCGAGATGGCTGTCCCCGATCACAAGCAAGCTCAAACCCATCAGCGCAGCGGCCGGCATCATTCCTCTCCTTGTGTTCGTGTCTGTCAGTTTGTATGGGGCAACCCAGGGCAGGCCCAGGGGCGCGTGGCGAGAGGCCGTGTCGCGGCGCGAAGCCTAGCGCAAAAACTTGATTTTACATTGGGTTTTTTGCATGACAAGCCGCATGGGTCCAGGCCGCGCCGCCTGCGGGAGGTTCGCTGGCGAGGGCGCTTTTCATCCTTCTGTCGGCCAGTCGGACGGAACCTTTAGCAGGGCTGTGGACAGGCGGGTCATGATTTCGGAGGCCAGGTCCGGCGCATAGGCTTGCGCCGGGCGCTGGCCCCATACGGGGGCAGGCCAGGCCGGATCATGCTGGTAGCGCGCGATGTGATGGATGTGCAGCTGGGGGACCACGTTCCCCAGCGCGGCAATGTTCATCTTGTCGGGCCGGAACAGATCACTCATGACGCGGGCCACGAACGTGGATTCGCGCATGAGCTGTTGCTGGTCGGCATCAATCAGCTCGAAGATCTCGCGGATGCCCGGGCGCTGCGGCACCAGGATCAGCCAGGGGTAGTTTGCGTCGTTCATCAGCTGCACGCGGCAGAGCGGCAGGCGGGTGACTTCGACGGTGTCGGCGGCGAGGCGCGGGTGCAGTTCGAAGGTGTTTGGGCTCGTCATGGCGAGGACTGGGTGCTTTCTTGCTGGGGATCGAGGTGCAGCACGAGGGCGACGCGGCGGTTCTGCGCGCGTGACGCAGGGCTGTCGTTCGGGGCAACGGGGCGGGTGTCGGCATAGCCGATGGCGCGCATGCGCTCGGCCGGCACGCCGCGTGCGATGAAATAGCGCAGCACGGCGGCGGCGCGCCCCGCGGACAGCTCCCAGTTGGAGGGATAGCGGATATTGCGGATCGGGGTGTTGTCGGTATGGCCTTCGATCGATACGCCGTAGCGGTTGCCCTTGAGCAGCTCGGCGATGCGGTCGAGGACCGGCAGGCCCGCTTCGGCGAGGTTGGCGGTGCCGGCGGCGAACAGGATGCTGTCCGGGATCTGCAGGTTGATCTGCCCCTTTTGCACGCTGACCTGGACATCATTGCCCAGCGACTTGAAGGCCGGATCCAGCTCCACGGTTGGTGCCGGTGCGGGAGGGGGGGGCTCGACCGGCGGGCTTGGCGTTTCGGCGGGCGGTGCCTCGGCCGGCACGGCGGGCTGCCCCGTACCCTCGGCGGGCTGCGTTTCACGGCTGACGGCGTAGCGTTCCGGCTCGAAGCTCGCGAAGGCGACGATGAACACGAACATCACCAGCAGCAGCGACATCAGGTCGCCGAAGGTCATCAGCCAGCTGTGCTCGTCCTCGGCTTCGTCGCGCGCGCTCGTGTCCCAGGCCTGCAGCCAGGGGCGGTGACGGATCGAATGCGCGGCGTGCCGGGCGCTGGATCCTTCCTGGTCCGCGCTCGCATGGGCCTGGCTGGCCGCCTGGGTCCGCTCGGCGGCCGAGATGGGCCCGGTTGAGGTGGGGTCAGCCACGGCGAGCCCGGGTGGGAAGGCCGGTCGGGCGGCCCTCGTCGCGCAGTTCGTCCTCGTATTGCGCGAGGAAGGAGTGCACGGCCTCGCGCAGGAAGGCCGGGCTGCGCTTCTCGTGCATCATCATCACGCCTTCGACCACCATGTTCATCAGCATCACGCGCTGCTCGGTGCGGCGTTCGAGCTTGAGGGCCACGGGCTTGAACACGAGGTTGGCGAGGATGATGCCGTACAGGGTGGTGATCATGGCGAGCGCCATGTTCTTGCCGATGTGCTCGAAGCCGGCGGCATCCATGCCGGAGAGCATGTTGATCAGGCCGAGCAGGGTGCCGAGCATGCCGAAGGCCGGGGCGAAGGCCGCCATGGTGCGGAAGATCTGCGCCTCCGCCCGTTCGCGCGCCCGCATGCGCGCGATGCGCCATTGCAGCAGGCTGGTGATGTCGTCGGTGCTGGAGCCATCCAGCACCAGCTGGATGCCGGTGCGCAGGAACGGGTTCTTGATCATGTTCAGGCGCTCGTCCGCCTTCTGCAGCTGGCCCTGGAACATCAGCTTGCTGACGTCGACCAGTTCGTCCAGGTCCTGGCGCGCATAGAGCCGCTCGTTGCGCAGCACGATGCCGAATACCTTGAACACGTTGCGCAGCTCGCTGATCGGATAGCTGATCAGCGTGGCGGCGATGGTCCCGCCCAGCACCATGATGAGGCTGGGCAGGTTGATGAACATCCAGATGTCCTCGGCGGTCAGGGCGATGGAGCCGCCGATCAGGGCGAGGCCGATGAGGATGCCGAGGATGGTGGAGACGTTCATGGGGGACCTGATGCCAATCCGTGCCACCATACTATAAAGCCAGTCGCGGACAATCCTTTGCATGCCCCTCTACGATAGCCACTGCCACATCGCCGATGCGCGTCTTGCCGGCAGCCGGGCGGCGGTGCTGGCGCGGGCGCATGCGGCCGGGGTCGATGCCCTGCTCGGCGTGGCCGCCCAGGCACGCGATTGGCCGGTGCTGTTTAGCCTCGCCCGTCGTCATCCCGGGGTCGGCGTGGCCTTTGGTCTGCACCCCTGGTTCGAGCATCCTCCCGCCGCGCTCGCGCGACTGCCGGCCTGGGTCGGCCGCGGCGGGGCCGTCGCAGTCGGTGAGTGCGGGCTGGATTTCGGTCCCGGCCGACCGGCCCGCGAGGTGCAGGAGCAGTTGCTGCTGCCCCAGCTGCGCCTTGCGCGCGAACGCGACCTGCCCGTCATCCTGCATGCGCACAAGAGCGAGGACGTGCTGGCCATGCATCTTGGTCGCCTGTCCGGCCTGCGCGGGGTGGTGCATGGCTTCCACGGCAGTCTGCAGCAGGCCGAGCGCTTGCTGGGGCTCGGCTTCCATCTCGGCATCGGCGGGGCGATCACCCATCCCCGTGCCGCGCGGCTGCGGAAAGTGGTCGCCAAGCTCCCTGCCGAGCGTCTTTTGCTGGAGAGCGACGCCCCCGACCAGCCGCCGCACGGCCGGGGGTTCCCCAACGAACCCGCCTTCGTCACCGACACCCTGGCCGTGCTGGCCGAGTTGCATGGCATGCCTCCTGAGGCGATGGCGGCCATCACGTGGCAGAATGCTGCCTCCCTGTTCCGCTTCCCGAGGCCTTCCCCATGACCGCCGACATGCACCAGCGCACCCGTATCCTGCTTGGCGATGAGGGGCTGGCGCGGCTCGCCGACAAGCACGTGCTCATCGCCGGGGTCGGGGGCGTGGGTGGCGCGGTGGCCGAGGCGGTGGCGCGCGCCGGGATTGGCCGCATTACCCTGCTCGACCACGACGAGGTCAACCTGACCAATCTCAACCGCCAGCTGGTCGCCCTGCACTCGACCCTCGGCCGGCGCAAGGCGGAGGCGATGGCCGAGCGCCTGCGCGACATCCGCCCCGATCTTGCTGTGGACGCGCGCCTGGAATTCCTGCGCCAGGAGCAGGCCGAGGGGCTGATCCGCGAGGGTGGCTTCGATCTCGTGCTCGACTGCATCGACAGCATTGCGTGCAAGGCGGCGCTGATCCACGCCTGCCAGCGCCATCATGTGCCGGTCTATTCCAGTCTCGGCGCGGGGGGGCGGCTGGACGTGAGCAAGGTGGGCGTGAGTAGCCTCAACCAGACCCATACCTGCCCGCTGGCGCGCGAACTGCGCAAGGCCCTGCGCGAGCGGGGCGCGGCCCTCAACAGCCCGGTGGTCTATTCCTGGGAAACGCCGATCAAGGCCCTGCCGCACGAGCCGGTCGGCGGCGATGTTCCGGGGCGCGCCCGGGCAGTGAACGGCACCATCAGCTACATGCCGAACCTGTTCGGCATGATGCTGGCGGGTGCGGCGATTCAGCATTTATTGGAAGGGTGAGGTTCCTCAACTCAGACCGAGGCGCTGAAACACCAACCGCCCCGCCACCCAGGTGTGGGTGACCTGGCCGTTGAAGTCCCAACCGTGGAACGGGGTATTGCGGCCGCGGCTGAGCATGGTATCGGTATCCAGAGTCCAGGCGGCCTCGGGGTCGAACAGGCACAGGTCGGCGCGCAGGCCGGGGGCGATGCCGCCCGCCGCAAGGCCGAGCAGTTGTGCGGGGCCCGAGGTGATGCGCTGCAGGGCGTCGTGCAGGGGCAGCACGCCATCCTCGACCAGGCGCAGGGTCAGCGGCAGCAGCGCCTCAAGGCTGGAGATGCCGGGCTCGGCCTCCGGGAAGGGGGCGGCCTTGGCATCGCCCTCGTGCGGCTGGTGGTCGGAATGGATGACCGAGATCACCCCGCGCGCCACACCCTCGCGCAGCGCGTCGCGGTCGCGCAGGGTGCGCAGCGGCGGGATGAGGTGGGTGTTGGCATCGAAGGCGTCGGTGTCCATCTCGGACAGGAACAGCTGGTGTGCGCTGACCCCGCCGGACACCGGCAGGCCGTCGTCGATGGCGCGCTCCAGCTGGCGCACGGCGGAGGCCGAGGAGAGGTTGGCGAAGTGCACGCGCGCGCCGGTCTCCTCGACCAGGGCCAGCACCTGGGCCATGGCGGCGGTCTCGGCTGCGACCGGGATGCCCGGCAGGCCGAGGCGGCTGGCGACCGCGCCCTCGTGGGCGCAGCCCTTGTGCGCGAGCGACGGGTCCTGCGGCTGGACGATCACCAGGATGCCGAAGGTGGCGGCGTATTCCAGCGCGCGGCGCAGGATGGCGAGGTTCTCGACTGGCTTGAGGGTGTTGGTCACCGCCACGCAGCCGGCTTCCTTGAGGTCCACCATCTCCGCCAGCCGCTTGCCCTGCAAGCCTTGGGTGAGGGCGCCGATCGACATGATGCGCGCGCCTCCGGCGAGCTGGGCACGGCGTTTGATCAGGCGCACCACGGCCGGGGTGTCGATGACCGGGTCGGTGTCCGGCGGCACGCACACGGTGGTGATGCCGGAGGCGGTGGCGGCGCGCGCCTCGCTCGCCACCGTGGCCTTGTGTTCCTGGCCGGGCTCGCGCAGGCGCGCCCAAGCATCGATCGCGCCGGGGATCAGCCACAGTCCGGCGGCCTCCAGCACGTTGTCGGTGGCGAAGCCCGCCGGCGCCTGCCCCACGCCGACGATGCCCGCCTTGTCGATGAACACGTCGGTGACCGAGTCCAGACCGCTGGCCGGGTCGATGACCCGCGCGCCGCGGATGATCCAGCTCTGGCAGTCGTAGCCGGGGCGGCAACCCTCAGGCGGGCGCAGATGGTCCATGTCCTGACCTTGGGCGAAATAGGCGTTATTCATGCTCATTCTTCCCGTGCCCCCATGCAGAGGCTCATCACCGCCATGCGCACGGCGATGCCGTTCGAGACTTGTTGCAGGATGACCGATTGCGGTCCGTCAGCGACCTCGGAGTCGATCTCCACCCCGCGGTTGGCCGGGCCCGGGTGCATGACGATGGCGTCCGGCTTGGCCCAGGCGAGCTTCTCCGGGGTGAGGCCGTAGAGGCGGAAGAATTCGTCCTCGGAGGGCAGCAGGGCGCCCTCCATGCGCTCGCGCTGCAGGCGCAGCATGATGATCACGTCCACGTCCGCAAGGCCCTCGCGCATGTCGTGGAACACGCGCACGCCGAGCTTCTCCACCTGCGCGGGCAGCAGGGTGCGCGGGGCGATCACGCGCACCTCGCCGGTGTTGAGGGTATTGAGGGCGTGGATCTGCGAGCGCGCCACGCGCGAGTGCAGGATGTCACCGACGATCGCCACCCGAAGCTTGGTGAAATCGCCCTTCAGCTTGCGGATGGTGAAGACGTCCAGCAGGGCCTGGGTCGGGTGGGCGTGGCGGCCGTCGCCGGCGTTGAGCACCGACACATGCGGGGCGACATGGCGGGCGATGAAGTGCGCCGCGCCGGACTTGTCATGCCGCACCACGAACATGTCCGCCTGCATGGCCTCGATGTTGCGCAGGGTGTCGAGCAGGGACTCGCCCTTGGTCGCGGCCGAAGTGCTGATGTTCAGGTTCAGCACGTCGGCGGAGAGGCGCTTGGCCGCGAGCTCGAAGGTGGTACGGGTGCGGGTGGAGGACTCGAAGAACAGGTTGACCACCGTGCGGCCGCGCAGCAGCGGCACCTTCTTCACCTCGCGCCCGGTGACCGAGAGGAAGGACTCGGCGGTGTCGAGGATGCGGGTGATCCACTCCGGGCCGAGGCCCTCGATGGTCAGCAGGTGCTTGAGCCGGCCCTCGCCATCGAACTGGATGGCCCAGGGGTCGGGGGCGAGCTTGGGGATCTTGGGGCGTACGAAGACCACGGCCACGGCTTATTCCTCGCTGGCTTTCTGTTCGATGGTGAGGCGCAAAGGTTCGGGGCCGCGCAGGATGATTTGCTCGTGTGCTTCCAGGTCGAAGCGCTGGCCGACGATATCGGCCTGGATCGGCAGCTCGCGCCCGGGGCGATCGCACAGCACGGCGAGGACGACTTTTGCGGGACGGCCGAAGTCGAACAGCTCGTTCATCGCCGCGCGGATGGTGCGTCCGGTCTGGAGCACATCGTCGACCAGGATCACGTCGCGTCCCTCCACGTCAAACGGCAGGCTGGAGGGGGATACCTGAGGGTGCAGGCCGATGTGGGTGAAGTCATCGCGGTAAAAGGCGATATTGAGCTTGCCGAGCGGCTCGGAAAGTCCCAGCGCCGCATGCAGGCGCTCGGCCACCCACACCCCACCGGTGTGGATACCCACCATCAGCGGGTTGCGCAGCTGGCCCGCGTCGATGCGTAGGCGCAGGGCGTCCACCATGCGCTGGATCAGGGCTTCGACGTCATGATTCTGCATGATCGCTACCTTTTGCGGAGATGTGTTCGGCAAACCAGGTTTCCAGGATGACGGCGGCAGCGCCGGCGTCGACGGCCGCGGTACGCTTGTCGAAGCCGAGGCGCAGGCTGGCCTCGAAGCTGGACAGGCGCTCGTCGACGGTCTCGACCCGCAGGTTGAGACGGCCGTGCAATTGGCGCGCGAAGCGTTCGGCCTGGGGGGTGATGGGGTAGTCGCTGCCGTCGTCGCGGCGCGGCACGCCGACGACCACGCCCGCCGGACGCCATTCGCGCACCAGATCCTCGATCGCCTGCCAGTCCGGCTGGCCGCGGTTCTTGGTCGGCAACACGCGCAAAGGGCGGGCGGTGCCGGTCACCGCCTGGCCCACGGCAACGCCGATGCGTCGCTCGCCGAAGTCGAAGCCCAGCCAGAGAGCGGTCGTCTGAACCGTCACGCGTGACCGGCCTGCGAGGTCAGCAGGTTGAGGTCCACGCCGAGCTGGCTGGCGGCGGCCTGCCAGCGCTGTTCCGCAGGGACGTCGAACAGGATGTGGCTGGAGGCCGGCGTGCTCAGCCAAGCGTTGTCGCGCATCTCCTGCTCGAGCTGGCCCGCGCCCCAGCCGGCGAAGCCGAGCGCGACCAGGCGCTTGGCGGGTCCTGCGCCGTGGCCGATGGCCTGCAGGATGTCGCGCGAGGTGGTCAGGCCGATGTCGTCCGGCAGGTTGAGCGTGCTGTCCCACGGCCCTTGCGGGCTGTGCAGGACGAAGCCGCGCTCGAGCGAGACCGGGCCGCCGAAATGCACCGGCTGGTCCTTGATCTCGTCCGTCTCGGGCGTGATGCCGAGGTGGTCGAGGATGTTGCCGAGGGTGATGTCGAGCGGCCGGTTGATGACGATGCCCATCGCCCCATCCTCGTTGTGCTCGCAGATGTAGGTGACCGTCTGGGCAAAGTTCGGGTCACCCATCTGCGGCATGGCGATGAGGAAATGGTGCTTGAGGGAGGTGGTCGCGTCCATGCGCATAGTATCGGGCGATGGGTGGGCCAGGGGCAAGCGCGTTTGTGCCTTGGCCGAGCCAGGGAAAGCGTCAGCGCGTATCCAGCCCGCGTCCCGCGTCGAACATCCAGGTGCGGATGATGGTCAGCTGGTCGTACTTCATGCGCAGGTCGGAAGGGAAGGGGGCGAAGGGTGAGGCGAGGCGGACGATGTCCTGCGCGGCTGCATCCAGTACGGGCTCGCCCGAGGATTGGCGCACCCGCATGGCCTGCACCCGGCCCTGGTCATCCAGGCTCACTTCGAGGATCAGCCGTCCGCTCAGCTTCTTCCGGCGCGCCTCGTCCGGGAAGTTGAGGTTGCCGACGCGCTCGACCTTCTCCACCCAGGCGCGCAGGTAGGCAGCCTCCGGGCCGTAGGTCGTGTTGGCGGTGAGCACCGTGCTGCGCGCGGCGATGTCGTCGCGCAGGCTCTGTTCGAGGATGTCGGTGCGCAGGCGGTTCATCTGCAGGCTGCGCTCGGCGAGGGTCTGGGTGGGGGCAGGCTGCGGCTGGGGGGGCGGCGACGGCGCGGGCCTGGGCTTCACGCCCTCGACTTTGTTCTGGGCGGTGTTCGGTTTGGCGGGCATGGCCTTGGGCGCCGGGGGGGAGGGGGGCTCCTCGGAGACGCTCGTGGGCGGAGTCGGGGACGGCGTGGCGAGAGGTTCGGCCTCGGGGGCGCGGGTCTCTTCGGCCCGCTGGTTGGCCTCGGCCACCCTGTCGGGCCGCTCCGGCGGGGGTTCGTCGGGGCGCGGGGTCAGGTCGATCTGCAGGACTGGCAGGGGGGCGGGCAGGGGTTCTTGCAGTGGCACGTGCGCATGCATGAACAGCGCGATCACGAACAGGTGGAACAGCACGGCCACCGCCATGGCCAGGCCGAGGGGCAGGCGGCGGGAGGGCGGGGGAGACCAGGCAGGCGTGAAGCTCATGCATGCCATTAAACCCGAAGTGCTCCCTCCCCTTCCACTGCGGATCGCTGGTCTGCTCGCGGCCGTTCGGTGGGGCGTCTGATGGGCCTCAGGCCCGATGCTGCAGGATGCGCAGCGGGCGGTCGTTGCGCGCGAGCCGGAGCATATCGGCCATGGTGGGCGTGGCGTGCAGGGTGCCGCGCTCGTCCACCAGCAGGACGCGATCCAGCCCCATGCGCTGAATCAGCGCGGGGGCATCACCCGGTCCGGTGGCAAGCAGTCCGGTGGCGGCGGCGTTGGCGAGCAGGGCGTCCTGCGCGATCACGGTCGCCCCGACCAGCCCGCGCGAGGGCCAGCCGCTGCGCGGGTCGATGATGTGGTTGTAGCTGACGCCCTTGTGGGTGAAGCGCTTGCGATAGCTGCCGGAGGTGAAGACGGCCTCATCACCGCGGAGGTCCAGCCAGCCCAGCGGCCCTTCGGTGAACGGGTCCTGGATCGCGACCCGCCAGGGGCGGCGGCCGGCCTGCCCCCTCACCAGCAGGTCGCCGCTGGCGTCGATCAGGGCATCATGCACGCCGAGCTCGGCGAGGCGATCGGCGGCAAGCTCGGCGGCCCAACCCTCGGCCATGGCGTTGAAGTCGAGCAGGACATGCGGGTTGCGGCAGCGTATCCGCTCGCCGTCGATTTCAAGATCGCTCATGCGCGGCGGCGGGGTCATCAGGCGGTCGATGGCGGCCTGGGACGGGGGCTCGCGTTCCTGGTTGGGCTGTCCGGAGTGGAATCCCCACAGCTTGACCACGGCGCCGACGGCAGGGGAGAAGGCGCCTTGGCTTAGGGCTTCCAGTTCACGGCCGCGCTCGATGATGTCGCGCAGGCGGGCGTCGAGCGGCGTCCAGTCGCCCGAGGCCAGGGCGGCATTCAGCCGGGTCAGGGGGGAATCCTGCCAGGGGTGCAGCACGGCGTATTCGCGCTTGAAGATCGCCTCGACCTCGCTCAGTGCCTGCGCGAGGGACAGGGGGGCGGTCTCGGGCAGGGCGAGCTGGGTGAGCATGCCGTAAAGCAGGAAACCCTCGGTCTGAATGCGCGGCTCGCGCGAACACCCTGCGAGCGGGGCCAGGGATGCGAGGGTGAGCCGGCGGAGGAAGGCTCGACGGGCCGGATGCATGGTCCTAGCCCTGGCGATGACGGGCCAGGGCATCCAGCAGATCACCGGCGATGTCGAGGCCAAAGCAGGCGTCCAGCTCGCGGATGCAGGTGGGGCTGGTCACATTGATCTCGGTAACATGGTCGCCGATCACGTCGAGGCCGACGAAGTACAGGCCCATCGCGCGCAGGGTGGGGCCGATCCTCTCGCACAGCCAGCGGTCGCGCGCGGTCAGCTCTACGCCGACGCCGCGCCCCCCCGCGGCAAGGTTGGCGCGGAACTCGCCGTTGGGCGGGATGCGTGCCAGGGCGTAGGGCACAGGCGCTCCGTCGATCATGAGGATGCGTTTGTCGCCTTCCGCCACGGCGGGCAGGAACTTCTGCGCCATGATCCATTGCTGGCCCCCCTGGGTCAGCAGCTCGACGGCGGTGCGCAGGTTCATGTCACCGCGCGCGAGGCGGAACACCCCCTGGCCGCCCATCACGTCGAGCGGCTTGAGGACGATCTCGCCGTGCGTATCGAGGAAGGCGCGGATGTCCTCCTCGCGGCTGCTGACCAGGGTGGGCGGGATGCAGTCGGGAAAATGGGTGGCGAACAGCTTCTCGTTGACCGCCTGCAGGGCCGCCGGGCGGTTGGCGACCAGCGTGCCCTCGCGCTCCGCGAGGGCCAGGATCTGGGTGGCATGCAGGTAGCGGGCATCGAACGGCGGGTCCTTGCGCATGAGCAGGATGTCCAGCTCGCCCAAGGGCAGCAGGGTCGGTTCGCTCAGGGTGAACCAGTCGCTGGTGTTGTCGCGCACCTCGACGCGGCGGGCATGGCCATAGGCGCGGCCGTCGCGCACGGACAGGTCGCCCAGCTCCAGATACCAGCACGCCCAGCCGCGCCTCTGCGCAGCCAGCAGCATGGCGAAGCTGGAATCCTTGTAGGGCTTGATGGAGCCGATCGGATCCATCACCACGCCGAGTTTCATGCCGCCTTCTCCTGGCGGACCTCGGCCTGCTCGCGCGCCGCCGCAAGCAGGGCAAGGCGGGCAATCACCCCATAGGCATAGAAGCGATTGGGCGGAGCATCCGGTGCCTGCTGGCAGTCCGGGGTGGTGCAGGACTCGTCGAAGGCGAGTGGCATGAAGTGCGCGCCGGGGGCGTTCAGGTTCTCGTCGTCGCCGCGCTGGGTGTGCACGCGGTAGAAGCCCCCCACGACGAAGCGGTCGATCATGTACACCACCGGTTCGGCGACCGCGCCGGCGATGTTCTCGAAGGTGTAGACCCCCTCCTGCACGATCACGCGCGAGATGCCGAGTCCCTCCTTGCTCGCCGCCATGCGGGTGCGCTCCTTGCGGTTGAGGTTGCGTACCTCCTCCGCTGAGCGGGCCATCATCACCCCCATGCCATAGGTGCCGGAGTCGGCCTTGATCACCACGAACGGCTCGCGATCGATGCCGTACTCGGCATATTTCGCCTTGATGCGCGCAAGAAGGCCGTCCACGCGCTCGGCCAGGCAGTCCTCGCCCTCGCGCTTCATGAAGTCGATCTCACCGCAATCGTCGAACAACGGGTTGATCAGCCAGGGATCGATATCGGCCATGGATGCGAACTCGCGCGCCACGGCATCGTAGTGGCGGAAATGGGTGGATTTCTTGCGCCTCCACCAGCCGAGCGCAAGCGGCGGGATGAGCGTCTGCTCCAGGTCCTTGAGAATGGCCGGCACGCCGGCGGAGAGGTCGTTGTTGAGCACCACCGCGCAGGGCGAGAACCCTCCCGCCTCGACGCGGCGGCCCTTGCGTTCCAGCGGCAGCAGGGTCAGCTTGCGGCCGGACGGTAGGTCGACGGTCATCGGTTCGGACTGCTCCTCGATCAGCGAACCGACGCGCACCTCGAAGCCGGCCTGCTCGGCCAGGTCACGCAGGGTGGCCACGTTCTCCAGGTAGTAGAGGTTGCGGGTGTGGCGCTCAGGCAGAAGCAAGAGGCCTCGCGCCTTGGGGCAGAGGTGCTCCATCGCCGTCTGCAGGGCGTGGATACAGAGCGGGGCGAAGGCCGGGTTGAGGTTGTTGAAGCCGGCCGGGAACAGGTTGGTGTCCACCGGGGCAAGCTTGAAGCCCGCGTTGCGCAGGTCGACCGAGCAGTAGAACGGCGCGGGGGTGTCGAGGAAGGCCTGCCGCAGCCAGGTCTCGATCGCGGTCTGGCGGTCCAGCAGGTGGGACTCGATCTCCTGCAGCGGGCCCTGGTGGGCGGTGGTCAGGAACGGGACGGCATCAAGCAGCGGCATGGTGGTCTCTCTTTTCGGCTCGGTATAGTTTAGCAGTTGGCTGTCCGGCTCCGTTCGGCTGCCTGATGCGCCGCTCGGCGGGGCCGGATGGAAGAGCTTGGATTTGGAAAGGTATTTCGGCTAAATTCGGCGGACACGAGTAAAACCGCTCGACCGTACCGATGAGGGCCTGCTTTGATGGATACGCCTGAAGCCCCGCAAGCCGCTGAGTTCAGCGGTCTTAAGATCATGGTCGTGGATGACAGCAAGACCATCCGCCGCACGGCCGAGACCCTGCTGGCCAAGGCGGGGTGCATCATCGACACCGCCGTCGACGGTTTCGATGCCCTCGGCCGGATCCCGGTCTTCGAGCCGGATCTCATCTTCATCGACATCCTCATGCCGCGTCTCGACGGCTATCAGACCTGCGCGCTGATCAAGAACAACCGGCGCTTCCGGCGCACTCCCGTCATCCTCCTGTCGAGCAAGGACAGTATCTTCGACAAGGCGCGCGGTCGCATCGTCGGCGCGGACGACTACCTGACCAAGCCCTTCACCAGCGAGGAACTGCTCGCCGCCCTGCGCCAGCACGCGCGGCGGGCGAAGGATGTCGAAAGCCTGACACTGGCCGGATGAGTGCTGAGCGCCTTCCCTTTCATGCCCTATTGATGCCTATTGCGGAGCCCTGTTCATGGCCCATGTCCTGATCGTCGACGATTCCCCCACCGAACGGCATGTCCTGCAGGGCATGCTCGAGCGCAACGGCTTCAAGGTCAGCCTGGCCACCAATGGCGAAGAGGGCGTGACCCAGGCCAAGGCCATCAGGCCCGATCTCATCCTGATGGACGTGGTCATGCCTGGCCTCAATGGCTTCCAGGCCACCCGGGAGCTGTCCCGCACGCCGGACACGGCCTCGATCCCGGTGATCATCGTGACCACCAAGGATCAGGAAACCGACCGTATCTGGGGCATGCGCCAGGGGGCCCGGGACTATCTCACCAAGCCGGTGGTGGAGTCCCAGCTCATGACGACGATCCGCTCCTTGCTCGAGGGCTGACCTTGAGCGCCGATGCCCCGGCCTTTGTCCGCCTGCGCGCGCTGGAAAGACTCGCTCTGGCCCGTGCCGCGGGTCTGCCACGGCGAGAGGCCCTGACCCGTCACTGGACCGCGCTGGCTTTCCGGCTCGGGGACGAGACTTTCGTCAGTCCGCTAGACCACGTGGCCGAGATCCTGCCCATGCCCGCCGTCACCCGCTTGCCGCTGGCCCAGCCTTGGGTGCTGGGGGTGGCCAACCTGCGTGGTGAGCTGACGCCGATCATCGACATGATGGGGCTTTTGGGGCGGGGGCGCGTATCCCCCGATCCGCGCGCCCGCGTGCTGGTGTCCAGGCGCGAGGCCTGGCCCCTCGGTCTGCTGGTCAGTGAGTCGCTGGGGCTGCGGCACTTCCAGGTTGAGGCACGGCGCCCGCTGGAGCAGCCGCCGCCGGGGCTGGATGGCTATGTCCTTGAGGAAGTGGTCGAGCCCTGGCGCTCGTGGAAGATTCTCGACCTCCAGCGTCTGCTGCACGGCGAGGACGTGTTGCGTACCGCGCTCCAGTGAATCCAGGCGAGGCGCGGAACGAAGCTTTTTCGGCGTCCTGCCCGGCGGTCCGGGCAGATGCGGCAAATTCTGAAACGACAACTGATGCGTTGAATCATCAAAGAGGAAGCACGCATGGCCCAGACGAAACGTGATGACGCGCGAGCTCGTGGCATCGGACGCAACATTGTGCCGCTCATCGCCCTGGCGGTGTTGCTGCTGGTGGCTACGGTAGGCATCTTCAGCTACGTGGCGTATGTCGATCACAACCGTCTGCAGTGGCGCCTGACGGCCAGCCAGATCGAACGTTTCAGTCCGGAGCTGGTGAGCGACGCCTTGCGTGCCGTGACGGGCCAGGAGGATGCGGCGGCCCAGCTGCAGGTCAAGATCAACGTATTCGAATCCCTGCTGGGCAAGCTGGAGAAGGGTGATGCGGAGACCCGCATGCCTCCGGTGAAGGATGACCTGCGTGCGCAGCTCGAGGCTGTCCGTTTCAACTGGGGGCAGGTGCGTCCGACCCTGGAGAGCATCATCGCCGCGGGGCCGGCCTATGCGCAGGTCAAGGCGGCTGGCGAGGTGATCGTGCGCGAGGTGCCGGAGATCATCGCCTTGTCCGACGAGGTGGTGCAGCAGATGGTGCGCGCAGGCGTCGGGCCGGCGCAGACCTATCTGGCTCAGCGTCAGCAGTTCCTCGTGCTGCGCATGAAGACCGCGGCCAGCGAACTGCTGCGCGGCGAGGAGAATGCCTCGGTGGCACTGGAGAAATTCGGCCGCGACGCCGCGCTGTTCGAACGCGTGCTCGAGGCCATGCTTTCCGGCCGCGGCGATCCCGAGGTCCAGCGCGTCGAAGACCCGGGTATCCGCGAAAAATTGCGCCAGGTGGCGGTCAAGTACGGCGCCATGCGCGAGTCCGTGGATGCGGTGATGCAGAGCGGCCCCACCATCCTCGAGGCCACCAAGGCCTTCCAGGATAGCGACGAGCTCTCCACCGGGCTGATCGCCGCAACCGGTGACCTGCAGCGCAAGGCCACCAGCGAGCACGATGCCCTGTTCATGGTGAACATCGCCGGCTACGTCACCGCGGCCGCCACGCTGATTGCGGTGATCCTGCTCGGCGTGGTCCTGGTGCGCGATGCACGACGCCGTGAGGAGGTCTCCCGCGAACAGAACGATCGCAACCAGCAGGCCATCCTGCGCCTGCTCGACGAGATGATGAACCTCGCGGAGGGCGACCTGACCCGTCATGCGACGGTGACCGAGGACATCACCGGGGCCATCGCAGACTCCGTGAACTACACCATCGACGCGCTGCGCGACCTGGTGGCGACCATCCAGCGGACCGCGGAACAGGTGGGCAGTTCGGCGGGCGTGTCCCAGGCCACCTCCATGCGCCTGTCCGAGGCCAGCCAGGAACAGGCCCTGCGCATCGAGCAGGCGAGCGAGGCGGTGAATGTCATCGCCGGCAAGGTGAGCGAGGTGGCCGAAGGCGCGGTGGATTCCGTGTCCGTTGCGCAATCCTCGATGGAAGTGGCGCACAAGGGGGGCGAGGCCGTGCGTCAGACCATCCACGGCATGGAGCGCATCCGCGAGCAGATCCAGGACACCTCCAAGCGCCTCAAGCGCCTGGGCGAATCCTCCCAGGAGATCGGCGACATCGTGGGCCTGATTACCGACATTGCCGACCAGACCAACATCCTCGCCCTGAATGCGGCGATCCAGGCCGCCATGGCGGGCGAGGCCGGCCGCGGCTTCGCCGTGGTCGCGGACGAAGTCCAGCGCCTCGCGGAGCGCGTCGGTAACGCGACCAAGCAGATCGAGACCCTGGTGAAGACGATTCAGTCCGACACCCAGGAGGCGATGCTGTCCATGGAGCAAACCACCACCAACGTGGTGGGCGGCGCCCAGGTGGCGGAAAACGCCGGCCGCTCACTGGAGGAGATCGAGACCGTGTCGGCCACCCTGGCCCAGCGCATCCAGGCCATTGCCCAGGCCGCGCGCGAGCAGTTGGACGAGGCAGCCCGCATCCGCGAAACGATGCACCTGATCTCCGAGCAGACCTCGAGCACCGCGCAAGATGCGCAAGAGGCGGCCCAGGAGATCGGCAAGCTCAACGAACTGGCAAGCGAGCTGCGCACCTCGGTGGCGGGCTTCAAGCTGCCTGCGTCGGCCTGAGTGGTGGCCTGCCTGTCCGTCCCTTCTGCCTACGCGACTCGCGTTTCCTGAATGGAGCCTTCCGGCATGCAAACTGACCTGCCGGCCGCCCCCCTCAGTCGGGGTGGCCCAACAGGGGGACTGACGGAGTCCATCCCCGGCATCCGTCCTTCGGGGTTCGGCGCTCGAGAGCCCGGCGGTGTCGTCATCGATCGGCTGGGCCTGACCTGGGTCCAGCCCGCGATGGACGAGGCCTGGGGGCAGGTGCGCTCAAGCCTGGAGGCCTTCGTTCAGGATCCGGCGAATTCCGCGGTTCTGCGCCCTGCGCTTGAGCAGGTGCACCACTTGGCCGGACTGTTCGGCCTCATGGAGTTGCCTGCCGCGCGCCTGACCCTGCTCGAGGCCGGGCGACTGCTGGAGGCGCTGCAGCATCAGCAGGGTGAGCCGGATGCCGCAGCGGCGGAATCCCTCCATGGATCCCATCCTTCGGGTGACGCTTCGCGACCCAACGGCGTTGTTGTCGAGCCGCTGCTGGTGGCGGTATCCCGCGTGGGACTTTATGTCGACCTTTTGCGACGCGGGGAGGACGTGCCGGATCTCGCCCTCTTGCCGGCCTGCAATGGCCTGCGCCAGGCGCAGGGATTGCCCGCCTTCGGGGCGCGATCCTTCCTCGAGCGTATCGCGCTCATGCAGGCCGGGCCATTCCATGAGCACACCCGCCCCCTCGAGGCGGCACGCGGGGTGGCCGCCGAAGCCCGCGCCCTGCTTGAGCGTGCCCTCCTGGCCTGGCTCAAAGCGCAGCCGCAGGCCCATCTGGCCGTGGCAAAGGCCTTCGCCACGGCAGCAGGCGGAGCCTCCACGCGGGAAGAGGGGGTGCTCTGGTGGAGTGCCGAGATTCTGGCCCGAACCTTGGGTGATCCCCGCTTGGCCCAGGCTGGTGGCCTGAAACCTTTGCTCGGACGCCTCAATCGGGAGCTGAAACAGCGCGCGGAGGCGGGGTTCGAGCCCTCGCCCCAGACCGCACTCGGCGACAATGAGCTGGCGCATGAGGTTCTGTCCCTGCTGGCCCAGCATGTCAGCCAGCACCCGGCCTTCGAGCAGGCTGTCTCGCTCCTGGACTGGCCGTCCCAGATCCCCGGGGCACTCGAATTCGAGGCCGCCGAGAATGCCCTGCTGGTGGCTGAGCCGGAAGTCGTTGCCCAGGCCGCGGAACAGCTCAAGGCAGCGCTCGATCCCGTGCAGGACCGCTTCGATCTGGCCATGCGTTCGGGCGATGCCCAGGCAATCCTCGGCCTGGCCCCCGATCTCGACCAGCTTGCCGCAACCATGCGCATGCTGGAGCTTGACGCGGCAGCCCGGGCCCTTGAGGCCGAGGCATCCCGCCTGCGTGATGCCCAGGCTCAGGGCGTGACCCTTGATGAGGGCGGGCTGGAGCAAGTCGCCGGCGCGCTCATGCGTGCTGACGTGGAAATCGAGCGTCTGCGTCTCGGCCTGCCCGACGGCGAGGGCATCGGTGCGCCGATGCTGGTCGAGGCGACCGATATTGCGGCCGTGCAGGGGTTGGAGGACTTGCTGCTGGCCAAGGAACTTCTGCTCACCATGTGGAAGGATGGGGGCGGCGAGGAGCGGCGTGGCGAAGTCCGGCAATTGCTGGAGCGCGTGCGCGGAAGCTTCGAGATGCTGTCCCTGCTCTCCTGGTCCGGCCTGGTGGGCGGCATTCTCGACTATGCCGTCGCGCTGCCGCCCGGCACGGTCCCTCCCGAGCGCGAGCAGGAGGCCGTGGCGGATGTCTTCGCCAGCCTCGAGTACGGGCTGGAGAACCTGCGCGACTATCGTCAGGTCCCCGAGCGTGTCCTTGCCTTCGGCGAGGATGCCTTGGCCCGTCTGCGGGGCGGGGCTCAGGTCGTGCAGGTGGGGTGTGCATTCGAAGAGACCGCCGAGCCTGTCATGCATGCCGACGCGGGGCTGCTGCAGGTCGAGCAGGCGGCCGTCCAGGCCGTCGCCGCAGAGGATGCACTCCAGCCGCCTCCAGTCGAAGTGACCGAGCACATCCACGAGGGCGTGCCTGCGCCTGCCGTGGCCGAGCAGCCCCCGGAGGCCGGCTCCGCGGCCGCTGGAGTGCAACCGGCCCTTGAGGTCCCGCGCCTGGTGCCAGAGGAGACCGACAGCGAGATCCTCGAGATTTTCATCGAGGAGGCGCGCGAGGTTCTCGAGACCATTCGCGCGCAGTTCCAGCAATGGAGAAACGAGCCGGGAAACCAGTCCGCCCTGGTGGAGCTGCGGCGTGCGTTTCACACCCTGAAGGGCAGCGGGCGCATCATCGGCGCGCAGTTGGTGGGCGAGTTCGGTTGGGCCTTCGAAAACCTGCTCAACCGCGTCCTCGAGGGCGTGCTTCCAGCCAGCGGTCCGTTGTTCCAGCTACTTGAGCTGGCGCCAATCCGGTTGGAGCAGCTGCTTGATGCGCTGGAGGGCAAGCCCGGCCTCGTCGTCGCGGAGGTCGAGGTCCTCTGTGAGGCGGCCTCGGCCTTCCTCAGCGAAGGTCCAGCGGCCCTGGATCGCCTGGCTGGCGCGCCAAAGCCGGCCGTCGCGGCCGAGCCGCTGAAGGAGGCTGCGCCATCATCTCCGCCTGCGACCGTGGAAAGCGCTGTTCAGGCCCCGGCCGCGGCGGAATCCATCCATGGATTCCGCCCTTCGGGTGTCGCTTCGCGACCCAACGCAGTTCCCGACGGCGTTGTTCCGGTGCCGCGCATCGACCCCCAGTTGTACGAGATTTTCCGCAGCGAGGTGGAGGGGTACCTGCAGATCCTGCGCCAGGCGGCCGAGCGTGGCCGGCGCGAAGGTGGTCTGTATCCGGATGCGGAGTTGATCCGGGTGACGCACTCCCTGCTGGGGAGTGCGCGTACCGCCGGCGCCCCGCGCATCGTGGCCCTGGCCGGCCATCTCGAACATGCCATGCGCCTTGCCTTTGAGACGCAGCAAGTCTTTGATGCGGCGCTTCTCGATCTGATCGATGCGGCTGTGGACAGCATCGTGCTTCTGCTCGATGACATCGGCGGCCTTGAGGTCGAACTACCCGACATGGAGCGTCTCGTTCAGGAGCTGGGGGATGCGGTGGCCAGGCTGCAGTATCCCCAGGAGCCTCGCGAGGCAGTCGAGGCAGTCGAGGCAGTCGAGGCAGTCGAGGCAGTCGAAGCCGTCGAAGCCGTCGAAGCCGTCGAAGCCGTCGAAGCCGTCGAAGCCGTCGAAGCCGTCGAAGCCGTCGAAGCCGTCGAAGCCG
>FWPV01001639.1_pt1 | contig 60736 bp, 43 predicted proteins | sample 2228371 | NCBI WGS metagenome assembly FWPV01 (sample SAMEA103939776, study PRJEB20133) | metagenome
GCTGATCCGTCATACGGCCCAATGCGGCGCAGAAACAGGCATAACGCCGATCTATGACGTTCAATACACCGCCTCTAACGACGGCGTTTCGCCGCTGGCCGACCGCGACGGGGTTACCGTAGAAGGGGTTGTGAGTGCCGTTTTCGACGGCGTCTTTGCCGTACAGGAAGCCACGGGCGCATGGCAGGGGTTGTGGGTTGCCGACGGCCGCCGGCCGAGACGCGGCGATCGGCTGCGTCTCACCGGTACGGTTCGTGAAATCGACCGTCGCACGACCTTGACCGATTTGACCGAATACCGACTGCTCTCCGGCGAAAACCCTGTTCCGCCCGCCCAGGTGGTAAAAACAGGCGACGCGGCACAGGAACAGTGGGAAGGCGTCCTTATACGGGTTGAAAACGTTTCCGTCGTCCATGCCGATTCGGGAGACGGCACGTGGTCGATCGACGACGGCAGCGGCATTCTTCTCCTCGGCAGGCGCGCCGGCTATGAGTATTCTCCGAGCGTCGGCGCGGTGCTCGCCTCGGTGAGCGGCGTTCTGGACGACATGTACGGCTACAGGCTGCAGCCGCGCGACGAGAAAGACATCGCGGCGCTTTCTCCGCTCTGCGTTGTGATCAACGAGATTCACCCCGATCCGGACAACGTTTTCGGCGACGCCAATCAGGACGGCATCGTCGGGACTTTTGACGACGAGTTCGTCGAGCTGATCAATTCAGGCACTTCCGAGGCCGACATCAGCGGCTGGTCGATCGCGGACAAGGACAAAGTGAGGCACGTTTTTCCGGCGGGAACAATGCTGCCGGCAAAAGGGGCGGCGGTGGTTTTCGGCGGCGGCGATCCGCGCGGCAATTTCGGCGGCGCGTTGGTGCAAACCGCCTCCGGCGGACGTCTGGAACTGAACAACAGCGGCGACACCGTCTTTTTACGCGACGGGACCGGCAGCGTCGTCGACAGCGTCTCCTACGGCAAAGAGGGCAGCGACAATCAGTCCCTCACCCGCGACCCCGACGGTACCGGCCCCGTTGTCAAGCACAGCCGAGCCTATCGAGCCGCCGGCGCCCGATTTTCTCCGGGGTGCCGCAACGACGGTTCGAGCTTTCAAGCGACCTACATTCACGATATACAGGGCAGAGGCGACATCAGCCCTTTCAACGGTCGCCGCGGCATAACCGTCGAAGCCGTCGTCGTCGCTGATTTTCAAGGAGCCGACCGGCTCGGCGGCTTTTTCGTTCAGGAAGAAGACCATCAGGTCGACGACGATCCACTGACCTCCGAGGGGCTGTTCGTGTATTGCAATGACGTCGATGTCTCCGTGGGCGATCGGGTGCGCGTTACCGGCACCATCCGCGAGTACTACGGTAGAACCCAAATGAACGACGTAACTCAATTGCTCCTTCTCGGCACCGCCGATCTCCCTTCGGCGGCTGCCTTGCTTCTACCTGCGGAAGAAGAGGAACGGGAACGGTACGAAGGCATGCGTGTCACTGTAAGCGAGCCGCTGACGCTCACCGGCCTGTCACATCTTGTCCAATACGGCGAAGTGGAGCTGTCGGTCGGCGGCAGGCTTTTCGCCCCAACGGAACGCGCCGCGCCGGGAGCGGCCGCCGCGGACTATGCCGCCCAAAACCGGCGTCGCCGCATCCAGCTCGACGACGACCGCTATGCCGCTGCATCTTCCATCGTTCCCTATTTGAACGGCGACAAACCGTTGCGCCTCGGCTTTACATTGCCCTCACTTACCGGCGTATTCGATTACAGCTACGGTCGATATGAAATCCGCACGACGATCATCCCCCTATTTGTCGAAGACAACCCTCGATCGCCGTCCCCGCCGCCGCTTGAGGCGCCGCTAAAAGTCGCCTGCTTCAACGTCTGCAATTTCTTCAATGGCAACGGTGCGGGCGCAGGATTCCCCACCTCTCGCGGCGCAACCACCTATGCGGAATACCGCAGGCAGAAGCAAAAGCTGATCAGCGCTTTGGCGGCGCTTGAGGCTCAGATCATCGGTCTGGTGGAAATAGAAAACGACGGATTCGGCCCCTTGAGCGCGCTCCAAGACTTGGTCGACGGCCTCAATGAAGCCCTCGGAACGAAGGCTTTTACTTTCGTGGACATGGGGCGATCTCGTGTCGGCAACGATGAGATTACCAACGCCGTCATCTATCAGCCGGCGGCGGTGCAGCCGTATGGCCCGCCGGCGCTGCTCGACCACTCGGTAGACATGAACTTTGATGCAGGTACGCGCCCGACCATTGCGCAAACTTTTATCGACGCCCGGGGGGAGAAATTCACCTTGGCCGTCAGTCACTTCCGCTCGAAAGGCGGAACCTGCAGCAACGATCCGGACGCCGGAGACGGGCAGGGCGCCTGCAATCAGGCGCGCACTCATGCGGCGGCGGCACTGAGCCGATGGCTTGCCTCGGACCCCACCGGCAGCGGCGACCCCGACGTGCTCGTCATGGGCGACTTGAACGCCTACTCCAAAGAAGACCCCGTTTCTCTGCTCGAAGCAGCGGGCTATCGCAACGAGATCGCTCGCTTTGTCGGCAGCGCCGCCTATACCTATGTTTTCGACGATCAGGCGGGTTGTCTCGATCATGCTCTCGCCTCGTCCGCCCTCAGCAATCAGGTCCGCGGCTGTGCCGTCTGGCACATCAACGCCGACGAGCCGGAAGCGCTGAGCTATCGCAGCAGCAACCCGCCCGAGCTCTACCGCGCCGACCCTTTTCGCTCTTCCGATCACGATCCTGTCCTCATCGCGCTCGATCTCGGCAACCCGGCCGTTGTGGAGCTGATTCTCTTTTCCGCCGAGGCGGTCCGCGGCGGCGTGATGCTGCGTTGGCAAACCGCTTGCGAACCGCAGTCGGCCGGTTTCAACCTGCTGCGCGCCGCCGATCGTTCGGATGCCTTTATGCCGATCAACCCGCATTTGATCAAAAGCAACGGCGATTCGGTCTCCGGCAATTTCTACCAATACATGGACGCTGACGGAAGGAAAAACAGCCTTTACAAGCTGGAGTGCGTCGGCATCGACGGCCGACGACAGCTCTTCGGCCCCGTCGGCGTGTCCCTAACCGCCGTCGACGCAGCTCGTCCTCCTCAGGAATTTTTTCTTTCGGCCAACTTTCCCAATCCGTTCAATCCGTCGACCATGATTCTCTTTGAGGTTCCTTACGAAACAGACGTCACCTTGGCCGTTTTCGATGCTCGCGGCCGCCGCGTCGTCGAGCTTTTCAAAGGAACCTGCTTCCCCGGGCGTCGCTGCGTTCCTTGGGACGGCCGTGACGGCAGCGGCCTGCCTGCAGCGGCAGGCGTTTACATTTATCAATTTGAAGCAGGCGGCGTACGGTTGATTAGAAAGATGGTGCTGCTGAGATGAGGCAACCCAAGACGCAAAGGGTTCAAAGCCGAATGCCGGCCGTTCCAACTCCTTGCCCCTCCGGTAAACAACTCCCGTACGCGACTACAAGTTCTCTTGAAGAAGCTTTATCCTGACCTGCAGCCGTGTCGATCGTGTTCCCTCGTCTGCAAAAACGGTGAGATAAAAAAAGCCCTCTCCGATCTTTTCAGAGAGGGCCGTTCGAAAGGCAGGTGAAGGTTTACTTCATATCCTTGATCGCCGCCTGAGCCGCCGCCAACCGGGCGATCGGTACGCGGCACGGTGAGCAGGACATGACTACAGCAACTTAATAAAGTCATCCGGGCTCAACCGTGCGTGCTTAAGGATCTGCGCCAAAGTCGATTGCTTGACCGGCTTATGCGCCGGCACGGTCAGTTTAAGCACTTCATCTCCACTCCGTTTCTGCAGGCGGATATGACTGCCATGTTGCCTTACAACGGTCCAATTATCCCTTTGCAGAGCACGAATAACTTGCTGATAGGAGAGGCTGGGTATTTTCACAACTCGATCTCCTGAACCAGTGATGACTCTTCGGCAACAAGATCGTCATCAACCGGTTCCAGGTAAAGCCGAATTGCCTCTTTGATATTGTTCAGCGATTCTTCAATCGTTTCTCCCTCGCTGATGCATCCGGGCAAGGCAGGAACGTATACGGTATAGCCGCCCTCTTCAGAAGGCTCCAAGACAACCTTCAGTCGCATAGTGCTCTCCTTGAAAAAGACAAAAAGGAAACTGGACCCATTGCTTGCTCACCTCAACACCTGTGCAAATCTTCAGTACAAGCGTTCTTTTGAATGATAACAAGTAAATCAGATCGATGCAAGCTTTTTGACCCAACAAAAAACCCTCCCGAACTCATGCGCTTCGGGAGGGTCGTTAGGGGCAACGAATTCAGAATTACTTCATATCCTTAATCGCCGCCTGAGCCGCCGCCAATCGGGCGATCGGTACGCGGTACGGTGAGCAGGACACATAGTCCATACCGACCTGATGGCAGAAGGCGACCGAGGAGGGTTCGCCGCCGTGCTCGCCGCAGATACCGACTTTGAGCTTGGGACGAACGGCGCGCCCGCGCTCGATGCCGATGCGGATCAACTCGCCGATGCCTTCCTGATCGAGAATCTGGAACGGATCGGCCGGAAGGATCTTCTTTTCAACATAGTCGGGCACAAAGCCGCCGATGTCGTCGCGTGAAAAGCCGAAGCCCATCTGCGTCAGGTCGTTGGTGCCGTAGGAGAAGAACTCGGCCGTCTGCGCGATCTTACCGGCGGTGAGCGCCGCGCGCGGAATCTCGATCATCGTTCCATAGAGGAACTCGATCTTTTCCAGCTTGTATTTGGCGCAGACCTCTTTGTAAACGCGGTCGACCAGCACTTTCTGATGATCCAGCTCCTTGACGGTGCAGACCACGGGAATCATGATTTCCGGCAGCACTTTCTTGCCTTCCAACAGCAATTCGGCGGTCGCTTCCAGAAGGGCGCGAACCTGCATCTCGGTAATTTCGGGATAGGTGATGCCCAGACGCACGCCGCGGTGGCCCATCATGGGGTTGGTCTCGTGCAGCGTTTCGCCGCGCTTTTTGACGTCCTCGAGAGAAATGCCGAGCGCCTTGGCCAGTTCAGCCTGCTTTTCCGGGCTTTGCGGCACGAACTCGTGCAGCGGCGGGTCGAGCAGACGCACCGTCACCGGCAGGCCGTCCATGACCTCCAGCGTCGCCTTGAAGTCTTTTTTCACATAGGGGAAGAGCTCGTCCAAAGCCGCTTTGCGCTCCTCTTCGGTCTTGCTGAGGATCATCTTGCGCAGCAGGAAGAGCGGTTGATCCGAGCCTTTGCCGTAGAACATGTGCTCGGTACGGAAAAGACCGATGCCTTCAGCGCCGAATTCGAGCGCCTTTTTCGCATCTTCGGGCGTGTCGGCATTGGTGCGCACGCGCAGACGACGGAACTTGTCCACCAGCTTCATGAACTGCACAAAGCGCGGGTTTTCCGAGGCGTTCATCATCGCCAGCTTGCCTTCGTAAACATAGCCGCGGGTACCGTTCAGCGTCAGCACGTCGCCTTCTTTGTAGACCTTGCCGTCAACAGTCATGGATTTATTCTTGTAGTTGATTTCGAGGGCGCCGCAGCCTACGATGCAGCACTTGCCCCAGCCGCGCGCAACCAGTGCCGCGTGCGAGGTCATGCCGCCGCGACCGGTCAGAATGCCGACAGCCGCCCGCATGCCTTCCACGTCCTCGGGGTTGGTCTCTTCACGAACCAAAATGACGGTTTTGCCCTGCTTGGTCCATTCGACCGCATCCGCGGCGCTGAAGACGATCTGCCCGCAGGCACCGCCCGGGCCGGCCGGCAAGCCCTTGGCGATCGGCTTGACGTTCTTTTCCGCCGCCGGATCGACGATCGGGTGCAGCAGTTCATCCAACTGATTCGGCGACAACCGCGTAACGGCGGTCTTTTCGTCGATCAGGCCTTCCTCCAGCATGTCCATGGCCATGTTAAGGGCGGCCGTGCCGGTGCGCTTGCCGACGCGGCACTGCAGCATCCACAAACGGCCTTCCTGAATGGTGAACTCGATGTCGAGCATGTCCTTGTAATGCTTCTCCAGCCGCGTGCGGATGGCGTCGAGTTCCTTGTAGGTTTCGGGCATGGCCGTTTCCAGAGAGGCCATGTGTTTGTTCTGCTCGTTCTTGGTCGCCTCGTTCAAGGGCGCGGGAGTACGAATGCCCGCCACCACGTCTTCACCCTGGGCGTTGACCAACCATTCGCCGTAGAATTTGTTTTCGCCCGTGGCCGGGTTGCGCGTAAAGGCCACGCCGGTGGCGCTGGTGTCGCCCATGTTGCCGAACACCATGGCCTGAACGTTGACCGCCGTGCCCCAATCATCGGGAATGCCTTCGATGCGGCGATAGGCCACGGCGCGCTTGCCGTTCCAGCTCTGGAACACGGCGCTGATGCCTCCCCACAGCTGCTCCATGGGATCGTCCGGGAAGGGTTTGCCGAGAACTTCTTTCACCTTCTCCTTGAACTGCTCGACGAGAACCTTCAGGTCGTCGGCCGTAAGCTCGGTGTCTTCGGTCACGCCTTTCTGCTTCTTCATGGCCGCCATCAGGTGCTCGAGCTGCACGCGAATGCCCTTGCCCTCCTCCGGTTCGATGCCGGCCGCCTTTTCCATCACAACATCCGAATACATCATGATGAGGCGGCGATAGGCGTCATACACGAAACGGGGGTTATTGGTCTTTTGGATCATGCCGGGGATGGTTTTGCTGGTGAGGCCGACGTTGAGCACCGTTTCCATCATGCCGGGCATGGAGCTGCGGGCACCGGAACGCACCGAGACCAGCAGCGGATTGTTCGGATCGCCGAACTTGGCGCCCATGATCTCTTCGACAAAATGCAGCGCATCGAGCACCTCGGCTTCCAGTTCCTTGGGGTAGGTTTTGCCGTGCTGATAGTAATAGGTGCACATTTCCGTGGTGATGGTAAAGCCGGCAGGAACCGGAACGCCCAAATTGGCCATTTCGGCCAGGTTGGCGCCTTTGCCGCCCAGCAGTTCCTTCATATCGGCGCGGCCCTCAGCCTTGCCGCCTCCGAAACGATAAACGAATTTTTGTGCCATGTTTTCTCCTTTTGCTTTGTTGTTTTATTCAGCCGTTAGTTTTTTTCTATCTTTTCCGAACCGCTCAAAATCCGCTGCATTCTTTCACGGTCTTTGATCACCTCGACGGCTTTTTTCAGCGTTTCGTCGCGGGTAAAGCCGACCGCATACGCGGCATCGGCACCGCGAAGCTTCCCCGTCAGCTCGCGTTTCAATAAAAAGCGGATGTCATCCATCGACCGCTCACGTTCCTTCAGCTTTACCTGGTCGAACTGCCTGCGAAGCTGTTCCAATGCACTGCCCAGTTCTTCCTGAAAATCTTCTTCCTTGGCGGTTTGCTCCAGCCGTTTCAGATGGCTCATTCCGGCCGGCTCATAGTCGAACTTTTTCGCGTCTACGAAGCGAAAGAACTCCTGCAGCAGTTCGTCGGTGACTTCGATCTCCTTCTGCGTCGCTTCCGGATGACGGGCGGCATATTCCAGGCTAAAATCGAAGAATATCGACTTGCGCAAAAGCTCCGTAACGTAGCGAGTGGTGTTCGGATTTGTCGAATTGATGTCCGGAGTGACTCCGCCGCCGCCCACCACAACGCGGCCGTTTCGGGTCTTGTAAATCTGCTTTTGCTCCGGCTTTTTTTTCGGTTCTTCATCGGGAGCCGGCGGCTCTTCGTCCTCGTCTTCCTCGGACTCCTCCTCGACGGCGGTGGTGTCCGCGTTCATAAAAACCGACTGACGGCCGCGTTTAAAGACGTCGGCTTTTTGAATGAGCCGACCGCTCGGAAGATAGTATTTGGCCGTCGTCAGTTTTACCGACACCTCCCCGGACGGCGAACGGTCGATGGGAAAGACCGTCTGCACCAGCCCTTTGCCGAAAGTGGTTTCGCCGATGATGACGCCGCGATCGAGGTCCTGCAGACTGCCGGCCACGATCTCCGAGGCCGATGCCGAGTAGCGATCGACCAACACCACCAGCGGCAGGTCGGTGAACGGAGACGTCCCCGCCGTACGGTACTCGCGGTTGCTGTTCGGGGCGCGTCCCTGCGTGTACACGACCAGTTCACCGCGCGGCACGAACAGCTCCACCACGGAAACGGCGACGTCCAGCAAACCGCCCGGGTTGCTGCGAAGGTCGAGGATAAGGGAGTGCATGCCGCGATCGGCCAGATTTTCAACCGCTCGGCGCAGTTGTTCTTCGGCGCCGCGGTTAAAGACGTTCAACTTGATCAGCCCCACACCAGGCTCGACAAAGCCGCTGTACTGAATGTCGGAGACCACGATCTCATCGCGGATGAGCGTGAAGGTCATCGGCTCATCCACGCCCACACGCCGAATTTTGATGGTCACCGTGCTGCCTTTCTCGCGGCCGCGGAGCTTGGCGGCGGTCTTGGACAGCGTAAGACGCCGCGTCGATTCGCCGTCAATTTCGATGATCACATCGCCTTCCCGAATGCCGGCTTTTTCCGCTGGACTGTTGGGAAAGGGCTGTTCGGCAACCGTCGGCCAGCCGTTGCGCTTGCTGATCCTCATGCCGACGCCGTAATACTTGCCGCGCGTCATGATCTCGAGCTCGTCCTGAGCTTCTTCTTCAATGAAAACCGAATAAGGATCGAGCTCGTCCAGCATACCGTTGATTCCGGCGCGCATGAACTTTTTCGGATCGATCTCTTCGACATAGTTGCCGGCGGTCGCTTTGTAAACCTGACCGAAGATGCGGATATTGCGGTTCACGGCGGCATAGAAATCCTGGCCGCTGCCGCTGAATAGAAAACCTGCCGCCGCGATCATACAGAGCACGGCAACGGTGCCGATTTTTCGCTTACCGTTCATCATTTTCTTTTCTCCGCAGCCATGCTGCAGCGTTTAGTACCTCGCGAATGCGCTGTTGTACCTCATCCGCCGAGCCGTTGCCGTCGATGAGACGTAGGCGGACCGGTTCCTCCCTGCACATCGTCAGGTATCCTTGCCTCACTCTCCGCTGAAAATCGCGGCCGGCGGCCTCGATTCGATCGGCAACGCCTCCCTGAAGCGCCTTGCGTTTCGCCGCGACTTCGGGATCGACATCGATGACAAAGGTCAAATCCGGGCAAAGGCCGCAGGAACCCAACCGGTTGGCCTGATGAACCCGCTGGAGGTCCAGGCCGCGTCCGTAACCCTGATAAGCGGTCGTGGAATCATAAAAGCGGTCGCACAGCACCGCTCGGCCGGCCGCCAGACTCGGACGTATGACCTCTTCGACAAGCTGCGCCCGCGCCGCTTCGTAGAGAAGCAGCTCGGTCCACGTCGCCATTTCGCCGCCGCTGCGATCGAGCAAAAGCTCGCGAATCCTTTCAGAGATCGTCGTCGTTCCCGGGTCGCGCGCCGTAACGATTTCGATGCCCAGAGCGGCCAAATAGGGCGAAAGAAGACGAATCTGCGTCGTTTTGCCGCAGCCGTCGATGCCTTCAAAGGTAATAAACATCACCGCCGCCTTCAGCATACCAGACGGCGCCAGTTGCCGTTGTCGAAGCGATAGAAATTCAGCCCCAGACGAATCAGCTCGTCCAGCGCCTGGATGCACCAAATGCCGTATATTCCGCCGGCCAAGAAAAAGACGGCGACATAATTCAAACCGATTTCAAAGAGCAGCACAAAAGCGATGGTGTTCATCATGAGCCACTTTAACTCTCCGGCGCCGCGAAGGTTTCCGCTGAGCACGTTGTTGAGCGCCTTGGGAATCTGCGCCAAAGCAAAGATAAAGATGGCGCGCCGACCCAACGACTCGATTTGCAGATCGACGGTAAAGATCCGAATGAATTTTTCCGAAAAGACGATGAGCAGAATCACCATCAGTCCGACAAAGCCCATCATCGCTCGGTGCGAAGTCTTGGCCGCTTTCAGAGCTTCATCGTGCCGAGCCGCGCCGAGCTGCTGACCCATGGCGCTCATGGCGGCCAGGCTGAAGCCCATGTAGATCATCGACAGCACGTTCTGCAGCCGCATGAAAATGGCGTGCGTTCCCAAAACGGTAACGCTGAACATCCCAGCGTAGCTGATGACGACCAGTTGTCCCAGCGCCCACGCCAGTTGCTCGATGGTGGTGGGCAGGCCGTTCTTGAACAGTTGCTTAAAGCTCTCCCAATCCGGCGAGCTCATTTCACGATACGAAAGGTAAAGCCGCGCACGACCGCTGCGAAGCAGCCTCAGCGTAAGAAAAAAGCCGATGGAGTGCGCGACGCCCACGGCCAGGGCGGCGCCGCGTACGCCGAGGTTTTGCACTCCGAAGAGGCCGAAGATAAAGATCGGCGCCAGCATCAGGTCGATCAGGTTGATGACCAGATTAATGCGCATGGACAGCCGCGTGTCGCCCACGGCGCGAATGATGCCGGTGGCGACGAAATTGGTCATGATCAGCGGGCCGAAATAGGAAACGGTGCGCAGATAGCTCATTCCGGCGCTGCGCGCGTCGTCGGCGCCGCCCTCGCGAATGAGGCGGAACAACTGGACGGCACCGAAATGCCAGATCAGGCTGAAGAGCAAGGCCATGGCGACCGCCATGAACAAAGCCTGACCGAGCATGTGATCGGCCTTTTCCTTTTCGCCGGCGCCGAGATGTCGATTAATGATCAACCCGGCGCCTACGACAAAGGTGATGAGAACGGCGAAAAAGACGAGCACGATTTGAATGGCCATTGAATGGCCGGCCAATGCGGCACCGCCCAGCTTGCCGATGAAAATAGCCTCGATCGTCCACATGATCGTCTGGGAGGCCAGATCGACGGCGGCGGGCAATGAAGTTTTCAGAAAACTTTTCAGCGGCGCCGTTCGGCCGCGGCTCTTTTCAGGCCGCATCCATTACTCGTAATAATCCAAACCGAGATGGGTAATCAGGTCTTCGCCCATAAAATAGCGCAGCGTGTTCTTGAGCTTCATGTGCTGGATGAACAGGTCGTGCTCAGGATAGAGTCCTTCGGCGGTCATGGGGCTTTTGCAGTAGAAGGAGAGCCACTCCTGAATGCCGGCCCTGCCGGCGCGCTGCGCGAGGTCGATGAACAGCGCCAAGTCGAGCACGACCGGCGCCGCCAGAATGCTGTCACGGCAGAGGAAATCGACCTTGATCTGCATCGGGTATCCGAGCCAGCCGAAAATATCGATGTTGTCCCATCCTTCTTTGTTGTCTCCGGCCGGCGGATAGTAATTGATGCGCACCTTGTGGTACAGGTTGCCGTACAAATCGGGGTACTTGTCCGGTTGAAAGATATATTCGAGCGCCGAAAGCTTGGTGACCTCTTTGGATTTGAACGACAGGGGCTCGTCCAGCACTTCGCCGTCGCGGTTGCCCAAAATGTTGGTCGAAAACCAACCGCGTACGCCGAGCATGCGCGCTTTCAGGCCGGGGGCCAAGAGCGTTTTCATAAAGGTTTGGCCCGTCTTAAAGTCCTTCCCGGCAATGGGAACGCCTTCAACCTTGGCCAACTGGGTGAGCGCCGGTATGTCGGTGGTCATATGCGGTGCGCCGTTGACGTACGGAATCTTCATTTTGAGCGCCGCATAAGCATAGATCATCGATGAAGAGATGGCGTCGTGGTTTTCGCGCAGCCCTTTTTCGAAAGACTCGATGGTGGCCCAGACCGGATCATACTCCAGGTAGGTCTCGGTGCTGCCGCACCAAACGATGACGATGCGGTCGAGGCCGTGGCGGCTCTTAAAGTCCGCCATATCCTGCATGAGCTGCTCGGCCAGATCCATTTTGTTTTTACCGGTCTTTTTGTTGGGGCCGTCGAGCCTTCGCACGTATTTGGTATCGAAAACGGCCTTCATGGGCTGTATGCTTTCCAAGAAGGGGCGCACCTTGTCCAAGTCTTCTTTGGTCAGAACTTTGGCGTTCAGAGCGGACTCGTAGGCATTATCGGGGAAAATATCCCATCCGCCGAAGACGATGTCGTTGAGATCCGCCAAGGGTACAAAGTCTTTGATTTTGGGAACGCGGTTTTCGGTTCTCTTTCCCAATCGGATGGTTCCCAGTTGCGTCAACGAGCCGATCGGCTTGGCATAACCCCGTCGAACCAGCTCAACACCGGCCATCACCGTGGTGCCCACGGCGCCCATGCCCGGCAGCAGAATGCCGAGCTTTCCTTTAGCCGGAGCAATTTGAACAGGTTTCTCGCTCACACCATTCTCCTTTCCGTTATCTCGAAACACGATCTGCGGGTTCTAGGGTTCTAATCGATCGTTTCAAATATGCCCTTCATTCAGAGCTTATTGGCCGGCCGGCGGCGATTTAGAGAACAAAGACTTTCACTGCCGGTCGATTTTCCAGACGTGAAACATGCGCTGAAAAACGGTAAAATTGGCCAGAACGGCGATCAAAAAAATGACCGCCACAACCGCTTTTACAGAAAGCAGCGCGCCGACGCCGAGCAGCACGACCCGTTCGGAGCGCTGCATGATGCCGACGCGGCATTCCACATCCAGCCCCTCGGCGCGGGCGCGAACGTAGCTGACCATCATGGAGCCGGTCAGTGCGGCAAAGAGAACGATAAAGATCAATATCTTGTGCTGCGGATCAAAGCTCCAGCGGGTTAAGAAGAAAAACCCGAGGCCGAAATAGAGTGAAAACTCGCCGTAGCGGTCGAGAACGGAGTCAAAGAGAGCGCCGAAACGGGTGGTGCGGTTTGCGGCTCGGGCAACGTCGCCGTCGAGGACGTCCAAAAGGCCGCTGAGCAGCAGTGTAAGGCCGGCGGGCCGCCACCAGCCGCGGCTGAAAAAGCCCGCCGCCAAAAGACATAGCGCCAGCGATCCGAGCGTTATGACGTTGGGATTGAAATGAATACCGGCTAAAAATGAAACGACCGGTCGAAGGATCTGTCGGGATTCCGATTTGAAGCGTGAAAGCGTCTCTTCAATCTTGTTCATCCGAACGGCCTTTACTATCTTTCAGCCTGCTGCAGCCGGCCACTACGACGACGAATTCTCCCTTGAGCGTCCACTGAGGCAATGTTTCCAACGCCTGGGAAAGAGTACCGCGGAACACCTGCTCGAACTTTTTGGTCAGCTCGCGGATGACAGCTGCAGGCCGATCGCCGAGCACGTCATAAAGGTCCTGCAGACATTTCATCAGCCGGTGAGGGGCTTCGTAGAGCACCATGGTGCGCGGCTCGTTCGCCAACTCGGTCAGCCGCGTGCGTCGTCCCTTTTTGGCCGGCAGAAACCCTTCGAACACAAAGCGGTCGATCGGCAGGCCGGACAGCAGCAACGCCGGCACGAAAGCGGTTGCACCGGGCACAGCCTGGACCGATACGCCGCTTCGAACGGCTTCACGTACAAGATAAAAGGCGGGATCCGATATGCCGGGCGTTCCGGCGTCGCTGATCAGAGCAATGGAAAGACCCTTCTGAAGCTTGCGAATCAGCTGCGGCGTCGATCGCTTCTCATTAAAGGCGTGATGACTTTCTACCGGTGTGCGAATGTCATAATGGTTGAGCAGCACGCGACTGTTGCGCGTATCTTCAGCCGCTATCAAGTCTACCTGCGACAATACATCCAACGCCCGCAAACTGATGTCCCTCAAGTTGCCGATGGGCGTGCTGACCAGATAGAGGGTGCCGGGTTCGACTTTAGTCTTTTCTTCGCTCATACTTTTCACCGAAGCCGGCACGCTGTATACCAAGATCGTTGATTCGCCGATCCGTCCGAAACCCGCCGATTTTCAGCGCCTCATTATACTAATAAATTGGCAAAAAGTCAATGAAAACCCTGCTTATAGAGCGGTTTCAAAGCCCCCGTCGGAAACGAGGCAGGCGCTGCAATCGTCCATCCGGCAGCGCTCTTTGCGCAGATGAATCAGCCCCTGCTGCCGCCTGGCACCGTTGACGAGAGGCGGCTCACGATCGTCGCCGAAGATGCGCCGGCATGCACTGCGCGTTTGTTCGTTGGCGGCAAGCTTGGGATAACAGCGATAAATTTCCATCACCGTGTTTTTAAGGCGGCCGTCCATGCTTTCCTGAGCAAAAGCGAGCATAGCCGGCAGCGCCGCATTGACAACGATGTCGCGCGCCCGTTCGCCGCCGAGGAGCATCCCTTCGACAGTGCCGGCTTCTTCTTCGAAGGTGTAGTGAGTGCGCCAAAAACCGCTGGATTCCAAGGTGAGAAGGTTTTCCAACTCGGAGACCGCCTTTTTTACGACCGTCTGCTCGCCGATCGCTTTGACAAAGGCGGAAATAAAACCTTCGGTGCGGAATCGGCAAACGAGCGCTGCGGCAGCGTCAATGCGCCGCGTCGGAAAATTGGCCGGCCGCAGACGAAAGAACTGCCACGCCTCCGCATTGAGGGCGTCGATCCTCAGCCGCTGCGGAAAACTCTGCCGCAGCGCCTGCAGCTCGGCGACGTAAGGTTCTTTTGTCGAGTCGGGCAGCAATCCGGCAAGCCCGAAGAGAACGGCTTCGCTTTTGCGCAACGCGGTTTCTTCGGGATCGCTCCAGATCAGGTTCCACAACTCCTCCACAGGCAGCGCCGCCGCCAAACGGCGGAACGGAATCCGATTCTTGGCATAGCCCAGCGCTTCCAGCAGGGTTTCGTAAAAAGCCTGATCCCAAGATTGCGCCGCCGGCCGCTCGCGAAAACGCTCCGCTTTGAGCACCAACCTAAGATCGCCCGCGCGGTCAAGAACCCTCTGCACCACGAAATCTTTCTGCTTGCCCAAGGCGCAGGCGCCGGATGGCCCGGGTTCCTCGTCCTGCTCCGCCTCCAGCTCTTCGGCGCTTTTCTCCAAATAGTCGTCCAGGTTCAGCGTGGCGACCAGAGCGCCGTCCTGTTTCACCGTGCGGAACTCGGGCGGACAATGAAGGGTGACGACGTGAAGGACGACGCGGTTGTACTTGGGGTCGCGGTGGTGTCCGTGAGCGTACCAATCTCCCGCCAAGGGATGAATTTCAACGTCGCCGCGCAGCAGCAGGCCGTCGATTCTGACGAGCGCATCGAGGAAATCGGGGCCGGCGTCGCGGTTTCGTATCCCTTTTTCGAGAATTTCAACGGGCCGGCCGTCGACGGTGTAAAGCGGCCCCTCGGTGAGCGGCCGATCGACCCACAGTCGATAAAGAAAGGCTTCTTCTGCAGGCTCTTCGATACGATTCATGTTACCTCCCCCGTGTTGCCGACGAAAAGAGTTAGGGCACGGCCGCCTCGACCGTGGGCATTATGACGCCGTCATCGCTGATGATAAGACGCCCGCCGTTCAGCGGCCGAGAAAGCTGCTGCAGCTCGGCAATCACACGGCGGCCGGCCTCCCCCCGAAGCACCTGCGGTTGAAAGTTGACCACCGCATTGTAAACGTGAATCGGAACGATGAGGCCTTTGACCAGGCCCGTTCGATCGAGCGTCAAGCGCAGCAGCGCGGCCGTATGAGCGTTTTCGCTCAGCGACCCGAAAACATAGTTACCCAGGCTGAAGGCAATCAGCCGGCCGCGATAGAGCTCGAATCCCTGAAGAACATGAGGATGGTGTCCCAACACCACATCGGCACCATAGTCGATGTAGCGACGGGCGCGGGCGATTTGGTCGGGGTTGGGCGTGTTTTTCTTTTCCGTTCCCCAGTGAATGTTGATGATCACCAAATCGCTTTCCTGTTTGGCGGCTCGAATGATCGCCTCTTCCTGTTCTTCCGAAGGACGACAGGTGCCGCAGCGGGTCGGCGTTGCCCAAAACTCTTCCGGATAGGTTGTGGTAAGGCCGAGAAAGGCCAGCCGCAGTCCGTTGACCTCCATGATGACGGGGGCGCAGGCTTCTTCAAAGTTGCGGCCGGCGCCGCAGAAGCGCAGTCCTGCACCCTCCAGCGTCCGTATGGTTTGCATAAGGCCGTCGCAGCCGTAATCCATGATGTGATTATTGGCCAGCGTCAGCACGTCGATTCCGGCATTGACGATGCCCTCGACCATGAAGGTCGGCACTTTGAAGGTATATTGCTTTTCGACGTAGAGCCGGCCGGAATCGGCAAAGGGCGCTTCGAGGTTGGCTACGGCAATGTCCGCCGAAGAGGTCCACAGACGGGTTCCGTCGAACGGAGCGTCCGCGCCCTCTCGGTGCACCTTGTCGACGATCCACGAGCCGAGCATGATGTCGCCTGCGGCCGTAATCTCTACTTGTCCGTACGTTCCGCTGTAAAAGCGTTCCTCTTCCGTCCACCAGCGCCGCAATGAATCACTTGTCGCCGGTTTCTGTGTGATCCGCAGATTTTCAGAGGAGAGCAAAAAGGCGGTTGCGCAAAGCGCCGGCAAAGCGACGGAAAGGAGCAAATTCCGTTTCAGCATGCGTTATTTTTTCTTTTTCGGTTCTTCCTGAGGCGTTTCTTCAAAAGTCTCTTGAATTTCGGGAGCGGGCTCCGCGCTCTGTGCCGCTTCGGCTTCGCGACGTCGGGCTTCCTGCCGCTCGCGCCGCTCGCGCTCCTTCTCGGCTTTGACCTTTTCGATCTCCGCCTCCTTTTCCTTCAATTGCTGTTCAAGCGACTGTACAGTAGCGACGAGCTTTTTGCACTCCTCATCGCCGGCAATTTTGTCGGCGGCGCCGGTGGTCATCATCTCGTAGACTCGACCGCCGAGTTCGACGAACTGGCGTTCGATGTTGCGCTTGATGCCGAAAATGTCGACTTTGAGCTTGCCGATTTTGCTGTACTCTTCAGTCTTGTCGACCACCAACTCGAGTCCTTCACGAATGCTGTCCAACAAAGCTGACATATTAACCTCCGTTTAGTTAATTTGATTTGCCGAGTCATTCAACACGGCGCCGACGGCGGATCATCCGCGGCTCTATTGTGACGAGCCCAGGTAAACGATTTTTCGCACGGCGCGCCAGTTTTTTAATTGCATTTCGACAAAGTAAACGCCTGCGGCGGCGGCCGAGCCGCTGTCCTCACGGCCGTCCCAGTAAAGCGAATTGATTCCGCTTCTTTGGGAGCCCGGCAGCAGCCGACGCACGCGTCGTCCGGCGGCATTAAAGATCGTAATCGAAAGATCGAGGCCTTCGGCGTTCGTCGGCAGCTCGAAGAGGATCTCCGTCTGTCCCACGAAGGGATTGGGCCGCGACGGCAGCAGAGCGGCTCGACCGGTAACTTCGTTCGGCGGTTCGGTAATCAGGACGTTCAGAACGTCGAGCTTTCCCCAGCCCCAGTTGTAGTTCGGCACGCTGCCGACATAGGCGTCCGCTCGCGAGGCGGCGGTGAGAATGCTTTTGATCTGCCGCGACGTCAACGTCGGATCCTGCTGCAGCAGCAGCGCCACGGCGCCGGCCACATGGGGCGCCGCCATGCTGGTTCCGCTGCTCAAGCCGTGTGCGCCGTCGCGATTGATATAGGCGTTGGGATACCGTGAATCGCCGGAATTAAAAATGCTGTACCATGCGCTCGACGGAGCTTCGGAAGAGAAAGCGGCGACGATGATTTGTCCGGGCGCCGCCAGATCGGGCTTTACATAGTCACCCTTGCGAATCGGGCCGGGACTGGAAAAAAGCGACAGTTGTCCCTCTTTGATTCGGTTCGCCGTGTCGTATGTCAAGCGATTGCCGTCCAGATCTTCCCACGATCGTTTTGTAACAAATGAAGCGACCGTAATGGCGCTGCGCGAGGTGCCGGGGATGGAAAGCTTTCCGGTTGGTACGGCGCCGCGCACGAACTCGACCTCCATGCTTGCATCCACCAGCCAAACGTCGACGGTGCCGCCGCTTCCGCTGAAGATCAGCTTCCATTCACCTTCGGGAGGCGGTGTTCCCATCTCATCCCAAATCTGAATGTAGAACTCCCGATCGCCGTTGAAAGGATTCACCCCTTGGCGATAGCCCTCCCCTTCTTCATAAAAGCCGTTCCACACATAAATGGTGCCGTCCGTCGTCTTTTTATCGTAGACCGATCCCGGCAGAACAGGACCGTATTCGCGCCCGCTCGGCGCCATAACGGTAATGCCGACCTTCTGCTGACCGTCGTACCAGCCGTCCATCACGATTTGGTCGTTTCCGCTGCCCGGGTTCAGAGTATAGGATTCGACGTTGAAGGAGATAAAGTGATACGACGCGGAACCGGAAAGGCCGATCTGCGCATGAATGGCGCGGTCGCCGTCGTTGCCGGCCACGGTAACCACCGCCTTTCCCGGGCCGATCAGGTCGTCGATAAAGCGCTCAACGGGCGATGTGCCGTCGTGGGCGCCGCTATGACCGCCGAGGCTCATATTGGCGACGTAGGGCTTTTTTAATAGAGTCGCAATGCTGTCGATAAAGGTAAGGCCGATGATTTGATCGGCGACGTGAAACTCGCGGCCCTCCAAGTCGCGGGTTGCCTTGACGACGATCAGGTCGGCTTCAGGCGCTACGCCGGCATAGAGGCCGAATCCCCCGCCCTCGGCGCCGTCGCCCGCGGCGATGGAGGCGACGTGCGTTCCGTGCCCGCTCAGATCGTTCATGGTCAAAACCGTTCGGCCGGCCAACGCTTCGTTGATCTGCTGCTCGTTGTAGGTGGTTCCGCCGTACACATTGCCGCGCGTGCTGAGGTCGAGCATGGCCTTGATGCGTGTTTTACCGTCGGGGCGGCGGAAATCCGCATGCCGCCAGTCGATTCCCGAGTCGATAATGCCCACCAAAACGCCGCGCCCGGTGATGCCGCGCTCGTTTCGTGCCCTGACGGCGTTAACCGCGATCGTGCTTTTGTCCAGCATCGGTCGTGAAGGCGGCGGCGCTTCGAGGTAGACGACGTTCGGCAGATCGGCAATCCGCGCCAGCTCGGCCGGCGGAATGTCGACGACCGCCACGCGGCCGCGTCGGCAAACGATGCGTGCGCCGGCGGCGTGCAGCGGCTCAAGGTCGCCGTTGAACGTGAGAACGGCGCGCACTACAAAACCGCCGTCGCTTTTGTACAGCACATCCGCCGGTGCTGCCGCCGGATCGAGAGCGACGCGCGCCAGGCGCGGATCGAGTCTTCCGACCCCCGCCGTTGCGAATGTCGCGGCAAAAAGAAGCCATGCCGCAAGAACGAGGACTCTGTTCATTTGATCACCATCGTTTTTTGGACCGTTTCATAGACTCGGTCGGCCGTTGCGGCTTTCAGCCTGAGAAAATAGACGCCCGTCGCCTCATGTCGGGGCTGCCATAGCGCCGAATGTTCACCCGCCTCCTGATGCTGATCGATCAACGTCTGCACCAGGCGTCCGTTCAGCGAATAGACCGCCAGTTCCACGCGCGCCGGGGCATCCAGAAAATAGTCGATGCGTGCGGCGCCGTTGAAGGGATTAGGATAGCTTCGCAGCAAAGAGCGCCGTTCGGGCCGGCTGCGGGCGTTCTCAACAACGGCGGGCAGCGCACGCAGGCGGCCGTAAAAGTGCACGTCGTCGATGAACACGCCGACCGACTCGCCGCTGCCGTTCGATACAAAGCGGAAACGAAGCTGCAGCTCGCGGTCGCCGGCCTTGAGAAAAGGCATCAAGGAGACGTCGTGTCGTTCGTACCGCAGACGTTGCCCGCCGAAAGCATAGACGGTCGTCCAGCTCTGCGAATCCGTGCTGATTTCTACCAGACATTGGTCGCCTTCGTCTTCCACAAAAGCCGAGGCCCAGAAGACAATCCGCAGAGAATCTAGACGGCCGATGTTGAAACTGCGGTTTAGCCTCATCACAGCATTCATACTCATCTTATAGGGGATGGTTCCGCCGCTGCAGTGAGCGGCGGCTCGTCCCGAGCGGGCGCCGTACGAATCGGTTACGCCCCAGCCTCCGGCCATCGTCCAGGCGGCCGGGCCGGACTCGAAATCGTCGACCAGCGGCGTGCAGTAAAGCCGGATCGAGGCGGTGTCGTTATCGGCCAACGCATCGCCGACGGGCGGAACGACTCCGTACTCGAGGCGGAACCAGCCGGTGTCGGGCATCATAAAGGGTGAAAACTCGACCCGCCGGAAAGCGCCCGTCGGCAGTGACGCAAGCTGCAGCGAATCGGTTTGTTCGCCGTCAGCCCCTTTCAAACGGCAGAAGGCCTGCAGATCGTTCAGCAGCGATGAGCCGAGGTTCCTCACCATGGCGGTAGGACGAATAGAGTCGCCGACAAAGAGTCTTTCGCTGAGGGCAGGGCGCGCAAAAACGGCGGCGTCGACGGGAGCAGCATTAACCTGAAGGGTAACCGGGAATTTACGGCCGGAGAGCGCCGTATCGTTGCATTCAATGTGAAGATAGCCCTCGTATTCATCCGGCGACGCTTTTTCCGCGGAAACTATGAGATCGATTCTTTGTGAGCCGCCCGGCGGCAGGGTTCCGATTCCGGGCGAAAGGTTCAACCATTCCGCGGGGGCCGAGCCGAAACCGCTGCGCCTCATGTTCGATGTGTTTTCGCCTTCGTCGACAAAAAGGACGGACTGGCCGTCGGCAACGACAATGCGGTCGATGAACAACCCCCACATGGAAGCGTCGTCGAGCGTCGAAAAGCCCATGTCGCTGGCAAAGGCGAAGCGGATGACGGTGTTCAGCGAACGGTAAGGCGTCAAATCGACCTTCACCGGCACCCAGCCGCCGCTCTTGCCCGCCCAGCCGGGAATGCCCACGCCCATGTTCCAGCCCTGTTCCGAATGGCCGAACGACCACAAGCTGCGGCAGGTGTAAGCCGGCGACTGCGGCTCGAGCACCGTAAACGTACTGCCGTCGACAGACACCCACAGGTTGAAGCCGTCCCAACCGTCCCACGGCGGGTCGGTTCCCGCCGGAGGCTCGATATTCCAATAGGCCATAAAGTTCAACTGCGGCCGGGACGCCGTCGACAGGTCGATCGGCGGAGTCTCCAGAAACTGAAGCCAATGGTTGGCATAGCCTCCGATGACGGGGTTGGCGCACCACCAGGAAAAATCGTCGTAGGCGTTAAAAGGAGTGATGTGGAAAACCCGCGGCACCTCCGAGTCGAAGAGGGCAAATTCAACAGAATGGCTGCCGATATTGGTCAGGGTGATGGATGTCTGCAGCTTATCACCGGCGGTCAAGGTAAAGGAAAGCGCTTCGGCATCGACGAGCAGCGCATTCTCGACTCTCGAGTCGTAAACAAAGGGGGCATAACTGCCGAGCCCGGAGTCGCCCCACCGGATGCGAAAATAGCCCTCCTCGCCCCAATCGGCTCCCCAACTGTTCTTGACGATCCAGCAGCGCTCATCGTCATCCCAGCCGACGATCAGCACCGCATGCCCGCCGACGATGTTTCCCCAAACGTGCTCGTAAACGCCGCCGCCGTACAGCTGAAAATCCTCGAATACGGTGTAGGAAGCGGAGACGGGGTGACGGTAAACCGCCTCTTTTAAATTGTCGATCAGGATCTCATTCAGAGTCACATATCCCCAGCCCGGAATGGTGACTGCCTGCGACGCCCAATCGGCACAAGCCCCGCTGCAGTCAAGCTTGTCGTTGGCGCGATAGGGAAAACAGGCTTCCATCGGCACGCCGGTGTGTTGGAAAAATGAGAGGGCTCCTTCCACGCTGCCGCCTTGGCATGTGCCGGCGCCGCCACACGAAAGCACAAACTGCTCCGACAGGTCGATGCCGGAGTTAAGGTTTGAATTGACGATTTGATACCACGTTTCGACCTGGGCAACTGCGGAAAAGTCCCAGCAGCTACCGCAGGCGCCCTGATTGCGCACCGGCGTCACCCAATGGCCGTTGTTCCTGCGCCAATCGAAACGGGAAGGCAGCGCCGCGCTTTTCGGGAAAAGAATCAGGGGCTGAGGGCCTTCCGGAACACGAAGGGAAGTGCCGCACAGCCGTCGGAACTCCTGCGGGGTAAGGCTGGAGACCCAACTGGAGCCGGTATGCCATTGTGCGCCGGCCTTTCGGATCGCCTGTTGAACCTGCTCTTCCATCGTTCCGGCCTGCAGGGCGGCCGCAAAGGTCATGAGGACCATCAGCATTTTCAATCGAACCTCGGTCTATTTGATCAGCACCATTTTTCTTTTTGTCGTTACGATGCCGCCGGAGGTTTTTGCCTCCAGCAGCGCAAAATAGACGCCCGACGGAACATCGGCCGACCATTTGATCTCATGAGTCCCGGCGTCCTGACGCTCGGCAACAAGTTGGGCTGTTGTTCTTCCGTTCGAATCGACGACGGTGAGACGCACCCACGCCGGTTCCGGCAAATCGTAACGGATGACGGTTTCGCCGTTGAACGGATTGGGGTAATTGATCGGCTGCCGCCACAAAAGCGGCCGCTCGGCGTCGGCAACGAGGGTGCCGGACGGCTGTTCCTCCATTGCCGGTCGCGAGGTGAAAAGCTCGACGTCGTCGATCAGCACGCCGATGCTTCCGCCCTCCTCATCGGAGACGAATCGAAAACGGAACCACACCTTCTCGCCGTCGGCCAGCACGGGGGTCAAATCGATCAACCGTCTTCGCCAGGCGGGCTGAACACCGCCGAATTGATCGACCGTGCTCCATTGGACGCCGTCGCCGCTGATGTCGACGAAACAGCGGTCGCCGTCGTCGGCGGTCAAAAAGCGCGTCCAATAGGTGACGAAGAGCGAGTCGATGCCGTCGCTCTCAAAGCCGGGAGCAAAAGTCAACAGGGCATTCATGTTGTTGGGATAGGGGAAATCACCGTTGTTGACGTGAGCGGCTCCGGGGCCGACGCGGCCGTTGAGCTTGGAGGTGATTCCCCAACCTCCGCGAAGGTCCCACCGATCGTCGGCGCCTTCGAAATCGTCTATTGTGTTGGTCACGTCCGCTTCGGCCGTCATTTCGTTGTTAAAGTCGTTGACGTCGCCATCGCCGCCGAGGAGACGAACGGAAATATGAAGCGAACCGAGGCCGACGGCCTTGTAGGGCTTGAAGGCGCACGAGAGCTTTTGCCCAGCATTCAGCAGGGGAAGCTTGACCGTGTCGGCGAAAACCTCCTCTGTTCCGCGGACAATGCGGCATACGGCGGAGGCATTTTCCAAAGGCCGAAGGCCAAAGTTGTCGATTTCGGCGGTAACGGCGGCGGAGGTCAACAGCGGCAGGCCGCCTTCGGGCAGCGAAACCGCAATCACGCGGCCGTCGACTGCAGGGCGACGTACGTCCAGCCGGCATTCCAGCAGGCGCCGATCCAGGGTGTTGCCGCCGACGACCACGGTTCGCCTGTACGTTCCGGGCGGTACGGCGCGGCCGTCGACGACGACCTTGACTTCAGCCGCTCCGCCCGCAGGCAAAAGACCTGCGCTTCCGATCAGCGTCAGCCAGTCCCCTTCGTCATCGTTCGCTTCCCCTTCCATGGCGAAAAACTGCACCGGTGCGCCGCCGACGTTGCGGATTTCGAACGAAAGCGTGTCGCGACGGCCGTATTCCACTTCGACATTCAGCGTGTTTTTTGAAAGGCTCAGCCGGCCGTACGACAACTCATCCCAAATGAACTCGTTGTATTTTCCAAAATTGCTGTCGCCCCACCGGATTCGAAAATAGCCCTGTTCTCCCCATTCCGGCCCCCAACTGTTCTTGACGATCCAGCAGCGTTCGTCATCGTTCCATCCGACGATGAGCACGGCATGCCAACCTTCGGCATCGCCGAAAACATGCTCATACACACCGCTTCGATAGGCATAGAAATCGGCAAAAACCTCGAACGAAGCTGAAACCGGGTGATAAAGAAGAGCGGTTTTGATGTTCTCGACCTGCGCTTCTCCGCCCGTAATGTAACCCCAGGCCGGAATCGTCACCGCAGAAGCGGCCCAGTCGGCGGCGGCGCTGCTGCAGGGGACATTGGTGCGCGCCTGATAGGGGAGGCTCTTCTCCGACGGCACGCCGGTATCGCGCACGAAATCGAGAGCCGAGCTCACCAGCCCGCCGTTTTCACAGTCGCCCGCACCGCTGCAGGACACGAGGAACTGCTCCGAGAGATCGATGTCGTAGCCCGGCTTCAGGTTGCTGATGTTCCACCACGCTTCGACCTGAGCGAGGGCCGAAAACGCCCAACAACTGCCGCAGGAACCCTGGTCGCGAACCGGCGTCACCCAGTTGCCCGAGTTGCTGCGCCAATCGAATGCCGAGGGAAGCGACGGAAGCTTGGGCAGCGCAAGCACGGGAACACCGGCGCGGGGGAAAGGCGCTTCACTCAAGCCGAGCCGCTTTCGACGCTCCGCCGCCGACATTCGCGTCAAAGCGTTCTCCTCGGCCGTCCATGCGGCGCCGCGGCTTCGAACCGCAGCCTTTACGGCATTCACATCGACGGCGGCAACGGCCTGACCCATCAGTATCGAAAAGAAAAGAAGGGTAATGTACGGCCCCGTTTTCATGCATTCCTGCCTTTTTTCGGACAACGTTTGCTCAATATAAACCCTCGCGGTTTAAAATACAAGTTGTGAAAAACTTTTCGCATCGAATGTTCAGAGTTTTTTGTAAATTGTTCTGTTGAACAAAAAGACATGCGGCGGACCATGAAAGTCATCGTTATCACCACCGGCGGCACGATCGAAAAGACTTATGACGAGGTCGAAGGGACCCTCACCAACCGCGGATCGCAGTTGCAGCGGATGCTGCGCCGTCTGCGGCTGCCGTACACGCAGATTCATCACATCGATCTGCTGTGGAAAGACTCGTTGGAAATGACCGACCATGATCGCGAGATCATCTGCAATACGGTCATCAACTTTTTGCCCCAAAGAACGCCGGTGCTCATTCTGCACGGCACCGACACCATGGAGATCACGGCGCAGTACCTCTACGACCGCCTGATGCCGATCCCCATTCCTCTCATCCTCACCGGCGCCATGAAGCCGTTCGGTTTCGAGGACTCGGACGCGCTGCAGAATTTCATCGAGGCGTTGTACGCCTGCAGCCTGGCGCCGCCGGGGATTTACATTTCGTTCCACAACAAGCTGCATAAAATGCCGGGTGTCCGCAAGGATCGCGAGAAAAAGACCTTTGTGAGCGACTGACCTCCTTCCGGTTCATCGGCTTTGTTCTTCAGACGCCAGTTGCTCCAGCGCCTTCTTGTTCAAACGGCAAAGACGCCATTGGGCAAGCTCTTCGGCGCCCAATGAACGGTAGAAGGTCCGAGCCGATTCGTTCCAGTCCAGCACCGCCCATTCCATACGGCCGCAGTTCCGCCGGCGGGCGATACGGGCCAATTCTATGAGCAAAGCTCGACCGATGCCGCGGCCGCGGTGTTCGGGCAGCACGAAAAGGTCTTCCAAATAAAGCGTCGGCCGGCAGACAAAAGTCGAAAAGGTGAAAAAGTAAAGAGCAAAGCCGAGCGGCTGTCCCTCCTTTTCGGCAATGAGGGCGCGGAAATAGGGCGTTTCCGAAAAACCGAACTGCAAAAGATCGTCGACACTGATGTTCACCTGGCTGCTCAGATGTTCAAATTCGGCCAGACGGCGGATAAAGTCCGCCAGGATCGGCACATCGTCCGCCGCAGCCTCTCGAATGACTATCGTTTCCTTCATGGACGGCTTCCTTTTCGCTGCAGGTGAGGTGTGATATTCATCTTGAATTTCGCTGCTTGATTCCCTAACTTGGCGCATGAGACACGGCTTGCCTCTTCTTTTTCTGCTGCTCTGGTCGGCTTGCGCCAACCAGGGCTTTCCGCCGGGCGGCCCTGAGGACAGAACGCCGCCGAGAGTGATTTCCGCCTTTCCGTCGCCCGACTCCACCGGCGTCGGCCGAACGGTCTCCGTACGACTGCTCTTCAGCGAGCCGGTACAGCCCTTTACCGCGGAAAAATCGATCTTTATTACGCCTTTTGTCGGTGACCGCGTGCGCTACAAATGGAAGGGCGACCGCCTTCTCACGATCCGCTTTGCCGACTCGCTGCTCGCCGACCGCACCTATACGGTCACCGTCGGCGCCGGCGTCAAAGATCGGCGCAACAACATGATGAAAGAATCCTACACGCTCGCCTTTTCCACCGGCGAGCGGTTGGACCGCGGAGAAATCAACGGAACCGTTTACGGCAGCGATGTCGCCGGAACGCAAATCTGGGCCTATGATCTCTCGCAAACGCCGGAGCCCGACCCCGCCGCCGTCTACCCGTTGTATGTTACGCAGGCCGGAAAAGACGGCTCCTATCGCTTTACGAACATGGCCTTCGGCCGCTATCGGCTGTTCGCGGTCATGGACCGCAATTTCAACAGCCGCTACAACGCCGGATTCGACTTTCTCGGCGTCGCTCACAGAGACGTCGATCTGAGCGACGACCGGCCGGCTGACGGGCCGCTCAACTTTCGCATCGCTCAACGCGACACCGCCGCGCCGCGGCTCGAGTCCGCCTCGGCGCCGGATCATCGCCATGTGGTGCTCCGCTTCAGCAAGGCCATGAAAGCCGCCGATCTCGAAGACCCGCTCTCTTATCTCATCGCCGCCGAAGCGGAAACGCTGCAGGTTCTCGACGCCCTGCTGGAGCCGCAGAACCGCAACACCGTACAATTGGCCACGACGCCGCAAAGCGCCGACGTCCTTTACTCGGTGCACGTTCTGCGCGGACAGGCAGAAAACGGTTCAGCGCTCGACGCCTCCAACGCGCAAGGCTCCTTTACCGGCAGCGCCGCGGCCGACACGGTCCGCCCGCGCCTAATGGAGGTCGTTCCGCCGGACAGCGCAAGGCTCGTGCCGCTGAAACAACACATCGAGCTGCGCTTTTCCGAAGCGATGAACGCCGACCCCATCCTGCGCCTTCTGACGCTCAGCGACTCTGCGGGCGCGTCGGTCTCCGGAACCGTTTCGCGCAGCGGCCTGTCCCGCTTTCGCTTTTCTCCCCGCACACCGCTGAAGGGCAAAACCCTCTACGTCTTCACCCTGCCCACGGATTCGGTCACCGACATCAGCGGAAACGCCTTGTCCGACTCGCTCATCCGCAAAGCGTTCATCACCCTCAATCCGGACACGCTGTCCGGCATCAGCGGTCAGATGAGCGATGCCGACTCTTCGGCTTCGGGCGCCTTTTTCATACGAGCCGCCTCAGTCAACGAAAAGACGTCGTACATTGTCGATCTGCGGGTCGAACACCCCGGTCGTTTCGAGTTCTCCGACCTTCTGCCGGGGAAATATGTTCTGGAGCTCTTTCGCGATCAGGACGGCAGCAACGACTACACTTGGGGCGAAGCCTTTCCCTTCCGCCCTGCCGAGCGATTCATCGTTTACCCGGACACCGTCGAGATCCGTTCGCGCTGGCCGACTGAAGGGGAAATGCTGATCCTGCCTCGCTGAAACGAAAAAGCCCGAATCCTTCGATTCGGGCTCGCCGTTCAGCTCTTTACGGCTTCCTCGTGCGATGAGGCCGCCTCGTCTATGCTTTCCACTTTATCCATCACCAGCGAACCGCCGTGCTCGCGAACCACGATCGACGTGCCGTCGGTGAAAACGCCGCGCAGCATCTCCTCGGCGATGGGGTCTTCGATGTACTTTTGGATCGTCCGTTTAAGAGGCCGTGCGCCGTACTGCGGGTCGAAGCCGCGGTCGGCAATGAACTCCTTGGCCCCCTTGGTCAGCCGGATCTTGATGTTGCGGTTGGCCACCTTTTCCAACATTTCCTGGATGACGATGTCGATGATCTTGACCATATCCTGCCGCGTCAATCGACGGAAAACCACCAGCTCGTCCACCCGGTTAAGGAACTCGGGGTTGAAGGTATGCTTGACCTCCTCGATGATGCGCTCGCGCATCGATTCATAGCTGCTTTCTTCATCCTGCTTGCTGAAGCCCATGCCGCCGCCTTTGCTCACCTGCCGCGCCCCGATGTTCGATGTCATGATAAGCACCGTGTTCTTGAAATCGATTTTGCGGCCCAGGCTGTCGGTGATGTGTCCCTCATCGAGAATCTGCAGCAGGATGTTAAAGACGTCCGGGTGCGCCTTTTCGATTTCATCGAACAGCACGACGGCATAGGGATGACGCCTCACGCGCTCGGTCAACTGCCCGCCCTCTTCGTAGCCGATATAACCCGGAGGCGCTCCGGTCAGCCGCGACACGGAGAACTTTTCCATGTACTCGGACATGTCGATTCGGATCAGGGCGTTGTCGTCGTTGAACAGGTAGCGCGCCAGCTCTTTGGCCAAGTAGGTTTTGCCGACGCCGGTGGGGCCGAGAAAAATGAAGGAGCCGATCGGTCGATGCGGGTCCTTCAGTCCCGCGCGCGTCCGGCGGATGGCGCGGCACAGCATGTCGATCACGCTGTCCTGACCGATCACCCGCTTTTTCAGCTCCTCGGCCATGGTGAGAAGCTTTTCCGACTCGCTCTGCGCCACGCGCGTCACCGGAATTTTGGTCATCATCGAAACGACCTCGGCGACGTCGTCGGCGGTGGCCACCGCCCAGTGTTCTTCCTGCTCCGAGTTCCAACGCTGCTTGGCAAGTTCGAGCTCGCGCGCCAACTGTTTTTCGCGATCGCGAAGCACCGCCGCTTTTTCGAAATTCTGCTGCCGCACCACCGCCTCTTTCTCCGCACGCACCCGTTTGATCTCTTCCTCGATGCGGGTGATTTCTTTGGGAATGACGATGTTGGCCAAATGCACGCGCGCGCCGGTTTCGTCAAGAACGTCGATCGCCTTGTCCGGTTGAAAGCGATCGCTGATGTATCGGTCGGAAAGATTGACGATCTCGCGGATCGCCTCCTCGGTATAGCGGACGCGGTGATGCATCTCGTAGCGGCTCTGCAACCCTTTGATGATGGCATAGGTCTCTTCAAGAGAGGGCGGATCGACCATCACCTTCTGGAAGCGGCGCTCCAAGGCGCCGTCCTTTTCGATGTACTGCCGATACTCATCCAGCGTGGTGGCGCCGATGCACTGCAGCTCGCCGCGCGACAGCGCGGGTTTGAACATGTTGGAGGCGTCCAGCGATCCGGAAGCGCCGCCGGCACCGACGATCGTGTGAAGCTCGTCGATGAAAAGAATGATGTCGCGCTGCTTCATCAGCTCGTTCATGATCGCCTTCATGCGCTCTTCGAATTGGCCGCGGTATTTGGTTCCGGCCACGATGGCGCCCAGATCGAGGGTAACGATCCGCTTGTTGAACAGCAGCCGCGGCACCTTTTTCTCGACGATGCGGAGGGCCAGCCCTTCGGCGATGGCGGTTTTCCCTACGCCCGGCTCGCCGATGAGCACGGGATTGTTCTTTTTGCGGCGGCTGAGAATTTGCGCCACCCGTTGAATTTCAGCGTCGCGGCCGATGATGGGATCGAGCTTGCCTTCGCGCGCCAGGCGCGTAAGGTCGCGCCCAAAGTGATCGAGGGCGGGCGTCTGCGACTTGCCCGCCGTTTCGGACGAGCTCTCGGAGCGGCTGCTTTGCGCGGAAGAGTTCTCCAGGCTGCGGGTCAGTTCCGCCGCCACCGCCTCGTAGGTTACGCCGAAACTGTTGAGAATCTGCGACGCCAAACCCTCGCGCTCGCGAACCAGCGCCAGCAGCAAATGCTCGGTCCCGATGATATCCGACTTGTAGCGCTCGGCTTCTACATAGGCGCTCTTTAAGATCTTTTCCGCTCGTTTTGTAAAGGGAATATTGCCCAGCGTCATGGTTTCGCCGGAAACCCGACCGGCGTCTTCCACCGCTTGTTTGATCTCTTCCAAATCACATCCCAGCGCCTGCAGGATTTCGATTGCCGCCCCTTCGCCCTCGCGGATCAATCCGAGGAGAAGGTGCTCGGTGCCGATGTAATCGTGCCCCAGCCGCAGCGCCTCGTCGCGGGCAAACTGGATGACCATTTGAACTCTGCTGGAAAAATTACTTTTCATGAACGCTCCGTCTGTTCCAAACACTCCGTCTAATTAACACGCAAACCGACGTCAGGTTTCCCGCCTTTTTTCACCGCCCTGTCGCAAAAAACGACAGCCGTCCGGCAGCCGTGTGCTCCGACAGGTAAGAGCGAATTAGAAAAACCGCGAGTTAGCGGTTCCGTCTCCTGTCGGTCCTCATTACATTCTCAATTATCATGCCGGCGGCCGGGAATGATCTGCTTGATGCGGCCGTCATACAGCTCGATGATGCGGTCGGCGCGCTCGGCCAGTTCGCGGTTGTGAGTCACGATGACGAGCGTCTGCCGCAGCGAGCGGCTGAGGTCCCACAACATGCGGTGCAGCGACTCGGCGGCCGCCGTATCCAAGTTTCCCGAAGGCTCGTCCGCCAACAAAAGTCGCGGGTGGTTGATGAGCGCCCGTGCCACGGCGGTGCGCTGCTGTTCGCCGCCGGACAGCTCGTTGGGGCGATGCTGAGCGCGCTCGGCGACGCCCACCGCACGCAACAGACGCATGGCCTCCGGCTCCAGTTCTTCCACGGGACGCCCGGCGATCATGCCGGGCAGCATCACGTTCTCCAATGCCGTAAACTCGGGCAGCAAGTGGTGCGCTTGAAAAATAAAACCGGTCGTCAGGTTGCGCATCTGCGCCAGCTTTTGGTCGTCGGTCTCGGTAATGGTGTGGCCGTCGATTTCGACCGCGCCGCGCGTGGGGCGGTCCAGCATGCCGATGACGTGCAGAAGCGTGCTCTTGCCCACGCCGGACGGCCCTACGACGGCGAGAATCTCGCCTTCTTCCACCGAAAAGGAAATGCCTTTGAGCACCGGCAGAACGCCCGCACCCATGGGATAGCTTTTGTGAATATCGAGGACCCGCAAGATGATTTTCGGCGCCATGACGGTCTGCTCCAAATTCTTTTCACTCATAACGGATGGCGCTCACCGGATCGAGTTTGGCGGCGCGCGCCGCCGGGTAGACCGCCGCCAAATAGGTGATCAGCACGGCTGCTGTCGCCACCATGACAAAGTCGGTCCATTTCATGGCAATAGGAAGCCAGTCTATGATATAAACGTCATTGGGCAACGAGAAGAACCGCCAGCGGTACTGCGCCCAACAGAGCGCATAGCCCACGATGCAGCCGATGACCGTTCCGATCACGCCAACGAGCAGCCCTTCGAAGGTAAAGATGCGCCGAATGCTGCGGGACGTGGCGCCCAACGCCTTCAGCACACCGATTTCGCGCGTCTTTTCCATGGTCACCATGATCATGGTGGACACGATGTTGAAGGCGGCCACCATGATGATGAGGCTGAGGATGATGAAAGCCGCCCACTTCTCGATCTTCATCCAGGCGAAGAGGTTTTGATTGAGATCGAACCAGGTCAGCACGCGGTAGGGATAGCCGAGCTTGTCGGTGAGCAGCTTTTCGACGATGGGAGCGTTCTGGTAATGGTCGAGGCGAATGCCGATGCCCGACACCTTGCTGCCCATGCGGAAAAGTTTCTGCGCCGCTTCATTGGAAATGTAGGCCATGTTGTCATCGAATTCGAACAGGCCGGTGCTGAAATAGCCGGTCACCACGAACTGCATCATCTGCGGCATTTGATTGACGCGCGTTACATCCTCAAAGCTGGCGAGAATCACCTTATCGCCCACGCTGACCATCAGCCGGTCGGCCAGGTTGAAGCCGAGAACGATGCCGGGCAATTGGCGGCCGTCTTCAACGGTGGTCAGGCCGACATCGAGCGTGCCGTAGTTGATGCTGTTTTTAACCTCCGTCACACTTTCGACGGTGGCGGGGTCGATGCCGCGGATGATCACTCCGGTGGTTTCGCTCTTGGAGCGGATCAGACCCTTTTTGTGAACATAGGGCGTCATGGCCGTCACGTGCGGCGTGCCCTTGATCCGTTCCATGATCGCTTCAGGGTCTTCGATGCCGCGGTCGTTGAAGGTGCGAACCTTGACATGGGCGTCGACGCCGATAAAGCGCGAACGCACTTCGCTTTCAAAGCCGTTCATCACCGAAAGGACGATGATCAGCGCCGCCACGCCGATCATGACGCCGGCCACCGAGATGTAGGAGATCAGCGAAATAAAACCGGTTCTGCGCTTGGACTTTAGGTAGCGCAGGGCGATGAATAATTCGTAGCTCATGGAAGGTGCGCCTTTCCTTCTTGAGACCGTCATTCCGGCCGCATGGTCGGGAAAAAGATGACGTCGCGGATGGACGGTTGATCGGTGAGCAGCATGGTCAATCGATCGATGCCCATGCCCAAACCGGCGGTCGGCGGCATGCCGTACTCGAGCGCGCGCAAAAAGTCTTCGTCAACGGGCTGCGCCTCGTCGTCGCCGGCGGCGCGTAGAGCCGCCTGAGCCTCGAAGCGCTGCCGCTGGTCCACCGGATCGTTGAGTTCGGAGAACGAGTTGCCGATCTCACGACCGGCCACATAGGGCTCGAAGCGCTCGACGAGCATGGGGTCGCTGCGGTGCCGCTTGGCCAGCGGCGACAGTTCCACGGGATAGTCGCAAATAAAGACCGGCTGAATCAGATGCGGCTCCACTTTTTCGCTGAAAATCTCATCGATGATCTTTCCGGCGCCCCAAAAGTCTTCCACTTCGATGTGCAGCTCGCGGGCAACGGCGGCCAGCTCGTCACGCGAAAGACCGTACAGCCGGCGGCCGGTATATTTTTCGATGGCATCGAACAAGGGCAGCCGCGGCCACGGGCCCGCAAGGTCGATCTCCATGCCCTGATAGATGATGCGCGTGGTGCCCAGCACCTGCTCGGCGATGGTGTTGACCATATCTTCCACTAAATCCATCATGAAATGATAGTCTTCATAGGCGACATAGAGTTCCATCATGGTGAATTCGGGGTTGTGCGTACGGTCGATGCCCTCGTTGCGGAAATCCTTGCTGATCTCGTAAACGCCGTCATAGCCGCCGACGATGAGGCGCTTGAGGTAGAGCTCGTCGGCGATGCGCATATAAAGGTCGATGTCCAGCGCGTTGTGGTGGGTAATGAACGGCCGAGCGGTGGCGCCGCCGTAAAGGGGTTGCAGCACCGGCGTTTCGACCTCCAGGTATCCGCGATCGTCCAGGTAGCGCCTCATGGCGGAGATGATGCGCGAGCGTTTGATGAACACATCGCGCACCGAGCGGTTGACGATGAGGTCCACGTAACGCTGTCGATAGCGCGCCTCGGTGTCGGAAAAGGCGTCGTAAATCACCTTGACGCCGTTTTCCATCCGCTCCTTGACCACCGGCAGCGGACGCAGGTTCTTGGTCAGCAGTTCCAGCCGGTGAACCACGATGGTGATTTCGCCGGTGCTGGTCTTCATCACCTCGCCTTCCACGCCCGCAATGTCGCCGATGTCCATGAGCTTAAAGAGCGCATATGCCTCTTCGCCCACCTGGTCGCTGCGAACGTAAATCTGAATCCGCTCGCCGGAGTCCAGGATGTGGGCAAAAGAGGCTTTGCCCATGCGGCGAACGGCCGTGATGCGTCCGGCGACGGTGACGCGCTGCTTTTCGAAGCGTTCATAATCGGCAAGAATTTCGCCGGCCTTGTGGGTTCGCGTAAATCGATAGGCAAAGGGATTGATGCCCATCTGCTGAATCTGCGCCAGCTTTTCACGGCGCGTGCGCATGACCTCGTTCAATTCCTGCGTCTGCTCGTCACTCACTTTTCTTCTCCGAAAAATACTTGCGACCGTAAGGTCTTTCAGTTGTTTTGCGCCTGCATCAGATAGGCATAGATGAATTCGTCGATCTCGCCGTCCATGACCGCCTGAATGTTGCTCGTCTCGACGCCCGTACGATGATCCTTCACCAGGTTGTAGGGGTGAAAGACGTAGGAACGGATCTGGCTTCCCCAGGCGATCTCTTTTTTCGTGTTTTCCAACTGTGCCCGCTTGGCTTCCTCTTCCTCGAGCTTCATTTGATAAAGGCGGGAAAGAAGCATCTTCATCGCCGACTCTCGGTTGCGGTGCTGCGAACGCTCGTTTTGACACTGAACGACGATGCCCGTCGGGATGTGGGTGATGCGGACGGCCGAGCTGGTTTTGTTGACGTGCTGACCGCCGGCACCGCTGGCGCGAAAGGTGTCGATGCGTAAATCCTTCTCATCCACATTCACTTCGACGGCGTTTTCGATTTCGGGATAAACGAACACCGAGGCAAAGGAGGTGTGGCGTCGACTGTTGGCGTCGAACGGCGAGATGCGCACCAGTCGATGAACGCCCGCCTCGGCCTTCAGCCAGCCGTAGGCGTAGCTGCCGGTGACTTCAAGGGACGCGCTCTTGATGCCGGCCTCTTCGCCCGCCTGAAAGTCCAACAGCTCGCCGGTGAAGCCTTTGCGCTCGATCCAGCGCTGATACATGCGCAGGAGCATCTGCGCCCAGTCCTGCGATTCGGTGCCGCCTGCTCCCGGATGAATGGTGAGGATGGCGTTCTTGGCGTCTTCCGGCTTGCCCAGCATTTTGCGGAACTCGAGCGCGGAAATCTCTTTTTCCAAGCGTCTGACTTCCTGCCCGATCTCCTCCGCAACAGACCCGTCGTTCTCTTCGACGGCCAACTCCAATAGCTCGCGGCACTCGCTCAGACCGCGGTCGATTTTGCGCCACGCCTCCACCCAATCCTTGCGCTCCGCGATTTGGCGCATCACCTTCTGCGCCTGTTCATTGTCGTTCCAAAAACCGGACTGGTGCGTCAGCGCCTCCAGCTCGGCAATCTCTTTTTCTTTTAACTCGAGCTCAAAGATGCCTCCGCAAAGCGTCCTTGCGCTCGGCCAGGTCCAGTAAAGTCGATTTGATTTCTTCGAACATAGAACTCCTTTGCTGCTTAATTCGGAGATAGAATATAGCCAAACGCCGGCAAAGAGTCAAGGTTGGAAAGCTTTTGAAAAAATATGAATTATGGCGAAATTTCGACGGTGCCCTCACCACAGATATTCCGATTTGAAAAACGGTCTCCGTTTCTTAAATTCTCTTAAAAGAGGTTTCGGCTCTGTTCAGCCGTTAAATTATGATTAGGATTTGACGAATCTATGACGATGAAAAGATCCTTCCGCGAGAAAGCGGCGCAGCTCAAAAACCTGCGTGTGAACGATTTGACGCCGCGCCTCATTTTTCGTTGGGCAGCGTATCTCCTGGCGGCCTTTGTCGGCTTTATCGTTCTGCTGATCATTATATTCAGCCGCGACCTGCCTTCCTTCTCGCAATTGGAAAACTATACTCCGGAACTGGCAACCAAGGTCTACAGCGCCGACGGAAAACTCATCGACGAGTTTTTCGCCCAACGTCGTTTTTACACGCCGCTGAGGGAAATGCCGCCTCATCTGATCAACGCCGTTCTGGCCGTTGAGGATCACATTTTTTACCGCCACTGGGGCATGGCGCCGATGCGCTTTTTCATGGTGACCGCCAAGTACATGCTCACCGGCAGCAAGGCGCAGGGTGCCAGCACCCTCACGCAGCAGCTCGCCCGCCGTCTCTATTTGACGCCGGAAAAATCGGTTTCGCGAAAGATCAAGGAGATCATTACCGCCCTACAGCTGGAGAGGACCTATACCAAGGATGAGATCCTCGAGATGTACATGAACCAGATGCAGTTCGGTTACTCCACCTACGGCGTCGAGTCGGCGGCGCGCTATTTTTTCGGCAAATCCGTGCGCCAACTGACGCTTGCCGAGGCCGCCATGCTCGCCGGCGCAGTCCAATTGCCGGGCGTCTACAATCCCTACCGCAACTATGAACGCACCAAGGCGCGGCGCGATCTGGTGCTCAAGCGAATGCTGGAAGAAAAGTTCATCACGCCCGAGGAGTACCGTCAAGCCGCGGCCGAAGAGATCGTCCTCAAAGACCGCAGCGCCGAAGCACCGATCGACGATGCCTCCTATTTCACCGAACACGTGCGCCGCATTCTTTATGAAAAGTACGGCTACGACATTTACGAATCGGGGCTGCACATTTATACGACGTTGGACACCCGCGCCCAGACGGCGGCCAATCGCGCCATTCGCGCGCAGTTGCCCATCTATCAGCGCCGCGTCAACCGCGCCTACCGTTCACGCAACCGGTTCAAGACGATTTGTCCCCCCAGCCTGCTGAAAGACAAAACGCTGGATCAGGTCATGCAGAATCAGGCGCTGGTGGATTCGCTCATCAACGAACACTGCCGCGTGCAGGCGGCGTTCGTGGCCATCGATCCGCGCAACGGCCACATTTTGGCCATGGTCGGCGGCCGCAGCTTCGAGGAGAGCGAATTCAACCGAGCCACCCAGGCGCTGCGCCAGCCCGGCTCCAGCTTCAAACCCATTCTGTACACCGCGGCCGTGGACAACGGCCTGATGCCCTTCTATACCAAGCTCAATCAGCCGGTGACCGTTGAAAATGTGGACGGCGCCGGCGGCCGCTGGACGCCGGTGAATTTCGACGGCAGCGTCGGAGGGCCTACGACCCTGCGGGAAGCCCTGCGCCGCTCGCTCAACCTGGTTTCCGTGCGATTGATCCGCGAGGACGTTCCGCCGAAAACCGTCATCCAATATGCGCGCAATCTGGGCATCACCGCGCCGCTGGAACCCTACGACGCGCTGGCACTGGGCGCCAACGGCATCAAGCCGATCGAAATGGTTTCTGCCTACAGCGTCTTTGCCAACCGCGGGATTCATGCGGAACCGATCGCCATCCTTCGCATCGAAGACCGCTACGGCAACATCCTTGAATCAGCGGAACCGAAGCTGAAAGGCGTTTTGCGCGAAGAGACGGCCTACATCATGGCCAGCATGCTGCAGACCGCGGCAAGCCGAGGAACCGGCGCCATGTCGCGCTCGGTCTACCACTTTTACCACCCGGCGGGCGGAAAAACCGGCACCACCAACCGCTACACCGACGCCTGGTACATCACTTTTACGCCGCTGCTGGCGGCGGGCACATGGGTGGGACTCGACGACCCCGCCATGTCGCTCGGCGACCGCCAGACCGGCGCCGTCGTTGCCCTGCCCATCACCGCCTCGTTCATGCGCATGGCCGTCGATACGCTCGGCATTCCGCCGGTGCCCTTTCCGCGGCCTGCCGGCATTGTGGACGTCACCATCTGCCTCGATTCGCAAAAGCTGGCCGGCGAGCACTGTACCAACGTCGTTCAGGACATCTGCGACATCCGCTACTTGCCGGGCCGCTGCGACCTTCACGGCTTGGGAAGGGAGCGGCCGCAGCAGCAGAAACGACGGATCGGCCTGTAGACTCGTCAAGGCGGGTTCCAACTCCTCTCAGCCGCGTTTGAAATCCGTTTTCTAATGCTGGGCACCGCCCCCCTTTCATCGGCCGCCGTTTTTAACATTGAATTTGGCCCATATTATCACTAATTTATTAAACAAACAAAAAGGAAGCTCAAGGATAGCGATATGAAAGACGCAAAGGATATGAAGCTCAAGATCGGCTTGGCCGAAATGCTGAAGGGCGGCGTGATCATGGATGTGACCACGCCCGACCAAGCCAGGATCGCCGAAGATGCCGGCGCCGTTGCCGTGATGGCGCTGGAGCGCATTCCGGCCGATATTCGTGCGCACGGCGGCGTGGCGCGCATGTCCGATCCCGCCGTCATTAAAGCCATTCAAAAGGCGGTCTCCATTCCGGTGATGGCCAAGTGCCGCATCGGCCATTTCGCCGAAGCGCAGGTTTTGGAAGCGCTCGGCGTCGATTTCATCGACGAAAGCGAGGTGCTCACTCCGGCCGATGAAGAGTTTCACGTCAACAAGTGGCTCTTTAAGGTGCCGTTCGTTTGCGGATGCCGCAATTTGGGCGAAGCGTTGCGGCGCATTGCCGAAGGCGCGGCCATGATCCGCACCAAAGGCGAAGCGGGGACCGGCAATATCGTCGAAGCGGTGCGTCACATGCGCGCGGTGCAGAGCGGCATTCGCCGCATTCAAATGCTGGGCGATGAAGAACTGGTGACCGAAGCGAAAAACCTGGGAGCGCCGGTCGAGCTGGTTCGCGAAGTCAAGGCCCTGGGCAAGCTGCCGGTGCCCAATTTTTCCGCCGGCGGTGTGGCCACGCCGGCCGACGCTTCGCTGATGCGCCAACTGGGCGCCGAAAGCGTCTTTGTCGGCAGCGGCATTTTCAAATCCTCCGACCCGGAAAAAATGGCCAAGGCCATCGTTTCGGCCACGACTCACTACATGGACTTTGATCTGATCGCCCGCGTCTCCGAAGGCCTCGGCACCCCCATGCCGGGCTTGGAAATCGACAAGATCCCCGAGAGCGAGCGCATGGCGGACCGCGGATGGTGAGCAAAGGACGGCCGACCATCGGCGTGCTGGCGCTTCAGGGGGATTACGAACGGCATCTCGACATGCTGAAACGGCTTCCCTGCGAAAGAATGCCGGTCTACACTGCCCATGACCTGAACCGCTGCGACGGGCTCATCATCCCCGGCGGCGAGTCCACCACGCTGATCCATTTGATGAAAAAACACGAGCTGTGGCTTCCGCTGGCCGAGTTCGGCCGGCGCAAGGCCGTCTTCGGCACCTGCGCCGGCTGCATCGTAGCAGCCCGCGAAGTAGCGGCCTCGGAGCAGGACGCCCTGCGGCTCATCGACATTACGGTGCAGCGCAACGCCTACGGCCGCCAAGTCGACTCCTTCATCGACGACGTGGAGCTCAACCTCGACGGCGTCCCATCCGCCATGGAAGGCGTCTTTATCCGTGCGCCCAAGATCGTTTCATGGGACAAGGGCGTGGAGTTACTGGGACGTCACGGCGAAGAACCGGTGTTGGCGCGTCAGAGAAACGTTCTTGTCGCCACATTTCACCCCGAGCTGACCGACGACCTGCGGCTGCACGGCTACTTTCTGAAAATGGCAGAACAAACCTCCGGCTGAGCGCCGGCGGGCGGGGTTTTATGTTCAGCTACGACCGACACGGCATCAAACTCGAAGGCGTCGATTTTTGGCTCGACGCCCGTCGAACGGTGCCCTTTTCCTTTATCTCGCACGGCCACTCCGACCACCTGAAAAATCACGGTACGGTTCTCGCCACCCCGGCCACCCTGCTCTTTCATGCCATGCGCGCTAAACAGAAAAAAACCGTCGCCCTCGAATACCATCAAAAGCTCGTTCTCGGCAGCCATACCGTCGAGTTGTTCCCCGCCGGTCATGTGCTGGGATCGGCCATGATCCGCATCGAGCGCAACGGCGAGTCGTTGCTGTATACGGGCGACTTTAAGCTGAAACGCGGCCGTACGGCCGAGCCCATCCGCATTCCCCAAGCCGATGTGCTCATCATGGAGTCCACCTTCGGCGATCCGCACTTTCGCTTCAGCTCGGCCGAGTATGAACCGGAAGCCGAATTGATCGCTTTTGTCGAAGCCTGCTTTCGTAAAAACGAATTGCCCGTGGTTTTAGCCTACGGCCTCGGCAAAGCGCAGGAAGCCATGAAAATCCTCGGCGACGCCGGTTACGACGTTACCGTTCACCGCGACGCCTGGAAGATCGCCGACGTGTATCGGCAGTTCGGCATCGAATTCGACAACTGCTCCCTGTGGCAGGGGCACGAGCCTCCAAGGGAGCTTCAGGTGCTCATCATTCCCCCGCACTCGATTCAATTTCGGCGCATCAAGGCGCTGCCGGCTCGCCGACGCACGGTACTGCTTTCCGGATGGGCGCTCGCCGCCGGCGGCAACCGCTTCGGCTGCGATCATTGCATCCCCCTGAGCGACCACGCCGACTTTGATGAGCTGATCGAATTCGTCCGCTGCGTCCAGCCCAATAAAATCTTCACGCTGCACGGCATGCCGGCCTTCGCCCAATGGCTGCGTGAACTGGGATACGATGCCGAATATCTTCCCGACCGCGATTGAGCGCCGGCGGTCCTTCGCATCGGGTATGGTCTATGAAATCGATTGACGACTACCTTTCCCCTGAAGCTCGCCTAAAGCTGGCCGAGGAGATCGCCGACGCCGGCGGAAACGAGGTGTTCTTTCTCGGCTACACCGACGACGACCTGATCGTCTGCGATGTGGAACCGGCGGCGCGCGGCAACGAATCGGCCGCTCCGGCCGTCATGCGCCTGGCCCAGGAAGCCGACGTCGTCATCCACAACCATCCCACCGGCAACCTGACGCCCTCCGACGCCGACCTTTCAATCGCCGCCCGTTTGAGCGATTTCAGCGTCGGCTTTTACATCGTCAACAACAGCGCCGACGACCTGTATGTGGTCGTCGAGCCTTTTGCCGAACAGAAGATCGAGCCGCTGGACGTTGGGCAAATGGAGACGCTGCTGGAGCCCGACGGGCCGATCGCCCGCCTTTTGCCCGGTTACGAAAGCCGCCCTTCACAACTGCAGATGATCGAAGCCGCAACTCAGGCCTTCAACGAGGACAAGGTGGCGGTCATCGAAGCGGGAACCGGCACCGGCAAAACCCTGGCCTACCTGCTGCCCGCCGTCTTTTGGGCCAAGCAGAACAAAGAGAGGGTGGTCGTTTCCACCAACACCATCAACCTTCAGGAGCAGCTCATCAAAAAGGACATTCCGCTGCTGCAGAAGGCGCTGCCGATCACCTTCGAAGCGGTGTTGGTCAAAGGCCGCTCCAACTATGTCTGCTTGAGAAAAGTCGACGAGGTGAGCGCCGAGCTCGACCTGGACATGGAGGAGGACGAGCGCGAAGAGCTGAAGATGCTGCTGGCCTGGGCGCAGAGTTCGCGCGACGGCAGCAAGGCCGACCTGGCGATTCTGCCGAAAAACGACGTGTGGGAAAAGATCGCGGCCGAAAGCGACGCCTGCACGCGCGGCAAGTGCCTCCATTTTCGCGACTGTTTCGTCAACAAAGCGCGCAGGCGGGCCGCGCACGCCGACATTCTCGTGGTCAATCATCATCTGCTCTTCGCCGATCTGGCCGTGCGCCGTCAAACCGGCAGCTTTCAGGACGCCGCCGTGCTGCCGCCCTATCAGCGCATTGTTTTCGACGAAGCGCATCACCTCGAGGACGTGGCGACCGCTTATTTCGGCGGCCAGGTAACCCGCGCCGGAATCCAGCGCATCCTTCACCGCCTGCACCGCCGCCACAAAAACCTCGACAAAGGTTACCTGCACACGCTGCGTTTCCGTGTGCAGCGCCATTTTTCGCGACTGCCGAAAGAAAAGGCGGAAGCGCTGCTGACCTCCGTCCGCGATCGTCTTGCCCCCGCGTCGGAACAGTTGTTGGAGAGCAGCGACCGGATCATGGACCGGCTCTTTGAAATCATCATGGCGCAGACGCCGCAGGAGGGAGAAAACGAGCGGAAAATCCGGCTGCTGCCCGAGGCCGTGGAAACGCTCTTTCGCAGCAGCGGCCTGGCCAACGACCTTCGCGAGTTGATCGTCAGCTTTCGCCATTACGCCGCCGACCTGATGGCGCTGGCCGCAGCGGCCAAACAATTCAAAGTTTACGTCGATGAAGATTGGGAAGCTCTCACCATCGACATCGAAGCTCAGGCCGAACGACTCAGCGCCGCCGCCGACACCCTCCATCAGGTCGTTTTCGAAGAGGACGATGAACACATCCGCTGGATCGAGGCCAAACCCGGCCGCTTCCGCCCCGTGGTGCGCTTTCAGATCTCGCCCCTCCTCATTCGCGGCATGATGAAGGAGGCGGTCTACGACGCCTACAAAACGGTGATCATGACCTCGGCCACGCTGACCGTGGAAAACTCTTTCCAGTTTCTGGCCGAACGCATCGGCCTGGATTTGCTGCCCGGCGAACGCCGCATCGAAAGAATCCTGCCCTCGCCCTTTGATTACGAAAAGCAAGTGCTCTTTTGCGTTCCGGTGGACATGCCCGACCCGCGTCACCCCTCTTTTGCCGAAGAATTGGGCAAGGCCGTCTTCAAAGCGGTCAGCATTACCGACGGCCGCGCCTTCATTCTCTTTACCTCATACGGTCTGCTGAACATCATCTATCGACAGCTCAAAGAGTCTCTGCAGCTCATCGGCCTCACCGCGCTCAAGCAGGGCGAGGTGAACCGCCACGAACTGCTGCGTCAGTTCCGCCGCGACAAAACCTCGGTGCTGTTCGCCACCGACAGCTTCTGGGAGGGCGTGGACGTCTACGGCGACGCTTTGGAGAACGTCATCATCACCAAGCTTCCGTTTCAGGTGCCCGGAGAACCGGTGATTCAGGCGCGCTACGAAGCGATCGAACGAGGCGGCGGCAATGCCTTCATGGACTATGCCGTTCCCTTGGCGGTGCTCAAGTTCAAGCAGGGCTTCGGTCGACTCATCCGGCGCAAGACCGATCGCGGATGCGTCATCATTTTCGACAAACGGGTGGTGGAAAAAGCCTACGGCAAACGCTTTCTGCGCTCGCTGCCGCCCTGCCGCACCATCGTCGGCACGCGGGAAGAGATGTTCGCCGCCATGAAGGCGTTCTTTTGATCGGACGATGAGGAGAGCGCAGCGGAACAATCGGCCGTCAAGGCCGTTGATAAGGTTCGAAGAAGGCCACCGAGAGACCGAAGAACGGACGGCTGCATCGATCGACATCTTCAGCAATAAATAACCTGGTGTTAAAAGGAGGTAGTCCAATGGATCGACGCGAGTTTTTACTGAAAAGCACCGCCGGTGTCATCGGCACCGGTGCGGCCGCAACGATGCTTCAGGCCGGGGAACAACAGAAGAAGGGCAAGATCATCTATCGAAGGATGGGCAGAACCAACCTGGAAGTGCCGATCCTGAGCTTCGGCGTCATGAACACCGACAGCCCCGATTTGATCAAAAAAGCCCTCGAAATGGGCATCAAGCATCTCGACACCGCCAACCATTACCTTCGCGGCAACAGCGAAATGTCGATCGGTCGGGTTCTCAAAGAAACCGGCATGCGCGACAAGGTGTACGTGGCCACAAAAATTCTGCTGGCCAGGGACTGGCAGCAGGGGGTGTTCATCAATCAGGACACCGGCTTTGCCCCCGCCGCAACCGAGGAAAACTTTAACAAGCAGCTCGAGCAAAGCCTCGAACGACTGCAGAGCGATTATGTGGACATCCTCTACGTTCATGCCTGCGAAAGCGCTTCCATGGTCAACTTTGAAACGACGCTGAACGCCGCGGTGAAGGCCAAGCAGGCGGGCAAAGCGCGCTTTATCGGCATTTCGGCGCACAGCAAAGTTGCAGAGGTGATCCGAGCGGCCGTCGACGCCAAAGTTTATGATGTGGCGTTGGTCGCCTTTAATTATCAACGCGATGACAAGGACGAGATCATCGCGGCGATCGACGATGCAAAGGAGCACGGCGTGGCGATCGTGGCCATGAAGACGCAGGGCGGTTCGCGCCGCCAGGGCGGCTCGGCGCCGTTCAATCACAAGGCGGCGCTCAAATGGGTACTCAATCACGAGGGCGTGTGCACCGCCATTCCGGGAATAACGACTTTCGAGCAGCTGGTGTTGGATTTCAGCGTCATGGAAGATTTGGCGCTCAGCGAAGAAGAAAAGGCGGACCTGAAGCTGAGCAGCCTGGACGGCGGCTATTGCCAGAACTGCCGTACTTGCGTGCCGCAGTGTCCGCATAACGTGGAGCTTCCCACGCTGATGCGTGCCTCCATGTACGCCGATGGTTACGGCAACCTCAACGAAGCGGACTGGGCGTTGGGCATTCTACCCCGAAACCGCGGTTTGGCGGCCTGCCGCAATTGCACGGAATGCCGCGTCGGCTGCGCGCACGGTGTGCCTATTGACCGCAACCTGCAGGCGCTCAAAAGACAGTTTTCGCTTTACGCATAAAATGCTCCGAAGGGTCAGCGTATGAACGAACCGTTTCGCACATTGCTTCTCGCCCTGCTCATAACGGCGACGATACCGACGCCGTTATTTGCACAGGAAGATGCAACGAAAGAGGAGCTCCTTGCGTTGTTGCCGCAGGCCGAAACAAACGGCCTGAAACGCTCTTCCGAACCCTCTTTCTATGACCCGGACAACCTGTGGGAGTACATCGACGGCGCGGCGGACTTTTATAACCTCTACGGCTTTTGCCGAGTGGTCACGGCGGATTTTGCCGTCGGCGAAGACTCGAGCACCGTAACCGTCGAGATCTACCGCATGGAGAGCCCGCTTCACGCCTTCGGCATCTATGCGGCCGAGCGGGCGCCTGAGGAACCTCCCGCGGCTGTCGGCACCCAGGGCTACCTCAGCTCGAACGTGCTGAACTTTTACAAGGGCCCGTACTATGTCAAGATCACCTCTTTTGCCTTTTCAAAGAACCTCGCGGCCGAATTGGAACGAATAGGCAGAGCCGTAGCCGACAACATTGCGGGCGATTTTCACGAACCGGAATTGCTGCAGCGCTTTCCGCCCGAAAAGCGAGTGCCCTACAGCGAAAGATTCATCCCCTCGGACTTTCTCGGTCAGAGCTACCTGCAGAACGGCTACCGCTGCGACTATCGGGAAGGCGAAGAGAGCTGGCAGCTTTTTATTGTCCCCATGGAATCCGACGAGGCCGCTCGGGCGGCGCTTAAAAGCTATCGGCGATTCCTCGAATCGCAAGGCCGGCGCATCCTGCCTCAAAGCGACGACGAGACCGTAATCGCTGAAAAGGAGGGATTCACGGCCGCATTTGTTTTTCGCTCATACCTCGGCGGCGTACTGGACGGCAAAAGCCTTGAGCGTGTCCAGGGCGCCCTCGACGCGTTGAAATTGGGCCTGATGAAGTGATCACCGCGGCGCTTTTCCGGGCATGTCGCCGGCTTAACGGCCGAGGACATGCCCGGCGGCCGACGGCACGCCGGCGCAGACGTCGTGTACGAATCACATGACCTCCCACAAGATACGGCGGGAACCATCAGCGCTTATTTGAACTCTTTGTCCATGCGCTGCAGGTCCCATTCCCCGAGGCTCCCACTTTATATGAATTCACCATTACAATTTGATGCATTTTCAACTTGATTTGCTTTCCAAATTTGTCTATTATCAAATGAGAGTTCGGCATTTCTCCAAGTAACAAGATGCTGATTTGCTATCCCCCTTTCGATCGGTATAGAAGCAACCGGTTCACCGACAGGAAAGAGAGGTATTTCGGAACCGGACGGCGTTTGGGCTCCCGGCCGAAACCGGAGACCGTTTGAAGGAGCTCTTCGAAAGTCCGATGCTGTTCTTTCGGCATCGCCTTCGGGTTCCTGAGCGTGTCGAGGTGCGTGAGCAGAAAAATGCGCAAGGAAGCGGAGCTGTTTAATTGCAGGTTCAGAATGTCGACACATTGAACAAAGTGCGGAATGGGTGAATTTCAAGTTGGGTTGCCTCTTCATGATCACAAAGGTAGCGTGACGAAATGCCAATCACATTTCTACAAATGGCACAAAAGGTTTTGAACGAAGTAGAACAACCTCTTACCGCGTCTGAGATTTGGCAAGTTGCCGTAACTAAAGGTTATGACAAACTTGTTGATTCCAAAGGTAAAACGCCGTGGGCAACTCTTGCCGCGCATCTTTACGTGGATGTTCGCGACAACCCTACAGCAGTATTTGCACCGATAGGAACTCGACCCAAGCGTTTCATTCTCAAAAGCCAGATCGGCAAGGTGGGAGAGGGTGCTCAGGTAACTCTAATTGCCGCAAAGACCCCTAAATCCCAGTTTCTCGAAAAAGACTTACATCCGCTGATGGTATATTATGGCTTTTACTATCTGAAAGCCTATATGAAAACCATCAGTCATAACAGATCAGACAAGAAAGGCTTTGGTGAATGGGCCCATCCAGATATTGTTGGGTGTTATTTCCCATTTCGCGATTGGGACAGTGAAGTTGTAGAAGTCAGTACAATAATGGGGAATACTGCGGTCAAGTTGTAATCATTCGAACTAAAACGTGAGTTGTCAATAGCTAATCTGCGCGAAGCCTTTTTTCAAGCGGTTTCTAACTCATCCTGGGCAAATGAAGGGTATTTGGCAGCAGCTATCATTGATACTGATGATGACTTTATAAATGAATTAAAGAGATTATCAACAGCCTTTGGTATAGGTGTTATTCAGTTGGATATTGATGACCCTGATTCGACCCAAGTCCTACTCCCGGCGAGAGTGAAAGAAGCAATTGATTGGGACACTGTGAACAAATTGTCCGGTATTAATCGCGATTTCCGGGAGTTCTTACGTCGCATAAGAATTGATATGACCAGCCGAGAAGTAAGAAAAGAGTTGTACGACCTTGTGATGGATAAGGACGAATTGATAAAACTTTTAGCAAAGAAAAGAGCTTCTTAATAGAAAGGCAACCCAACGTGCGCTTCGCGGCGCAGTCAAGCGCATGCCGTTGGACGAAGCCAATTACCCAGGCCGTAGGGCGTTATGAGACAATTATCAGCGGAAGAAAAAGAAAAGCTGATCGACATTTTGAAAACCCGTTTCGAACAGAACCTGAGCCGCCATAAAGGCCTCGAGTGGCCGACGGTACAAAGAGGATTGGAGGCCGCTCCGCAGAAATTGTGGTCGTTGAACGAAATGGAGAAAAGCGGCGGCGAACCGGACGTCGTCTCGTTCGATCCCGCTGACAGGTCAATAGTCTTTTTTGATTGTTCAGCAGAAAGCCCGAAGGGCCGCAGAAGTCTATGCTACGATCGTGAAGCGTTGGAGTCGAGAAAAAAGCACAAACCGGTGGGCAGCGCACTGGAAATGGCCGAAGCGATGGGAGCCGAAATGTTGGATGAAGAACAGTATCGGTTCCTGCAAAGTCTCGGAAGCTTCGACAGCAAGACGTCGAGTTGGCTGAAAACGCCGCCGGCCATTCGTCGGCTCGGCGGCGCCCTTTTCGGTGACCGCCGCTACGATCATGTCTTTGTTTACCACAACAGTGCCGAGTCGTACTATGCGGCTAGAGGATTTCGTTGTTCACTCACCATTTCTTTCTAAGAATGGTCGCGGCAGCCCGATTCAAAGCAGGAACAGATCAATAACGATGCGCTTCATTTCTCTGAAACGTCCTTGAAAAAGAGAGGAGGATGGTTCTTATGTTTTTCACGTTTCGTCTGGTGTTGCCTTTTCTGGTCGCCTTGTTCCTAAACCTCAGCATTTTTCAGCCGCCGGCCTCGCCCTCTTCATCGACCGCCGGCGGAAACGTCTCCCCCTCGTTTTTGACCTACATGAACCCCGTCATCCCCGGCGATCACGCCGATTGCACCCTCACCCGCATCGGCAATGACTTTTACACGACGGGCTCTTCCTTCAATCCCACGCCGGTCATCTATCACTCGACCGATCTGGTTCACTGGGAAGCGATCGCCCAGCCGGTCAGCGCTTCGTGGTCGGGCTACGGCGACCAACCGGGCGGCGGCTGCTGGGGCGGCCACATGGTGTTATACAACGGCGAATACTGGCACTTTTTCTCACGAAGCAACATCATGCACTTTGTCAAAGCGCCCGATCCGCGCGGACCGTGGAGCATGCCGGTGCGCATCAAGGATCCGCCGCAGCTTCCTTACGGTTTGGGATATGACAACTCGATTTTCATCGACGACGACAACAAGTGGTACCTGGTGGTTAAAAACGGACAGCCGAACAACGGCATCGTCGAGCTCGGCCCGGACGGCCAGCCGACCGGCGTGGTGTATGACCTGAACTGGATCAATCCGGCTCCCGCCTATCCCTACAGTTGGGCCGAGGGGCCGGTGATGTGGAAATTCGCCGGCTTTTACTATTACTCCTTTGCCCGCGATCTCGCCGGCGGCCAAAAGGTAATGCGCAGCAGGACCCTCACGGCGGAAAAATCGGCGTGGGAAATGTTGGGCGATTTTTTTAATGAAAACGACCCGCAGAAGGCCAACTCCCTCTTTACCAGCCCCAATCACGCCTCGCCCGCGGTGATGCTCGACGACAGCACCTGGTGGGTGGTGCATCCGCTCTATGCAAAAGGAGAATGGAAAGGCCAGGGAAGGCAGGGACTGTTGAACCAAGTGCGCTACGACGCTGCCGGCAAGCCCACGGCCGACTATCCCATCAACCAGCCCTTCACGGCACCGCGGCTGCCCTCCTCCGGCATCCCGTGGATGGTTCCCAAATCGGATTTCTTCGAGTCCGAAAAGCTGCATCCCGAATGGTCGTTTCTCGGTTACACCGCAGCATCCAAAGCCTCGCTGAGCGATCGGCCCGGTTGGCTGCGTCTTTCGCCCAAGAGCGCCGTAAAGGCGAACACAGTCATCAAAACCGACGGCGAGCACAACTATTCGCTCATCACCCGCCTCGATTTCAAGGCCAAATCACCCTCGGACGAGGCGGGGCTGTGGATCATGCGCGGGGACGAAAAAATGGCCGTCAAGCTGGTCAGCACCGTGGCTTCCGACGGCAAAAAGGTTGTCGACTTTAGTTTCGAAAACTATAAGGTTCAGGCCGAAAACAGCATCGGCGATACGCTATGGCTGAAGCTGGTCCGCGTCAATCACAAGATCAGCGCCTATTTCGGCGGCGACGGCATCCATTGGACCTCTTTGGGTCAGCCTGTCGACGTGGCGGTCATAGACTCTTACTCCGACTTTACGACCTTTACTGGCACGCGACAGGGACTGTATGTGAGAGGAACGGCCGATGCCTTTTTCGACCTCTACATTTACCGCGATGCCTTCACCCCCATGATGGCCGAATGCCCGGCGAACCAGTACGGAACCACCCGTGGCGCCTCGGTCGGAGGCATACGCTCGTTGGATAACATCCACAACAACGATTGGGCGCTGTACGCGGGTGTAGAGTTCGGCAGCGGCGACTATTATGCGACGCCCGACTCAGCGGTCTTTATCGCCTCCTGCAACTCGAGCGGCGGAACCGTCGAGGTCTGGCTCGACTCGCTGGATACGGGCGAAAAAATCGCCGAGTGCTCCATCAGCAGCACCGGCGATTGGAAGGGTTTCCGCACCTTCTCCTGCCCCGTCAAGCCGGTCAGCGGCCGTCACGACGTCTATTTAAAGTTCAAAGGAGCGACGAACGAAAAGCTGCTGCAGCTCCAATGGTTCTATTTTACCGCCGCCGATCGCCCCGCAGCGGTCCAATCCCAGAAGGAGGGAGCCGCCCCGCAGAGCTATCGGCTGGAGCAGAATATTCCAAACCCGTTCAACCCCTCTACGCTCATTCGCTTCCAGATTCCCCGTCCGGGGATGGTGTCGCTCAAAGTGTACAACGTCATTGGAGAAGAGATTGCAGAATTGGCGGGCAAAGAGTTCTCGGCAGGCACCCATGCGGTGACCTTTGATGCCTCGCACCTCGCCGCCGGGCTTTACTTTTATTCTCTGCAGGCCGCCGACTATGTTCAAACCCGAAAGATGGCCATTGTCAAATAACCCCAAACTCGTCGAAGGAGGTGAGTGCTTTCCGGTCAAAGCGGTTTTAAAGCGACTTTTTTAGAGGCTGCAGGGCTGTATCGCTGTGTTCACAAAAACTGTTAGGGCGAAAAAAACGCTGGAGGTACACATGCGCGTAAAGTTGAGCCTTTTGCTGTTGGCGGCGGTTTTCTGCTTGGCGGCAACCGCCCGCGCCGAGTATAAAGGCAACATCGTTTTTGTCAGCTATCAAGTCGACACCAAGATCGATCCGGCGACCAACGATTATCCCGACATGCCGCACATTCTCGCTTTAGAAGACGCCGGTTACCAAGTCACCATCTTTTATAACGCCTCCCTGTCGACGGCCGAACAAGCGACCCTGGATACGCTTTACAATGCCGACCTGATCGTTATGGGACGTTCCACACCCAGCCCCGGTTACGGCGACCACAAACAGGCCTGGAACGACATTCCGACGCCCATCTTGAACCTCGAATTGTGGAACTGCCGCAGCTCGCGGCTGAATTGGTTCAACACCACCACGATGGTCAGCTTGGGAGACGAGAACGTCATTCACAACGCCATTATCGAAGTGCCGGATGATCCCGTTTTCGAAGGACTGGACACCTCGGCGCCGGTGCCGTGGGTCATCGGTTCGATGGATGCCGTCGGCGCCAAAAACGCCGGCAACGGCAAGGTGCTGGCCCGCATGGAAAACGATTCCACCGTGCTGTTCGTCCGTTTCGAGCCGAACGTCGAGTTCTATGACGGCGCCGGCGACATGCCCGGCGGCCCACGCACGGTGATCGGCAACGGCCGTGACGTCAGCGGCGGCCCGCCGTTCAACTATTACAACTTTACCCCCGAATCCGAACAAGTCTTTCTGGCGGAAGTGGCCCGTATGGTCGAATTGGGAAAGAGTTCGGCCGTAAAGAACCGCAAACCCGGGAGCACGCCCTCGATGTTTGCCCTGTTCCAAAACTATCCCAACCCCTTCAATCCGACGACGACCATCCGTTTCCGCCTGCCGGAACGGACCACGGTTCGCCTCACCTTGAGCGACCTTTTGGGGAAGGAAGTGATGGAAATTGCGAACGGCGAGTTCAACGCAGGCCATCATGAAGTGCTGTTGAATGCCGGTCACCTGCCTGCGGGCGTCTATTTCTACAAGATCGTGACCGCGACTCACACCGCGATGAAAAAGCTGGCGCTCGTGAAATAACCGAAAATGCTTCCACGTTCAGCCGATGCGATCCGAAAATCGCATCGGCTGCTTTTTTTCTTCCCCACCCATTTGCACGAAAACAACCGCAACGAGCATCTTGGACATCGAGAGGCAAAAATGAAATACACCCACAAGCTCAGCGCCGTCTGCATGTTGCTCCTTCTGCCCATGGTCGGCAGGGGCGGCGTCCTCCGCTCGTCGAACCATTCCATGCCTCATCTGCGGAAAACCGGGCATACGACACAGTTGATCGTGGACGGTAAACCTTTTCTGATTCTCGGCGGAGAGCTGGGCAACTCTTCCTTCACCAGTCTGGAATACATGGCGCCGATCTGGCCGAAGCTGAAGGCCATGCATCTCAACACGGTATTGGCGCCCGTCTACTGGGAATTGATCGAGCCGCAGGAGGGCCGCTTCGAATTCGACCTGTACGATCGCTTGATCGCCGAAGCGCGAAAGAACGATCTAAAGCTGGTGCTGTTGTGGTTCGGCTCGTGGAAGAACAGCATGTCGAGTCACGCGCCCGGCTGGGTCAAAAGAGATCAGGCGCGTTTCCCCCGAGCAAAGGACGCTCAAGGAAGAAGCCTCGAAATCCTGACGCCGTTCAGCCAAGCCAACCGCCAGGCCGACGTCAAAGCCTTTCGGGCGCTCATGAGTCACCTGAAGAAAATCGACGCCGGGCATCGGACGGTTCTCATGATTCAGGTCGAAAATGAAATCGGCATGCTGCCTTCGGCGCGCGATCATCATCCCTTGGCGGAGCAGAAATTCGGCGAGGCGGTACCCGCGGCGCTGCTGGACCATCTGCAGCAGAACCTTGCTCAGGCGGCACCCGAGCTGCGCGAAGCCTGGGAGCAGAACGGCCGCAAGAAAAGCGGCACCTGGGAGGAGGTCTTTGGTCGCAGCGCTTTCACCGAAGAGCTCTTTATGGCCTGGCATTTTGCCGAATACACCGAAGCCGTGGCCGGCGCCGGCAAAGCCGTCTACCCTTTGCCCATGTTCGTCAACGCGGCGTTGAACCGTCCCGGAAGAAGGCCGGGTGAAGGCTATCCCAGCGGCGGGCCGTTGCCGCATGTTATGGACGCCTGGAAAGCGGCGGCGCCGTCCATCGACTTTTTTTCACCGGACATCTACTTTCCCGATTTTCAGCACTGGTGCGACCTCTACGTCCGCAACGGCAACCCGCTCTTCATTCCCGAGCACCGTTTCGACGAAACGGCGGCGGCCAAGGCGTCCTATGCCTTCGGCCGCTACGAGGCGATCGGCTTCAGCCCCTTTTCCATCGAATCGACGAATCAGCCGGAAAAGGAGCTGATCGGCAAGCTGTACCGACTCATCGATCAACTGACGCCGACCCTCACGGCCCATCACGGCCGCGGACGAAGCGAGGGGGTGCTGCTGGACAAAGATCGGCCCGAGAGCGTCTTCAGGCTGGGCGACTATGAGTTCACGGTGCGTCACAGCTATACGCTGGGATATGAAAAAAATTCGCGCAACGACACCTGGGAAGCCGCCGGTGCCGTGGTCATTCAGACCGGCGACAGCGAGTTCTACATGGCCGGTTGGGGCGTGGTCGCCACGTTCACCCATGCGCGCCTGCCGCATCTGAACGTCGGCATTCTAAAGACCGAAGAAGGGCGCTTCGAAAAGGGCGCCTGGAAGGTCATCCGCCATTTGAACGGCGACCAAACGCATCAGGGACGGCACGTGCGGATCTTTGTCGACGACTGCTCCATCGTCAGATTCGAACTCTATACCTACGAATAGCACCGCCCGACGGCAATGCCGCCTCGCCTTCATTTTTCGAATACGGCGATGCCGCCGGGCCGCATCCTCTTTCCCCCTGTTCGTCGTTCAAACAGCCTTTTCTATTGCAAGGAGGGAGCGGCTTCGACCGGCACCAAGGCTTCTTTAAGAAAAAGATTGAGTCCTCCCTTCAAACTCATTATCTTGATGGCGAACTGCGAATCCGAGCATTCACCATTGGGTGGAGCCATGGCGCCGCCGCTGCACACGGCACAATTTCGCTTCTATGAAGAGCTCAATTTTTTTCTGTCGGAAGAACGACGCAAGCGCGACTTTACTTACGAGTTTCGCGGCCGCCCATCCATCAAAGATGCGGTGGAGGCGCTGGGCGTTCCGCACACCGAGATCGAGGTGATTCTGGTCAACGGCCGTTCGGTGGGATTCGACTATCAGCTTCAGCCGGGCGACCGCGTTTCGGTTTACCCCATGTTCGAGCGTCTCGACGTGACGCCCCTGATCCGGCTGCGCGAGCGCCCCTTGCGCAGGCCCCAGTTCATCTGCGACGTTCATCTCGGCAAGCTGGCCACGCTGTTGCGGCTGCTGGGATTCGACACCCTTTACGACAACCGCTACGAAGACCATCAGATCATCGACATCGCCGAGGCCGAGCAGCGTATCATTCTCACTTGCGACCGCGGGCTGCTCAAGAACAGTCGCGTCACCCGCGGTTGCTGTCTGCACGCGCGCCGGGCGCTGCCGCAGGCGAAGGAGGTCATCGAACGCTTCGACCTGGCGAGGTGGGCCAAGCCTTTCAGCCGCTGCACGGTGTGCAACAGCCTTTTGCAGCCGGTGGAAAAAGCAGAGGTGCTCCACGAACTTCCCCCCAAAGCGGCTCACTATTACAACGAATTCAGCCGCTGCAGCGGCTGTCGGCGCATCTATTGGAAGGGCTGCCACTATCTCAAGATGGCCGAAAAGGTCGTTCGTCTGCTGCAGCGGCCGGAAGCGGATTAAAAAATCAGCGACAAGATCGCAAAAGCGTCGATGGCCAGAAGCACAGGGCTGACCTCATGGCGCTTGCCGACCGCGATCTTGACGACCGTCCAGCAGAGAAAGCCCCAAATGATGCCTTGGGTGATCGAGTAGGTCAGCGGGATGAGCATGAGCGCCAGGAGCGCGGGCACGGCGTCGTCGAGGTTCGACCAGTTGATGTTCTGCACCGGCCGCATCATAAAGGCGCCCACCAGCACCAGCGCCGGTGCGGTCGCCAACGACGGCACGACGGAGAGCAGCGGCGAGAAAGCCATAAAAGGTAGGAAGAGCAGTCCGGCGACAACGGCCGTGAGACCGCTGCGGCCGCCCTCCTCGATGCCGGCCGCCGATTCGATGTAGCTGGTGCCGGCGCTGGTGCCCAGCAGGCCGGAGATCAGCGTCGAAAAGCCGTCGACGATCAGCGACTCTTTGACGGCCCGCGGTTCGCCCTGCTCATCCGAGAGATTCGCGGACTCGGCGATGCCGATGAAGGTCGACAAGCTGTCGAACATGTCGGTAAACAGCATGGAAAAGATGACCGGCCACAGACTGAAACGCAGCGCCCCGACGAGGTCGAGCTTGAACAGCAGGCTGAAATCCGGAGGAGCCGTCAAGCCCTTCCAAACCACCAGCGGCGCATCGCCCCACCAACGGCCGATCGGGACGGCCATCAAAGTGGAGGCGACGATGCCGAGGATCAGCGCCCCGCGCACGCGGCGCGCAGCCAGAACGGCGGTAAGCGCCAGTCCGGCCAAAAAGGTCAGCGTTTGGGCGTTCAACTGGCCGAGTCCGATGACCGTGTTGGGGTCGGCAACGACGAACTTGGCGTTCATAAAGCCGATCATGGCGATGAAAAGACCGATGCCCGCCGCGATGGCGTATCGAAGCTGTTTGGGAACCGCGCGAACGATGGCCGTGCGCACATTCAGCACCGACAGCATGATAAAGATCACACCGCTCCAAAACACGGCGCCCAGCGCCGTCTCCCATCTTACACCCATTCCCAGAACGACCGAATAGGTGAAAAAGGCGTTGAGTCCCATGCCCGGAGCCAAAACAATGGGGTTGCCGGCATAAAGCCCCATCGCCACGCTGCTGAAGGCGCTCACCAGCACGGTGGCGGTGAGTACGCCGCTGAACGGCATGCCGGTTGCGCTGATGATCGCCGGATTGACGACGATGATGTACATGGTCGCCAAAAAGGTGGTCACACCGGCCAACACCTCCGTCTTGACTGTGGTGCCGTTTTCCTTCAGGCGGAAAAAATCGGTGATCGTCATGGATCCTCCCTTCTCTTTCGACATGGTTTTCCCTCAGGGCAGCAGGTTCTCTGTGCCCCTACGGATGCGCGCGCGAGATGCGGCCGTGTTCACGCCGACCTACGGCCGGCTAAAACGTCCATTTCACGCCGACGGTGGGAAAGGCCTTGAATTTGCCTAATGGCCCGCAAAAGTTGCGGCTGATTTCAACTTCGCCGCCGATGCTGAAGACCGGGTTAAGAACGACCCACAGTTGCGGTTCGGCCTGCAGAATGTCCTTTTTGCCATGGCCGACGAGGTCTTGAGAATAGTAATCGAGATAGCCGGTCAGGTGCAGGCGGTCGTTGAAGAAAGGAAAAAACCACACCAGCGTCAACTGGGCGTCCGGCGCCTTGGAGACGTCCATGCGGCGGTAGAGCAGTTCGACGCTGAGGCTGCCGTTAGTCAGGGGAAAGGCATAGGCCACGCCGGTCAACCATACGCTGTTGAGCGGCAGCCCCCAATCGCCGTTAGAGTCGGAGCCGATCATCAGACCGTCGTTGTACTGAAGCGTGGCGGACAATCGCGGGCAGAAGGGAAGAGAAAAATAGCGGGCAATTTCCCAGTAGGCCAGCGAAGCCGACTTGTTCTTTTGCGCCGAGTTGTAGTCGAAATCGACGAACCAAAAGGAGGAACCGAGGGCGTCGGCCTTGTACATCTCCAAGGTCGAGGTCAGATAGTTCCTTTCGCTCAAATAATCATAGTGCAACTGGAGGTTCTGGGCAAATAAGGGGCTGAAGGCCAAAAGCAGCCACGTTGCTTTTTTCATAACGTCTCCTTTTCAGCGAAAATCGAACGAACGGTTGCAAGGTAGGGCTTTACAGGAAAATATTCAATATGGCGATTGACAAAAGTTTGATATATTTAATCGGTTCACGGCGTCGAGAACGATCGATGCAAAGCACGGGTCGTCCCGAAGGTTTTCCCTTCGGCTCGGTAAATCGTCGAGATCGGCGTTGCTGAAAACCCGGCCTTTAACCTTTGGAGGAACATCATGAACCGCTGTCTTCTTTTCCTGCTGTTGATCATCACGGCTGCCTCCGCCGAGCAAAAGCTGATTTGGTCCGATGAATTCGATTACGAAGGGCTTCCGGATTCGAGCAAATGGACCTATGAAACCGGCTTTGTCCGCAACCGCGAGCTGCAGTTCTATACCCGGGCGCGTCTCGAAAACGCCCGCGTGGAAAACGGCATGCTGATCATCGAAACGCGACACGACAACTTTCAGAACAGCCCCATCACCTCGGCGAGCGTAACCACCGAAGGCAAGGCGGAGTGGTGCTGCGTGCGCATCGAGGTGCGCGCCAAGCTGCCCACCGGCCTCGGCATGTGGCCGGCGATCTGGCTCTTGGGCAGCAACCGGCGCGTGGTCGGCTGGCCCGCCTGCGGTGAAATCGACATCATGGAAAACGTCGGTTACGAGCCGGACATGATCTACGGCACCGTTCACACCCGCGCCAACAACCACATGACAGGAACAGCAAAAGGAGGCCGCATCACCGTAGACGCGCCCTACGACCAGTTTCACGTCTACGCCGTCGATTGGCGCAAGGATCGCTTGGACTTTTACGTCGACGACGTCAAGTACTTTACCTATGAAAAGCCGGGCGACGGCGCCGACGTATGGCCGTTCGATCAGCCGTGCTACTTGATTCTCAACACCGCTTTCGGAGGCAGTTGGGGCGGAAAGCACGGCGTCGATCCGCGCATTCTGCCGCAAACGTTCTGCATCGACTATGTGCGGGTGTATCGAAACGAATAGCGCGGTTGCGACCGACCCGTGCTGAACGGACCGCCGAGAGGACATGGAGGCGAGGCATCAAGCGTACCGGACCGCTTTCGAACATACAGCGGAGGAAGGAGAGCAATATGGCTCGTCGTTTCGTTTTGATGTTCCTTCTTTTGGGAGGATCGAGCTGCCGGCCGCCGGCCACCGCTTTCGATGCGGTGGAACAGGCCGATCTTTATGCCGCAAAACAGCTGCACCAGGCGCCGCCCCTCGGCGACACGCTCAAGATCATGACCTGGAATATTCGGTTCGGCGCTCGGCGCATCAACTGGTTCGGCGACTGTTGCGGTGACCGCGTGCTCCTCAGCAAGGCCGAAACCTTGGCCGGTCTGGAAGAGATTGCCGCTTTAATCCGCGAACTGCAGCCGGACGTCCTCTTTCTGCAGGAGGTGGACGTCGGCTCGAAACGCTCCTCCTACATCGATCAGATGCAATGGCTTCTCGATCATACCGACCTCAACTACGGCGTCTATGCCTCCAACTGGCAGGTGCAGTTCATTCCCAGCCACGGCCTGGGGCGGATCGATGAGGGGAACGCCATCCTAAGCCGTTGGCCGTTGACGCAGCCGAAGCGAATTGCGTTGGCTCTGCGCGGCGATCTCGACGCCCTCACGCGCTACTTTTACGTTCGCAACAACATCGTCGAGGCCTTGCTCGAAGACAAGGACGGCAAAGCGCTCGCGCTGCTGTGTACCCACTTTGAGGCCTTCAGCACCGACGACACCAAGCGCCGACATGTTGAACAAACTTTGGCGGAACTGCGGCGTCTCGATGCGGCCCGCATGCCGTTCGTCATCGGCGGCGATTTCAATCTGCTGCCTCCCGGCTCCGATTCCACCGATTTCTGCGATGAAGACCGCTGCCCCGGCGAACACTTTCACGGTACGGGCGACCAACCCTTCCACAAAGAAGGCAGCAACTATACGCCGGAAATCGACTGGCTGACCCCCTTCTATGAAGCGTATAGCCCCGAAACGCCGTTGGCGGACTATTTAGCCGATCAGCCGCGCTTTTTCACCCATACGACCGTCCATCCCTACGGCCCGTGGAACCGCAAGCTCGACTATCTCTTTACCAACGGCCGCTTCGTGCCCGGCTCGGCGGAGACGCGGCAGCAAGCCGTCACCGAATCGGATCACTGCCCGGTCACGGTGCTCTACATCAGAGAATAGCCGACGGGAATCGTTTGGAAACGACCCGCAAACCTCGGCACCCCTTCGAACGGAAACAAGGAGAAACGTCATGCAGAAAAGAACCCTCGTTTACGTCGGCCTTTTCGCCGTCGCCATGGCGTATCTCGAAGCGACGGTGGTGCTTTATCTTCGCCGACTCTACGGCATTACCAATCTGTTGGCGGCTCAGCCGCCGCTGGATCCGCTCATCGGCATCGCCGAGGTCGGCCGCGAGGCGGCAACGCTGGTCATGCTGGCGACCCTGGGTTGGGCGGCCGGCCGACGGACGGCGTCGCGCATCGGTTTCGCGGTTTTCGCTTTCGGCGTATGGGACATTTTCTACTACTTTTGGCTGCGCCTTCTCATCGGTTGGCCGCAGTCGCTGTTGGACTATGACCTGCTCTTTCTCATTCCCCTGCCGTGGTGGGGGCCGGTGCTGACGCCGGTGCTCATCGCCGCGCTCCTGGCGCTCGCCGGAGCCGCCGCGGTCATCGCGGAAGAAAGCGGACGGCCGCTGCGCCTCTCCCGCGCCGACCTGCTGCTCTTGGGCCTCGGAACGACACTGATCTTGTACAGCTTTACGGCAGACGCCCTCGCCGCCCTGCCCGCCGATCTCGAAACGCTCGGCAAACTGAAACCGGGCGACTTTCGCTGGCCGATCTACCTGGCGGGCCTGGCGGCTTTCGCTTCCTCGTCGTGCCGCATCGTGATTCGGGCGTGGAAGATGTCCCCCTTGGTGAACCGAGGTAAGGAGTCAAGGCTGCCGGGCGCATAAGATAAAGGACGCCGTTCCAAGGCCAAGTGCTTAAAGCCTGTTGCGGTGATAATGAGCAAACAGAGCAGCTGGGGGAGCGAGAAGGCTCTACGGTGCGAGCGACGAGATTTTAAAAGAGCGGTCGATTCAATAGCAATACAGCCGCCGCAAAGATAGTTGCGAGCCTTTACAGCAAAGAGCGGCTTTGATACGAATCGTAAAGCAGCAAATTTAGAGTTGGCAGGAAGAGAAAAATAGCTATATTTGAAGCGTCGAAGGATCGAGGCCGATAAGGAAAAGTGCTGCAGATAAAATCGAAAGAACGGGTTAGCCGTTACGCAGAAGTACTGACGCCGCCTGACATTGTGCGCGCCATGCTCGATCTCGTGAAGACCGAGACCGAGCGCATCGACTCGCGCTTTCTGGAACCCGCCTGCGGGACGGGAAACTTTCTCATCGAAATCCTTGAACGCAAGCTCCGGGTGGTGGAAAAAGGCTATCGCAAAGTCCAACTGGAATACGAGCGCTACGCCGTGCTGGCCGTTTCCTCAATCTATGGGATCGACATTCTGGAGGACAATGCGCAGGAGTGCCGCGAACGGCTTTTTGAAGTTTTCGATCGCGCGTATACAAAGCTTTTCGGAGCGAACGCCAAGGAAGCCTGCCGGCAAACGGTGCGCTATATCCTCCAACGCAACATTATACACGGCGATGCGCTCTCGCTCAAGACCGTGGGGGAAAATCCCAGGCCCATCGTTTTTTCCGAGTGGTCACTGGTCAACGGCAGCCTGCTCAAACGGCGTGATTTTGCCTTTCATGAGTTGGTTGCGCAGGCTTCCATGCGAGACTTGCCGCTTTTTTCGGACTTGGGCGAGGAGGTCTTCATCCCCGAACCGGTGAAGGAGTATCCGCCCGTGCATTTTCTGGAGGTCGCCCATGCCTATGCTGAGTAGTTACAACCCGGATGTGCTCTCCTGCCTGGCGAATCTTTCCAGCGACGAGGTCTTTACCCCGCCGGGGCTGGCCAATCGGATGCTGGACCTGCTGCCCCAGGATTTATGGAGCGATCCCGAAGCCCGCTTTCTCGACCCAGCCTGTAAAACAGGCGTATTCTTGCGTGAGATCGCCCGGCGGCTGGACAAGGGATTGGAAGACAAAATCCCCGACCGCCAGGAGCGCATCGACCATATCATGAAGAACCAGCTCTTCGGGATGGCGATCACCGAGCTCACCGGGCTCATGTCGCGGCGCTCGCTCTACTGCTCCAAGACCGCCAACGGCAAATACTCGGTGTGCACCGCCTTTGACACGCCGGACGGCAATATCCGCTTTCGGCGGATTGAACACACCTGGGAAAACGGCCGCTGTGTCTATTGCGGCGCCAGCGAGGCCAACTACGCCCGCGGCGAGGAGCTGGAAACCCACGCCTACGAGTTCATTCACACAGAAAACCCGGAGGAGATATTCAAGATGAAATTCGATGTCATCATCGGCAATCCGCCGTAACAGTTGAGCGATGCAGGATATGGAAGAAGCGCATCGCCTATTTACCATCATTTCGTTCATCAAGCCAAGAAATTGAATCCACGGTATCTGGTGATGATTATCCCTTCAAGATGGTTTGCCGGCGGAAAAGGGCTTGATGGTTTCAGGAATGAGATGCTCAATGATGACAAGATACGTAGGCTTGTAGATTATGAAAATAGTTCTGACGTTTTCCCGGGAGTAGATATAGCGGGCGGCGTTTGCTATTTTCTTTGGGAAAGGGATTCAAGGGGGACGTGCGAAGTTACAAATTTCTATGATGGCAAGCCTGTTATTTCTAAACGGAAACTTAATGAGTTTCCTGTTTTTATCCGTCACAGCCGTGCTATTCCGATTATCCGCAAAGTATTGTCGAAGAATGAAAATGGCGGGCGAAGACTCAGCGAAGTGGTATCTCCGAGAAAACCTTTTAGCTTGCCAACTAATTATTCTCCGCAAAACAAGGATATTCCGTGCTGGTTCAAGCAGCGTATTGGGTTGAAATTTGCAGATCCCGCTGACGTGAGAGATGATTTTGGCCTGCTAAACAAATGGAAATTGCTAATACCTCGTGCTCCAATTGCAGGTCAGACAGATTTTTCAAAACCCATCGCCTTTTATTACGAAGCAAATACACGTATTGCAAAACCGGGGGAGTGTTGCACTGAAACATGGCTTGTCGCCTGTGCATTTGATACCAAGAAAGAGGTTGAATCATTCAAATCATATCTATTTACTAAGATTGTACGATTCCTTCTGCTGCAATCAGTAATATCGCAACACGTAACTCGAGAATGCTTCTATTTTGTTCCAGACCTGGGCAAATACGAAGGTGTTTATACTGATGAGATGCTTATGAAAAGATGGGGTATTACAGAAGAAGAATTAGAGTTCATCAAGTCAAAAATACGTGATGCAGATGAGCAAAACAGCTCGAAAGACGAAAAAGCGGAGCCGAACGATGCGTGATTGCTTCCGCACAGTCTAGAAGGTCAAAGATCTGCGATGGAAAAGAGGATTACTTACTTCAAGAACTATTGCCGGACAACAAGAACGGATTGTCATAACAATGGCGCTGTGTCGCCAAAACAGAATGTCATTTCGACGAACGAAGTGAGGAAAGATTTCTCGCTTCGCTCGAAATGACATGGGCGTTGCTCGAAGTGACAAGGATTTCTTGCTTCGCTCGAAATGACAGGGGAGTGCTCGAAATGACAGGGGGGCTCGAAATGACAGGGGCGCTGCGGTACAATAACAGACTGTCATTTCGACGA